>JAEEGG010021373.1_pt1 | contig 12856 bp, 14 predicted proteins | sample 9134161 | NCBI WGS metagenome assembly JAEEGG01 (sample SAMN16246543, study PRJNA631951) | gut metagenome | biome: gut microbiome; feature: rumen; material: CR-attached | host: Bos | place: Iran: Karaj | collected 2018-10
AAAGAGCCAATCAATAATAAAAATCTCTTCATCTTCATTGGAAATAGTATAAGTGGCAGACAATCAATGTACCATTACAAATATACGGAAATGGTCTCACTATTTGCCGGAACACCCCACTCTGAACAAAAATTCCTAAATTTGTGACAATGGAAGTCCGTGAAAAAGTTGAATATCTGCCCCATTCCCCCGGGGTCTACCGCTTTCTGAACGAGGAAGGGACGGTGATCTATGTCGGCAAGGCGAAGGACCTCAAGCGCCGCGTGTCGCAGTATTTCCGGCCGCCGGAGTCGCTGGACCGCAAGACACGGGCTATGGTGAGCAAGATTGCCGACCTGATGCACACTGTCGTGGCTTCCGAGGAGGATGCCTTCCTGCTGGAGAACAACCTCATCAAGGAGCTCCAGCCCCGCTACAACATCCTTCTGAAAGACGGCAAGACATATCCCTGGATATGCATCAAGAACGAGCCTTTCCCGAGGGTGTTCCTGACCCGGCGTTTCGTCAAGGACGGGTCGCGCTACTTCGGACCGTACAGCTCGGCGACGTACGCCCACTCGCTGCTGGACCTGTTCGGCGCCCTGTATCAGCTGAGGGACTGCAAGCTGGCGCTCACCGCCGAGGGCATAGCTGCCGGCAAGTTCAAGAAGTGTCTCAACGCCCATCTGGGCAAATGTGCCGCGCCCTGCGTGGGCCAGATATCAGAGGAAGCCTACAATAAGCAGATAGACGCAGTCACCGCCATCCTGAAGGGCGGGGTGGCCCAGATCATCAGGGAGAACAAGGCTGCGATGGAGGCTGCGGCCGCCGAGCTGCGCTTCGAGCAGGCCAATGTCTATAAGGAAAGGGTGCAGCTGCTCGAGCGTCACTACGCCAAGAGTCTTGTCGTCAGCGCTTCCATCGACGAGGTGGACGTCTTCTCTATTGTGGAGGAGGCGGGCGACGCCTATTGCAACTTTATGAGGGTGAAGGGAGGCTGCATCGTACAGTCCTTCAATATGGAACTTCGCAGCCGCATCGAAGAGACACCGGAGCGCCTGCTGGGGCTTTTTATGGCGGAGATGGTCAGCCGCTTCGGCGCCCTGTCGAAGGAGGTGGTGGTGCCGTTCCTGCCGGAGGGCGATTTCGAGGGGCACAACGTGCATATCCCGCTGAAGGGCGACAAGGCGGCGCTGATGGAGCTCAGCCGCCGCAACGCCGCCGCAATGAAGGCCGACAAGCTCAAGCAGGAGGAGCATCTGCATCCCGAGGAGCATCAGCAGCGGCTGGTTGCAGTGCTTCAGAAGGACCTCGGAATGGATGTGGCGCCGCGCCATATGGAGTGCTTCGACAACTCGAATATCCAGGGCACAAATCCGGTGGCTTCGTGCGTCGTATTCCGCGACTGCAAGCCCAGCAAGAAGGAGTACCGCCATTTCAAGATAAAGACGGTGGTCGGGGCCAACGACTTCGCTTCGATGAAGGAGGTGCTGAACCGCCGCTACTCCCGTATGCTGGCCGAGGGCGAGGACCTGCCGGACCTGATAGTGGTGGACGGCGGCAAGGGACAGCTGCACAGCGCCCTGGAGGCTCTGCAGGAGCTGGGCATCGAGGACCGTATCAAGATCGTGGGCCTGGCCAAGCGTATGGAGGAAATCATAGTCCCCGGCGATCCGCACCCTCTGTTCCTCGACCGCAATTCAAGCTCGCTGAAGGTGCTGATGCACATCCGCGACGAGGCGCACCGCTTCGGCATCACTTTCCACCGTTCGCTGCGCAGCAAAGGTCAGATCCACAGCGAACTGCTCGACATCGAGGGGGTCGGCGAGGCCACCGAAGCCAAGCTCATCCGCCGCTTCAAGAGCGTCGCCCGCGTCAAGAAGGCCTCACTGGAAGACCTCACCGCCGCCGTCGGCAAGAAACAGGCGGAAATCATCTATCAGCACTACCACAATACGCTGCTGTAGCGCCTTTGGACACAATATGAACGGATTTGCCTTCTCGTTCATACCGTGTCCGGATTATCTCAGAAATCGGACGTTTTGTGGACACGGTAAGAATGAAACCGCTTAGCTGTTCATACTGTGGATTGTAAGAGAGTGTTCGCTGAAATGAACCTGCTGAGCATTTTTACATTTCGCTGCACGTTTTCATCCAAAAACGGTCATTTTCGTGCTGCGAAATGAATCACAGGCCGAAATCTTCATTTCGCGAGCAAAAAAAGACTATTTCCGTATGGGATAGGTAGCATCTTATCTGTCAACGACGATGTCGACCAGATAATTGACAAAGGTTACATCTACATCTTCGTATGGATCGGGGAATTCATAATGCTTGATAGTTACTCCTTTCTTTGGAGTGAGAACCTTGCCGTCATACTCAACTTTGGTGCAAGTCGCAAATCGTTCGTAGGCATTTGGGTTCAAATCCTCATCTTCCTTCCAGTAGGTTATAAACTCATGAATATCGTTGTCTCCGAAAATAGTAGGGCAAGTTATCTGGTATTTTACGGTTTTCTGCAGGTCAAACCAGGCTATATCGAAGCCAAAGTCGTGGTATAGATACCAACTGCAGTTGTCATTCTCCTCGGCGCTATGAGCATTTTCACACATTACTCCTTTATCATCAAATCTATACATCACAAAATATGGCCGATGTACATCAGGGATAAAACCAGTCGCTGCTTTGTGATTGTAAATAGTGTTGTCCCACCAATCAGGCGGATTGGGCAGAATAAAATCCAACTTGTATTTATCTGGATTGATTTCTCCCCACCAGCGGCTGTCGCCTTTTCTTATCCACTGTTCTTCTGCGAAAGGTTCGGCCAAATCATTCCCGTCGATATCTTTAAAACTAAAAGATATTCTATACGTTCTTACCTGATTCGATGAATTTAATATCATATCCAACGCATCCTCAACGGTAAAATGATCATCATCTCTTAATTGATCTTTCGAACAAGAAGATGTGGACAGAATGAGCGCTATAAGAAAGAAACATTTAATAAGTGTTTTCATATTTAAAGTTTAATAAGAATACAATGACCCGGAGATAACTACGTCCAAGAAATATCCGACGTAATATGGTTCGGCTTTTTCATTATATGTGATTCCCTTTGATACTTGTACTTCCTTACGGTTAAAAGTGGCCTTTACACATTTAGGGAAGTGTTGACCTGTTTCCTTGTCTACTGTTCCTTCTTCCCACCAGGTGACGATTTCAAAATAATTAGCTCCAAATAGATCCGGACAATTGATTTGGTATTTCAATGGACTGTACGGAGACCCATCATTCTTTGTCTTAATGACGAAATCGTTTGAGAAATACCACGTTCCCCAGTTTGGATATACTCCATTCTTGTCTGTACGCACCCAGTTGTGAAGATCATCGAATTTCGCCATAGTGAAATTACAGTATTCATATGAATAATTGTATGAGGACACTACTCTGAGTTTATACTTTTCGGGATCCACCTCTCCCAGGTATTTCGGATTGGTCGGATCGGATCTGTAATTAGCAAACTGTTTCAGCAAATCGTATCCACTTGGGTACTTGAAGCTGATATTAATACGATATATATCCCAACCTGGATCCGGTGTAATTGAACCGCCACCTTCCGGGTCAACATAAGCCGTACAGCTTGACAGCAATAAGGCCATCAACGCAAATCCTATCAGATATCTTATATGCTTCATAGTATAAAGCGTTTTATCATTACAAATCAAAGCGGAGGCCAGCGTGAAGCGCGAACCCCAGCGGGTGTTCAGTGCGGTAAGTAATGAGGTCGGTTTGGGTTAGATACCACTCCAATTCAGGCTGGAGATAAAGATTCACCCGGTCCCACAGATGATATTGGATACCCCCGGCCAATTCGGCAGACCATTGGAGCCGGGGCTCATCGCACTTAATCCGTCCCAGGCTGGCAGAGACGCATTTCTCCGCTTTTCCTCCCAGAGCAGCATAAACTTCAAGCAGCCTGTTCGACCAGATTATAGCATCCATCCGGACAGGTATTCCGATAAAATGCAGCCTCTGTTCCTGAGTGCCAAGATAAGAATCTGCAACTGAATGCAGATAGGTGTATTCAACTCCGCTTTCCACACCAAGCCAGGGAAGCAAACCGATCTTTGCCAGCAAGCCGAAAGAAAGTGGCAGGTCGTGCCTGTACTCGATATCGCTTGGTACAAAAGCGTTCGCCAGATATGAATTCGATGCGGTTTTTGTCAACAAATCATTATAATACTGCCTGTTGATATTGGCAGCACTTATCTTAACATCCGTTTCATATCTTACTCCTAAGTTCATATAGGCAAGCTTAGTATAATACGGTGCAGACATTGTGTTGAGTATCATATTGCGCTGAATGGCGCCGGCGCCGGCACTTAGGCTGACAGACACTTTCCTGCGCTGCTGCGGTTCAGGCTCAGCAAAGGCCAGCAAGTCGTCCGGCACGAGTTCCTGGATACGGCGGGGCGCAGGCTGTCCGGAAGGTGCCGGAGTAGAGTGGGTTGTACTGTCGGGGTTGGTGGTTTTAGTATCGGCGGAAGGGGTTGGTGTTTGCTGCTGATCATGGGACATATCTTCAGCAATGGGGGTCTGCTCGGGCTGAGGGATGAGGCCCGGCTGCTCTGCTTTCTTTGCTTTTCTGACAGCGGGAGCTTCGTCAGGCACAGTAGCTACCGATTGCGGATCGACAACATCAAAAGTGGTTTCGCTTGCTTCCGGAACGACAGGTGTTTCTTCCGTATTGGCGATGATGCTTTCCTGGGCCGGCACGGTGTTGTGCCAAGGGCTCCAAAGTAGCAGGGCTGCGAAAGGCAGCAGGACTGCAGCGGCGGCAATAGCGCTGCGCCGCACTACTTCAGTCCTGTGGACTCGACGGCGGACAGTCTCCCACCCCGCAGGAGAGAAAGCCTCTTCCTCAGAGAGATAATTCTCCCTGACGGCATCGGTCCATTCTTTTTTCTTTTCCTGATTGTATCCCATTATTCAAGTCTCATAAATATAACTTATTCTTTACTACTTTACTGCATTTTATCTTTCAAATACTGCCGTATAGTGCGTGCAAGAGATGCACGGGCACGAGCCAGACTTGCCGAGGAACTTTTTTCCTTGATTCCCAGCAGGGCGGCTATTTCCTTGTGTGAAAAATCGTCGATACAGTAGAGCTTGAAGACAGTTCTGGATCCCTCCGGAAGCGCTTCGACCATCGATTGGAGCACCTCCATCGGAACAGTCGTTGTCTCATCATACTCCGGCTCGTCTTCCTCGGCATCGACCAATGATTCCACATCCGCAATGTCTTTGACAAGTTTGCGTTTTTTCTTTGTGGAGTCGAAGACCAGATTGACCGTTACGCGTGCCATCCAGGAATATAACGAACCTGGCCTTGTCCAGTTGAAACGCCCTATTACACGGAAGATTTTGATGAAGGCGTCCTGCATCAGGTCCTCAGCCTCCGCCGCATTTTCAGCATAGCGCCGACAAAGCGCAAGCAGCCTGGGGCCGTACGTCATGTACAACTCCTGGCGTGCTTCATCGTCACCTTTGGCACAGCGGCTAGCCAGTTCTTGCTCGGTCATTATATATATAACGTCGAATTACCGAAAATACTGCAAATAAATTAACTGTTCCGCAGTATGGCTATAACGGCATTGACTCACATACTGCGGAGTATTTTTTTGCATATTCCGGAAAAACCGCTCCTTGGTATGCGTCCTGTGGTCTATACTCGCATACCGTGGGGTGCAAAAAAAAGGAAGCACTTCACGGTGCTTCCCTTTTTCATTTATGCGAAACAGGTTATTCTGCCCTGCGTGAATCACGACGCTGGCCGCGACGGTCGCCACCGCGACGGTCACCGCCACGACGCTCACGACGCTCGCCGCCACGGTCGGCTGAAACTGCAGATGCAGAAACGCCTGCGTTGGGGCTGAGGTCACGTTTGCCGTAAACTTCGCCGTTGCAGATCCAAACTTTCACGCCGAGAACGCCGACTTTGGTGTGAGCCTCTGCCAGTGCGTAGTCGATGTCAGCGCGGAAAGTGTGAAGAGGAGTACGACCCTCTTTGTAGAGTTCGCTGCGAGCCATTTCGGCGCCGCCCAGACGACCGCTGATGAGAACCTTGATGCCTTCTGCACCTACCCTCATGGTAGAAGCGATGGCCATCTTGATGGCGCGACGGTATGAAACGCGGCCTTCAACCTGACCGGCAATGTTGTTGGCAACGATGTTGGCGTCAACCTCGGGGCGCTTAACCTCGAAGATGTTGATCTGGACATCCTTACCGCAAACCTTGCGGAGTTCTTCTTTCAGCTTGTCAACTTCCTGACCACCCTTGCCGATGATGAAACCGGGGCGGGCGGTATGGATAGTAACAGTGATGACCTTCAAAGTGCGCTCGATGACGATCTTGCTCAGGCTGGCCTTTGCGAGACGTGCGTTGAGGTATTCGCGGATCTTTGCGTCATCCTGGATTCTTTCAGGGTAATTACCACACCAGTTGGAGTCCCAACCACGGATAATACCAATACGGTTGCTGATAGGATTAGTTTTCTGTCCCATAATTATTATTCTTCCTCCTTAACTGGTTGTTTCTTGGTGTCGAGAACGATGGTGACGTGGTTGCTGCGCTTGCGGATGCGTGCTGCACGACCCTGGGGGGCGGTGCGGATGCGCTTCAGAGTGCGGCCTTCATTGACCATGATGGTCTTGATGTATACGTTGCCATTCTCAAGTTCTTTACGGCTTTCTTCGTTCTTGGCCTCCCAGTTGGCGATGGCGCTGCGCAGGAGTTTGCCCATACGGTTAGAAGCCTCTTTCTTAGAGTACTTGAGCACATCGAGAGCGTGGTTGACTTCCATTCCACGGACCATGTCAGCTACAAGGCGTGACTTGCGCGGAGAAGTCGGAACGTTGTTCAGCTTCGCGATGGCTGTCTGTTTCTTTATTGCTTTCTGCCTTTCGGCCATTTCTCTTTTTCTTGCTCCCATGGTAGTCAATTATTAACGGTTACCACTATGACCTCTGAAAGTACGTGTAGGAGCAAACTCGCCGAGTTTGTGACCGACCATGTTTTCAGTTACATATACCGGAATAAATCTGTTACCGTTATGAACTGCGATAGTATGGCCGACAAAGTCAGGTGAAATCATGCTAGCACGTGACCAGGTCTTGATTACTTCTTTTTTCATTGTACCCTCATTCATGGCAAGTACTCGTTTTTCGAGAGCTTCCTGGATGTAGGGACCTTTTCTAAGTGAACGACTCATAATTTCTCAAAAAATTTATTCCGTTATTTCTTTCTTCTTTCGATGATGAACTTGTTGCTGGTCTTCTTAGGATTACGAGTCTTGTAGCCCTTAGCAGGGAGGCCCTTGCGGCTGCGAGGATGTCCACCAGATGCGCGGCCTTCACCACCACCCATAGGGTGATCAACAGGGTTCATAACAACACCACGGTTGTGAGGACGACGGCCGAGCCAGCGGCGGCGACCTGCCTTACCGTGAGATTCGAGGTTGTGTTCAGTATTGGATACGATGCCGACTGTAGCACGGCAAGAAACCAGCACCATGCGGGTCTCGCCTGAAGGGAGACGGAGGATAGCGTGGTTGCCTTCACGTGCGGTGAGCTGTGCGTAAGCACCGGCTGAACGTGCCATTGCAGCACCTGTGCCGGGACGGAGCTCGATGCAGTGTACGAGGGTACCCAGAGGAATTTCACCGAGAGGAAGAGAGTTTCCGATTTCGGGAGCGACACCGCTTCCTGAAGAAATCTTCTGACCTACTTTCAGTCCGTTCGGAGCAATGATATAACGTTTCTCGCCATCTTCATACTGTACCAGAGCGATACGTGCTGTACGGTTCGGGTCGTACTCGATGGTTTTCACTGTTGCAGAATATTTGTCTTTGTCGCGAAGGAAATCGACTACGCGGTACATCTGCTTGTGGCCACCGCCGATATAGCGGACGGTCATCTTACCCTGGTTGTTGCGGCCACCGCTCTTGCGGAGGGGCTTCAGAAGGGATTTTTCGGGAGTCGTGCAAGTGATGTCATCATATGCACTGATAACTTTATTTCTCTGACCGGGAGTTACCGGTTTGAATTTACGAACTGCCATGACCTTAAATGTTACTGTAGAAATCTATTTTATCATCTGCGGCCAAAGTCACGAAAGCTTTCTTGTAGTTATTAGTGCGGCCTGTCAACATACCTGCTTTTGTATAGCGGCTTTTTACTTTACCATGGTATCTTACGGTATTGACTGACAATACAGAGACACCATACATCTGCTCGACCGCTTTCTTGATCTCCACCTTGTTGGCGTCGCGGTCAACTATAAAACCGTAACGGTTCATCTTATCGCCTAGAACCGTCATCTTTTCAGTTACAACTGGCTTAATTAATATTCCCATCGCTCAAATTATTTGCGTCTTTCAACAAGGATATCCTGAACGCCGTCAACCATTACCAGATGATTTGCATTCATGATGGTGTAGGTGTTGATCTCGTCAACAGTGATGACCTTGACCTCAGGAAGATTGCGAGACGATAAGTAAATGTTGTTTGAATTTGCAGGGAGCACCACGAGGGTCTTGCGGCCGTTGGCCTTGATTGCATCGAGAATCTTGATGAAATCCTTGGTCTTCGGGGCTTCCATTGCGAAAGGTTCAACCATAGTGATGGCATTTTCCTGAGCCTTGTATGACAAAGCTGAGAAACGTGCGAGCTGTTTAACCTTCTTGTTGAGCTTGAAGCTGTAATCACGGGGTTTGGGACCGAACACGCGGCCACCGCCTACGTAGATGTTAGCCTTGATGCTGCCGTGACGAGCACCGCCGCCGCCTTTCTGGCGACCCATTTTCTTGGTGCTGTACGATACTTCCCAGCGCTCTTTTGACTTGTGAGTGCCCTGACGCTGGTCAGCGAGGTATTGTTTCACGTCCAGATAGATGGCGTGATCGTTGGGTTCAATCGCGAAGATTGAATCATCAAGGATGGCTTCCTTTCCAGAAGCTGATCCGTCGATTTTGTATACTGCCAATTTCATAGACGTTAATCCTCCACAATTACATATGAACCTTTAGCACCGGGAACAGAACCCTTCAAAATGAGAAGGTTGCTTTCAGGAACGACTTTCATTACCTGAAGATTCTGTACCTTGACGCGGTCGCCACCCATATGGCCACCCATTCTCATACCAGGGAATACCCTTGACGGCCAAGAAGATGCACCCAGAGAACCCGGCTTGCGGAGTCTGTTGTGCTGACCGTGGGTAACACCGCCGACACCCTGGAAACCGTGACGCTTGACAACGCCCTGGAATCCCTTGCCTTTGGAGATACCTGTTACGTCAACCCAGTCGATTTCCCCGTCGTTAAGATCGAGGTCACCAACGGTGATAGTGTCACCCAAATTCACCTTAGTCATGTCAAAACCCTTGAACTCGACAAGTTTGCGTTTGGGAGTGGTTCCTGCCTTTTTGAAATGGCCCTGGAGGGCCTTGCTGGCGTGTTTCTCTGAAATTTCGTCATAGGCAAGTTGTACAGCGGCATAACCATCTTTTTCTACTGTACGAATCTGCGTAACAACACACGGTCCAGCCTCAATGACGGTGCAGGGGATGTTTTTTCCGTCTGCATCGAAGAACGAAGTCATTCCGACTTTCTTTCCAATTAATCCAGGCATAGATAAATTGTTATATATTAATAATTTATAAGCCCCGCGCATTTTTGCGGGGCTGCAAATGTACAATTAAAATAACAAATAGCAAAAATTATTGCCTGAAATTCAGGACTATCCCACAATCCAGACCATCACGTAGTTCTCGAAGACCATATATTCGAGCTCGAATTCGTCTTCCGTGCCGTCCTTGTGGTAGAAGGTGGCTTCGAGCCAGCCTTCGTCGTGGGCCCTGAACTTCTCCACCTCGATCTGCTCGGCGAAGTCCACTTCCATAAGGGACATCCTCTTGAAGATGGCCTCTTTGGCGCACCAGTATATCGCGAGCTGCAGGTTGCGCCTGTTGTCTGGAAGGTCGTCGATCTCGTCTTCCGAAAGAGCCTTGGCCTCCACGGCTGAAAAGTCGCGGTCGAGGCACTCGATGTCGATGCCGAGGTCTTCGCTGGGATGGGTGATGATAGCCACGAAACGGCCGCTGTGGGAGATGCTCAGCTCCTGGGCGGAATTCTGCAGATAAGGCTTGCCGTTGTCGTGGTGGCCGAGATACACTTTATCCTCGAAGATGGTGTTGAGAAGCGCCCTTTCGGCCAGTTTCTCCTTGCGGCGGGCTTCACTGCGCAGCAGGCTCAGCTCTTCCAGCTCCTCGCTGGGGATAGAACCTAATGAAAGCAGTTCTTCCTCGGTCTCTGTGATGTCCCACACGTAAATCGATGCGCCGTTGTCAAGTTCTTTTGTAAGGTAAAGTGCCATATAATTAAATGTGTTGAGATACGAGGATTCGAACCTCGACAGACAGAACCAAAATCTGTAGTGCTACCATTACACCATATCTCAGTGCCGCGGCAAATATACAAAGATTTTGATATTTAGTAAATTCTATCTCTTTGATTTGAAGAAATCGGAAACGAGGGTGCTGCACTCCTCCTGCAGCACGCCCTTCTCGAACTGGGTCTTCGGATGGAGCAGCGACGGGGTGAAGAGGGTGAAGCCGCGCTTGGGATCGTCGGCTCCCCAGACCAGCCTGCCAAGCTGGGCCCAGGCCAGTGCTGCCGCGCACATAGGGCAGGGCTCGATGGTCACATAGAGGGTGCAGTCGGTCAGGTAGCGGCCTCCGAGGTAATCGCAAGCCATCGTTATGGCCTGCATCTCGGCGTGAGCGGTCGGGTCGTGGAGCGGCAGGGTCAGGTTGTGCGCCCGCGCGATGACCTTGCCGTTGCAGACCACCACGCAGCCGATGGGCACTTCATTGCGCTCGAGGGCCGCGTGCGCCTGGTCAAGGGCGAGTTTCATATATCTTATATCGTCTTCCATAACTGACAAAAAAAAGGGCCGATCCTCTGCCAGAATCGAGCCCCTTCTCGTGTACTAAAACCTAAACCTGTATTAATGATGCAAAGTGGGGCCGAAACGTTGCAGCGAAATGTAAAAAAATCGCATTTAAAGCGCTTTTATTTCAATTTCCGCTCCTTCCGGGGTAACAAGCTGGCACCCTACGTCAGGCCGGCACAGGTGTCCGATTATGTCGTATGTCTGGATCTCCTTGCTCAGCAGTTCGTGTTTTTCGATGGGAACTGTGAACAGCAGGCGGTAGTCGTCGCCTCCGTTCATAGCTGCGGTGAAGACGTCCATATTGATCTCTTCGGCCATATCGAAAGTGTGCGAAGAGATGGGAATCTTGTCGACATATACCTTGGCGCCAAGTCCGGTCGCCGCGCTGAGCTTCTTCACGGCTTCAGCGAGGCCCCTGGTGACGAAAGCTCCGGCGGAGGGCACTATGCCCTGCTCCAGGAAGCGGTCTATGGTGTTGGCCTGCACTTCGGGGCAGAGGTACTGGGCCAATATATATTTGTATTTGCTGAGGTCGGGCTGCTTGTCTTCGGAAGAGGCCGCCACGAACGAAGCCTTCTCCCTTTCAAGAACGTGCTGTCCCATATATGCCGCACCGACATTGCCGCTCAGGCAGATGAGGTCCATCGACTTTGCGGCCGGCCTCGAGTCGAGGACCTTCTTCTTCTGGCTGCCGAAAGCGCCCAGGCTGATGCAGAGCCCGTTCACCGAAGGATTGAGCTCCAGCGTCAGGCTTTCCACCGAATGTTCCTTGGCGGCAGCCACGACTCCGGCCCACAGCTCGGCCACGTCTTCGAGGCAGAAGCGCGCAGAGATGCCGAGCACCACCGAAATGGCCTTCGGCCTGTAGAAAGCGGCATAGACCTCTCCGAGCACATTCAGAGCGGCTTTATAGCCGAGGTGACGCAGAGGGTTGTAGACGAGGTCGAAGTCTACGCCCTCGCTCATTACTTTGTGGGTGAAGAAGTCTCCCTTGCCCAGCGTAGCCGGCCTGTTCTCGAAACCGCTGTCCTTGAAAAGGGCTTCGACAGCCGCAGCCCTCCCTATCTGGGAAAATTCAGTGCGCTTGCTATCCTTGTCCGCCATAACGACCATTTTTTACAAAAATAGCGGAAAACAATTAACTTTGCCCCTCTATGGGCAAAAATCAGCAGATAATAAAGGACTTCACCGCCAAGGAATATGCCGAAGGCTTCGAGACCGACATCGAGCAGCATCTGCTCGAGAAAGGCCTCAACGAAGACATAATCCGCCAGCTGTCCGCCCTCAAGGAGGAGCCCGCCTGGCTGTTGGAATTCCGCCTGACCGCCTTCCGCAAATGGCAGAAGATGACAATGCCGACCTGGGGGCATCTGACCATCCCGCCCATTGATTTCCAGGACATAATATATTTCGCAGCGCCGCGCAAGGCCAAGAGCCGCGACGAGATAGACCCCGAGCTTTACAAGACCTTCGACAAGCTGGGCATTCCGCTGCACGAAAGAGACGTGCTGAGCGGAGTGGCAGTAGACGCAGTGTTCGACTCAGTGTCTGTCAAGACCACATTCAAGAAGACTCTGGCCGAGAAGGGCATCATCTTCTGCTCGTTCAGCGAGGCTGTGCGGGACTGCCCGGACCTCGTGAAGAAATACCTGGCCAGCGTGGTGTCTTCCGGCGACAACTACTACGCCGCCCTGAACTCCGCCGTCTTCAGCGACGGCTCGTTCTGCTACATCCCCAAGGGCGTCCGCTGCCCGATGGAGCTTTCGAGCTATTTCCGCATCAACGCCCGCGGCACCGGCCAGTTCGAGCGCACGCTGATCGTGGCCGACGAGGGCTCGTACGTGAGCTACCTCGAGGGCTGCACCGC
>JAEEGG010021375.1_pt1 | contig 12856 bp, 13 predicted proteins | sample 9134161 | NCBI WGS metagenome assembly JAEEGG01 (sample SAMN16246543, study PRJNA631951) | gut metagenome | biome: gut microbiome; feature: rumen; material: CR-attached | host: Bos | place: Iran: Karaj | collected 2018-10
AAACAAAATACTACAAACCGATACCTATAATAGAACAATGAACTATATTAAATGAGATACTAGATCTCATCTTATTGAGACCTTCACCTTCTCAATGAGAAAAGCACCCAACTGATGTAGTTATATTGTAGTAGATTGAATTAGGAAAATGATAAAAAACTTACTATGAACACCTATCACACCTCAAGAATTAGAATTTGCTAAAGAGTTCTATAAAGATCAAAAAGAGAAATGATGAGTATGATATTTCGATGAAAAAATGTGGGAGAGGGTTATTGAGAATTGATGATATATGCCATTATATATTAGAGCTGTTCCTGATTGAACATTAGTTCATCCAGGAGAACCTGTTCTTACTGTAACATGACCATCAGAATTAGCTGCAGTATTTGAACCAATGATTATTAGACCATTCTTTAAGAGTGCAATTGCAACTACTTGAAGACAATATGCTGATGCAATTTGATGAAGTTTAGCTCCTATTTGTGAACAATGAAAAAGAGCTTGAGCAAGTGAAGAAACACATATGGATTGAGTTTGATCATTAATTGTTTGATGATGATTAGATAAAACATCTAATGATGCTGCAGCTCTAGTATACAACTTAAAAACTTCTGGTACTACAGCACATAGATTCTATGCATCATATGATAGTGAAAAAGAAGCTATGGAAGATGCTGCACAGATAGACAACATGATTATCTTAACAGATTTAATTGATACTATAAGCTGAATTAACAAAGCACTAGAGATTAAGAAAAGAAAACAAGCTGAATGAAAAAATGTTATGTTAAGATTAGATAGTGGGAAAGTTGCAGAATTAGCAATTTATGCTCTTCAAAAACAAAAAGAATTATGAATGACTGATCCTAGAAAAGATAAGATTTGTATTTCTGATGGTGTTTCTACTATCGAGAAATTTAATGATGTATGTAATAAAGTAAGAGAAGCATGATTTGATCCAGAATTATATTTAATATTCTGAATTGGATGATGATTAGTTACTAACAATAAAACAAGAGATGAAATGTCTGCAGCATACAAATTAACAAATACAGAGAATTGACCTACATGAAAATTATCAAATGATAGATGAAAAGAAAGTATTCCATGAGTTTTAGATATAGAGATTAGAGATTGAAAAAGATATCTAGTACAAGAATCTGAACCAAAACAATGAGAAAGATTATTCCAAACAGTGTATGATAATTGAAAAATATTTTATGGTGATAATGATTTAGAAGAAATAGAAAAAGCAAAACAACAAGTTCAAACAACAAAACAATGGATAGACTATCCAACTCAAGAAAGTGATTTAACAGAGAAAATACATGAAGATGTTAGAGATATATTAAAATCTCAAATTTAGTTTTATACTTTAACCTACATAAAAATGACAAAAATAATCGACATTAACAACCAATTCAACGAAGGAAAAGATAAGAAATATGAATATATAAAATGAATAATATGTTGAGAATTATTAGACTTAATGAGGAAAAGTAAAATTAATGATGTAGTGATTTGAGTTTCATGATGAATAGATTCTGCTGTAGATTTATGTATTGCATCAGAAGTTATACCACAAGAACATATCCATGCAATCTATATGCCAACAAAATTTAATTCAAATGAATCATACGAATTATCAAAAAAATTAGCTGATAACTTATGAGTAGATTTAAAGGTTTGACCAATCAATGATGTAGTAAAATCATATGAAGATTTCTCAGAAAAATATCTATGAGAACCACTAAAATGAGTCAGTCATGAAAATGTTCAAGCTAGAATTAGATGAACAATTTTAATGAATATTGCTAATAACAAAAGATGATTAGTTTTAAATAATTCAAACAAAACAGAACTCGAGCTATGATATGGAACTTTATATTGAGATTTAATCTGAGGACTTTGTTTAATTTGAGATCTAAAAAAGACTGAAGTTTATGACTTAGCAAGACATATAAATAAAGATGAAGAAATAATTCCGCAATGAATTATCGATAGAAAAGCTTCTGCTGAATTAAGTGAATGACAAGTAGACCCATTTGATTATGATAGAGATTGTGATCCTGTTGATGAATTAGCATTCTGAAAAGATGTAGAATCTGTAGCTAAAAAATATGGTTTAGATTTAGCATATGCTTTATCTTTAAAAGATAGGATTGAGAAATCAAAATTTAAAGTCGCTCAAATTCCACCAATTGTAAAAATCACAGACCATCCATTAAAATAAGACAACAAAGATTTTTATTCTTATTGTTCATACAAATGAAAAATCAATGAGAAGTATGATTATTTATCACTCGTGCACAGCCATGACTCCATAAATGACATTTGGATGCCATCAAACAAGCGATTAATAACGAATGATTATCAAAAGTTATAATCTGAATAGGCTCTTCAGATAAAGAATACACCTCAGAAAATCCATTCACAAGTAAGGAGAGAAAAGCTCTAATAGAAAAGACATCACATGAAATAAAAGATGTTCTATGAAATGATATTTTTCTAATCCCTGATTTCTGAGATTGAGAAAAATGGATGAATTATATCTTAAATAATCTACCAAAATTTGATTACATTATTTGATGAAATCCACGAGTAGTTGAATTAATGCAAAAAGCATGAAAAAAAGTTGCTAACCATAAAATTAATTACAACATAAGATGAACAACAATAAGAGAACTAATAGCACGTAATCAAATGTGAAAATTAGAAGATTTCATCTCTAAAGAAGCTATCGATTATTTAAATAAAATCTGAGCTCCTGAAAGATTAAAAAAGTATTTTCAAAACGAATTAAAAAATCCATGATTAACTGTTGATGTTGTAGCATTTACTAAGAATGGTCAAATAGTTTTAATTCAGAGGAAAAATCCACCATATTGAGTAGCATTACCTTGATGATTTGTAGACATATGAGAAACATTAGTTGATGCCGCAAAAAGAGAAACCTTAGAAGAAATTTCTGTTCCTATAGAAATTAAAAAAACAGATTATTTATGATATTGGGATGATCCTGATAGAGATCCTCGTGCACACAACATTTCTCATGCATTTAAAGGCCAAATAATCGAATGAGAACCCAAAGCAGCTGATGATGCAAAACAAATTATATTATCAAATCCAGAAGAAATAAATTCTTTAAAGTTTGCTTTTCCAGATCATAAAGAAATGATTTATAACGCATTAAATAATAAATAATCACCAGCAAAATCAAGAATTTAGCAAGACAAATACTATTGACATTTATATAAAAATACATATTCTTCATATCAGAAACAAAAACAAAATACTAATATGAAAAAAGCTATTATCAAACTAAACGAGAGAATTATTAAATCGATATTCTCTCTCAAAAAGGTCATGGAGGAAAACCAAAGGCTGCCTAATCTCCACCCTGACTTCATCAAGAGCTGCTCAAAATGGTATGAGGAAGAAGGCTCCCATATCGGACTCACACTGGATATTATTAGTGCATTATGCATATTCACAAGGAAACTCAGCATCAACAAAAAGGAGTTCTATCGTCTCCAAGATGTTGCAAAAGTCCTCAGAAACACCAGGAAATGTGACCCCATTGATTATAAAAGTATGGACATGACAGAAAAAGCTGTCCTATCATACTTCAAAGATGTGTCACAATCGGGTGTAATAACGTATAAAATCTAACAATATCCAAAGAACCTCTCAAGCTAGCAGAAGAACTACTCTGCTAGCATTTTTTTAAAATTCAAAAAAATCTTATAGAAAACAACATAAATAAGATTACTATAAAAGATGGTCAAAAAAACCAAAAATTTTATTTCTTTATTATTTGCAAAATGAAATCATCAACACGAAAACGAAGCGCTTTATGTATTTTGTTGCTCATCGTTGGTGCTCTTTGATGATACCTTTTAGCGGCTCATCAATATTCAAGACCAACACATAATATGATGAAACATCATGAGCCATGAATCCACTGAATATTCGAAAGATCAATGGATGAATTTAAACATAGGGAACAAGAAATGAATAGTATGTTTAATGAACTAGAAAATGAATTCAAAGATATGAATGAGTTTAAACCTAGGCCATGAGAAAACCATCAAGCAAAATGAACGTTCCAATACATGCAGAAAACAAATAATAACTGAGAAGAATCATCATATGAAGTTAATTGAAATTGGAATGAATGAGAGAACACCTGAACAATGATAATCAAATGAATTAATAACGATTGAAAAGAATTCTCTTACACATGAACAATGGAAAATGGAGAATCAAAATGAACGTTAACAGATGAAGATTGAAATTCAAAACCAATAAATTTCAAAAACATAAATATCAATGATATCTATGAAAATTCAAATCACATAAACGATTAATCCAAACTACAGAAGAACATAAGAAAGTAATATTTCTTATGTTTTTTTATTAACAACATCTTGAAATTAATCATACAAAATCGTAGTATACCAGATGCGAAAACAAATACAAACCCAAAAAACAAATACATTATGAAGATTAAACAATTGAACAAACTCATCTCTGAAAGGAAAGCTCTTGCTAATAAACAATACAAAGCAAGATGCGAGTTAAAAGAACTCGAAGGAATAATCAATCAACATGAAATTATTCTGAAAGAAAGTGGAAATCCACCTTCTCAAAAGTTCATCAAGGAACAAAACGAGAGAATAGACAAAAAATGTATGTTACTTCTTACTATTCAAGAGAATAATAAGAATCTCATCCTTCTCGACGAGTCAATCAAAACTGCACGCAAAATGCTTGAATGGAGTTCAATTTTTAACAGTCAAAAGCTGAGAAAGCACATTGAACTAGTCATTGAAGATGTTAATGAGTTACAAGCAAGTTATCAACTAGATATGGCAGTTCTAGACGAAGACCTCCGTAAAGCTCTAACTACTCTCCACCTTGTTGTAAAAAAACTCAAGGAATGATTTGTATGTTTTCAACAAAGGAGCCATATGTGCTCCTTTTTCTTTACAAAACTATTGAAAATAAGAAGATGAAATAATATATTATCCCTAAGCTAATTTATTAACCAAAAAATAATGTGAGATACAATTGAAAATAAATGAAATAATCTACCAGATAATTCTTCAAAAAAAGATATAGAAGTCTCAGAAGAAAGATACAGAGAAGTTCTTATTTGAGCTCTACAATATCCTTGATTACAAGATTTTGTTAAATTTTTTCATAATAATATTAGAAATGCAGAAATATGGAAAGATAAAAAAAACTTAAATGGAGGTTATTACTTCAATATAATGCTTCAAAAAGAGCTTCCCAATTTACTCTTAGAATTCAAAAAATGAAAGAGACCAGAATTAAGAGAATTTCTCATTAACACTTTTTTTAAAGTTCGAGATTCAAGAGTTATTCATTTAGCAAATTATGTTTGTAAACACGCTGAAGATTATAAAAATGCTATTAAACGAGAAGAACTAAAAAAAGAATGTCCTTTAGCAGCAAAAAGGAACTACCATCTCTTTGAGAATAAAACATTTTTAGAATCAATAAAACAAAATTTCCTCAATGATTATTCCGGTAAAAATAAAGAATTCTATGATCATATAGTAAATCAATTAAAAGACGTAGATTCTCATGAAGATCTATACGGAGAATGCATAGAAACAATAAGTAGTATAGAGACTTCAGACGAAGTTATCAAAATATATCTAAATGATTATCTTCTCCCATGAGTATGTGAACAATTTTTTATTGATCAAAAAAAGAAATCTTCAAAACAACAATGACTACAAGAAAAGAAAAAAATCACAGATGAAGAGAAAAAAGAATTTTTCGAAAAAATTATTAATAAAGAAGAAGTAGAATTAATACCAAATTCAAGTTTACTAACCAACGAACAAACAAATATTGTAAATAAGATTGCAGAAAATTTTACTACTCTAACAGATAAAGAACAAAAGAAACTCAAAAAACATCTTACTAGATTAGTCATCAAAAAAAAGCCTTTCAAAGCTGGTCAATTTTTAGAAAAAAATAACATAGAATCATTACCCGAAGGAACAATAAATCTTCTAAATGAATTATGAATAGAAGTAATTGAAAAAGATGAAATTGAAATACCTGAACAGCCAGAAACTAAACCATTACAAGTTAATAAATCAAATGAAGTTGATGAAACAATTGAAGAAGATAATATGCAAATAGTAAACCAACAACTCATAGAACTATTTTCACAAGACCCTGTAGTTGCAATAATTGAGAAAGCTAGATCATGCTGATACGAAATAGAAAATGAAAGCCTTCTAAGAAAACAAATAGAAGCTATTTGTACAAGTTCAAAATACGTAAAAAATGCTGTATTACTCACTCTATTTAAAGATTCATTTACAAGACCAATATTAAAAAACTCTTGAGCATACTCTCTTGAAGCATGATGAACTGGATGTAGATTCGTTCTAAAACAAAATGATAATGGAAATTATAGTATTGTTGGATTCTATAATCACGATGATTACGGGAAAATACTAGATAAGAGGAAACGATAAAAAGCAATATAAATATATGAGAAGTTAAAAAAAGCTTCTCATTTTTTTTAAAAAGCATAAGAATCTCTTTAAAAATAAAGAAAAAAAACTATCAACAATCTATATATTTTATTAATTAATAAAATAAACATGTCAAAAGGCCATAGTCTTATCTGAGATTTGTTCTTTATAATATTAGTAGTAGTTATTTGATTTTTTGCTCATATCCAAATAACTAATAGTGACCATTATGACTGTTCCAGACAAGTTGAAGATCAAATTTCAACAGTATTATCATATCAAAAACAATTATGAGACATTCAATTACCAGCATCTTTGAATTGAGTAGATTTATCAAAATTAGGAATAGACTTAAAAAACATAAAACTATCTGATATCCAAATGGAATGGTTATCAACAAAATATGAAAAAATGCGTTATTCTTGAATGACTCGTATTTATGATGCAACAGTAGAAATTAAGCTAAAGAACTCAGCATTAAGAGATTTTAAGCTAGAAATTCCTGTTACATGTACATCTTCAAGTTCAGAAACAAAAATCGAATATAGAAAGACTACTAAATAATTTAAAGAAGATAAAACAATTATGAATATACGAATCCTAGATGATATGTACGGATCTAGAATCTACGAAAAACTCCATAAATATCTCCCAGAATATCATTATCCAGTAAAGGATAACGTAAATTCACCAATACCTTATCTTACAGATATTAAAAATTGAGATATTATTTTATTAGACAATTATTTTCCTTGAGAATACAGAGAAGAACCCCTATGAGATGATTTTCTATGGCAATATTTAAAACTATGACTCGATTGCAAAATAATCTGTCTTTCTAATGTAGGAGAAAGAATTACTAAAAGATTTGAACAACGATGTCTAGTTCAAAATAAATGAGATATTATCTGATTTGTTCCATCAAAAGATTCAAAAGAAATAGCAGATATAATAGAAATTTACAATGTAAATTAATTATTTTATATTGTATTTTTCTTTCAATAGAATAACCTCAATGAATGAAAATTTATGATATTAATAAGGGATAAAAGAAATGAGTTCATGAATTGATTACAATGAAGAAAGTTTAAAACTTCACAAAATTCACCACTGAAAACTAGCTACTCAATCAAAAGTTGAATTAGAAACAATGGATGATTTATCAATTTATTATTCTCCATGAGTAGCTGCACCATGTATAGAAATCGATAAAGATCCAAATAAAGCATATGAATACACACGGAAATCAAATTCTGTCGCAGTTATTAGTGATTGATCAGCAATATTGGGACTATGAAATCTATGAGCATTAGCTTGATTACCAGTAATGGAATGAAAGGCTATCCTTTTCAAAAAATTCTGAAATATTGACGCTGTACCACTTGTAATCGACACCCAAGATCCAGATGAAATCATAAAACTAATTACCCAAATAGCACCATCATTTTGAGGAATAAATCTAGAAGATATTGCAGCACCAAAATGCTTTTATATCGAATCAGAACTAAAAAAAAGATTAAACATTCCTGTTTTTCATGATGATCAACATGGAACTGCAATCGTTGTTTTAGCTGGGATAATCAATGCACTTAAACTAAGAGGATGAGAATTAAAAGACCAAAAAATAGTTATTGCATGAGCAGGTGCAGCAGCTACAGCAATTTGAAAACTATTATGGAAAGCATGAGCTCAAAACATTATTTTTTCAGATTCTAAAGGTATTATATCAGATTCTCGCAGTGATTTAAATGAATACAAACAAGAAATAGTAAAATTTAATAGAGATAATATTTCATGAACTTTAAAAGATGCACTTAAATGAGCAGATATATTCATTGGAGCAAGTAAATGAAATATCATAACTGCAGATGACATAAAAAATATGAATACAAAGCCTATAATTTTTGCTTTAGCAAATCCTACACCAGAAATAACACCAGAAGAAGCAAAAAAATGATGAGCTTTTATCGTAGCAACATGAAGATGAGACTACCCTAATCAAGTTAATAATGTACTTGTTTTCCCTGGTATTTTCAGAGGTGTATTGGATGCTCATATCCAACAAATAACTGATGAACATAAATTAGTTGCCGCATATACCCTTGCATCATGTGTTGAAAATCTGACTGTTGATTCAATTCTACCAATTGCAATACAAAAACACATTGTTGAAAGAATAGCAAAAGCTATTACCGAAATAAAATAACAGAAAGTCATTCCTCTAATATATTGAATTAGAAGCAAAAAAATTTACAAAAAAGACAATTTATCTTACACAATATTTTAAAATGCTATTAGCAATAATTCTGCTTATAATCTGATTAACATTACTATGATATTCTGCTAATCATCTTATAAATACCAGCGTTAGAATAGCACAATACTTTAAAGTATCTGCCCTTCTTATCGGACTTACAGTCCTCGCTATGGGAACATCTGCTCCTGAATTATTCCTTTCATGAATGGCAGCAATCAACTGAAGTTGATCATTATCAGTATGAAATGTTATAGGATCAAATATCTTTAATTTATGATTTATATTAGGACTTTCTGCAATCGTAACTCCTATACTAATTCAAAAAAAACTAGTTTATAGAGATTGAGTATTTTTAGTATTCATCACGTGTCTCATTTTTGGAATGCTTTGGGATCAACATGTTGCATGGCGAGAATGAGCTATATTATTAGCACTTCTAGTTTGATATAATACTTTCCTTCGAATTAAAAAAGAATCAAATTGAGAAGAAGTTGAAGATATAGATAAACCTAAACTAAAGAATTTCTACATACTTTTTTGAATAAGCATCCTCCTCTGCCTAATTACATGAGAAAATATAGATTGAACATTTTGACTCAATGTATGAATTTGATTATATTGAATCATATTCCTTGGAGTATTATTAACATGATTCCTTATTTCTCTTTTTTTAAGAAGGAACAAAAACTCTTGAGAAAACAAACTATGAATGTTATTAAACTGTACTAAACTTATTGCAAGTTTAGGGATACTTGTCCTTTCATCTGATTTAGTTGTAAATGCAGCAGTATTTATCGCTCAAAGATTTTGAGTATCAGAATGGGCTATTTGAGCAACTATCGTTGCTGCAGGGACATCACTTCCAGAAGTAGCTGCAACACTCGCAGCAATTATCAAAAAGAAATACGATATGTGAATAGGGAATGTTATTGGATCTGATATCTTCAACATTCTTTGAATTATCGGAATTTCATCTGTTATTACACCATTAAACCTACAACCAACTTGTCTATTAACTCAAGGATGTGACGCTAATATATGGACAATGCTATTTAGAGACAATATTTTCTCTGTTTGAGTTTTAATCTTAACATTAATCCTTACATTCATTTTTATGAGAACTGGATGGAAACTATCTAAACGAGAATGAGCTGTCTTATTCATAATAGCTATATTAAGAATGGCATTTGAAATAAATCCAACATTCTTTATGAAATTAATAGGACTCTAATTTAAATAAAACACTACAATGATTCTTTGAATAGACCCCTGAGTTAGAAAATTAGGATACGCAATAATAACTGATGATTTAACAATTATTGATTCAGGAATTTTATTACAAAAAAAAGAAAGTCCTAGCAGAGAAGATCAATTTGAAAGAATGATAGAAATAGAAAAATACTTCTTAGATCTTTTCAAAAACTATGAAATAACAACTATTTGTATGGAGAAACTCTATTTTACAAAATACAATCAAAATAATGCTGAATTTGTATTTTGAATTAGAGCAATACTGATAACAATGGCTATACACCATTGATGTAAAATAATGGAATTCTCTCCTATCGAACTAAAAAAATACATTACCTGAAACGGGAAAGCTGAAAAAATGTTAGTTCAAAAAATGACAATGAAACTATTTAAAATGCAAGATATTCCTGAATATAATGATGCAGCAGATGCTTTATGATTAGCATACTTAGCAGCAAAACTAAAAGATAAAAATACATGATACCAAGCAGAAAAAAAATAATAAAATAATAATAAACAAAAACGTATTTTTTATGAAAAGAATCAAAGTTATCATTGCACTTAATGGTGCTAAAAAAAGAAATGTTGGGAAAGTGATTGACGTCTTAGAAAAAAGAAAATTCACATTCATCGACAAAGAAGACCGTTCACTTTCTGGGTATGGATTAAGTACAGAGCTTATAGAGCTCAACAGTATTTGTAACAGAAATAGCTTTATGCAACCTCTGATGCAAATCTTTCCAAAAAATGTTGTTGAAAGGAAAATTCACGACTTCATCTATGAACATATCGTACTAACTTTCGAAACAGAAAAAGACAATATCAATGCAGATGTTATCAAAGAATATATCTGTATGAGCACCTATCCCAACCCTAAAAAGCGACCTCTAATGTGTGCTTTTGTTTCATAAAAACAACGCACATTCTCTAAAGAGCCAATCTGAAATGCAGATTGACTCTTTTTTTTTGCATTTTTTCCTATTTTCAGATATAATTTACTAAGAAATTTATTTGTGATTTTAATAATGAAAGCTGTATTCCCAAAGAACATAAAAAAAGGATTACTTGCAGGATTGACATTCTCAATAGGGCCTCTCACAATTTCTATCGTTCAATTATTTATTCTTGCTATTTGAGTTGCTCTAGCTCTCGTTGTTTTTTCACAATTTCAAGAATCTTCAAAAGTAGTTTGAACATTTTTTGCTATTCTCATTTTTCTTATCTTTGCAGTAATAGCATTCTTTGACGTTTCAGAACTGAATATTGTAGCATTTTTTGCAAAAATTATCCAAAATCATTTCTTTGACTCTACAGAGAAATTCCAAACAATGAATGAGAAACCAAGTAAAACGGAAATAACAATAAAAAAGAATAAATCAGATGATAAGAAAGAAAAAATCGACTATAAAACTGATATTAAACTTGATAATATCGATGATCTAGATAAATCATGAATATTATAACAAAAATCTATATACAAAAATTACTCTCAAACGAGTAATTTTTTTTCATATTCATGAAAATAAGAATCAACATTTTTCAAAAAATCTTGAATATCTTTTTCAATATATCAACAACTTTGAATCTTCAATCAAGCAGCATTATGATGTCCTCCTCCTCAGAACAAATTAGCTAAGAAAGAACAATCAATATTTCCCCTTCATCTCAATGAAATCTTCAAAAAATTATCTATCTTTTTAACAAAAATTACTAAATCATCATTTCTAATATCCTGCATAACATGGAGTCAATAATCTGCTTCATCATGATCAATATCATATTGTTCTAATTCAGAATCTTCATAGTAAGAATAGATAACATTCAACACTTCACCTCATCCAACACTAATATGTATCTTTTGCATTCTTCACAAAACAAGCTGCATAAATTGAACAGAACGATAAGATTTACTCCTAAAAACCTCATCAATTATATCTTTTTTACGCGCTCATAATTCTAATAAATCAGCTGCTATTCTAAATGATCTAACAGATTGTTCTCACTCATCATAACGAAAATTTCAACTATCTGTTGAAAGTCCCATATAAAAATAAGTAGCAATATCACTATCATATAAATCGATCCACCAATCCTTCGTAATTTCATATAACAAAGAACATGTACTTATTGAACTAGGATCACGATATACTAATGAATTTAATGGTTCTTTTTCAGGTTTATGATGATCAATAATTACCTTTTTATTTGAATCAAAGTATTCTTCATGTCATAAAGTAAAAGCAGGAATTCTTGAATATTGATTGAAATCTAAAAAAACCAAAACATCATATTTTCAATAATCAAATTCATATTTAATCTTATCTCACAAATTCAAAAATTCAAAGACATGACTAGGCTTATGCGGTGTGAAATATGAAACTTCCTTTCATAGTTTTTCTAACAAAGCTCAGAACCCCAAAATAGATCATAATGCATCTCAATCAATATTTTCATGTCAAAACAATGCAACAGAATGAGCTTCATCTAAGCAATTCTTAATCTTTTCTAACATCAATTAACAAACAAAAAATAAAACCGATAGAATAAGATAAGGACCCCGAAATTGAAATCAAGAGAAACCATAAAAATTGACTTTACAATTTCTTCTTTTTTTACTATAATGCCAACATTTAAGAAATAATTAGCTATGAAAAATTTTCAAGAAATTAAAGAATTTAAAACAACTTTTCATGAAGCATATAATCTTCTTGAATCTTTTTCTGGTAAATTAAAATGAGAAAAAACAGCTGTCGCTGTATCACGAGGAAGTGATAGTATCTTTCTATCTTTTCTACTACTAAGTTTTTATAAAGAAAATAAT
>JAEEGG010021377.1_pt1 | contig 12855 bp, 13 predicted proteins | sample 9134161 | NCBI WGS metagenome assembly JAEEGG01 (sample SAMN16246543, study PRJNA631951) | gut metagenome | biome: gut microbiome; feature: rumen; material: CR-attached | host: Bos | place: Iran: Karaj | collected 2018-10
CCTTAATGCCCATGCGGAGAGAATACACGGGCCTCAATCCGCTCTTGGAGAATGAAAATCCCCAGTTGGCGGAGTCGGGATTTCCCTGTATCATCACGCTCCATGCCCCCCAACCGATGTTGAGTCGTAGGTCTACCGTTGTGTACAGGGATATGGGTTGATGGCTATTTATCACAAATCCTTCAGTAGTATTGGATCCTTCTATCCCGTCCCATTGGCAGTAGCGGCGGTGCAGATCACCTTCGTGTATAGCAAAACTGGGTACCAGCTCCAACCCCACATGGAAACCCTTGCGGTGATTCCTGTCGGCATAGTAAGTCACCCCGATGGGAATGGCGACATACTTGGCGGTCAGTTGGCTGCTCCAGTACTGCAGCGAGTCCCCTCCACCATAAGGCGGCTCTATCGGCATAAGATAGTCTGCAGACCCCAATATTACGCCATCAATAATATCTTGGTCAAAGTGGCGAAAGTCCACATACGGATCTTTATATTTGAAACGGTTGTAGGAGTATTCCAACCCTAGGCCTACGGCAAAGTGCTTGCGGCACACGATGTCGTAGCTCAGCGTCACTTGGTAGCATCCGAGAGTGGTCTTCATGTCGGGGTAGGGAATTACCCTTTCTCGGTAGGCGTTTTCCGTCCACCCAAAGCCCGACAGGGGTTTACTGCCTGCCGACAGCAGTGCTGCGGTCAGCGACAGGTGCAGCCGCTGCGCTGGTCGGTAGCGGTACTCCATCAGCTTGTACCCGTCGGTGGTGTAGTCGAAGAGGCGGTGCTTCTTCGCCAGAGACTCGCCGTTGCGCACCCCGCCGTAGATGATGCCGTGGTCCTTAGTGTTCTCCGAGTAGCGCTCTGCCGCATAGCTGTGGTAGTAGATGGTGGAATGCTTCTCCGCAATCATTTGCACATCCTCTGCCACCAGCGGGGAGGCAATCTCCACCATGCTGTAGTCGTCCGCCTGCACGCGGATCGACCTCAGCCGCACCGTGTCGCCAGCCTTGGCAGAGTATATCCCCACATGGTTGTACAGGCGGCTGTAGACATCCAAGTTGTCGCGCTTAGTGTGTATCTCTATCATTCCTGCACGGGCATTTCCACCCACCCAGAGGGTGTAGAAGAAGTCGCTCTGAGTCAGTTCGAACAGGGGCTGGCTGGTCAGCGAAGAGTCGTTCCATAGCGGATTGCGCACCGCCACATAGTCCTCCGTGTCCTGATATATCGCCACCGAGGCGTACTCACCACCCACGTGTATCATCAGGTACTTCTGCGAGCTCAAGTCCAGCCGCTGAACCAGCTTCGTAGGCTCCTGCGCCGCGCCACCCAGCGCAGCCAGCAGGAACATCATTATGGCTATCTTTTTCATATTGTTAGAATATTTGGCTGATTAGAGTGTGTTAACGTGTTAATGTGCTAGTCGCTGGTGCATCAAAGATTAACGAATTAACGAATCCGTTTCCTGATGCAGCACAATTTCCGACACAACCAGTTCATTTCCTCCCTCGTCATCGACGGGTATGACAATAGTATTGTCCGTGGCGTTGTAACGGAATGGCATCGCTGCCCCTTCCACCATCATCACACCGTTGGCAGTGCCGTCGAAGGTGTAAGTAATGTCGGTTGTATCCTCATCGTCATAGGAATCACCGTCTACCAGTGTTGTCATCTGGTACGACAATGTTCCATTCTCAGCGTCGACAAACACTGCACGATATGTTGCAGAGGTAATCAAAACCCCGCCACCATAGTGCAACTCTTCAGGGTCGTTGGTCACTGTGCCAATCCATGAGGTTCCTGCCAGCGACACGATGGTGGGTTCCTGATTCTGGTTGTTATTATTTCCGTTGTCCTCTTTTTCGGTGCAGGCAGTGAGCAGGGCTGCTGCAATAAATAGGGTTGCTAAAATCTTTTTCATTTTAAAGTCGTGTTTAAATGTGTGAATAATCTATGGATAGAGATCTCTGTTTACTATAGTCTTACATATCGAATGTCACCAAGGCGAGCAGTGGCTCCACAACCGCCTCGTGGAAGGTGTTGCGCGACGGCGACACAATCTTCACCAGCCCATCGGTCTCCACCTCCACGGCGGGTGTCCGCGTCTCGCCCATCGCCACCAGCCGCGAAGTCTCAATCACATTGGCAGTCTCTTGGATTTGAGGATTGAGAATTGAGAATTGAGACTCGTCCTCTGCGTTAGGTGTGACATTGATTGTTCCAAACTCCTCGACAGTCGCCTGTTGTGTTATATTATCTTGAAGTTGAGTATTGTTGGTTTTTATTAAATGGTGCTTTGCTTGCTTGTCTGTTTGTTTATTTATGACCGCGCCAGCCGTCCCCTCTGGAGAGGGGTACGCCGTCAGGCGGGGGGTATGTCTCTCCACCCTATTCTCTGCTACCAACACGGGACTGTCAGTTGTTGTGCTGGGTGTCAGATAATGTATTCCCGTAGTCACCGCAAATGCCAGACATGCGGCGGCACTCAACGTTGTCCATACAATCCTGCGACTGCGCTTACGCCGTTCGTAGCGCGCAATATTTTTGTGCAGCATCTCCAAGGGTATGTCCACAAGGCGCGACATAGCCTCGTTGTCCTGCTGCCATTCTTGCTGGTACTCCTGTAAAAAAGTGTCTTCCTGCATACCTTATTTCCCTTTCATTAATTGTCGTAACTGTTTTACAATTCGGTTGTAACGCACACGCAATGCCCCTTCGCTCTGCCCCGTCTGCTTTGCTATCTCTTGGTAGGAATAGTCTTCCAGTCGGGCAGTGACCAGCATCTGGTCGTCGGCACTGAGGTGAGCAATCGCCTCATAAAGGTCGTCGATGCGCCGTGGGCTTGCCTCGGTTGCCCTTTCGGGTAACGGCACTCCCAGTGCCAGGATGGGACGCCGTTGGGAAGCACGCAGTTTGTCGATGGCGGTATTCACTGCCAAGTGCCATAACCATGTAGCCTCCTTACTTTTTTCTTTAAATGTGTCCATGTGCGTCCATATTTCAAGAGCAATGTCCTGGAAAAGGTCGCGTGCTTTCTCCATATCGCCGCGACAATAGGTCTGACACACTTTGATGATTAGCCCCTTGTGGTCAGTCATCAATTGGTCGTATCGTTTTACCTTTTCTTCGTCTTCCGACATTGCTTTTCCTTTTTTGTCTTGAATAGTCGTATCAAACGGTCGAAATGTTACAGCCTACACATTATTTTCTTATACATCATATCCACCATATCCCATTATCTCATTACTACATAATTGTCTATAACATTTTCATACCTTCTAATTAATAACACAAATATACACTTTTTATCTGCCTTAACTATCTTTTCACCCTGAGCATGGCTCTCTTTCCATCACCAACCAACCCCGGCACCCCTCTTTTTCGATGCTATAAGCGAACAAGAAACGATAATGAAACGATAATGGATCCTAGAAGGAACGAATGAAGGGCATAGGCACCATGAAAGAATCTTTTTCCCATGGCCCGCAATAATTGAAAGAATTTGGCGTTAATGGCTGACACAAATACAAAAAGAATGTTACAAATAGGAACTCCTGCGCCCTATTTTGAGGGCCTTAACGAAAACGGCGACTTGATGCGCCTCACCGACTATGCCGGCAAGAAGCTGGTACTATATTTCTATCCTAAGGACAGCACGCCCGGCTGCACCGCCGAGGCTTGCGACCTGCGGGACAACTATTAGCGTTTCATCGTGTTGGAATAAGAGGTTCTGTTTGGGCCGCAGGAGGGCAGCGAAGAAAATATATTCGCGTGACCGTAGCAACAACAAATATCTTTAAAGCGACAATAGGCGAAGCTGTTCAGTTCCGCCTATTGTCGCTTTTGTGCCTTGAATCTTTCTTCGTGGGTCCTTCACCACTTCTTCCTCTGCACGCCATCAGTGATTAGAAATTCACAATGGCATTGCCGTCGTATTCTCCGGATATTTTTTTTAGCAACGATAATCTACCATAAGATTCTGACCTTAAGTTCGTAAAACTATAGTTTTATCAGTCGTGCATTAACCTCCTTAAATTGTGGCATTGTTTGACCAATGGAGGCACCAATGTAGGTTGGGTCGCAAACGGTATACTTATGACCGTCTAAGGGGAAATAGTCGCCTGCCACTTCTTCAGGGAATGCTACTGCTGTGGCTAGATGACCAGGCCAATGAACCAGTACCACATCCAATCCCAACAGGTCGCGGGCCAGTATGCTATAGAAGATTGAGCGATCTTCGCAGTCGTTCTTCGGATAGAAGAGACTCTCGTCGCCGAAAAGGGGGCGTTCGTAGCCGAATTGCTCTTGGTCGGTAGCATAGTCGAAGGTCGTCTGCACAAAGTTAAGCAGCATTTCGGCGGCATCCTTTTTGCTTTTGCCTCTGATTTGGCTGCGCAGTGCTGGATAGAGAGTGGACTTCACTCCATCGCTCAACCCCGCAAGGGCGTATAGCTCCCATGCGTCGCTTAGTGGATAGTCGTTCAGCAGGTCGATAAGGCCTTTGTCCACTTCGACGGTAGCTTTCATTGCGCTGTATCTTTGGGACTGTAGTGTTCGGTTTCGATTCTTCCCACTGTTCAGTTTGGGCAGTTGGTTCATCTGAAGTTTGGCCACCTGCTCTTTCGGGAAAGCCACTTCGCACACATGGACGGTGCTGCCTTTTTGGTTCGAAAGCACGTAGTGCCGGATGTTGTCGATGTTGATGTAGGAGTAGTTGTAGATGGTATGGTCGAAAGGAACGAGTAATACCAGATGGTCGTCTTCGCGTGCTATGCGTACCCGATAACCCGATTGTGCCAGCAGGTACATCTGTAAGAGAACAGCCTCGTTGCTGTTTTTGCCGAGTAGCTGTCCGCACACGTTTCTTAGCAGACAGATATAACCCCAATCCGATAAGCGCAGTGCCTCTCGTTGGGCAATACAGTCATGTAATAGGCCGTCGTATTTCTCTTGCGACAGCTGTTGCCATGCCTTGGAGATGCTTTTCTCGTCCAAAGAGGGTAGTTTGAATTGAAGGTCATTGCTATTGGCGTGTACGCTACATGTTGAGCCATAGAAGTCGAATGAGACTGTCGGGACAGAAGGTTCGGGCTCTGGGATAGGCGGGGGAGAGATAGGGTCGGCCTTGATAGGGGGTGTCACCACTTCGCCTTTAGGCAGTGGGTTAGAGGAGGGCTTTTTGTTTGGTTGAGGCTCTGGAGGTTTGGGCGGTTCTGGCTCCTTGGGTTTAGGGATGGCCGGTTCCACGCCTTTTTTTGTCCATGCATGCCCGGCAGCCTTGGCATACTCCTCGTTAGCCTTCTTGCGAAACGCCGCATACTCCGCCTCAGCCTTCCGACGAGCATCGCCATACTGTTGCCGTGCCACCCCTTTCTGTCTATCGAACTGCTCACGCATCTGCTTCCGCTGTTGCTCAAATGTGTTGCGATTTACCTGTGCAGTTACATTAGTTGTAATCAATAGTATTAGAAAAAGTGTTAATGTCTGTTTCATAATATGTTGATTGTACTCTTTTTCTTTTAGTAGTTAATAATCACTTTCCAATAACTGAACATTTAAGTGCATATAATTGCTTAAAGAAAAAGCAATTTTAAATAGAAGCTATCTAATTCATAGTAGTTCAAGTAATATATATCTACCAATCATATGTTTGAAAACTAACATTCTGCCCATAAACATAGGCACCGGAGGCTGTTTTGGCGTATGCTCTGACATAGTATGTTTGGTAATTTTGTAAACCAGTGATACTCTTAGTAAAGTTACCAGTTCCACTACCTGACACAATTTGTCTGTTTCCTGTAGGATTCATTGATGTACCGTAGCAGAAACCTCTTTCAACATATGCCGGTGTTCCAACGGAACCAATGTGACCATTAAACGTAACATTCCATGATGTGATGATTCCTCCAGAAGAAACAGGTGTTAAATTGCTTACTGCGTCAGTATATACAGTGGGATCCTGATTAGTGGAGAAAGAAACAGGCGAGCCATAGATTGCGTTACCGGCTTGTATTACGTATGCACGGACATAATATGTTTGTCCTGAAACAAGATTTGTCATGTTTTTGTAGTATGATCCTGAACTCGTTCCAGTGACAGTAACTTGTGTATTACTAATTGTCGGGTTATTATTAGTGGTGGAATAACAAAAACCTCGTTCTGTAATAGTAGGGTTGCCAGCGTTGGTAACAACGCCATTGAATTTTGCAGATGTGGTTGTAATATTATTGACAGCAGAAGTGGACACCGCAGCGTCTGTCCATGTAGTGGTGAAAGACACGGTGCTGCCATATATAGGAGAACCGTTCTGTATTGCATACGCACGTACATAGTATGTTGTTTGATAGTTTAGGTTAGTCACATTCTTTGAAAAATTCCCACTCCCAGACCCCGTAACGGTAACATGGGTATTTGAAATTGTAGGATTGGTTGTTGTGCTGTAACAAAAACCACGTTCTGTGTAGGGAGGCTCGCCTTCATCGGATATATTTCCATTGAAGGTCGCCGAGGTCGCAGAAATACTACTTACGGCTGAGGTTTGTACTGCTGTGCTTCTCCAAGATGTAGTGAAAGTCTTGTCTTCACCATATCTCTCCACTCCGTTCTGTATCGCATACGCTCGAACATGGTATGTTGTTTGAAAGTTTAAATTGTTAATGTTTGTTGAATAGGAGCCTTCACCAGAACCATCAACGGTGACTTTGGTACTATTTGTAATTGATGGATTTGATGCCGTACTGTAGCAGAACCCCTTTTCAGTGTATGCCGGTGATCCTTGTGCTGTAATAACACCGTTCAGCGTTGCCGAAGTCGAACTAATATTTGTGGCCGCCGAAGTTAATACTTGTGTCCGATCTAGATCTGTAGAAAAAACAACGTCATTACCGTATGCTACACCAACTTGATTGATTGCATATGCTCTAACATAATATGATGAGTTTGAGATAAGACCAGACACATTGGCGGAGAACGTAAACTGATTGTTTACAGCGGAAGTGAGTCTCCCAATATTATTACTGTCGATAGAAGGTCGTGGAGATGATGAGTACACAAACCCCCTTTCTGTATATGCGGGAGAGCCTTCACTGACTATCTTTCCGTTGAATTTGGCGGAAGACTGTGTGAGGTTGGTCACAGGTTCTGTTGTAAGTGTTGGCAATCCCAATTCCTCTCCAGCTTTTATGGTTAATTCCAAACTCCCATTGTCAGAGTTGATACTGAGGATATAGGTGTTTATTACTCCTTGGTCAAGTTTGGAACGATCGATTGTCACTTTAATCGGTTCTTGACGGTTGGGTTCTATGTCTCCACCCGTTTGGTTTGTCCGCATTGATTTCACCTCTGAAATCCATTTGCAATCTTCGTCTATCCACCATGTAATTTCCCTCGGACTATCATTGAAAATGCTGAAAATACGACTTGTAACATCAGTTTCTGCTCCAAAATCAAGTTCTGTAATATCGTTCCCATCACTTCCAAGGATTCTCAATTCAGAAGTTAATCTCGTAATTTGAACATCCCTTCGAATTTTTTTTCCATCACTAACTACAATGTTAAAATCATCTATTAAATCGGAATAATCCGCTTTTGTTACTTTAATTGAATAATTTCCGTCACTGACATCCAGAAACTCGTACATGCCATCAGATCCTGTAAGTGTAGATTCTCCAGTTTGACGAAGTATAACATTGGCGTTTGCTACAGATTTGCCATTTGCAAAGTCCGTGACGTAACCATAAATAGACCCTTTAGCTTCGCCTGGATTCTTTGTACAGCCCAACCATAAGAGAATGGTTAGCATCATTATTGAAAATACTGTTGAGACAAGATATATTCTCTTCATATTATGAAAAATTGACTATGGTTCTTTTGTCATAGTAAAGTGTAAGGTAATGGTCTCACCGGGGCTAGGATTTATTATTGTACGGTCGTCTTTGTAACCATATTTTCTCACTTGAACAGAATATTGTTGTGGCTCAATCTCGTTAAATTGGAAAACGCCATCAGAGCCTGTATAGGTGTTTCGGCCTCCTGGTAGCAATGTTAACGCTACACCGCTGAGTGCCTCTTCTGTTTCATGGTCAACAACAGTACCTGTAATTGTTACATTCATATTACTGTAATCTTCTCTGATACAGGATGAGGTAAAAGCACACAGCAGAAATACTAAACACGCAAAGAAACGTATTGTTTTCTTCATAATTATTCTGTTTAAAAATGATAACTAAGCGATAATCCGAACCCTTCTGTTGAGGCATAAGGAGATAGGGCTATGTCCTGTAGATCTATGTACTTAGCTCCTTTGGTGACTATGGCGTCAATAACGTTCCAAACATATACGGCCGCTACGGCACTTATGAAGATGTTGCGCGTGGTTTGCATTGTGTTTGCATTGTCAATATATATTTTTTTGCGTTTAGCATTGGTCTCAACGGAGGCCTTATTGCTATATTTGGCACGACTATTCTCGCAGAGAAAGATCCCTCCAATGCTTGCTACTTCAGCCGTGATGAGAGTCAAGCCCTTGAATATCTGCCCTTTGTAGAGTTGTTGCATGCCGGGCACAAAGGAACGTGCGCTGAAGGGGTACTCATTCGTGACTGTCACTGTCTCAAATACATTGTCAGGATGTTTAGCTGTCTGGGTGAGTATATATACATAATATACACCATTTGAGTGTTTTTCGATATATTCATCAAGTAATCGGGTTTTTACTACCAGTTCACCAGAAACGGTCACCTGCCCATTAACGATTTTGGCTGAAGCTCCAGTAGCGGCATCTCGTCTACGTATTATTTCAGTAGCGGCTTTGTTCCGGGCCTCATCTATCGATTTGTCTATGCCCAAAGCAGTCTCAATGTAAGAGTTGTCAAGTTCTTTAAAGAAGCCCAATTTCCACTGGGGAACTTGGGCACATGCAGTGCAGGACATTAGTAGAGCCGCTATCACGGAGATGATTCTTACACAGAGGTGATTCATATCATAGTATCAAAAAAAAGGAGACAAAACCTGTTTATTCATCCGTACTGCTTTGGTTGGCAATCATTCTGTCGATTATTTCATCTGCTTTTTGGTCAAATTCCTCCATTTTGGTTTGAGCACGCAGTTTAGCATCATTGGCAATAGCATCTTTCATCGCTTGGTTAACAGCGGCAAGGGAGATGACAACTTTATACTCACAAGTATACTTGCCGCGGTCATCCTTGTCGGGAATTGAATAGCACTCTCTTATACGCCCCCGCATCGCTTTTGTTACTTGACGGAATCGGTTCTTTAAAGTACTTGCATACATATCTTCTGTTGCTTCGTTTGTTTCAGAGTAAGTTAAGGCTTCGGCAACATTTTCAACGTATGCTTCCATTTTTTCAGTTAGGTTTTGTTGTGCAGCAGCAACAGCATGGTTTTTTGCGATTTGTGGATTTTTAGTACTTTCTCCATATCCTTCACCCGTCATCCATTCGTCAGAGTCTACGCAGCCACCGAGATTATCAATATTTGATTCAGTGTTGTCATCAACTTTGTTTTGTATTTTTCTGAGACGGTCGGCACGTTCTTTGCCAGTGTTTTGTGCATTAACATTGTTGAACATCATCATGCTGCATAACAGCATAGAGCCAATAAATAAAATCTTTTTCATGTTTGAATGTGATTAGTTAATTTTTTTGCAAAAATACTTTTATTATTTCGCATAATATGTGGCAGATGTTGCCATGTGGCAATATCCGCCATACTCTATAGTAGTTTAGAGTAGTGGCTAAATAGGTCTTTCCCAAGTATTCTGCTAATTCGGAATAGCTGTTGGGTGTCGATGGATGGCTTGTTGTATAGACGCTGTAATGTGCGACGGTCTATATGTAATTGGTCGGCAAGCCATTGGTTGGTATGGCCCGAGCGGCGGAGTTCGTCGCGGATTAGGTTGCCTATGTGTATCTGCATAGTGATTGCTGTTGTGCGCTTGGCTACCGAATCCCCATATAAACCCCGACGACCGCAGACAAAAAGAAGGCGAGCAATCTCGTCTCCACACTGCGGTCGTAGGAATTACCTTTGAGGATAGACAAAATGCTCGCTAATCACGCGAGCATTTGCACATTGTCTTCCTCAAAATGACCAAAATGAAGTTTCCTACGTTTCAGTGTGGTCGGGACAATAGCAAACGCTATGTTAATATGTCAGTTTGTTACAATCTGTTCTGTTACTTTTTGTTCGAGTCTTTGGGTTTGTTAGTTGTTCTTTGTAAAACATTGCAAAGGTACATAATTTTTTTGGAATAACGTTTTTTTGTTCGTTTTTTGTGTCCGATGTCAAAACATCGTGCAACGGAAACAATAATGTGTTGGAAATTGCGTTATCTGTTTTTGAAAGTTGGAAGTTGAAAGTTGGCTACCGCACAACATATCAACATATCAACGTATCAACATATCAACGATTAGGAAAAGTAATTATCAATTATTATGTTACAAATAGGAACTCCTGCGCCCTATTTTGAGGGCTATGATGAGAATGGCAACTTGGTGCGCCTAAGCGACTTCGCCGGCAAGAAGCTGGTACTATATTTCTATCCTAAGGACAGCACGCCCGGATGTACCGCTGAGGCTTGCGACCTGCGGGACAACTACGAGCGTTTCCTAGCGCTGGGCTATGAGGTGCTGGGCGTGAGCCGTGACTCGGCTGCGTCGCATCAGCGTTTTATAGCCAAGTATGAGCTGCCGTTTCATTTGATTGCCGACACCGACTTGAGCATCTTGAAGGCATACGAGGCGTGGGGCAAAAAGAAAATGTACGGCAAGGAGACCGAAGGCACGTTGCGCACCACCTACGTCATTGACGAAAAAGGAGTTATCGTGGATGCCATCGGCAAGGTGGACACCAAGAACCACACGGAGCAAGTTTTGAAAAGTGAAAAGTGAAAGGTGAAAATTGAAAATGTCGGAGTGCTGAATTATCCGCCCCTGCGGGGTTTCAATTTTCAATTCTCAATTGTCAATTTATATCGCTGTGTTCAAAGGTGAGATAATTTCTATCTGTGTGGCACTGTCGTGGACTGTGACTGCGCTGTTTGCCGAGGTGGCGTCGAAGCGTATTGGGTCGTTGCCGCTGAATGTGTGCCGTATGGCGATGTCGTTGGTGGCGCTGGCGCTGACACTGTGGCTGACGTTGGGAGTGCCTTATCCCCGTTATGCCGACGGGAGTACGTGGCTGTGGCTGCTGCTGTCGGGCGTGGTGGGGTATGTGTTGGGCGACTATTGCCTGTTTAAGGGGTATATCTTGATTGGGTCGCGTTTCGGGCAGTTGTTTATGACGCTCTCTGCCCCGACGGCTGCAATAACAGGTTTCTTACTGCTGGGCGAGAAGATGGGGCCGTTGGCATTGCTGGGTATGGCGGTGACTTTGGTGGGTATCGGCATGTCGGTACTGTCGAAGCAGTCTTCCCCTTCCCCTCTTGAGAGGGGTACGCCGAAAGGCGGGGGGTGTGTCCCTAAAACTTCACCCCGCTTCTCTGGCCTACGGCTGAAACTGCCGTTGAAGGGGGTGCTGTATGGCTGCGGCGCCGGCATGGGACAGGGCGTAGGCCTTGTGTTGAGCAAGATGGGGTTGCAACACTATCATACCTCCCTGTTGGCGCACGGGCTTACGCCCGACAGTGTGCCAGCCGAAGCAGTGTTGAACATCCCGCTTTCGCTGTCGATGCCTTTTGCCGCCACGATGATACGCGCTATTATGGGCATCATCGGCTTCTCGGTGGCATTGCTCCTTTTTACTAAGGGTGGAAAGCAACAACTGAGCCACGCTATACACGACCGTAAGTCGATGTTGTGTGCCTTCTGCTCTATGATGTTCGGTCCCTTTGTCGGGGTGAGTATGTCGTTGCTGGCGACGCTTTACACCAGCACTGGCATCGCGCAGACACTGATGGCATTGACTCCCATATTCATTATCGCTCCCGCCGCATGGCTGTTCCACCAAAAGGTAACGCCTCGCGAGGTGCTCGGCGCACTAATCAGCGTGGCGGGGGTGAGCCTGTTCTTTGTGTAGGGGTATGAAGCAAAACGCGCTGATAGAATCGGGTCTTCTCTTCTGGTTCCATGGGTTAGACACAGGAAGAGGAGTTATCAACTAAAGATGGGTTCTATTAATTCAAAAGTTGGGAGTAAAAGTGGGAGTAAAAATGGAAGTCAAAGAGGACAATACATTTTGCAACAATGTTGTAGACAAACGTATTGTCCATTTTAGACGTAAGTCCACTGGACTTCCTTAATACTTTAACTTCCATTTTTACTTCTCATTGTTGTATGTTATTTTTTACTATCACTAAATCCTTTTAAAATGATGATAGACCTCCTGCACTCGGTCATTACCTTCACCCCACCAGTTCCGCATTGTTACCTTATCGTAAAGCGTCAATGCACCCTTCTTGATATCCTGGATAACGTATGACTGCCCGGCACACGTTTCTCCCTCACAGACTGAGTCAATCGGCGTGATGACACCACTCTTGCCATTAATCGAATAAGTGAAATGGATTGTGTCCAAAACTCTACTTCCCTCAACCGACATGTAGTCCTCAATAATCATACCTGTGTTGTCCTCATAAAAGTAGAGAGTCATATGGCTGGCACCATCTATTTCATCCATGGGTCCTCCATAGGTTCCATTTGACGACGAATTGGGGTCGCCAGAAATTGTCCAATACAGAGCCTCTCTCTCCCACGTGCCAATGATAAGTTCGCTGCTGTCCTTCGTGCAACTGGCAAAAAACATAACAAGCACTCCAAGCATGAGTACGGATAATGCAATTTTTTTCATGTTTTATCTTATTAAGGAGTTAATTATTTCTTATTCATTCCAATCCCAACGCTG
>JAEEGG010021381.1_pt1 | contig 12853 bp, 9 predicted proteins | sample 9134161 | NCBI WGS metagenome assembly JAEEGG01 (sample SAMN16246543, study PRJNA631951) | gut metagenome | biome: gut microbiome; feature: rumen; material: CR-attached | host: Bos | place: Iran: Karaj | collected 2018-10
CATTAGCGAGCAGGCCAACAGAATCCTGGCGCTGCTCGGTGATAAATACCAAAAGACTTACGGTAGCTAATTTTTTTGCACAAGTACTGAGGGACGAAATTAACCATGTTCAAGTGCGAAATGTAAGCTATCTATGTGTAACGGTAAGTCTGTACTGGAAAATATTAAGGATAATACCAATGAGGGGAGAGAACTTCTTTCAGAAATTGAAAAAAATATAGATGAACTGCGTAATCAATTTCTTGATGATACAAAAAAAATAGATACAGATTGTGTAACATCGTCCCAAATTAAGCAGGTTTACTTTCCTATATCTAATGGACAATATCATCTTTTGTCTTTGTTTACTCCTTCAATACTTGTTTATGAATTGAAAAATCGATTATCAAAACTTATTGATGATTCAAAAGAAAAAGAAGAGAAAATAAAAAAAGGAGAAATAACGAGCTCTTTTCAGGAAATTTATAACCTTATGCGTATAAAGTATGGAGGTACTAAACCACAAAATATTAGTTATCTCAATAGTAAGAATGGTGGGATGACTAAGTTGTTGTTATGTCTCCCTCCCACAATCGATGAAATCAACGTAAGATTACCAAAGACAGATTTTTTTTATGATTGTTTAAGTTCTGATTATTCCGAATTTGGGATTGATTTTAAATCTGATTTTAAAAGGTTAAGTCAATTGATGTTTTATAAAAATAATTCAAAGATTCCTTCAGGAAAGATTAGGAAATACCAAAATAGATGTTTGGAAAAAATTATAAAATCCATAATAGAGATTATGCTTTTAGTTAGAGAAAATTTAAAAGATATTCCAAAATCTCTTAAATCAGAGCAGCAAATTTGGCTAAATAAAGATGAAAATGTACGCAATGAAGTTGCAAATGACTGGAAATCAGAAATTGGTAATTGCATGGCTCTTTGGATTATTCTTAAATTGAAAAAAGGATATAAAGTTGAGCTGGATGATACGGATTTATCTGCAGTAAGAGATGTGATTAGTAGTCATGAGGAGTTGTGGAAATGAGCGTAAAACAGATTTTGGTATTGCCTCATCTAAAGATAAATAATGCCAATGCCTGGGCGAGTCCTTACTCAGCCGGTTTCCCTTCCATATGTGCGTTTGGCGGAGCTGTACATGCTTTGCAACGAAAATTGAACGAAAACGGGTTCGATAATTTGGCATTTGTTGGGTTTGGAATTATTAATCACAGATTTAATTTGCGGTCTTACAAAGGAGCAAAAGATAGCGATCTATCAGTAATAGCTAGTGCCAATCCTTTGGGAAAAGATGGAAAAAGACAGCCATTCGTTCCTGAGATTAAATGTATGATGGACATTTCTTTATTGTGTGAATTGGATGGGAATATAAGTGACAAGGAGGAAACACTAAAGGAGACTGTTCTTAAGCTGATTAATGGTGATTTTAGGATAGCTTCTGGTGATATATTACCGACAAAAGAAATTCCTTTTTTAATCAAAGTTGGAAGTGAGCGACAGGATAAAGATTTCAGCCGTTACGTTGTTAGGAAACTTATGCCAGGTTATGCTCTTATTGAACGGCGAGAGTTAATGATAGAAAGTATGAAGCAGGGCAGAGACGCAATGGATGCTTTATTAGAACATATGACTGTCATTGCAAATCCTATTCAATTATCCAATGGAAATATTGAAATAGAAAGGCGAAAGAAGGTTCAGGCATGGTTGGTCCCTATCAGCACTGGTTATGCTGCTATCAGTAATTTGGGAAAAGCAATTAATCAACGTGACGATTTTTCGCCTCACTGCTTTGCTGAAAGTATTGTCACGTTGGGGGAGTTTAGAATGCTCCATCGTGTTCCTAATGTAGACTCATTACTGTGGCGTGGATCTTATAATGCTGAATCTTCTATTTACAGCTACAGTCAGTCGGAGAAAGAAGTTGAAGAAGATTTATTTGATATTTCATTAATTTGAAGTATTTGGGTTTCATTTTTATTTTTTTTGTTTTGGAGTATTATTATGGCCTTGAAAATTCCTACAGTGCTAGCTTTCGAACGTAAAATTAACCCTTCTGATGGTTTTCTATATGGCACCGATTGGGATGATAGAGAAAAGTCAATCCCATTAAAGTTAGTGGAAAAATCTGTAAGAGGAACAAAATCTCATCGTGTCGACCCTAAGCAAATACTAGAGCCTAACTTGCAGACTGTTGATTATTGCTCGTTGCCACAGGATTGTGATACTTTAAAAATGATTTTTACTGTTAAATTTCTAGGTAGAGTTGGACAACCTTCTTCATGCAATGAACCTGATTTTCAGAATAGTCTCAATAAAGCGGTAGCTTCTTATAAGGATCAGTTTGGTTTTGTTGAATTAGGCAAGCGTTATGCACAAAATATTGCTAATGCTAGATTTCTTTGGCGTAATAGGGTTGGTTCCGAGTCAATTGAAGTTGAGGTACATGTATTAGGTTCTGATCAAAATTGGAAATTCAACGGAAAGTCATACTCTATACGCAATTTTGAAAAATATGATCAAGATGTTGAATCACTGGGGAAATTAATATCAAAAACTCTGAGTGGTGATGATTCTATAACTATAGAAGTTACAACCTATGCAAAAGTTGAAAACGGACAGGAAGTTTTTCCTAGTGAAGAGTTAGTTATGGACAAAACAGGAAGAAAAAGTAAAGTTCTTTATTCGGTTGATGGAATAGCTGCTATGCACTCTCAGAAAATTGGTAATGCCATAAGAACCATAGATACTTGGTATCCAGAATATTCTGATCCTAATAATAGTATCGGACCTATTGCTGTAGAACCGTATGGAGCAGTTACAACTATCGGAAAGGCTTTTCGAGCTCCTACTGATAAAGATAAAGTTGATTTCTATACATTATTTGATAAATTTGCGAGTGGAGTTCAGCTTGATAACGATAATAATAAGCATTTCGTCATGTCGGTTCTCATACGTGGTGGAGTATTTGGTAAAGGGGATAAGTAATGGAAAGAGAACTTTACTACCAAGACCTTAATCTTTTGCCAACTCAAGATGTTTCATTAAATTTTTTGATGAGTAAAGTGATGTCAGTAATACATCTCGTATGTGTTGAAAGTGAACGAGCATTTGGTGTAGTTAATATAGGGATCGGGTTTCCTAAATATGACAAGGAAAAAAGAAGTTTAGGAAGTGTTGTCCGTTTATTTGCAGTGAATTCTGATATTTTGCTTAATTCATCATCTGATAGAAGGTTATGCCGATTTGAGGATTACATACAAAAAGGGGAAGTAAGACTCGTTCCTAGTACTAGTTGTAGATATGTTCAGTATCGTCGTATACAGATTAAGAATAAGGAACGAATTGTCAGACGTTACGCTAAAAGACATCATGCAAATAAAGAATATGTGCAAAAAATTTACGAGTCCTGCAGGAATTATTCGGTTGATCTTCCTTTTGTTATGATGGATAGCTTAAGTAGCGGTCACCGTTTTAGTTTGTTCATTGATGAAGTTTTACAAGATAAAAATTTTAATACATTAAGTTTTAATAGTTATGGCCTTACTAAATCAGGGACTCTACCTTATTTTTAGTTTTGCGCTCATAAAATTATTTACATTTTCATTATAGATTTTCAGAAAGGGTATGATAAAAATAGTTTGTAGCTTAATGTTAAGTACAGGAGGGTATTTTCTATCTAAAAAGATTTTTTGATATGACCAAAATAAATTAGCCATATAAAAATTATAGTATTATCAAATAGTTAGAATACTAGCGTTTTTATATGGTTTTGAAGATTGGTTTATTTGTTTGCGTTGTTATGTTTGGTGATTGATGTTTTGATGCTTAGTTATCTGCCGTGTAGGCAGCTTAGAAAATTGTATAAATTATTGCACGATGCACCTAACTGTTATCTGCCGTGTAGGCAGCTTAGAAAAAATCATTTTGTAAGGGTTCAAATCCTTTAGTGTTATCTGCCGTGTAGGCAGCTTAGAAATATAATCATCAATCTAGCTATGGCCATCATACGTTATCTGCCGTGTAGGCAGCTTAGAAAATCATACAGCATATTGCACCATCAATTTTATTGTTATCTGCCGTGTAGGCAGCTTAGAAATTGTGTGTGTCTTTGTCAAGTTTAGCATCTGTAGTTATCTGCCGTGTAGGCAGCTTAGAAAATGAATAAGGCGATTGAAGACATCCGTGCTGCGTTATCTGCCGTGTAGGCAGCTTAGAAAAGCCGGCAAGAAGTACGAAAGACCTTATAAAAGTTATCTGCCGTGTAGGCAGCTTAGAAAAAAAGATTGAGTCCGCAACTCTGACCGCAGATGTTATCTGCCGTGTAGGCAGCTTAGAAAATGTAATTCCGGCTCTTGCTAACTGTGGAACGGTTATCTGCCGTGTAGGCAGCTTAGAAAATATCAGATTGAGTTCTTTAATCATGAACGAGGTTATCTGCCGTGTAGGCAGCTTAGAAAATGAGCGTGAATATGTGCCGTATCAGATTGAGGTTATCTGCCGTGTAGGCAGCTTAGAAACGTTGTCAGTGGGAGTTAAACAGCTTTTAGATCGTTATCTGCCGTGTAGGCAGCTTAGAAATTTAATTTGAATCCTTACAATAAGCGGGCTTTGTTATCTGCCGTGTAGGCAGCTTAGAAATCACGGCCAAGCCACAGCCCTGATGCTTCCGGTGTTATCTGCCGTGTAGGCAGCTTAGAAAGTACGGCGTTTAGATCCAAGTTTAACATTAGTGTTATCTGCCGTGTAGGCAGCTTAGAAAGGAACTGCACAGACAGAAGATCCAAAGATGCAGTTATCTGCCGTGTAGGCAGCTTAGAAAATGTGCGGCGGTATGCGAAAAACTCCGCATATGTTATCTGCCGTGTAGGCAGCTTAGAAATAATTCAGACTTGATACCCTCAATCTCGCTTTGTTATCTGCCGTGTAGGCAGCTTAGAAAATATATGCAGTGTTTAGCGGTAATTTTCTTATGTTATCTGCCGTGTAGGCAGCTTAGAAAGTACTGGGAACCAAAGACGATCCGGTAGTTACGTTATCTGCCGTGTAGGCAGCTTAGAAAATATAAGCGGTATTCAGTGGGAGTTTTCTAATGTTATCTGCCGTGTAGGCAGCTTAGAAAATAACAGAACCATCTTTCATGTGTGCATAAGCGTTATCTGCCGTGTAGGCAGCTTAGAAATCGGGACCTTTAGCGCGAACCAGGCGGGCAATGTTATCTGCCGTGTAGGCAGCTTAGAAATTATGATAGGAAACAAAACCACCGCTTACGGGGTTATCTGCCGTGTAGGCAGCTTAGAAATATTGTTGATATGTTGCAACGTAACGATAATAGTTATCTGCCGTGTAGGCAGCTTAGAAATGTCCGGTCCATCATCCTCCGGATCCGACTCATGTTATCTGCCGTGTAGGCAGCTTAGAAAACCGCTGGAACACCCGATATACTAGCATGTGTTGTTATCTGCCGTGTAGGCAGCTTAGAAAGCGGAGTCCAAACTTATGCAGGAAATGGCCGAGTTATCTGCCGTGTAGGCAGCTTAGAAAGATAGCCGGATCAGAGGTTGATACTGACTATCGTTATCTGCCGTGTAGGCAGCTTAGAAAAGCATTGATAGTCTGGTGACCAATGTGCGCCAGTTATCTGCCGTGTAGGCAGCTTAGAAAAGCATTGATAGTCTGGTGACCAATGTGCGCCAGTTATCTGCCGTGTAGGCAGCTTAGAAATTGAACTGTTTAGCGGTGTACCTTTTATATCGGTTATCTGCCGTGTAGGCAGCTTAGAAATGTCCGGTCCATCATCCTCCGGATCCGACTCATGTTATCTGCCGTGTAGGCAGCTTAGAAAAAAGGACCGCGCAGATTACCTAACCAAAAACCGTTATCTGCCGTGTAGGCTGCTTAGAAAAAGAAAATATACTGGCATTGAGAAGAAGATAGAGTTATTTTTAGTGTAGGCAGTTTTTTGTGTCGTAAAGGAAGACAAAAAATAACTGATCAAAATTTATATAAATTATTTGAGACTGTTCAATAAATCAAATGCACGATATAGATATCATATATCGAGATCTATTAAGATAAGTATGATTCGCTCAGGGATAATCTGATAATATCATAACGCTTGTCTTCTTTATATTTAGAGTTTTACTGTACTATGTCATTCGGTGCTGTTGTTATCTTTCTGATTATAATGTCGCTTTTCAGTTCTCCTAAAAAGTCCAGGCGCACGAGCAGTGTATTAGAACAGTTTATCGCTATAGCGTTTATTATCATATTATCTGTGCTTTTTGGGATTGTACTGATTCATGAGGGTAACAGGAACGGAGAAGTCATTAAATCTTTGATCGGATTCCTGCTACTAATTGCAGTTCCTGGTTTTTCGATTTACAAAGTTTTTCACGATTACTTCAGGCTTAAAATTGTTCTAAACTCCCGTGATGATCTTAACCCGAAAATCCTGCAGCACATCATTGACAACAGGGTATCCCGTCTCTATATAAATTTTCAGTTCCGCTATCTTGACGACAATCCGTTTCATTACGTAGCAGATCAGATTAAATCAGTTAAGTTTGAAATTATTCTGTCCAATGAAGTTACAGATCTGAGCTGCTTTTTTTTGGACTGCGTAAACCTCACTGAGGTAAGACCTTTTGATACATCCTCGGTTGTCAACATGACATCAATGTTTCAGAACTGTCATGCTCTGATTCATGCTCCTGAACTTGATATGTCCAGAGTAACCGTGGCAGACCGTATGTTCAGCGGCTGCGGCAGTCTTGAAACCGTTCCTTTATACCATACAGTAAGTCTTTCCGGTTGCAGAAATATGTTTGACTACTGCGTCAAACTGAAGAAACTTCCGAAATTTTCAACGGACCTGCTTTCTCACTATTCGCTGGAAGAACTTAGAAACAGCATCCGTTATTACTGTTTTGCAAACCTTGATGATCAGAGCAGGATTGACTGGCAGCTGATTGAAAGCATTGTGCTAAACGGACCGGAGGATCTTACGGATGAAAATCTCAGCCGTATCCGCTACAACCAGATAGAGCTTCTGCAGATAAATTACAAGTGTACTAGAGCTCCGATGGATGGCGAGAGTCCGGCCAATTTTGCCGGGTGGATGCGTCGAAACAATCCGTTTTTCAGGCTTGGAGCAGCACTGACCAGAATTGATTTCAGGATCTGTTTTTCCCGTAAAATTACCAGTGTCAGTCATCTTTTCAGCGGCTGTTCGCAACTTACCTCTGTAAAATCAATTGAGACCGACCGTATAAAGGATTTCAGCTGTATGTTCGGCGCGATGCATGATCCTGACAGTCTGTTCGGCTACGTCGGCTGCAGATCTCTTACCTCCATTCCGCAGAAGATTAATACATCCTCAGGTGAGAATTTCAGAGGAATGTTCTCGATGTGTTCAGGTCTTAAAACCGTTCCTGAATTAAATCTGTCTCATGCCAGGGATCTGAGCTATATGTTTGCCGGATGTTCCTCCCTCGGATATATTTCACAGATCGAAACCCGATCGAATGCGGATCTTACAGCAATGTTTGCTGACTGTTCATCGCTTGTTTACAAGCCTGTCATAAAGGGTGACGGTTCCCAGATCACCGACAGCATATACGCAGGAACAAGGTTTGAAGAAGAAAAGGGGACAGAACATTGATTCTTATTTCTTATGTACAAGATCACAGAAACATAATCCCGAAGAGTTGATGTTACGCACAGCATTGTGGTAGGATCGATGGAATTTATAAGCTGTTTGCACTGCTAATGAAACATGCAATGCAGAGTGTCACATGTATTCAAATTTAACGTTTTTATATGTTTTGATTTAGTGATCCCTAATATGAACATAACATCTCTTATAGCCAGCAATCCTTTTAGAATACTTGGGGTTTTTACCAACTCCGGTGCGAAGGATATCAGTTCGAATATTGGAAAGTTCAAAGCTTTTTCGGCAATCGGAAAACAACCTTCCTTCAGTGTTGATTTTGACAAAATACTTACTCCGGTTTCCAGAACCCAGGAAACAATGGATAAGGCTTGTCTGGATGTTGCCACGCCGGAAAAGAAACTTTCCGCCGGTATGTTCTGGTTTTTTAAAAATCAGTTTTTTGAAGAGCATGTGATGCCTCATCTAAAAAATGATGATCAGGCCGAACAGGCAGTCGCACTGCTGCAACAGCACCTCAATGAGAGTAAAGATATTATTGATATGCAGAATCTTCTGCTTTTATATCTTATCAGAGGTGATTACAGTGAAGCTGTTGAAATAGCTGTAGATCTTTACGGGGCAAAGTGCACCGAGTTTCAGAATATGATTACTCCGATCCTGAAGGTTAAGAAACAGTATTTCATAGAACGGATGGTAGGACTTCTTAATGAACAGAACATTTCAGTAAGAGATCTTGTGCGAAAACCGGAACTGTTAAAATGGAAAAAATGGCTTGAACTGGACAAACCGTCAAAGAGCAGTGAACTATCCGGGAATGCTTCCATTTCATATTACAAATCTGTAAAGAAATTCCTGGTTGATATTGAATTTATACTGGCGCCAGACTGGGGAAAATCCATAGACTGGGGTAATTTTATTAACACGCTGCCGGAAGATTTCTTCTTTACTGAATATAACTTTCCATCTGCTGAAGATGTCAAAAAAGCCGGTGTGCTGCTGAAACAGTTTAAAAAGGATTTTGCAGACGGCGGGGCTTTGCTTTCTCTTCAGATTAATGACGAAATAATGTTTCCGGTATGTTATACCGTCATACGTGCCATTGCCGGAATATGCCAGTATTTAATTAAACAGTTCGAAATGCCTGATATTGACTACAGAAATGAGGAGTCATTTAGGAATTCCGCTTATCTGGATGTGGTGTATAGCCGTACGGAATCTGAAAAAACACCGTTTTATACCTATTTGACTGACTTTTTGGAATCTCTTTTTTCATTTTTTAATGACAAATCTATTCCTTACAATTTGTCTAAAAAGGCCCGCGATTTAGTTGATCTCGTTGAGTGTCTGTTAGATCATTACAATCATGCTTTGTATCAAATTAGACAGAAAAATACACTTCCAAAGGAAGTTTCTAAAGAGCGGATCATTAGGGTGCAAATCTGCGTGGTATTTGCTTTACCTTTTTACAATGTCATCAGACTCACGGCTAACGCGTTATACGGAACATTGAATATTTTCGAGCTTCCTTTCTTCGAACCTAAACTCTCGAAATCAATATTCGGATATCTGTATTATCTCGAATCGATTGGTCACGATATTGATGATTTTGATGATGTCCTTGAGGAGATGATTATAGAATCTTTATCTGATCCTAGCATGATGGAACTGCACGAGAGAATAAGTAATTCATCGCAGAACCGATCTAAAAAGCCTAAAAGAAAGAAAAAGGCTATGAACGGCAGAAATAACTCAAAGAAGAAGAAAAAGAAAAAATGAGAGAATATTTTCCCTACTGGCAGGAGATCCTTGCTGCCGTGTTTTTTGTATGGCTTGTGCTGATAACCGTTTCTTTCTACCTGGGTCGGAGTGCTATGAAAAAGGAACTTGGCAGAATATCAGCACTGATTGATGAATCGGGTAAAAATTTTAAGATTTCACGCATGGAACTATACAATGTCATATCTGCAATTGAACGAAGAGTTGCCGGAATCGAAGATCGTGAACTTGAAAATTCAACTGAGTATTCCAATGTTCTGGCTGAAGTGACGGCTCTGGTCCAGAAAGGTAGTGATTCAGCAAAGCATACTTTTTATTTTCGTGTCGCAGAGGAAGTAGTCAAACTCCAGACCAACCTCAATCATATGGATCCGCAGATTAAAGGATACAGACAGCTGCTTAAATGCAGTGAACGCCTAAAGGATGCCATGCTTGCAGAAGGATATGAGTTTATTGATTTATATGGAAGACCCTACGTTGAAGGTATGAACGTTTCGGCGACTTTTATACAGGACGATACTCTTGAACCGGGGCAGAGAATAATAAAAAGGGTTATTACACCTCAGATCAACTATAACGGTCAGATGATTCAGACGGCAAAAGTGGTTGTTTCCCAGAATGAGGATTTTTCGGATGACCCTGAGCATCAGGATGAAGAACCCTCAGAAACAGCAGCTGAGGAGCATGAGACCGAAACAGCATTTGATAAACCAGGACAGAATTTAGAGGAACAAGATGGCAACAATTAAATACGGTATAGATTTGGGGACCACCAATTCATCAATTGCAACAATAGCAGACAGTGAACCGTCTGTATTTAAAACTGATGCGAAAGAGGAGGTTATGCCTTCCTGTGTTTCATTTTCACGCAATAAAACGCAGAGAGTAGGTCTTCAGGCTTTAAATGATTATGAAGCTGAGAAAAAATCGGCGGTTCTATCCTGGAAAAAGAAAAAAAGCAATGCTTTTATTGAGTTCAAACGTGGTATGGGCAGTAATGCTGAATATGTGAGCACATATATGAAACGCAGTTTCAGCGCGATAGAACTGTCAAGTTTGGTTTTGCAAAAACTTAAAACCTTTGTTCCTGAAGATTTTTCCGACGTTGTAATCACTGTTCCTGCAAAATTTACAGTAAACCAGAAAGCTGCTACCGTGGAAGCAGCCAAAATGGCTGGTTTCAGACACTGTGAACTTTTACAGGAACCTTTGGCTGCTTCTTTTGCCTACGGCCTTACTACCGAACTCAAGGACGGTATCTGGATGGTGTATGATTTCGGCGGCGGTACCTTTGACGCAGCTCTGGTTCATTCTGAGGACGGTGTGCTGCAGATTTTTGATACTGAGGGTGACAGTTTCCTTGGCGGAAAGGATCTCGATTATGCAATTGTGGATCAAATACTGTTCCCGTACCTGATCTTAAATTTTGATATGAGTAACATTGATCTCAGCAAGAGGGCTATTCTTCGTGAATCATTAAAAATTTATGCTGAAAAAATACGCAGGGAACTTACAGATCACGAAAAGTACGAGCTTATAACTGATCTGGGGGAAATCGGTACTGATGCTGACGGGGAAGATATTTATTTTGATAACATTTTTACAAGAAAACAAGTTTTCGAAGTTATAGCCCCTCTTTATCAGAAATCTGTAGATATGTGTCTCGGACTTCTTGAAAGAAATAAAATTAAAAAAGAGCAGCTTACCAAGATTATTCTTGTGGGCGGACCAACCTACTGTCCATTAATCAGAGAAAAACTCAAAACACAGATATGCCCGAATATTGACTGCTCTGTTAATCCGATGACCGCTGTTGCAGTAGGTGCAGCCCTTTACGCGCAGAATATTGTGGTGGAGGATGATATTTCTGCCGATAAAATCAAGAATGCCGTGATTCTGGATATTACTAGTCCAAATATGAGTGTCAATGAGTCGGAATGGATTTCTTTCAAGACGGACAAAGCTCCGGCAGGGATGCAACTGGAATTTTCCAGAGCGGATGGTGCATGGTCTTCCGGAAGAATTGTCCTTGAGGACAATGCCGGGGTGGCAGAATTGTTTATGGAACTGAACAGGACCAACAGTTACTCTGTTTCCGGTTATGATGATGCCGGTAACAAGATAAATGTTTATCCGGAAACCATAACCATAATTAACGGCACTAAAGTTTCGAATGCGGTTCTTCCATACAATATATGTTACAGTTTCCTGAATAAATATGAGAATGCTTATACTCTTAATCTGAATATGTCAAGTCTGGTTGCACCTTTTTCAGGACTGGAAAAGAACAATCCTCTTCCGGCCGTCGGAAAAAATGATAGCAGAATATGTCCTTTTTCAATTGATCCTGATTCTCCAAGATTTATAACCATACCTATTTATCAGGCTGATTATACGATCAGGGAGGAATCGAATGCTCTGTGCTATGAACATGTTACAGACATCGTAATTACCGGAAAGGAGATCGGAACGGCGGTTCGTGAAGGAGATCCGATTTACCTTACTTTGAAGGTTGATACGTCGGAGATGATGGAATTTGAAGCTTTTTTCCCGATTCAGGATGTTACTGTAAAAAAGAAAATTGAAATCGAAACCAGACTGGATAACGATCAAATCAAAGAAACCATCAATAACGTTTACTGGAGAGCCAAGTCACTTGTAGATCAGATGCGTGATGCGGGTGTTTCGGTAACTTCTCTAGACAGGCAGGCAGATAGGATTGGGCTGAATTTCAGTGCATTACAAAATGGATACTATAATGCTGAACCTGCTGCTGTCTTACAGGAAGCACGTCGTGCTCTGATTAATATTGATAATATGTTTTTCAAAAATGAAAGGAAAATTCTCAAACAGTTTATCAATAATATGAAGAACAGAAAAGTTGATCCTAATAACGAGAAACAATGGAAAGCTTTATTATCAGCCCTTCCTCCAGATGAAACAATTGAAACGATGGACATAAATGATCTGAAAACTCTTTGTAAGTCCGGCAACAGCATTGCAAATGATTTATCAGCTGGTCTTTCCAATGCGAAGACTTTGCGGAACTGGTACATAAGTGGAGAATACACACAATTTAATGATCCGGTTGAAGCAGAGAGACTGCTTGACAAACTTAACGAAATTGGTTTTGACAATTTATCTCATCCTGAATATTATGCAACGTTAGGTAGTCTTATTAAACTAATACCTACCAATTATTTTACTAACTCTGAAGGTTATCTGGAATAAGTTCCTGCTGACCTATGGCTTCCATCGGGCAACCGAAATTAAAAAGGAGTAAACGATCCATAATAACCTTTAAGGTAATTATGGCTTTTGCTTAGTCTAAGTGATTTCACTGAAAAGTGAATGAACTACGTTATGAGAGAATGAATTTATGCAAATAAATTCAAATAGTTA
>JAEEGG010021383.1_pt1 | contig 12853 bp, 9 predicted proteins | sample 9134161 | NCBI WGS metagenome assembly JAEEGG01 (sample SAMN16246543, study PRJNA631951) | gut metagenome | biome: gut microbiome; feature: rumen; material: CR-attached | host: Bos | place: Iran: Karaj | collected 2018-10
CATCAAAGCCTGGATGGATGAAAAGATCATCAGCACCTCCGTGCTGGGCGAAGAACCCGGCACTTGGGGCGGCATTGAAGCGGGCAATTACGCCATGGTGGTGGAAGGCCCCTGGTTCTACAGCGCGGGCGAAGCGAAGCCCAATTTCCCCTCCGCGCCCATTCCCGCCTATGAAGGCCGCAGCATTTCCATCGTGGGCGGCGAAGATCTGGTGATGCTGAAGGGCACCCAGCATCAGGAAGCGGCCTGGACGTTCATGAAGTTCATGCTCAGCGAAGAAGCGCAGATCCCCATGGTCAACGCCGGCATGATCCCCACCATGGCCAGCAACCTGGACAAGGTGGATACTTCCGCGTCGCCCTGGATGGACGCGTATCTGGAGCAGCTGAAAACTGCCGCGCCCCGCACGCCGTCCGCCCAATGGCCCTCCATCGAAGAAGTGCTGAACACCGCCTTTGAAAGCGCTCTGCGCGGCGTGGTTTCCGCCCAGGAAGCCCTGGATGCCGCCGCAGCCGAAATCGACGCGCTGCTTGCGAAATAAAACGGAGGAAGAGGGGAGGAAGGGCAGCCTTCCTCTCCCTCCTTCATCTTTGCGGAAAGGGGAATGGCCATGCGGAAGGGAATCCGCCAGTGGGGGCAGGCGCTGCCGTTCGTCGCGCCGGCGCTGATCCTGCTTTGCATGTTCGTGCTGTATCCGCTGGCACGGAACATTCAAATCAGCTTTTCCGATTACGATATTTTAGCCAATCGGATCACGGCGTCCGTGGGCCTTAGCCATTATCAGGCGCTGTTTCAAAGCAAGCGGTATCTGCTCGCCCTGCGGAACACCCTGCTTTACGCCCTGGTGACGGTGCCCGGCCAGATGTTTTTGGGGCTGGTGCTGGCGTGCCTGATCAATAACATCCGGCGCGGGCAGACCGTGTTTAAGGTCATTTCCTATCTGCCGGTATTGACCAGTTGGGTGATCGTTTCCCTGATTTTCCGCTACCTGTTCATGTCCGGCAAGGGCGGGCTGATCAATTACGCCCTGATGCAGACAGGCCTGTTATCCTCGCCGGTGTCCTGGCTGCAAAACGAGTGGACGGCGAATCTGGTGCTGTGGCTGTTCGGCATCTGGAAGGGCGTGGGCTGGGTGATGGTGATCGATCTGGCCGCGCTGCAAGGCGTGCCCCGGGACCTGTACGAGGCAGCGCAGATCGATTCCGCCAACGCGGTGCAGATTTTTTTCCGGATCACCATTCCCATGGTGCGCAACACCACGCTGTATCTGCTCACCGTGCTGACCATCGGCGCGTTCGGCGCGTACATCCATGTGATGATGATTACGGAGGGCGCGCCGCTGGGCACTACCAACGAGCTGATGAATTTCATGTACGACACGGCGTTTTCCAAGTATGAATTCGGCTCCGCCGCCGCCCAGAGCGTGCTGATGGGCCTGATGATCTTCCTGCTGACGCTGATTCAGCGGCGTATCACGACCGAAATGGTCAATTGACGGGAGGCGCTGGAAGATGCTTCAAAAATGCGTTTCGGCGCTGAAAAAAGCGCCGTCCCGGCTGCTGCTGCTGGCCTTTATGGCGTCGGCCCTGATCCCCTTCTTCTACATGACCGCCACGGCCATGACTCCCCAGGCGTTCACGCTGCCGTATCCGCCCATCCTGTTTCCCCAGCGGTTCTATCTGGACAATTTCGCGGAAGCCTGGGGTTCCAACCATTTTTCGGATTATTTCCTGAACAGCGTGCTGGTCAGCCTGATTTCCACCGTGCTGATCATCCTGGTTTCCTCCCTGGCGGGGTATGGCTTCGCGCGCATCGCGTTCCCGGGGAAAAACGTTCTGTTCATGATCCTCATGTTCAGCATGATGGTGCCCACGCTGACTAACCTGCTGCCCCAGTTCCTTTTGATCAAGGGCATGAAGCTCATGGACAAGTATACCGGCCTGATCCTCACCTATTTAGGCACCGGCATCGCCGCCAATACCTTTTTTCTGCGGAGCAGCTTTCTGTCCGTTCCCCACGCCCTGGAGGAATCCGTGGTGATCGACGGCGGGGGACACTGGACGATTTGGCTGCACATTGCGATGCCCCTTTCCGCACCCGCTGTGGGCACGTTTACCATCATGGCGTTTTCCAACGTCTGGGACGAATTTCTGTATGCCCTGACCATCATCAAAAGCCCGTCCAAGCGGACGCTGCCCATTGCCCTGCGCATGTTTCAGGGGCAGAACGTGAACAATTGGAGCCTGATTTTCGCGGCGTCCCTGATCGCGCTGCTGCCCATCCTGCTGGTATATATCACCATGCAAAAACAACTCATTCGTGGCGGAATCACGGATGGCATGCTGAAGGAATGATCGTATGAAATGGATTCACAGTGCGCAGGCTCCCTGGCTTTTGTCCGACCGGCCCGACGTGTTTACCCTCCGCTGCTGGGCGGAGCCTGGGGCGTTTGTTTCCATGCGCGCATATTACAGCGATCCCTATGATTATCTGCCCGGAACAGGGAAGCGGCTGAATTGGGCGGCGGCGAAAATGACGCTGCTGACGGTGGCCGGAGATTGCGCGGTATGGACGTGCGAAGTGCCGGTGCCCACCCGAAAGCTTGCGTATCATTTCCGGGCGGAGGACGGCGCAGGGCGCGTCCTTTGGCTGGGCCGGGAAGGCGTGAGCGACCGGGAAGGGGACTTTTTCCGTGCCGGGTATCACTTTGGGGAAGACCGGCTCCCTTCCTGGAGCGGCAAATCCGTCTGGTATCAGATTTTTCCAGATCGCTTTTTCGGCGGCCCGGCAGCGGGGGATTTTGTGCCGACAACGAAGAATGTATGGGGCGGCACGCTGGACGGGATCCGGCAGAAAATTCCGTATCTCCGGGAACTGGGCGTCACGGGCGGGTATCTGAACCCCGTCTTTTCCAGCCCGTCCAATCACCGGTACGACACGCTGGATTATACGACGGTGGACGCGCGGCTCGGCACGAACGAGGATTTGATCCATCTGGCGGACGAATTGCACCGCAGCGGCCTTCGGCTGATGCTGGACGGTGTTTTTAACCATGCCAGCGACCGGCACCCCTTCTTTCAGGACGTAAAAGCCCGGGGCGAGCGCTCCCCCTATCGGGACTGGTTTTTGATTCATGATTTCAAGGTATTGATGACAGAACCGGCGGAAGCGCTGACGCCTGAACGGATGAAAAAAGCTCCGCCCTACGAATGTTTTGCCTATGCCGCGTGCATGCCCAAATGGAATACGGAGCTTCCGGCGGTGCAGGATTACCTGATCGGCGCGGCGGAGCAATGGACGCGGGTTCTGAACCTGGACGCGTGGCGGCTGGACGTTCCCGACGAAGTCAGTCCCGCCTTCCTGCGCGCTTTCCGAAGAAGGATTCGGGCGATTCAGCCGGAATGTCTGATTATCGGCGAAATCTGGACGGACCCCACCGGCTGGACGCAGACCGGCTTGTTTGACGGCACCATGGATTATCCGCTGTACGGCGCGGTTTCCCGTTTCCTGCTCAAAGGGGATGTGGACGTTTACGCCTTCTGCGACGCCATGAACCGGCGGGAAGGGCTGATGACCCGAAGCATGCAGCGCAATCAAATGCTGTTTATGGGCAATCACGATCTGCCCCGGTGCCTAACGCTGGCCGGGGGAGACGCTGGCCGGGTCCGGGCGGCCTGGGCTTTGCTTTGCCTCATGGACGGCGAACTGAACCTGTATTATGGGGACGAACGGGCCATGCAGGGCGGGGAAGACCCCGCCAACCGCGGCGTGATGCAGTGGGACAGCCAGGATGCGGCGCTGGAAATGGAACGGTTCACCCGGGAAACGCTGGCACTGCGGGCCCGTTTGCTGTCTTCCGGTACGGAAAGCATCCGTTTTGAAGCGCTGTCCGCGCATACGGCCCGCGTCCGATTGATCCGCGATCATAAGGAATATGTGCTCTTCCTCACGAACGGACGGGACGCGAATTTCACGGCGGAACTGCCGGATGCGCGATTGCTGCTGCGCGGAGAACGGTTTGCGTTATGGGAAACGCGCCTGTGAATTGAAAAATGAAAAGCCTGAACGCAAGTTTCTTTCCTTGCCGCTCAGGCTTTTTTATTGCATCATATTATGGGAGCAAGATTCGGCTTATCGCTTAAAAACCAGGTTGCCGGCATTGCTCAAAGTATGCGCCAAATCATTAAACAGTTCGATTCTTGGATGGACGTATTCACCCGTTTTTACGGGGAAGTTCAGAATGGTGATAGAAGTTAATCCGTATGGCATGACCGAGCAGACGTAAGGAAAGGGAAGCGCCAGCAAATGGGCCAGCGCGCACGCCCCGGAACCGCCGTGGCTGAATACGGCGATGGTTTTCTCCTGATCCGTTTCGCAGAAATACCGGATTCCTTCATGGCGGTATCCCTGGCCCAGCAGAAGGGCGTCGAACTTGCGGCTGATTTCATTCAGATAATTGAGCGCAATGTTGTTTTTGAAATAGGGATGCTGCCGCCAGTCCTCCCGGTAGAAATCAAAGTCCTCCCTGTCCATCAGCCAATCGGCCAGCGTCCAGGGATGCCCTTCCTGCGGAATGTCCTCGCCGCCCCAGGAGATTTCATGCATGTAGTCCAGCGTATGCACCGGCAGCCCCAGCTTTCCGGCGGTATACGCGGCTGTTTCCGCGGCGCGCCCCATGGGAGAAGCGTAGATTTCTGAAATGCCTTCCTGCGCCAAACGCTGCGCGGCGGCGGCGGCCTGCTTTCTTCCGGTTTCCGTCAGGCAGTCCTTTTCGTAATTCGGTTCACCGTGCCGAACAAAGATGATTCTCATACCTTCCTCCGTTTTTCCTGCATGGTTTTCATATACAAGCGTGCGCTTACAGTATACCACATCTTTTGCCCGAAGAAAACAGCCTGACGCTCGGTCAGCGCAAACCGACTGGGGCGTCAGGCTGAGGAAATATGCGGTCAGATCAGCGCGGCGGCTGTTATCGCCGGGCATTTTCTCTGTCCGGAGCGCGTTATTTCGCGTAGGCGTTGTCGTAGGTGTGCTGATAGATTTCCGTATACTCATCCAGCCCCATGGCGTTCAGGCGCTGAATATAGGCGTCCCATTCGGCGTCCACGCCTCCGTGGGCCAGCCATTTCGCACGCATTTCCTCGGCATAGGAGATGATGTCGCTGCCGATCAGGCTGATGCGCTCGTTGTCCTCTTCGGAGAACATCAGGCCGGGATAGTACAGGGTGGTGGCAACGGGCAGGTACAGCTCGGTATTCACTTTGTCCTTGGCGACAGAGTTGTCGGGCAAAGGCAGGGTCTTGTCGAAGAAATCACGGAGGATGGCCAGGCAGGAATCCGGGAAGGTGTTGCCAAACTTGAATTCATCATAGGTCTGGCCTTCGGGAATGTCCGCGAAGCTGTAAGTGCCATCGCCGTTATCGATCAGGTTGACGCCAATGGGGCCATAGGCCATCTGCATGGCGTACAGATCATCGTACAGCAGGTCGGCCCACATGAGCAGATATTTGGGGTCTTTGCAGGCGCTGGTAATCACCAGGCCCTTGGGTTCCAGGCCGGCAGTGGAAACCTGGCCCCAGGAGGTGGTGCCTTTCGGCCCCAGAACAGGAGCAAAGGGCACATACTCATCCACGTGCACAGCGCCCAAATCGTAGATATTCCAGCCGAAGAACACGCCGATATTGGCGTCTTCACCCTGGTTCTGGGCCTTATAGGTGGCCTTGTCCATAGTGAAGCCTTCGATGTCGATCAAACCCTTGGAGAAGAAGTGTTCATACAGGTACGAGCAGGCTTCCTTATAGCCTTCCGTGGCGGGAACAAAGACCACCTTGCCGTCGTCCACCACAAAATGGTGCTGGCCGGAGTAAATGCGGTCGGCATAACCGAACATGCCGAACAGGCCGCCCAGGTCGCGCTGGGAGCTGAGGAACTGGAACGTCATGGGGATTTCGTCCGCTTTGCCGTTGCCGTTGGGGTCCTTTTCCTTGAAGGCGGTCAGCGCGGCTTCCAGCTCGTCGATCGTGCGGGGAACTTCCAGCCCCAGCTTATCCAGCCAGGTCTTGTTGATGAACATGTTGCTGGGGATCTGTCCCGTCACGCCGTCCTGCATCACGTAAGGCAGGCCGTAGATGTTGCCGTCGGGGGCGGTGATGGCCGCGCGGATTTCCGGATGCTCCGTGAGCATGCGGGTCAGGTTGGGCATATACTGCTCGATGTAGTCGTTCAGCGGAATCAGGATGCCCTGGGAGCCGTAATTGACCAGATCGTCGATGGTCATGGCATAGGCGGAGTAGATCGCATCGGGCAAATCCACGCCGGCGCCCAGCAGCAGGTTGAGCTTTTCATTCCATTCAGCTTCGGGAACCTTCACAAAGTCCAGATGTACGTTGGTGATGTCCTCCATCTCTTTGAAGAGGAGCATTTCATCCGGATCGCCGCTGCTGCTGCGCAGCCGGATATACACCTTGTAGGATGCCTTATCGGCGGGATAATCCGCTGCCAAAGCGGAAGCGCAGCCCAGCGCAAGGCACAATGCGAGCAGGAAACAGAAGACGCGTTTCATGGATGGAAACCTCCTTTTTTATTTTCAGGGCATGCCGCCCTCAGGTACGTTTTTTGTTCGCGCTTACCCCTTGATGGCGCCGATCATGACGCCCTGTACAAAGTACTTCTGCAGGAAGGGGTACAGCACCAGCAGCGGGAGCGCCGACAGGATGATCATGCCGTACTTGATCAGGTCGGCCATGCGCTGCTGCTCCGCGATCACAGCCACGTCGTACATCATATCGTCCACCGTGTTCACGATCAGGATGTTCCTGAGCACCAGCTGCAAAGGATACTTATCCTGGGAGCTCATGTAGATCAAGGCGTTGAAATAGCTGTTCCAGTGGGAAACCGCGTAATACAGCACCATGACCGCGACGATGGAATGGCTGAGGGGCAATACGATGTGAAGGAAAAACCGCACGTCGCTGCACCCGTCCAGCTCCGCCGCTTCCAGCAGATCGTCGGGGATGCTCTGCTGGAAGAACGTCCGCGCCACGATCAGGTTCCAGGTGCTGATAGCGCCCGGCAGGATCAGCGCCCACATGCTGTTGTACAGGCCCAGGCTGCGCACCAGCAGATAGTTGGGGATCATGCCGCCCGAAAAAATCATGGTGAACATGACCAGCCGCATGAATACGTTGCGGCCAACCAGGTCTTTCCGGGACAAAGCGTAAGCGGCCAGCAGGGTCAGCACCACGTTGATGGCGGTGCCCACCGCGGTGTACACAATGGTGTTGCGATAGCCCGAATAAAGGCTGCTGTAGCTCAGGATGCGCTGATACCCTTCCAGCGTGGGCTTGATGGGCCGCCAGATCACGTTCCCCGCGTACACCGCCGCGGGATCGGAGATGGAGGCGATCACGATGAAATACAGCGGATAGGCCACAATGAGCAGCGCCAGCGTTAACAGCAGATAGTTGATTGCGTCAAATACCCGGTCCGTTCTGCTTTGATGGATCTTTCCGCGGACAGACGCGCCTGTATGCATTCGCTCCACCTCCTCAGAACAGGGAAGAATCGGAGATTCTTCTGGAAATCCAGTTGACCGTTACCAGCAGCGTCAGGTTGATGACCGATTCAAACAGGCCCACGGCGGTGGACAGGCTGAACTGCGATTTGAGAACGCCCCGCTTGTATACATAGGTGGAAATGATTTCCGAAGCGGAGATGTTCAGGGACGTCTGCATCAGGTAATCCTTTTCAAAGCCTACGTTCATCACTTTTCCGGCGGAGAGGATCAGCATGATCACGATGGTGGGCATGATGCCCGGAATATCGATGTGCCATACCCGCTGGAATTTGTTCGCTCCGTCCACCAGCGCCGCCTCGTGCAGCTCGGGGCTGATGTTCGTCAGCGCCGCCAGATACAGGATGGAGCCCCAGCCGGTGGACTGCCAGATTTCAGACAGTACATAGATAGGAACAAACGCGCCCGGCTCCGCCATAAAATGCACGCGGGTGCCGCCTAAGCTTTCGATCAGCTTGTTGACGATGCCGGAGGAGGGGGAAAGAAACAGGAAGATCATGCCCACCATCACCACGGTGGAGATGAAATGGGGCGCGTACACCGTGGTCTGAACGATTTTCTTGTATCGCGCCGAGGGAAGCTGGTTCAGGAGCAGCGCCAGGATGATCGGCAGGGGGAAGGAAAGCAATAAGGTGAAGATACTCACGCTCAGCGTGTTGCGCATCAGCTTTCCGAAATCCGCCGCCGAGAAAAAATAGTTGAAATTCTGAAAGCCCACCCAGGGGCTTCCGGTGATCCCCTTCACGGCTTTATAGTTGCGGAATGCAATCTGTATGCCGTACATTGGATAGTAACGAAACACCGCGTAATAAACGATGGCCGGCAGCAGGAAAAGATACAGCGCCCAGTGCGCTTTGATCCTTTTCCATAAATGCCTGCCGTACCGCCCTTTCCCTGCGGCAGCGTACATAACGCCCACATCCTTTTCTGCCGTGTCGGCTGGTTTGTGAGGCCATTGTATAATCCGGGCCGTTGATTGTCAATTTACACATTCAAAAAACATGTGCAGTTGTTGAAAATCCCCCATATGCAGCTCTCAAACGGCTTGCAGATGGATCTTTATCTATGGTATAATACCCCGCGTTAACAGGCTGGATCATACGAACACGCCGCAGCAGACGGCTTGAAAAGTCAGTGAATTGGCGGGAGAAAAAATGAAGCATACAGGCCGGGTTTTTTATCGTTACTTTGGTTCGCTGTTCGCGTTGGTGGTCATTCTGATCATGTCCCTGTGGCTGATCAATCTCCACTTTATTTCGGATAACTACAGCCGGGAAATTGCCCAGACGGTGAACCGCAATCTTGCCCAGGCCACTTCGGCGCTGGACACCCACGTGCGCCAGATGGTGAATATCTGCTACCTGGTGCAGAACGATTCCCTTTTTCAGAAGATGGATCAGAACTCCCAGGTGAATGAAATGCGGCAGGCCTCCGCCGCCATTTCCAGGTATTCCGCCGTACTGTCGCTGGCCGAAACGATTTTTTGCTATTGCCCCAAGCAGGAAAGGGTGTATCTTCCGTCCGAATCCCTGAATCTTCAGGTGTTCATGGAGCAATATCATTATGCGAACCATGACGTTCAGGATTTAAAGGATACGCTGGCCGCTTCCAGCAGCATTTGCATCTGGGAAAACGATTCCGTTACGCTGCCCGGCCGAAAAACGGAAAACGTGGTCACGTTCTTTTTCAGCGTGCCCACCCATCCCATCGCCGAAAGAATCCATATGGGCTTCCTGATCCGCAAGGACAATATTGCGGATCTCCTTACGCCCATTACGGCTTATGCGGGCGCGTCCGTTATGCTGCTGGATCAGAAGGGAAACACCGTGGCTTTCTTTGGAACGGAGCCGGACGCCAGGATGGCGGAGCTGATGCAGTCCTGGATGTCTGAGGACGCCGACCCGGGGCAGACCGTGAAAGCGGGCGGCTCCACCTCCTATTTGTACCGCGAGCGTTCTTCCTCCACGGGCTTGACCATGGTATCCATGATTCCCCGCGCCAGCCTGGAAATCAATTTGCAGCGCGAACGGCTGCTGATCACCGCCGGTATGGCCGTGATCCTGCTGGCAGGGGGCGCCGCCGCTTTTTTCCTCAGCCGGATGCATTACCGCCCCATTGCGCATCTGGTGAAGAAAGCCGTGCCGGAGCAGGCGCTGACCCATCGGGTGAACGAATTGGACGCGGTGGCGTATGAAATCGAGCGGCTGAATACCCAGCACAAAACGCTGCACGAACGGCTGAAAAAACAGGCTTCCGCCCAAATGCACGTTTTCTGCGGAAAACTGCTTCACGGCTGGGACAGCGACGAAGAGCTTCTGCATGCCGCGCAGGATGCGGGCGTTTCCCTGTCAGCCCCTGTTATTCAGGTGGCGGCCGTATATTTTCACTGCAAATCCGCCGCCCTGCCGTCTTCGGAACAGGTGCGGAAGGTGCTGTCGCTCTTTTCTCCCGCCGACCAGCCGCCCCTGGTATACGGCAGCGAATCGGATTCGCACCGCGTAACCTTTATCATCCTTTCCTCCGCGGAAGAAACTGCCGACACATATTTTGTGCCGCTGCGGAACGCGCTGCAAAGCGCTTTCAGCATGGATACGGCGCTTGGCGTCAGCACCGTCCGGCGGGATTATCACGATATTCCCCAGGCTTACAGGGAAGCCTGCATCGCCCTGGACATGCGGATGGTCCGCGGCAGCAACAGCATTTCCATGTACGATGAAGCGGATTTTACGGACGATATTTTGCAGTATTATCCCACGCGGGAACTGGAACGGCTTCAGCATCAAATCCTTCAGCTGAAAAGCGACGAAGCGGCCCAGGCGATCGACGATATTATCCGTTTGATGCGGGAGGAACACATGAGCGTTACCGCCGTTCGCATCGTGTGCTATGACATCATCAATACCATCGTGCGCTCTTTCTCCGCCCTCTCGTCGGATAAGGGCCTGCAGATTTCCAGCATCGCCACGGAGGAACTGATTTCCTTTAACTCCATGGAAGAATTGACGGATATGCTCAAGCGCCTGACCGCCGACACCTGCGCCTCCATCCGCAAATTGCAGGAAAAAACGCAGGATCAGCGCATTCTTTCCATCGTGCAGTACATCCAGAACAATTACGCTTCTCCCGCTTTTTCCATTGATTTCTTGGCGGATCATTTCGGCCTTTCCGTTTCCAACCTGTCCCATTATTTCAAATCGAATCTCGGGAAAACCCTGTCGGATTACGTGCTTGATCTGCGTTTTACGGAAAGCTGCCGCCTGCTGCGCGAAACGGATAAAACCGTTCGGGAAATCTGCGCCGACGTGGGCATGCTGAACGATTCCAGCTTTATCCGCCGGTTTAAGCAGCTCTACGGCGTTACCCCGGGCGCGTACCGGGACAGCTGCCGCGTGAAGGAGAGCGTATCCCGGAAAAACGACGGCGCATAGCGTGCCATATGGCATTCGGATAAAAGCAAAAGGGCCGGAACATGACGTTCCGGCCCCCTGTGATTTTGGCGTTATCGCAGCTTCTTGGGATTATTCGCCCAGGAAGGCTTTGAGCTGCGCGTTGGCTTCGTCCACGATCTTCTGCATGCCGGCGGCTTCCAGCTTGCCGAGCAGCTCGGGCAGGGCGGTTTCAGGATCCACCGCGCCGGTGCACAGGCTCAGCGCATAGGCTTCCTTCACGTTCGCCACAGCGGCGATTTCGGTTTCCATGGGCTTGCTGTCGAAAGCGAAGCCGACGATGGGCAGCGTCTTGGCATTGCCGTAGAATTCAGCGAAATTCTTCTGATAATCCGCGCCCTGGCCCTTCTGGGGAGGCAGGATGGTCACGTTGCCCACGCCGTTGGTCCAGGGAGAATAGGTGGCGCGCGCATCGGCGTTGAATACCACTTCGCCGATCTCGTTCAGGGTGTAGTGGATGCCTTCCACACCGAAGTTGAGCAGGGTCATCACATAGGGATCGGTGTTGAGCAGGTTCAGGAACTTCATGGCTTCTTCGGGATGCTCACTCTTGGAGGAAATGGCCATCATAGCGCCCTGGAGAGAAGTGGTGTCGATGTAGGGGGTCGCGGTGGTCCAGACGTAATCCAGGTCGATGCCGCGCTGGGCGCGGGTGGTGGCTTCGTAGCCGTAGGAGTACACTTCGGTGGAGATCAGATACCGGCCCGTATTCTGGGCGTTGCGCCAGGTGTCGGTGGCCGTTTCGCCGATGGCGATGGCGGGATCGATGTAGCCGGCCAGGTAGTATTCGCGCATCTGCTTGGCGAACTTTTCAAATTCGGGGGTGGCGTACTTGTTGAAGAACACGTTGCCGTAAGCGCCGGGGGCGGACACGTCTTCGGTGTTCATGTAATAGCTCAGCAGGCTGTTGCCGTCGCCGGTCACGATGGGGGTGCCGTTGGCGCAGCGCTCCGCCACCAGGCCTTCAAACACGAAGGGATAGAACACTTCGCCGTCCTTCTCTTCGCCTTCCTTGACGGTCTTGAAGATGTCGCCCCAGCCGTAGAAGCCGGCGTTCTTCACGTCGTCCAGGGTGTAGCCGTATTTTTCCAGCAGGGTCACGTTCACGTCCCAGGTGTTCAGGGTGGCGATATCCTTGAAGCCGGGCACGGCGTAGATGCCTTTTTCACCGTCGATGCCTTCGGTCTTCGCGCCTTCGATCAGCATCGCGGGCAGCACGTCGCACAGCTCCTGGCCGTATTTTTCCAGCAGGTTGTCCTCGGGATCGTCCAGGCGCACATAAGCGTCCTTCTTGGCGTATTTGGCGTATTCGTTGCTGGTCCAGGAGCAGGTGAACAGGATGTCATATTCGTTGCTGCTGCTGTTCACATAGTCCAGGGCGAGCTGGTCGAAGTTGCCCCAGGTGCCCCAGGTGGGCTTCAGGGTGACGCCGATTTTTTCGGTCAGATAAGCGTTCAGCTTTTCCAGCACGGCGGCGTCGTCGGTCACGTTGTTGCCTTCCAGCAGCATGGTGATTTCCACGGGGCTTTCAGCCATCGCGGGAACCAGGGTCAGCAGCATGACAGCTACCAGGATGAGGGACAGGAACTTCTTCATAGGTCTACCTCCATTTAATAAATTGATATATTTGCAAGCAGCAGGCTGGACAGCCGCTGTTCTTACCCCTTTACGGAACCGATCGTCAGGCCGGCAACCACAAAACGCTGGAAGAAGGGATAGGCACAGGCGATGGGCAGGACAATGAACACCACAACGGCCATACGCATGGTCTGGCTGGGAAGGGAGCTGATGGCCGAGGCGCCGGAGGCGCCGATCATGGAGGAGATCCGGGCCA
>JAEEGG010021386.1_pt1 | contig 12851 bp, 10 predicted proteins | sample 9134161 | NCBI WGS metagenome assembly JAEEGG01 (sample SAMN16246543, study PRJNA631951) | gut metagenome | biome: gut microbiome; feature: rumen; material: CR-attached | host: Bos | place: Iran: Karaj | collected 2018-10
CTTTGTAACCGATTGAACGAAGTTCCTCAAACTCAACGCGGCCATCGTAACTTGCGGTCAGACTTGAGTCAGAAGCAATGTTGCCTGCAGTACCACCCACGTGGAATGTACGCAGTGTCAACTGTGTACCAGGCTCACCGATTGACTGTGCGGCAATCACACCCACAGCCTCGCCAATCTGTACCATTCGGCTGTTCGAAAGGTTACGTCCGTAGCACTTAGCGCAGACGCCGTTCTTCGACTCGCAAGTGAGCACCGAGCGCATCTCGACTTGCTCAATCGGCGAATCCTCAATAATTTGAGCGATTTCCTCAGTGAACTCCTCACCGGCCTTGATAATCAACTCGCCGGTAATCGGGTGATAAATATCGTGTACCGATGTACGGCCCAAGATTCTGTCGTACAGCGATTCAACTACATCTTCGTTTTTCTTCAGAGCGGTTGCCACCAGACCACGCAGTGTGCCGCAGTCTTCCTCGGTGATAATCACATCGTTCGAAACATCGACCAGACGACGGGTCAGATAACCTGCGTCGGCGGTCTTCAAAGCGGTATCGGCCAAACCTTTACGTGCACCGTGGGTTGAGATGAAGTACTCGAGCACTGACAGACCCTCTTTAAAGTTGGCCAAAATCGGGTTCTCGATAATCTGACCGCCTTCAGCACCTGACTTCTGCGGTTTCGCCATCAAACCACGCATACCGCACAACTGACGAATCTGCTCCTTCGAACCACGGGCTCCAGAGTCAAGCATCATAAATACCGAGTTGAAGCCTTGGTTGTCTGAACTCAACTGTTTCATCAGGATTTGAGTCAGTTTGGCGTTGGTGTGTGTCCAAATATCGATAATCTGATTGTAACGCTCGTTGTTGGTGATGAAGCCCATATTGTAGTTGTTCATCACCTCGTCAACCTGCTTGTAACCCTCGCTAACCAATTCGGCTTTTTCTGCAGGAATAATTACGTCGCCAAGGTTGAACGACAAGCCGCCTTCGAACGCCATACGGTATCCAAGGTTCTTGATGTCGTCAAGGAATTGGGCGGTAACGGCTGTTCCACAAGTCTTGTAAACCTTACCGATGATGTCGCGAAGTGACTTCTTTGTCAGCACCTCGTTGATGAATCCAACCTCATCAGGAACAAATTGGTTGACAATCACACGGCCTACGGTTGTCTCAAGGATTGTGTCCTTAACCTCACCGTCAATCAGGTCTTTAGTCTTAACTTTGATAGTTGCGTGAAGGTCAACGCGTTTCTCGTTGTATGCGATGTTCACCTCCTCAGGCGAGTAGAACGTAATGCCCTCGCCCAGAGCGCCTTTGCGGGCTTTGGTGATGTAGTACAGACCGAGCACCATATCCTGCGAAGGAACGGTGATAGGCGCGCCGTTGGCCGGGTTCAGAATGTTGTGCGAACCAAGCATCAGCAACTGTGCCTCAAGAATGGCAGCGTTGCCCAGTGGCAAGTGAACGGCCATTTGGTCACCGTCGAAGTCGGCGTTGAAGGCCGTACAAGCAAGCGGGTGCAACTGAATTGCCTTACCCTCGATGAGTTTCGGTTGGAAAGCCTGAATACCCAAGCGGTGAAGGGTCGGGGCACGGTTGAGCAGAACCGGGTGTCCTTTGATGACGTTCTCAAGAATGTCCCAAACAACAGGGTCCTTGCGGTCAACTATCTTTTTGGCTGATTTCACGGTCTTTACAATACCGCGCTCAATCAGTTTGCGGATTACGAATGGTTTGTAGAGTTCGGCAGCCATATCCTTCGGCAGACCGCACTCGTGCATCTTCAACTCCGGACCAACAACAATAACCGAACGGGCCGAGTAATCGACACGTTTACCAAGCAAGTTCTGACGGAAACGTCCTTGCTTACCTTTAAGGCTGTCGCTCAATGATTTGAGAGCGCGGTTATTTTCGGTCTTCACGGCGTTCGATTTGCGCGAGTTGTCGAACAATGAGTCGACAGCCTCCTGAAGCATACGCTTCTCGTTGCGCAGAATCACCTCCGGCGCCTTGATTTCGATAAGGCGTTTCAGACGGTTGTTGCGGATGATGACACGACGGTAAAGGTCGTTCAAATCAGATGTTGCGAAGCGGCCGCCATCGAGCGGAACCAACGGACGCAACTCCGGCGGAATCACGGGGATAACCTTCAGAATCATCCACTCCGGACGGTTCTTACCCTGCGATGCGCGGAACGATTCAACAACCTGCAGACGCTTCAGAGCCTCGCCCTTACGCTGCTGCGATGTCTCGGTATCGGCTTTGTGGCGCAAATCGTACGAAAGGTCATCAAGATTCAGTTTGGCGAGCAGGTCGTAGATGGCCTCTGCGCCCATTTTTGCAATAAATTTGTTGGGGTCAGTGTCCTCAAGGAACTGATTATCTTTTGGAACTTTCTCCATCCAGTCAAGGTACTCCTCCTCTGTCAGCAGGTCAAGGTCGTTGATGCCCTGCTCTGCCATTTGGCCGGCCTGAATGACGATATAGCGCTCGTAGTAAACCACCATATCGAGTTTCTTTGTCGGCAAACCAAGCAGATAACCGATTTTGTTCGGCAGCGACTTGAAATACCATATATGTGCTACAGGCACAACCAGTTGGATGTGTCCCATACGCTCACGGCGTACCTTCTTCTCTGTAACTTCAACACCGCAACGGTCGCAGACGATGCCTTTGTAGCGGATGCGTTTGTACTTGCCGCAGTGGCACTCATAGTCTTTTACAGGACCGAAGATGCGTTCGCAGAACAGACCGTCACGCTCCGGCTTGTAAGTACGGTAGTTGATTGTTTCCGGCTTCAGCACCTCGCCGCTCGAACGCTCGAGAATCTCTTCCGGCGATGCCAGGCCTATTGTTATGTGCGAGAACTCGCTCTTTGTTTTAGTTTCCTTTCTAAATGCCATAGATGGAAATTTTAAGAAGATTATAAAGATGGTATGGCCTTTCAGCCATACCAGTCATATTTTACTCTAAATTAATGCTCAATCCCAAGCCGCGCAGTTCGTGCAGCAATACGTTCAACGATTCAGGGATGCCCGGTGTCGGCATCGGCTCACCCTTGACAATCGACTCGTAAGCCTTTGCACGTCCCATCACGTCGTCCGACTTAACAGTCAGAATCTCCTGAAGAACGTTGGCTGCGCCGAATGCCTCGAGTGCCCAAACCTCCATCTCACCAAAACGCTGACCACCGAATTGTGCTTTACCGCCCAACGGCTGCTGTGTGATGAGTGAGTAAGGACCGATTGAACGTGCGTGCATCTTGTCGTCGACCATATGGCCCAGTTTCAGCATATAGATAACGCCCACTGTGGCCGGTTGGTGGAAGCGCTCGCCGGTTCCGCCGTCGTACAGATATGTGCGGCCGAATTCCGGAACGCCTGCCTTGTTGGTCAGTTCGGTAATCTCCTCAAGCGATGCGCCGTCGAAGATTGGTGTGGCGAACTTCAAGCCAAGTTCGCGGCCTGCCCAACCGAGCACGGTCTCGTAAATCTGTCCAAGGTTCATACGTGAAGGCACGCCCAGCGGGTTCAGCACAATGTCAACCAGTGTGCCGTCTTCAAGGAATGGCATATCCTCGTCGCGGACAACCTTTGCCACAATACCCTTGTTACCGTGGCGTCCGGCCATCTTGTCACCCACGCGAATCTTACGTTTCTGTGCGATGTAAACCTTTGCAAGTTGAACAATTCCGTTCGGCAGTTCGTCGCCAACCGAGATGTTGAACACCTTGCGTTTGATGTCGCCTTCAATCTCGCGGTTCTTGATTGTATAGTTGTGCAGCAGTTCTGCGATTGTGTCGTTCTTCTCCTTGTCGGTAGTCCACTTGCAAGGATTAACATTCAGATAATCAACCTCGAGCAAAAGTTTCTGCGAGAATTTTGTTCCTTTCGGGATGATGTCGGTGCCAATCATATCCTTAACACCTTGCGACACCTTACCGTTCACAATCGAGAAGAGTTTGTCAACCAGACGGGCCTTGAGTTCGCCCAGACGTTGCTGACGCTCCTCCTCAATCTTCTGCAGAAGCGGTTTCTCTGCTGCTTTCAGTTTCTTGTCTTTAACCAGACGTGAGAACAATTTCTTGTCAATCACAACGCCTGTCAGCGACGGACCGGCCTTCAACGAAGCGTCTTTCACGTCTCCGGCTTTGTCACCGAAGATGGCGCGAAGCAACTTCTCCTCCGGCGACGGGTCAGACTCGCCTTTCGGTGTGATTTTACCGATAAGGATGTCGCCCGGCAGCACGTGTGCGCCAATGCGGATAAGACCGTTGTCGTCCAAGTATTTGGTTGCGTCCTCACTAACATTCGGGATGTCGGCTGTGAGTTCCTCCATACCGCGTTTGGTGTCGCGCACCTCAAGCATATATTCGTCGATGTGAAGCGATGTGAACAAATCCTCGCGTACAACACGCTCCGAAAGCACGATGGCGTCCTCGAAGTTGTAACCCTTCCAAGGCATAAAGGCCACCTTCAGGTTGCGTCCCAAAGCGAGTTCGCCGCCTTGTGTTGCGTAACCTTCGGTCATCACCATACCCTTCGTCACCTTGTCGCCTTTCGACACAATCGGACGCTGGTTGATGCACATACTCTGGTTGGTCTTCTGGAATTTGGTCAGTTTGTAGCGGACAACATCGTCATCGAAACTTACAAAACGCTGTGCGTCAGTACGGTTGTAGCGAACGACAATCTCGTCGGCGTCAACATATTCAACCACACCGTCGCCTTCGGCACTAATCATATTGCGCGAGTCTTCGGCAACACGTTTCTCAATGCCTGTACCAACAATCGGCGATTCCGATTTCAAAAGCGGAACGGCCTGGCGCATCATATTCGAACCCATCAACGCACGGTTGGCATCGTCGTGCTCAAGGAACGGAATCAGTGATGCTGCTATTGACGAAATCTGGTTCGGCGCAACGTCCATCATCTGAACATCGGCGCGGTCGGTCAACGGGAAGTCGGCCTCCAGACGTGTCTTAACTTTCGGATTCTTGAAGCAACCTTCGGCATCGAGCGGCGCATTTGCCTGCGCGATGATTTTTCCCTCCTCGTCCTCGGCTGTCAGATAAACAACATCGTCGTTGTTCAGGTCAACCTTGCCGTTCTCAACCTTGCGGTACGGGGTTTCGATGAAGCCCAGATTGTTCACTTTCGCGAACACGCAAAGCGACGAGATAAGACCGATGTTCGGGCCTTCAGGTGTCTCAATCGGGCACAAACGGCCGTAGTGTGTGTAGTGAACGTCGCGCACCTCGAAGCCTGCACGCTCACGCGACAGACCGCCAGGGCCCAACGCCGACATACGGCGCTTGTGAGTAAGTTCGGCCAACGGGTTTGTCTGGTCCATAAACTGCGACAAAGCGTTGGTACCGAAGAACGAATTGATGACGCTCGACAGTGTCTTCGAGTTGATAAGGTCAACTGGTGTGAACACCTCGTTGTCGCGGACATTCATTCGCTCTTTGATTGTTCTTGCCATACGAGCCAGGCCAACACCGAACTGGTTCTGAAGTTGCTCGCCAACGGTACGCACACGGCGGTTGCTCAAGTGGTCGATATCGTCGACGTCGGCCTTGCTGTTGATAAGTTCAATCAGATATTTGATAATCTCAATAATGTCTTCTTTAGTCAAGACCCTCACGCTCATATCGATGTCAAGGTTCAGTTTCCGGTTGATGCGGAAACGGCCTACGTCTCCCAAGTCATAACGCTTGTCAGAGAAGAACAACTTGTCGATAACGTCGCGAGCGGTTGCCTCGTCAGGCGGCTCCGCGTTGCGCAACTGCCTATAGATGTAAAGCACCGCCTCTTTTTCAGAGTTGCAGGGGTCTTTCTGCAATGTATTGTAAATGATACCGAATTCGGCCAAGTTCACATTCTCCTTGTGCAGAAGGATGGTTTTTGCACCCGAATCGACGATGGCATCAATATGCTCATTTTCGAGAATTGTCTCACGGTCAACGATAACCTCGTTACGCTCGATAGAGACAACCTCGCCGGTATCCTCGTCAACAAAGTCCTCAACCCAGGTCTTCAGGACACGGGCTGCAAGACGGCGGCCTGTCACCTTTTTCAGGCCTGCTTTTGAAACTTTGACTTCATCTGCAAGATCGAATATCTCTAGAATGCTGCGGTCGCTCTCGTAACCGATGGCACGCAACAATGTTGTAACCGGCAATTTCTTCTTGCGGTCGATGTAAGCGTACATCACATTGTTGATGTCGGTTGCAAACTCAATCCACGAGCCCTTGAACGGGATGATACGTGCTGAGTAGAGTTTAGTACCGTTAGCGTGAATGCTCTGACCGAAGAAAACGCCAGGCGAGCGGTGCAACTGCGACACAATGACACGCTCCGCACCGTTGATGACGAATGTTCCGCGCGGGGTCATATAAGGAATGGTGCCCAGATAAACGTCTTGCACCACTGTGTCGAAATCTTCGTGCTCGGGATCGGTGCAGTACAACTTCAGTTTTGCCTTCAGCGGAATGCTGTAGGTCAGGCCTCGCTCGATGCACTCGTCGATGGTGTAGCGCGGCGGGTCTATGTTGTAGTCCAGAAACTCCAGAACGAAATTGTTGCGGGTGTCAGAGATAGGAAAGTTCTCATTGAACACCTCATACAAGCCCTCATTTTTTCTCTGATCAGGCGTTGTGTTGATATTGAAAAAGTCGTTGAAAGATTTCAATTGGATGTCCAGAAAATCAGGATATTCCAATTGGTTTTTATTCGATGCGAAGTTTATTCTTTCTTGATAACCAGTTGAAGCCATTGTCTTAAAAAAAAAGGTGAACTTAAAAATAACAACAAAAAGGCTTAGTGTTGGAGACCAACACTAAACCTTATCTTTATCCTAATATGGAATCCTATTTAAGCTCAACTTCAGCTCCAGCTTCTTCCAATTTAGCCTTTAATGATTCAGCTTCTTCTTTAGATACGCCTGTCTTAAGTTCTTTCGGAGCGCCGTCAACTACTTCCTTAGCCTCTTTCAAGCCAAGACCAGTCAGTTCCTTAACAAGTTTCACAACTTGAAGTTTCTGTGCACCTGCCGACTTAAGAATTACGTCGAACTCAGTTTTTTCTGCAGCAGCAGCCTCACCAGCTCCAGCAGCTGGAGCGGCAACAGCGACAGCGGCAGCAGCCGGTTCAATACCATATTCGTCTTTGAGTATTGCAGCCAACTCATTTACCTCTTTTACAGTCAAGTTAACCAACTCTTCTGCAAACTTTTTCAAATCTGCCATTTTAAATCTATTTTTAAAAAATGTTTACAAATAATGTTTATTTCTCTGATAATGTTTTTAAGATACCTGTCAAGTTCTGACCACTCGATTGCAGAGCAGAAACAACATTTTTGGCAGGTGATTGCAACAGTGCGATAACATCGGCAATAAGTTCGTTCTTCGACTTGATGTGAATCAAAGCCTCGAGCTGGTTGTCGCCAATGTAGAACGACTCTTCAACGTATGCGCCCTTAAGAATCGGTTTGTCGCCTTTTGCACGGAACTCCTTGATCAGTTTACCCGGTACGTTGCCGACTTCGGTAAACATGATTGAAGTTGAGCCCTTAAGTTCGCCAAACAGTTCCGAAAAGTCGGTGCCTGTTTTTTCCATAGCTTTTTTAAGCAGGGTATTCTTGACAACCACAAGCTCAATGTCCTTTTCGAAGCATTTTCTTCTCAACAGACTTGTCTGCTCTGCGTTCAGATCAGAAATGTCAGTCAAGTAGAAGTGATTAGCCTCTTTCAGACGAGCGGCCAGATTGTCAATAATAACAGCCTTATCTTCGCGCCTCATAACTCTAATTTTTTACTCTACTGATTTAACATCAACTGGAATACCAGGGCTCATTGTGCTCGATAAGCTGATACTCTTAACGTAAGTACCCTTTGCTGTCGAAGGTTTCAACTTGATGATTGTGCTCAGGATTTCCTGTGCGTTCTCCTGGATTTGCTCCGGAGTGAAGGATACCTTGCCAATACCAGCGTGGATAATACCGAATTTGTCAACTTTAAAATCGATCTTACCTTGTTTTACTTCTTTGACAGCTGAACCAATTTCCATGGTAACCGTACCACTTTTCGGGTTAGGCATCAAACCGCGAGGTCCCAAGACCTTACCAAGTGCACCGACTTTTGCCATGATTGAAGGCATTGTAATGATGACGTCAACGTCAGTCCAACCGCCTTTAATCTTCTCAATGTATTCATCAAGACCTACATAGTCAGCGCCAGCAGCCTTAGCATCAGCCTCCTTGTCAGGAGTACAAAGTACCAAGACTCTGGTTTGTTTACCTGTACCGTGAGGTAAAGAAACGACACCACGAACCATTTGATTTGCCTTACGAGGATCGACGCCCAGACGGACATCGATATCTACAGACGCGTCAAACTTTGTGGTAGTAACCTCTTTAACCAAATGCGCAGCCTCAGACAAAGAGTAAACCTTTAACGGCTCAATTTTGTCTGCTACTAATTTTCTGTTCTTTGTTAGCTTTGCCATTTTTACACGAGGTGTTTAATTAATTATTTACCTGGGAACTCTCCAGTAACTGTAACTCCCATACTGCGGGCTGTACCAGCAACCAGACGCATTGCAGACTCAACCGTGAAGGCATTCAAGTCTGGCATTTTGTCCTCAGCGATTTCTTTCACTTGTGCCCAAGTCAAAGAAGCCACCTTCTTGCGATTTGGCTCTGCAGAACCGCTTTTAACTTTAGCGGCCTCCAGAATCTGTACAGCAACTGGCGGACGTTTAACGATGAAGTCAAACGATTTGTCGGAATAAACAGTGATGACAACTGGAAGCACTTTACCAGCGCTGTTTTGAGTCCGGGCATTAAATTGCTTGCAAAAATCCATGATGTTCACGCCCTTAGAACCTAAGGCCGGACCAACCGGAGGAGAAGGGTTGGCTGCCCCTCCCTTGATTTGCAGCTTAATCATTCCTGTAACTTCTTTTGCCATAACAAGTTTTTTACTCTTTTACTACCTGCATAAAACTCAGTTCTACCGGAGTTTTTCTGCCAAAAATTTTGACACTCACTTTGAGTTTCTTCTTCTCTTCGTTAACTTCCTCAATGATTCCGCTAAATGTATTGAACGGACCATCGATGACTTTAACCGATTCGCCAACGACAAAAGGCACATCGATTTCCTCTCCACTATCGGCGAGTTCATCAACCTTACCTAATATTCTATTGACTTCCGAAACTCTCAATGGTGTCGGATCACCATTACCCTCAGTTAAAAAACCAAGGACACCCGGCATATTCCTAAGAAAATGAGGAACCTCGCCGATCAAAGCTGCCTCGACTAGCACGTAACCGGGAAAGAATGTTCTTTCCTTACTAATCTTTTTACCGTTGCGGATTTGATAAATCTTTTCTGTAGGAATCAAGACTTGGGAAACATATTCCTGCAGATTACGGTGAACAACTTCGCTCTCGATTTGCTCCTTTACTTTCTTTTCCTGGCCACTCAAGGCTTTCAGAACATACCATTTCTTTTCCATCTGTCTACAATTGAATTATTTAACTGAACAAGCCGTAAATGAATTCCATTATATGAGCAAATGAAAAATCCATTATGTAAATAATGAGGGCTATAATTAAGGAAGCAACCATTACAACAATAGCACTATTTTGAAGGTCGGACCACGAAGGCCACGACACTTTGTGTATCAGTTCGTTGTAAACCTCTTTGAGATATACTTTGATCTTTTGCATTGTTACCACTAATTAAGGCACGGGAGGAGCGACTCGAACGCCCGACACCTAGTTTTGGAGACTAGTGCTCTACCAACTGAGCTACACCCGTAAATAAAGGATTCCAATTGCTTGGAATCCCTTTATATCCTTGTATTATTAATCAAGAATCTTAGTAATCTGACCAGCACCTACTGTACGGCCACCCTCGCGGATTGCGAAACGCAGACCTTCGTTGCAAGCAACTGCTGTGATCAGTTCTACGGTGATTGTCAAGTTGTCACCCGGCATTACCATCTCAGTTCCCTCTGGCAACTTGATCTCGCCAGTAACATCCAAAGTACGGATGTAGAATTGAGGACGATATTTGTCGTGGAACGGAGTGTGACGGCCACCTTCTTCTTTCTTCAAGATATAAACCTCAGCCTGGAATGTCTTGTGAGGAGTTACCTGACCAGGTTTAGCGATAACCATACCACGTTTAACTTCGTCTTTGTCGATACCGCGGAGCAACAGACCTACGTTGTCACCGGCCTGGCCTTCGTCAAGAAGTTTGCGGAACATCTCAACACCAGTAACAGTTGACTTCTTGTCCTCGCCAAGACCGAGAATCTGAACTTCGTCACCAACATGGATAACACCAGTCTCGATACGGCCAGTGGCAACAGTACCACGACCAGTGATTGAGAACACGTCCTCAACCGGCATCAGGAACGGTTTATCAACGTCACGAACAGGCAGCGGAATGTACTCATCGACAGCGTCCATAAGTTCCATTACCTTCTCAACCCATTTCGGCTCACCGTTCAATGCGCCAAGAGCAGAACCCTTGATGATTGGGGTGTTGTCGCCATCATAACCATAGAATGAGAGAAGTTCGCGAACTTCCATCTCAACCAGTTCGAGCAACTCAGGATCGTCAACCATGTCGACTTTGTTCAAGAAGACAACGATTTTCGGAACGTTTACTTGGCGTGCCAAAAGGATGTGCTCGCGAGTCTGAGGCATCGGGCCGTCAGTAGCGGCAACAACCAGGATTGCACCGTCCATCTGGGCAGCACCAGTAACCATGTTCTTCACATAGTCGGCGTGACCCGGGCAGTCAACGTGCGCATAGTGGCGTTTCTCTGTTTGATACTCAACGTGAGCGGTGTTGATGGTGATACCACGCTCTTTTTCCTCTGGTGCGTTGTCGATAGAGTCGAATGAACGCAACTCAGAAAGACCCTTCTCTGCCAATACTTTGGTGATGGCAGCTGTCAAAGTGGTTTTGCCATGGTCAACGTGACCGATGGTACCAATATTAACGTGAGGTTTGGTTCTTTGAAATTGTTCTTTAGCCATAATAACCTATTATTTACAATTAGACAATAAATCCCAGTCTTGGAGCCGACAATGGGAATTGAACCCATGGCCTCTTCCTTACCAAGGAAGTGCTCTACCCCTGAGCTACGTCGGCCTGCTTGAGCGGGAGACGGGATTCAAACCCGCGGCCCTCAGCTTGGAAGGCTGATGCTCTATCGACTGAGCTACTCCCGCTTAAACACAAAAAGTGGGAAGAGCAGGATTCGAACCTACGAAGGCGTAAGCCAGCAGATTTACAGTCTGCCCCAGTTGGCCGCTTTGGTATCTTCCCAAACAAATCAATATTAACAAATGAGCCGATGGAGGGATTCGAACCCACGACCAGCTGATTACAAATCAGCTGCTCTGGCCAACTGAGCTACATCGGCAAACATTTACAGAACGTCCATCTTTCATCTCCGAAAAATGGTGTGCAAATGTAGACATATTTTGATAAATAAAAACCTTTTGCGATATTTTTTTTGAAATTATAATCCACGCTGTTTTTCCTTGGCTTTTTGCAGTTGTTTTCGAAGTGCGTCAACCGAAAGATCCACAGCTTCTTCGAACGATTTTGCCTGACGGCTGCAGAAGACATCATCACCCGGAATCTGCACTCTAATTTCGGCTATTTTGTTCTCTGAAATGTCGGATTTTTCGAGTTTCAAAGTCACATCGGCGGCGATTATTCCGTCATGGAAGGTATCCAACTTGCCAACTTTTGCATTTACAAAGCCTAATAATTTCTCGCCCGCATCGAAGTGCAGCGAATGAATGTTTATTTTCATATTCTCTTTTTTTATGCTCTTGGATGAGCCTGGTTATAAATTTGCTTCAACTTCTCAAACGATGTATGGGTGTAAATCTGCGTTGCCGCCAAATTTGCATGTCCCAGCAACTCCTTTATGGCAGTTATTTCGGCCCCGTTGTTCAACATGTGGGTTGCGAATGTGTGCCGCAACACATGGGGGCTTTTCTTGTCTAAAGTCGTTACTTCGCCCAAATGCTTGTTAACCAACCGATAAACCAACTTGTCGTATATCGGTTCGCCCTTCGAAGTTACAAATAAAAAATCATTATCAAGCGCAATTTTATTGCGTTCTGCAATATATGTTTTCAAATTGGCGCTCAACTCAACACCGAAAGGTATGATACGCTCCTTGTTACGTTTGCCCAAAACCTTCAGTTGGTTGCTGTAAAAATCTATATCATAGGTTTTTAAGCCGCAAAGTTCGGCCAGACGCATGCCTGTGCAATAAAATGCAAGCAGAATGGTTCGGTCGCGAATGCCTTCGAAGTCATCGGGGAACTCAATGCAGTCGAACAGTTCCTGCATGGCTTTGCTGTCGACAAAATAAGGCAGGTTTTTCTCAGTTTTTGGCTTGATGATTTTCTTTGTTGGCAAATCGGTAACCAGTCCTTCGCGCATCAGATATTTATAATAGGTGTGCAAGGTTGTTATTTTGCGGTTGATCGACCGCGGCTTGTCGCCATTGTCTAACAAAAAAACAATCCACTCACGGATGATTTTATGGTCACCCGAAAGTGGATTGAAGTTTTCGTCGGCACTCAGTGCGAAATCAAAGAACTGATGCAAGTCGCTCTCGTAAGCGCGAAGCGTGTGTACAGAGTAACGTTTTTCGTTTGCCAGATAGTTGGAAAAACCGTTATCGAACATTGCAACACTTGCCTGATGCTCCACGCAGGGAAGCAAGGTCGATTAATTTTCCTGGCTTGCGTCCTGCAACTGCTGGATGTAGGCGGCGTTGATGATCTCTCTGCGACGTACGA
>JAEEGG010021387.1_pt1 | contig 12851 bp, 14 predicted proteins | sample 9134161 | NCBI WGS metagenome assembly JAEEGG01 (sample SAMN16246543, study PRJNA631951) | gut metagenome | biome: gut microbiome; feature: rumen; material: CR-attached | host: Bos | place: Iran: Karaj | collected 2018-10
GCACGCCGAGACGCTGTGCGAGAAGCTGCGCCTCTCCTTCGCCCACTATGTCTATTTCAAGATTGCCGGGGACGTGAACCAGCAGATGACCATCACGGGTCTGATGCTGATGAAGAGCGCCAACGGCGCGCAGCCTCCGCGCCAGCGGATGGTGCGTGTGTGGAACGACATGGTGGAGCTGAACAGGCGCTTCGTGGCCTGGGCGGAGAAGGAGGACGGCTATGCAGTGTTCTATCATGTCGAGATGATAACCCCCATTAACCAGTACAACCTGTGATGGAGCAGATAGAGGACATCTTCAAGAGCGTGGTCGAGGCCGTGGGCCAGTCGGTGGTCATCACCAAGACGAAGCCCGACGGCACCACCGAGGAGACGGAGAAGGTAGACATCAACTACATCTTCGGCTCGGCGCAGTACGTCAAGGACATGCTGGACGTGCGGTCGAAGGGCGCGAGCCCGATGCCCGTGAAGTTCCCCCTGATAGCGCTGCAGACTCCGAACGTGGTGACCGTCGACAGCGGCGACTACCAGTACAAGACGAAGCTGAACCTCATCATCGCCTGCTCATCGCGGAAGGAATGGTCCAATGAGAAGCGTATGGAGACCTCTTTCCGGCGTGTATTGCTGCCTATCTATGAGACGCTCATAGACGTATTGTTGAGTGACCCCCGTTTCGACTGGGGCTACGGCCAGATAGAGTATGTCCCCCATACGATGAGCAAGAACTTCGACTACGGCCGCTACGGGGCTGTGACCCCGGGCGGTCAGGAGGTGAGCGAGCCGATAGACGCTATCGACGTGCGCAGCCTCGAAATTAAGGTTAACAATCAAAACTGCATAAGAGAATATGTCAAGAATTAGAACCTGTGTCTCTGACAAGTTTTTCAGCGGTCAGAGCGTATGTGAAATCGACTACGACAAAATCCGTGGCATGGTGCTCGTAGAGCACGGCACGAAGCTGTCGTATTCCACGCTTGCCAATCTGCGCACCATGTGCCATGCAGACCTGCCCGGCCGTGCTTACGGCTTCCCCGCCATCATCAACTGGGAGCCCAGCGGTGGCGAGGCTCAGGTGAGCCAGGTCGGCTACGGCCCCAATGCCTACAACGGCATGAGTGCGAGAACTGATGCCTTCACCCTGGACGCCTTCCGTCACTATCTGCGTGCGCAGATCCTGAAGAACGCCAACAAGGTGTTTGACATGTACCTCATCGACACGAAGAACCAGCTGTACGGTCTGAACGATGACACCGATACCCTCGCAGGTATCCCCGTGACCATCTACCCGAGCGGTAACGACCATGCCGGTGCTTCGGACAAGGCAAGCCTCGTGGTGAACGTGGTTTACCAGGATGTCGAGGACTACATGATGCGTCTGGACGTCGAGCCTCTCGACTACGACGCGTTGAGCGCCATCTACGGCCTGATGCCTGTTGAGGTTGTGAAGGTCGGCGACTCCGGCAACAACTACAAGATCGTCGAGAAGTACGGCCGTGCCGATGCGACCACCAAGTACGGTGCTCTGCTCTCCGGCACTTCGGCCACCAGTGTTTGGGACGACATCACCGCCGCCAGCTACGATGCTTCCCACAACTACATCACGATGACGATGGCCAGCGGCAAGACCGTGCCCGTGCTGAAGAAGGCTTCGGTGCTCTGCACCAACAGCATCTACGGCATTGAGCCCGCGTAAACCTTTGCGCCATGTTCTACGAAGGTGTTGCCTTCTTCGAGGAGCACTGCAGGAACATGTCCAAGGAGGAGTTCATTGAGCGCCACAAGGACTCGTTCTGGCAGGACCGCGACGAGAAGACCCGCTTGAAGATGCTGGCGGACGTCTATGAGCGGATGACGGGAGAGAAGAAGCCCGCCAAAGCCAAGAAGGCCAAAAAGTGAAACATCGGGGCATTCCGCAGAACGTGGGGTGCCCCTTTTACATCAAACGGCATGACGATAGCAGACATGAGGGAACGCATCCGCACCATCAAGGACGGCTTTGAGGGTGAAGTGTTGCGGTGCATGGACGAGAACAGCCACGAGATGACGTTCTCCGTCCGTGAGCAGCTGTATTCGGGCATTGACGGCAACGGAGTGCCCTTGTCGCCGAGTTACAGCGATGACCCTTATTTCCGTGAGCCTCGTGCCGGTTTCTATGATGAGGAGGCCGACCACTGGGTGCCGTGTTTCATGCACCCCGAGCGTTACATCGCATGGAAGGAGCGCATCACGCCTCCCGAGGCGAGCGACCGTCTCGGTCTTCCTCCCCGTGACGTCAACACGCCGAACCTGTTCATCGTGGGCACGTTCCACTCGTCCATCAGTGCGAGGTCAACGGGCCGTGGTGTGGAGATATTCACGTTCGGTTGGGACCAGGGTCCCGCCGTGGAGCGGAAGTACGGGTCGCAGATCTTCGCATTGAGCGACCCCGCAGTCGGGCATTTCAACCAGAACTTCCTGTTGCCGTGGCTCCGTGCCTGGCTTGAGACGTTATGAGTTGCAGGTGCCAGCAGGAACAATGGATGCGGGACCTGACGAAACAGAGGGAGCTCGCAAAGAAGACGGCGGTCATGCTTGACTGCCCCCAGGTGCTCTACCGCAGGCCTGACGGGACGTTTGCTTTCGTCAGTGACGGAGAGCCTTACAACGGAGAAGAAATCGAAATCATAACACAATACTGATATGGCAAACGAAACCATCATTACCGACCTCGTCGCTCAAGAGGCGTTGGACCAGTTGGCCGCCCTTGACAAGGCGATGGAGGCCACATTGGAGAACTACAGCGAGGTGGCCAAGGAACTCGCCAAGGGTTTGAAGATACCCGTGGAGGTGAACGGCGACCTTGAGAAGATCACCAAGGTCTATGAGCAGCAGATGCAGCGTGCGGGTCAGGTGACACAGCAGGTGACGCAGATCCAGCAGCAACAGCAGCAGGTCATCGCCAACACCACCAACACCATCTCCCGCCAGCTTGCCGAGCAGGAGAAGCTCAACAAGGCGCAGCGTGAGGCATTCACCGAGCAGCAGCGTTCGCTGGATGTGGCAGACCGCATCCTCGGCACGCATGAGCAGAACGTCGCCATGCTGGCCAAGTACAACAAGCAGATGAAGGACTTGAAGGCTGCCTACAAGGAAGGTTCCGTTTCTGCCGAGGAATACACCCGCCGAGAACTGGAGCTGAAGACCGCCAAGCAGGAGTTGCAGAAAATCCTCAACAACGAGACCAAGATGATGCAGGCTGCCGAGGGTTCCTATCAGCGGCTGTCGTTGCAGTTGGAACGCCTGAAGATGGCGCAGAAGCAGCTCAACGAGGAGGAGAAGGCGGGAGCCGAGGGGCAGATGCTTGAGAAGGAAATCCAAAACCTCGACGCCCACCTCAAAGACCTCGCCGCCGACATGGGCGAATTTCAGCGCAACGTCGGCAACTATGCCATATCCGGTAAGTCGCTGCGTGCCGAGTTGAAGGAACTCACCATGCAGATGGCGCAGATGCTCACCGACGGTGTTGACCCGACCAGTGAGGAGTTCCTTACCGTAGCCGAGCGAGCCGGTAAGCTCAAGGATGCGATGGAGGATGCGAAGGACACCATCAAGGACTATGCCAACGACACGCAGGCCCTGTCGCAGGGTGTCAGTGTGTTGCAGACCGCCGTCGGTGGCTGGCAGACCCTTGCAGGTGCGATGAGTGCTTTCGGCATGGAGAATGAGGATGCCGCCAAAGCGACGCAGAAACTCATGGGCATCATGTCGCTGATGAACGGCATTCAGAAGATTTCCACCGAGATCACCACCAACGGCACCGGTGCTTATCGTGCCTACCATGCCATTTTGAAGCTGTTGGGCATCGAGAAGAGCGCATTTGCCGCCGCCACCGCTGCCGAGGCCACCGCCGTACAGGCTGAGACCGTTGCCGCCACCGAGGCTGCCGTTGCCGAGAGTGCCGAGGCCACCGCTACCGAGGCGGCTACCGTCGCTTCGGGTGCCCATACCGCCGCCATCGGTGTGGAGACTGCCGCTTTGGCGGGTGCCACAACTGCCGCCACCGCCTTGAAACTTGCTCTCATGGCTTTGGGCATCGGTGCGGTGATTGCTTTGATTGTCGCCCTGTATGAAACCATTGAGAAGTTCAATGAGGAGGCAGAGGAGACCGCCAAGAGGCTTGAGGAAGTGAACGGTGCCATCAAGGACAGCGGCAAGAGTGCCTACGAGACCGCTGGCGAACTGAAGTATTACACCCAGGTAGTCGAGAACTTCAACGGAACCGCCGAGGAAGAGAAGAAACTGGTCGATGAGCTGAACCAGAAATATGGTGAGTCGCTTGGTTATTACCAAGACCTCATCCAATGGAAGACCGCCCTCGCAAGCATGACCGAGACCTACATCGACGTGCTCAAGTGGGAGGCCGAGGCACAGGTATTGCTGCAGAAATATGCCGAGGCCCGCGTCAATGGCGACCTCGCTTTGGCTGACGAATATATCGAACGCTTCACGAAAATCAAGGATCTTGCCGCTGATCAGGCGCGTATCCTCAAGAACATGGTGCAGTTGCATGGTGGAGGCTCGAAACCGACCACTACCACCACCAGGACGCCCAAGAAGAGCAGTTCCAGGACCACGAAAGCCGACAACGGTGCCGATGATGCGGTAAGCCAGATGCAGGCTCTCATCGACGAGTCAAACGACATGCTGACCGAATGGGAGAACACCGCCACCAAGCGTGCAATCGACCTCGCCGCCGTCATCACCTCCACCAGTGCAGAGGCTTACGAGGAGCAGGTGGAGCAGGTGCGCACCTTGTTCGGTGTGTTGGAGTCCAACATCCGTGCTGAACTCGCTGACGCGCTTGCAGAGAAGCAGAAGGAATACGATGAGGCCATCGCAAAGGCCAAGAAATACAACAAGGACACCACCGAACTGGAGAAGGCACGCATTACCGCCTTGACCGCCCTCGATGCCGAGTACCAACGCAAGATTGAGGACAACAACAACGAACTCAATGAGACGTTGGAGTCCATGGCATCACAGCGTCTGGCCATCCTCGAAGAGGAACATGAGGAGGAAATAGCCGCCATCACCGCATCGTATAAGGACAAGTTCGGTGTGTTGCGTGAGTTATACCTCGAGGAACTGCGTCAGACCGAAGGCAACGAGAAAGCCGTTACCGAGGTCAAGAAACGCTATGCCCGTGAGAGTGCACAGCTCGCCGAGCAGCAGGCTATCGACGTTGCCCAGGCATCCGTCAAAGGCCTTGAGGAAGCCCTCGAAATGGAGAATATCTCCGCTGAGGAGCGTGAACGCATCGCCGAGGAGTTGGCCCGGGCTAAAATGGCTCTCGCAAAGGCTGTCGCCGATGCAGAGGAGAAGGAACTCGACCGCACGATGAAGGATGAGCAGGAAGGCCGCGACCAACGCATGGACGCTATCCAGAAGTGGGCGCAGAAGGCTGGCGAGGCCATCAGTTCCGTGGGCGACCTGTTCTCCGCCATGTATGACAACCAAATCTCCAAGATTGAGGAGCAGATGGAACTCGAAGAGCAGCAGCATGACGCACAGATTGCCAGCATCGAGGAACTTGCCGAACGTGGTGCCATCACCACCGAGGAGGCAGAGCTCCGCAAACGTGAGGCCGAGGCCGCTACCGCCGCCAAGCAGGAGCAGTTGGAGAAGAGGAAGGCTCAACTGCAATACAAGCAGGGTGTCATGGAGAAGGCGAATAAGATTGCACAAATTGCAATTTCCACCGCTTTGGGTATCATGCAGACCTTTGCACAGCTCGGCTGGCCTGCAGGCATCCCCGGTGCGGCATTTGTCGCCGCTTTGGGTGCCATACAGACGGCCACCGCTTTGGCGCAGCCCATCAAGGCCTATAAGGAAGGTACCAAAGGCCGTGCCCATCCTGGCGGTCTTGCCGTAGTCGGTGACGGTGGCCAGCATGAGTTGGTGATGCTCAACGGCAGCGCATGGATCACGCCCGACAGCCCGACACTCGTTGACCTTCCGAAGGGTGCCCAGGTCATCCCAAACGTGACACAGGAGGACGTTGACCGCCTCGCCGCGTCGTTGCCGATGTCGATACCCCGTGACCGCATGAGTGGCCAGCCTATCATCATCAACGACTATTCAGCCCTTGAGGAACGTGTGGCGATGAACACGAAGGCCATAGGCAAGCACCTCGCAAGCCTCGAGGCCACGATGAGGAAGGAACTGAGGAACCAGTCCTTCAAGGACTACATCAACCGCAGGACATGATAGAGAGACTTGACCAACTGACGTTGCAGCAGCTCATCGAGTTGTCGTGCGGTGACAAGTCGGTGCTTGTTGTCGGAAACGAGAAACCCGATGAGAAGGCACTCTCCAAACGTGCCGCCGCCATCATGGCCGAGTACAAGGCCACCGCTTCACCCGTTCAGGCGAAGATAGACCTCAACGAGAAGGAGAAACTCTCCAAGCTGGGCATCAAGTCACGTTGTGCCTCCATCTGCCTGTATCTTTGCAGCCAGGGGCGTTCGGACTTGGCGAAAGAGGTGCTTATCGAGTTGAACGTGGACGAGTCCTGTCTGGCCACCGATGAGGACATCATCAAGCATTGCCAGTCGATCCTCGGCGAGGTGGGGTTTGAGATAGAGCGCATCACCGAGCGGAAGGTGAAGGGCAAGGACAAGGCCGTGCGTTCCCCCGAGTCCACCCGCAAGTCATGGTATTCAGAGATAGCCAGTGTGATGTCGGTGTTCCGCATGAGCATAGACCTCAACATCAATGCCGCGATATACGCCAATTTGGTGCGTCAGGCTGTCGAGCGCAACAAGGCGCTTGCCAAGATGCCGCGATCGGCAAGATTGTTCATGTGAATTGCCTAATATATTGCGTTTCGAGGGGGTGAGGAATATTTTTCACCCCCTTGTTGCGCATAATTTGGAATATTTTTTGTGTAATTGTTTCGTTGGCAAAATACCACATTTGTTGGTGTTTTGCTTTTTTAATCTTATAGTGCCATTTTTTGGCGCATTCTCGCTATACTTTTGCACCATCCCAACAGCACAGACCATTATAACACGCAAAACTATGAATACAACCAAAGAAATTAGGAAACTCCGCAAAGAGGTCCGCGCCCTCCAGGATGAGGTGCGGGCGATGAGGTATGAGCGACTTGACCAACTGATTGCCGACATGAAGACTGCCGCCCGTGACATGTTGGAAGCGAGCCGTGTGCTTTGACCGCGACATCGTGTCGGTGTACTTCGAGCTCAAGAGGCTTGCGAGGTACTACTGTCATGATGAGGGTGCCCACGACCTTGCCGCCGAAGCCGTGACGAGGGCGTTGGAGCACCGGGACTGTTACGACCCCAGCCGTCCGTTGCTCTCATGGTGTCGGGCCATCATGAGAAACCTGTGGATCAATGCCGGGTGCAGGCTTGAGAGCCTGAACACCGTCCGCATGGGCGACGAGGACTGCGATGGTGGTGCACGTCCAGACGTGGTGACCGAGAACAACGATGCGTTGAAGATCATCCGCAGCATGGGCAGCGCATCGGTGGCGGTGGACACCCTGCTGGAGTTCGCCCAGGGCTACTCGCTGGCCGAGATTGCCGAGCGCCGGGGCATCCCATTGGGTACGGTGAAAAGGCGCATCCACGACGGGCGTGCGATGGTGCATAAAGCATTGAGTTAAAAAGAGTTGGAAGACGAAAATTCGAGTTCATTTTGTTGCCTGTCATCCGCTTATTGGTATTATATTTGCAATACTATAAGTGTAATAACTAACTATAAGTCAAACATTTAATTCTTACAACTATGAACAAGACGAATTTTCGCACCCGAGTTATGAGCTATGCTCACCACATCTTTGAGTCCACCACCGTCAACTGGAGCACCGCCCTCAAGAAAGCCTGGACGCTCTACCGCCTTGCCAAGATGATGCGCAAGGGCGTTGTCAAGTTCTTCTACGAGAAGGTTGACGGCTCTGCCCGCGTCGCTTACGGCACACTGTGCAACCTCCCTGCAGGTGTCACTTCCCGACGCTCTGCCACCAAGGCTCCCAACTTCGCCACCATGTGCTATTGGGACACCAAGAAGCAGGCCTTCCGTTCCTTCAAGGTTGAGAACTTCATCGCCATTGCCGTATGAAAGCCGGTATCTTAATCACAGCGACTGGGGTCACTGTAGGGGTGGCCCCGTCCAACCTCACCGACTACACCCTTGAGGAACTCCAGGGACTGGTTGATGGCAACATCGAGATTGTCACCCTAACGGCAAACAGCATTATGGTCATCAACGAGGAAGGCAAAGGCAAGCTGCCAAAGAACGTAAGGGCGACCGTCATGGCGAAGGCCCTTGGCGCTATCTTTCCCGAGGATTACATCGCCGGTAATGCGTTGCTTTGCGCCACCGACATGGTAAAGTAACGAGAGCGAAACAATTTAGACCGCTAACAAGTTAAGAAATAGCGGTTTAGCACCCATTTAACCGCAGAACCAACCCTCAAGAATTCAGGGGATTGGGAAAGCGGTTTTTTTCGTGGGTAATTTTGTGTTATGCTCACGAAATACATACTGACGATAGGTGGAGTGGCGCACCAAGTGCCCGATGAGTGCCTGATGAACTGGGACGACATCTCGTTCTCGTTGAAGCGCACGGACTATTCGGGCGTGATGCGTTCTTTCTCAACTGAGTTCGTGTTTGTCGGTGAGGCCTACGACCTGCTGCGTGACGCATATCTCACCAATGGCGTGCTCACCGAGGCGTCGATAGCGGTGCTCACCATCAACAACGACCACACCTGGACGGAGCAGTTCAGCTCGCCGCTGGACTTCTCGAGCATCGAGATGGAGAACGGGAAGTTCACCATTACGGCCATCGACAACGCCCTGGCTTCGCTCATCAAGAGCAAGAAAGGGCAGAAATACGAGTTCCCCGTGACGGACTTTTCCAGGACCAACGTGGAAATCAAGCGCATGTCGTTCTCCAACCTCGCAAAGTTCGTGTTTCCCACTACTTCCAACGCTGCGGGGTATGTCAATGTCAGGCTGGATGAGGACGCATCGACCATCATCTCCACCGAGTTCGTGGAGCCTGCCAACGAGAGCAACGGCTATGACGGAACGGAGATCAACCGCTTCTTCGCGAAGGTCAACCAAGAGCCGTCGCCGCTGGTGCGGCTGGATTTCTCCGGCCGTGTGCTTTGCCGCCTCCAAGATTACCGCTACAACACCATCGCAGAGCTTCGCATGGGCTTCTGGGTTGATGATGATGACCCGCATTTCCAGCTGTGGAACACCTTCTGCGATAACGACATCACGAAGGAGTTCCGCTACGGCAGTTGGAGGAACAAGTGGATTGGCAAGAGCACCCATGCCAACTACAACACCCTCGACGCGTTGAAGGCTGCAGCAGCAGCGAACACCGACATCTTCGGGCTGTACCCCGGCTACTTCGGCATCGTGGGCAGGAACACATACCCCAACGAGTCCTACTGGACCGACAACGTGGTTTACATGTACCAGGGAAACGGCAACTGGATAAGCCGTGGTGCTCCCGCATCATACCAGACCGCCATTGAGATGACCGCTTCGGCGTCGTTCGAGGGACTGACAGAGAACCAGTACCCGATGCTCATGGTGTTCAATCCCTCGTCCCCGACGAACACACCGATGACCATCTACAACGGCAAGATGTCTATGACGTGGACGGACAGCGCGAGAGACAACATGACCATTGCCGGCATCAAGCCGCAGACACTGCTGCAGCGTATCGTGGCCAACATCTCACCGACCGCCACTGCGAGCATCGTGCCTGATGAGGATGGGCTCATAAACGATACCTACATCTTCGCAGCAGAGTCTTTGCGCCGTATGCCTGACGCCAAGGTCTATTCCACGTTCAAGCAGTTTGCCGACTGGATGGAGGCCGTGTTCGGCTACACCTACCGCATCGTCGGCGACGAGGTTCAGTTCGTTCACCGCTCCGAGGTGTTCACAGATGAAGTGGGGAAGGTCATAGACAAGGTCAACGACGTGAAGTATTCCGTCAATGACAGCCTCATCTACACCGAGGTGGACGCAGGGTACAACAAGAAGGAGTACGGCGAGATCAACGGCCGACTGGAGATAAACTTCACCAACTACTACGAGACAGGGTACAACCTCACCGACAACAAGCTGTCGCTCATCAGCAAGTACCGCAGCGACAAGTACGGTGTCGAGTTCACCATCCGCAAGGGCGAGAAGACGGGCGAGACCACCGACGACAAAAACGATGAGGATGTGTTCTTCGTCCGTGCTTTCGAGGTCGAAGGCACCATGAAGTATGTGCCGGAAAACAACCACATCTATAACCCGAGGGCATGTGTGTCCAAAAACGCCTCATTCATCACCGCAATGGGCAACGGGGATGCCGTAAGGCTCACGATGACGTCCAGCGACGGCAACAATCCGTTGAATGACATCGAAATCCCAGCAGGGACGGCTTTGTTCACGGTTGGCGAGCTGGAATTCTCCACCGACGATACCGATGTCGCCGACGACCCGAACTCGCTGGTGCAGCTGGACTACAAGGGGTACCGCTACACCGGCTACATCAAAGAGGCCAAGGCACGCTTCGGCCGTGTCAACGGCATGGAATATACTTTAATAGTTAAGACAATCACCACGATATGAAGATAAGTCCTTTCACACCGCTGTGTTTTGAGCAGTACGTCAGTGACGGCCTGCCCAGCCGTTATGTGCAGCTGTGGTCACAGACCGACCACATCCTGGTGCAGGTGCTGGCCGACACGGACGATGGAGAGCCCGATGCGGAGATCAGGAACGCCATCACGGGAGACACCGTTGACACCATCACCTGGCAGTCATGGCAGATGAACTCCGGCAAGGTGTTGTACTTCTGCGACCTCACGGGCTTGAGCCTCGGTTACTATACGCTGGTCATCGAGGAGATGGAGAGCGACATCTTCCGCGTCACCGACGATGCCGCCCTGCTTGGCCGCACGGCACTCATCCAGTACCGCTTCAAGGATAACAGGGACCGCGACGATGTGGTGTCCGTCATCAACGGCATACCGCATTTCTTCGACTTCCGCGTTCCCGGTGGTTTCAGGGACAGCGGCTGGACTTTCGGTGTCACCAACGAGCAGTTTTCTACCCAGCATGCAGACCTCGTGGAGCTGTACGCCAGGGACTACATCACCAAGACCTTCCATCTCGGAGGCCCCGAAGGAGTGCCCGTGTGGTATGGTGCCCTGTTGAACAGGCTGCTCACCTGCTCGTATGTGTATATCGACGGAGAGCGATATACCCGCAACGAGAGCGAGACGCCCTCTATAAATATCCTCGTGGACGGCATGGACAGTTTCGTGTTCACCCAAAGCCTGCGCCGAGTGAACGAGCTGGAGCCTGCCGCCGACGGAGGAAACATCATCACGTTGCGCCGTGTCACGGGCAACAATGTGCGAATGGTTGACAACTCTAACATTTTGATTTTAGAACAGACACAGTTATGACACAGGAAGAAATCACCACCATAGTGGAGCAGGTGCTTCAGGCCTTGCTCACCAACGGAAAGACGATTGCCCAGCTCACCGCCGTGCAGAACGTCTCCGACAGCGACTGCTTCGAGATTAGCGGAGGTAAGAAGGTGTCTTTTCAGACCTTGGCCGGGCTTCTTATCAACCAGATCAGCAACATCGAGAACTTCAATGTCGTGGACTATGACGGCCGCGACGAGGTTGTCACGTTCTCCTACTCCAAGAGCACCGGTGTCATCACCATCAAGCAGAGCGGACGCACGGAGAAGACAATCACCATCTCAACAGCCACCACGTCACGACCTGGACTGATGAGCGCTACCGACAAGACCAACCTCACGTCCGCCGTGAACAAGATACTGTCCGCTTTGTCGGTTGTGCCCAATGCGTCCAACATGTCGCTAACAGCCACATTTGCGGACAATACGACGGTTTCAGTAACGATTCCTGTTGCGACAACGAGTGTCGCTGGACTGATGAGTGCTGCCGATAAGTCCAACCTCAACACGGCAAAGAACACCGCCACCAACCTCAACAACAAACTTGGTGCCGCCAACGGCATTGCCACCCTGGACTCCAACGGTAAACTGAACAGTAACCAGCTTCCTACCAATGTGGTGACTGATATGGATGCGTTGATGAAGGCTGACAAAGACGATTCGGAAAAACTGAAAGCCAGTCAGGCCCCGAGGAACATTCTTTACAATGTCGTGAATAATGCTGACCTTAACGGCCTGGTAAGAGGCGATATCTATTTCCAGGAAGGCCACCTGTTCGAGTTCGAGTACATCAACAACCACGGCAGCCGTATTGCCAGTGATCTTGGTGCGCCTGAAAAGAACATCATCTATAGCCACAGGAGCACTGGCTTGCTCTACAAGTGGGACTCCACCAACGGCGTGTTTCTTCCACTTGCTCCTCAGGTGATGAAGAGCATGGGTTCCACGTTGGACAATGTCGGCAACAACGGAATGACACAGGTCATGTATGAGCCGAACATTGGCGACATCTATTTCGCGCCTGCATCGGGTACGATTGTCTATAAGCAGTCGGACAACAACACGATCAGCCTTGGCGCACCGAGCAAGTTACTCATTTATTGCAACGCCCAGACAAACAGGATGTACCGCTGGAGTGGTACTGCAATGGTAGAAATCGGGAACAACTAAAACGATAGATTATGGAAGAGCAAGAACAGAAAATCAAAAAAATCAGACAAGTTCATGGCAACATGCTGATGGTGGGTATCAAGCTTGACCTTACCGTGGTTACTGTCATGAATGGCAATGTGTCGAAGACGAAAGAAGATTTCTACCCAAATACCGACTATCCCGTG
>JAEEGG010021388.1_pt1 | contig 12850 bp, 8 predicted proteins | sample 9134161 | NCBI WGS metagenome assembly JAEEGG01 (sample SAMN16246543, study PRJNA631951) | gut metagenome | biome: gut microbiome; feature: rumen; material: CR-attached | host: Bos | place: Iran: Karaj | collected 2018-10
GAAGCGGAAAAGATTCTACGGTTATTCAAACGCGGTGAGAACATCGGCAGAAACAGCCCAGCAGTTACGCTGCAATGGATCCTGGATGAGTTGAACGAGGTGGGGGTGGAGATAACCCAGGAACAGATAGAGGCACTGCTCCGCCTGATCACCGATTCCCACAACAACAGCCGCCTGTGGTGCCTGTCCGGATGGAAGCCGAGTGAACTTGCAACGATGTATCAGGGGCGCGGCCCGACCGCGATTTCCTTCGGCCCAGGTATGCAACGGGCATTTGAAGACGGATCGCTGGACAGAGATGAACTGATCAAAGTAATTCGGGAGATGGGGCTGGAAGTGACAGAATGATTCCAACGCTATCATCTCATCCCATTGCAACGATGCCCAGTTGCTTCCTTGCCCACAGTGAGCTGGCAAGCGGCTGGGCTTCTTGCTGGATGCACCCCCCTGCACCCCCTTGCACCCCCTAAATGCACCCCCCTCCCCACATTGTATCAAATCCTGAATACTGCGGAAGGCGACAGTCGTTAGCAGAAACGTTAGATGGCGCAGAAATCCAGCCAGTCAGATAAAGAAGAAAGATGCCGGAAAGTGCTTATTTCAAGCCACTTTCAGACATCTTTTGTCATGCTTTTGATATGATTAAACTACCGCCTAGAAAGCAAAAGCCCATTACTCCCGCTCGTCTTAATCCAACTCTCTCAAACTTAACACATTCTGTATAATTTCTGTGTGCCTGATTCCAGGTGGTGACTCTGATTCTCTGTGGTATTCCTATTCTCCTGCCTATACAGCCTTTGGTTATCAAAATGTTATCACGATGATAACCGGGGCTGAATCGCTGTACAGAATGAATGGTTTCCACATACACATTATCCTATAAGATGCGCCTGTTTTCAATTTCAAAGCACTTCCCGGCATTGCTGTATGATCTGTCTTTTCCTTTGGCCTATCACTTCTTTAGAAAAATCTTTTGCTTGGATAAATAGCCATGTATGGGGATCGTCAAGACTCTGTTTTTACCCGTTTACACGCCGGAATAGGCGGAGAAGCCACCGTCGATGGGAATCGTCACGCCGGTGATGAAGCTTGCGGCATCGTTGTTGAGCAGGAACAGCACCGCGCCGCTGAGCTCCTTTTCGCTGTCGCCGAAGCGGCCCATGGGCGTAGCGGCCAGGATCTTGCCCGTGCGGGCCGTGGGCGTGCCGTCCGGGTTGAAGAGCAGCGCCGCGTTCTGCTTGGTGGAGAAGAAGCCGGGGGCGATGGCGTTGACGCGAATGCCGACCTTGCTGAAATGCACCGCCAGCCACTGGGTAAAGTTGGTGACGGCGGCTTTCGCGCCGGAATAGGCGGGGATCTTGGTCAGCGGCGTGTAGGCGTTCATGCTGCTGATGTTCAGGATGTTGCAGCCCTCCCGGCCCACCATCTGCCGGGCAAAGGCCTGGGTGGGCAGCAGCGTGCCGATGAAGTTCAGGTTGAACACGAATTCCACGCCGGATTTGTCCAGGTCAAAGAAGGACTTGGTGTCCGCCTCGATGTCTCCCGGCTCGTAGTATTCCTTGTCGGTCGTGGCGCGCGGGTTGTTGCCGCCCGCGCCGTTCAGCAGGATGTCGCACGGGCCGAAGTCCGCCAGCACCTGGTCCGCCACGGCATAGCAGATGTCCTTTTCCAGCACGTTGCAGGCGTATGCCTTCGCGGTGCCGCCCTCCGCCGTGATCTCCTCCGCGAATTTGTTCGCGCTGTCGTAGTTCAGGTCCAGCAGCGCCACCTTCGCGCCGGCCCGGGCCAGTACCTTGGCGAAATAGGAGCACAGCACGCCGCCCGCCCCGGTCACCACCGCCACCTTGCCGGTCAGGTCGGTATTCAGCACATTCTTCTGCATTTTCTTATTTCCCTTTCTGCTCTTTGTCGATCGCTTCCCACAGGCCGTTGATGTAGGCGGCCCCCAGCGCCCGGTCGTACAGGCCGTAACCCGGGCGTCCCTGCTCGTCCCAGATCATGCGCCCGTGGTCCGGCCGGATATAGGTGTCCGGGCAGGTGTCGTAGATCGCTTTGACGATCTCGTACAGGTCCAGGTCGCCGGTGCTGCTCAGGTGGGCCGCCTCCCGGAAATGGTGGTACCCCAGGTACTTCACGTTGCGCACGTGCATCGCGCCGATGCGGTTCATTTCGCCGAAGTGGCGGATAATGGCGGGAATGTCATTGTCCGGATTGCTCCCAAGGCTGCCGGTGCACAGGCACAGGGTGTTGGCGGGGCTGTCGTGCAGCTTCACCATCTTGTCAAAATCGTCCTGGCTGTGGGTGATCCGCGGCAGGCCGAAGATGGGCCAGGCGGGGTCGTCCGGGTGGCACGCCATGCGGACGCCCACCTCTTCGCACACTGGGATCACCGCGTCCAGGAAATACTTGAAGTTCTTCCGCAGGTCGTCCGGCCCGATGTTCTCGTACTGCTTCAGCGTCGTCTCCAGCAGCGCCAGGCGCTCCGGCTCCCATCCGGGCAGGGTGAAGCCCTTGCTGTCCTCCGCGGTTTTCCGCACAATCTCCAGCGGCCCCATTTCACCCAGGTCCTTCTCGTCGAAGTACAGGCTGTTGCTCCCGTCCTCCGGAATCACCCGCGCCAGGTCCGTCCGCAGCCAGTCGAACACCGGCATGAAGTTGTACACGATCACCTTCACGCCGTGCTTCGCCAGCATCCGGATCGTGCTGATGTAATTGGCGATGTATTCCTCCCGGCTGGGCAGGCCCATCTTGATGTCCTCGTGGACGTTGACGGACTCGATGACCTCGATCTCCAGCCCGGCGTCGTTCACTTCCTTTTTGAGCGCCGCGAATTCCTCCTCGGGCCAGTCCACGCCCGCGGGCTTATCCAGCAGGCCCATCAGGCCCGTCATACCGGGAATCTGTTTCACGTATTTCAGCGGAATCGGGTCGATCGCGCTGCCGTACCAGCGGAAAGTCATTTTCATAATCGTGTCCTCCTTTTAGTTCTGATATCAGTATACCACAAAACCGTACACATCGTTCACACCCAGCGCCGCGCGGATCGTCAGCACACCGTCCGCCCACTCATACGGCCAGTCCTCGGCATGCACCGCGCTTTCCTCCCGGATCTTTTCCGTTTCCGCCGGGGTCAGCGTTTCCGGCGAGCCCATGGCTTCCCAGATCCGGAGGGGATTCCCGTGCGTTTCATCGATCCGTTTCACCGTCACCGACGCCGGTTTCTCCGGCATCTCGATCCGGATCACCGCTTCCTCCGCGGGCAGGTCCAGGTTCTTCATCTTCTGCCGGAACAGCACAACGTGCGTTTCCCGCCCGTCCGTAAAGGCCGCCGCCCCGATCTCCCCGTCCGGCGCTTCCCCGCCCAGGTCGATCCGGGTATCCGGCGCGTCCGCCAGCAGCTTCATCGCGTAGTATACCGGCTTGGGGATCCCGTGCTGGCTCAGCATGCCGAACCCGCCGTGGAATTCCTGCGGGAAGGGATGCAACTCCTCAAACACGTCGCTGAAGCACCAGATGGAGGATCCGCTGACATCCTCCGCCACCGCCAGCGCCATTTTCACGTCGTACGCCGCCACCTTCCGCGTGTCGTTGGTATAGGCGGAGAAGATGGCGTTTTCGTTCCATTCCGTGTAGAACAGCGGCTTCCCGCCCGCCTGTTCCCGCGCCCGCGCGGCGTTTTTCCGGAACAGGTCGTCCGGCAGCTCCTGCGTTTCCGATTTGTCCGGCGTCACCGCGCGGTATCCGGCCAGGAAGGTCTTCTCCGGCGTATGCTTCAGCGCCTCCGCCGCGGCCCGCAGGTGCGCCTGCCAGGCTTCAAACCCGCCGGTCTGCCCTTCCTCGCCGCCCTGGTCCTCCACCCCGCCGAGGGGATCGCCCGCGTACTGGTGGGTCGATACGAAATCCACCGGAACGCCGTTCCCGGCGCAGTAGGCCAGGAAACTGCTGATCCATTTGCTCCCGCTGGAGGAAGGCCCGCCCACGCGGATCTCCGGATCGATATCCTTGATTGCCCGGGCGGTCTCCGCGTAGAACCGGAAGTACTCTTCCCGGCTCCCGTTCCAGAAGATATAGGGCAGGTCCGGCTCGTTCCATACCTCGAAATACAAGCCGCGGACTTCCTCTTCGCCGTACCGTTTCCGCAGGAACCGGATAAATGCCTGTATATATTCCCGCCAGGCCGCGTAATCCGCCGGCGGCACGATGTTCGGCCGGTAGAAGAATCCGCCCTTCAGCGGCCTTCCCTCCTCCTTCAGCGCCAGCTTCTCCGGCATGAACGACAGCTCCACGAAGGGCTTCATCCCCGCCGCCAGCACGTTGTCGTATGCCAGCGCGCAGGCGTTGAAGTTGTATTCCGTGAACTGCTCCGCGCCTTCGATGTCCATCTGCATGGACAGGTCGTTGCACGTCCGCATGTCGTCGCAGAAAATCCCGTGGAAGCGCACACGCCCGATTCCCAGCGTGTCGTGGATGAATTTCAGCTGCTCCGTGTAGTCCGTCCGCAGCGCCAGCAGCGCGTGCCCGGACCCGACGCAGAACTGCCAGTGTTTTTTATGCGGGAAACGCTTTGCGTCCCTTCTGATCCGGAATTCCATATAACCCTCCTATCTGAGCATTTCCTTCAGTCTACCGTAGTATTCCGCCTCTTCCTCCGGGCCGTATTTTCCGGCCAGGAACAGCGGGAGGATTGTCTCGCTGAACCGTTTCCAGGAAGCGGCCTCGCTGCCGGGCATGATGGGATAGAACAGGGCGCCGGCTTCATGCGCTGAAACGCCGTCGCTGTCGGTATCCCCGATCATCAGCGCCTTCACGCCCTTTCCGCACCGGGCCATGGCCTTCTGCAGCTGCGCCGTCTTGCTCCCGTCCTCCTGGCTCATCAGATAGTCCACGAACGGGGTCAGCCCGCCGGCCGCCCAGTCTTTTTCCAGGCCAGCCTTCGCCGCTGAAGATACCACAGCAACCGCCGCCGTTCTGTGCGCCTCCTCCAGCGCATCCCGAACGCCGGGATAGGGCATCAGCCCCTCGCAGGCTCTACTGAACAGCTCATCTGCCCGGTCAGACCAGGCGAGCACCTTTTCCAGTTCCGCCGAAGGATGGGATGTCAGCCATTTTTTCAGTGTGGCCGGAGAATACTTGCTTTCCCCGGCGATATAGGCGTGCAGATCTGTCAGATCTGGCAGCTGTGCCTCCGGGCATACCTTTTCCAGCCGTTCAAAGGCCTCCAGCAGTCCCGGGAAGCGGTTAATTCCCCTCAGGGATGAAAACAGATTCACCGTCTTTTCAATTTCCGTAAACTTTCCAGCCGTTTCCCGCTCCATGGGCCAAACCTCCAAGGCCGCGGGAATAAATGCATCCAGGTGCTTGATATTCATGCTGTCAAAAGCAGTACCGTCGGAATCAACACCGATCAGAAATTGGGATGGCAGCATTGGAATCCCTCCTTTTGTTTATCTGAAGCTACTTTACCGGAATTATCCGGATCGGTGTTAGAAAAAAATCCGCTAAAATAGAAAAAATAGCGCTGACGAAACGCGTCGCGCCTGAAATAGGGCCGAAATATTATATGGTGTACCGGCGACGGAATGCCGTGGGGGTCTCCCCGAATTCCTTTTTAAACAGCTTCACAAAATAATTGGGGTCCATAATCCCCACAGCCATGCTGATATTCCCCACGCTCGCGCTGCCATTCATCAGCAGATTAGCGGCTTTTTTCATTCGCAGCTGCGTCAGCCAGGCATTGGGGGTCTTTCCCGTTTCTTTCTTAAAGGAAGCGATCAGGTGATCCGCGGTTACTCCGAACTCGGCGGAAAGGTTTTCGATACTGATTTCATTCCTGTATTCATGCTCAAAATGGTAAAGGGTGTTTTGCACCAGCGCACTGTACCGGTGCTCGCGGGCTTCCCGGATCGCCTGGCAGATCTGCCGCACCAGCTGTTCCTTGGCCAGCAGAATCGTCTGTTCCGTCGGCGCGGCAGCAACCTCTCGATCATTCTGGGAGGTGATCTGGTCGATTACCAAGGCCGGCAGCCCGGACTCCATGGCCGCATGGCGCACCGTTGTACGGAAAATGGCAGCCCCGATCCGCTCCCGTTCAATAGTCGGCGCCAGCTTTTTCAGATAGGATACGTCCTGCTCCACAAGATGCAGCTGATGGATCGCGGAGCGGGCATCCCCCTGTTTGATATATTCGATCATCTGCCGTTCCGTGGCATAGCGCCGCTCAATCAGGGTATTGTGGTTTGCGCGCACGGCCAGTTCCCCTATTTCCGCCGCCGCGGTGCCGGCATGATTGGAAATTCGACGCATCAGCTTATCCGGTTCCCGGGGATAAATCGCGTGGATCAGGGAAGTCACCAGATTCTGGGCCTGCCGCTCGCTCATGGACGGGTAGGCGCTGCAATAGGCCAGCACCTGGCTTTCCGATAGCTCCGTCAGCCCGTACTGCCGAATTACGGCGGAAGCGCCGACCACCGTCAGATGTTCCGGACAGAAGGGCCCCAGAACATAGGGAATCCCCCGGACGGAAAACAGAATAAAATGGAGCAAAAACACGTCGCTGATCACAAAAAACAATCCGTCATCCAGGGTATCGCAGGCAATATTCAGGATCTTTTCATCCAGATAATACTGGATGCGATGCAGCCGGTGCCGCTGGCAGAAGGCGTCCACCTGCGGGCGGTGGCGCAGCTCTGTCAGATGAATCTGGTACATGCGGGTGACCAGACCTGAGGCAGTCTGAAGCCGAAGATCAAAGTCGGCCTGCGCGAAAGCGGTTTCGTTCTCCATCCTGATTCCTCCGTTACTTTTCGTCACAGAAACCCTCTGCTTATATTTTACTTTCTTTTTTGCCCGATTTCAATGTACAGGCAGAAGATTTTTTGCTATTTCCTTCGATTTTTTTCTAACGGCAGCTGCCTGATCCCTGCTATTCTGTCCATAGAAATCCCAGATAAGGGGAGGTGCGCGAATGATCCGGCAGGAAATCACAGACGGCTGGAGTTTTACCTGGTTCCCGGACAGCCAAATTGAAAACTTCTCCCCGGAAGCCGTCCGCACGGCGGAAAGCGTGCCTGTCTCTCTTCCCCACACCTTTGCGGAGAACGGGGTTTCCCGGCGGGGCATCGGGGCCTACCGCCGCCTGGTGCAGACTGATCCGCAGTGGAAGACGCTGTTCATTTCCTTCGAAGCAGTCGACCAGTGCTGCCGTGTCCTGATCGACGGTCAGGAAGCCGGCGCTCATCAGGGCGGATATTCCCGTTTTGCTGTGCTGGTGCCGGAGACCGCCATCCGGGCGGGGCAGTTCGAGCTCCTGGTGCTGGCGGACAACCGGCTGAACGAGCATGTCAGTCCCCATTTCGGAGATTTCACGGTTTTCGGCGGCATTCCCCGCCCGGTCAGCCTCCTGATCTGTGAAGAAAACCATTTTGATTATCTGTATTACGGCACGGAAGGGCTGATTCTCCGGACCGCGGTGGATGAGTCCGGAAACGGCATCCTCGCCGCAGAGCCTCACACCGTGCACTCCCGCCCCGCCGTCCTGTCCGTCAGGGTGCTGGATTCCCGCGGGCAGGTTGCCGCCTCCGGCGAAGGGGATGCAGATGAGCCCCTGAGGCTGGTCCTGCCGGCAGTCCATCTCTGGGACGGCCGCACGGCTCCGGTTCTGTTCACCGTGGAGGCGAAACTCCTGGTTGAAGGCCGCACTGCCGATACGGTTCACCTGCAGACCGGCTTCCGAAAGGTGGAAGCGGATGGCAGCGGTCTTCGGCTGAACGGCCAAAAATACTTCCTCCGGGGCGTTGCCCGGCATCAGGACCGGGCAGAAGCCCTGACCGCCGTCTCAGAGGACCAGATTGCCGGAGATTTCGACCTCATCGATGAAATCGGCGCCAATGCGGTACGCCTTAGCCACTATCAGCATTCCCAGACCGCCTATCGGGAGTGCGATCGCCGGGGCCTTCTCTGCTGGGCTGAAATTCCCATGCTGAAGATGACGGAGGATCCCGCCCTGCAAGAAAACGCCCGGCAGCAGCTGACGGAGCTGATCCTTCAGAACATCCACCACCCTTCGATTTACTGCTGGGGCATTCAGAACGAAATCGCAATGTTCCGGGACGCGCCCTTTATGCATGAAGCCTGCCGGGAGCTGCACGCTCTGGCAAAGAGCCTGGATCCCGGGCGGCTGACAGCCTGCGCCAACCTGTATCCCGTTCCGCCGGAAAGCAAGCTTAACGCCATCACAGACCTGGTGGGTTATAACTACTACTTTGGCTGGTACTACGGAAGTTTCGCCGATTACGGCAAATATCTGGATCTATTCCACAGAGTCAGGCCGGACGTACCGCTGGGAATCACGGAATACGGAGCCGACGCTAACCTTACCCTGCACAGCGTCTCACCCAAGGTGAAGGATTATTCGGAGGAATACCAGGCGCTGTATCACGAGTCGGTTTACCCCTATCTGGAGGAGCGGGACTGGCTTTGGGGTTCCTTTGTCTGGAACATGTTTGACTTCTCCAGCGAGCGCCGCAATGAGGGCGGCATCCGGGGCATCAACAGCAAGGGACTGGTCACCTGGGACCGGAAAACCCGCAAGGACGCCTTTTATTATTACAAGGCCAGGTGGACGAAAACCCCCTTTCTCCATCTCTGCGGCCGGCGTTACGAATTGCGGGCGGCGGATACCGCCGACGTGAAAGTGTACACCAACTGTCCTGCCGCCGCCCTGTCGGTGAACGGGCGGGACATGGGCACGGCAGAGAACGACGGCAGCGGCGTGATTCTCTTCCGTGAGGTTCCCCTTTCGGAGAAAACCAGCCGGATCACTGTTCGCTGCGGCACCTCGGAAGACAGCATGATCCTCCGGTGGGTGAAGCAGGAACCGGAAAGCTATCGCCTTCCGGACACCGGGGAAGGCAATGTGACGAACTGGTTCTTCCAGAGTGAGATGAAAGACGACTGCTACTCCATTCTGGATTCAGCCCAGACGCTGCTGGATTCCAGGGCGGCCAGCCAGGTGCTGCGGGAAGCGCTTCCGAAACTGTATGAAGCGCTGACCGGCAACATGGGCATTCCTCTGGGTCTGACCATGAAAAGCATTATAAGCCGGGATATCAGGGATTCGGAGCAGATCGCAAGGATCAATCAGGCACTACAGGAGATTCGCAAGGACGGATCAGAAGGCAGGAGGGAATGAAAATGGCGACAAACCAAGAAGTGTTGCTGGAGGTCCATGACATGGTCAAAACCTTTGGCGTTACCGTGGCCCTGAACCATGTTGATTTCGTGGTCAAGCGCGGAGAAATCCGCGGGCTGATCGGCGAAAACGGCAGCGGCAAGTCAACGGTGTCCTCCATCATCAGCGGCATTCAGAAGCCCACCAGCGGCACCATGACCTACAAGGGCAAGCCCTGGGCGCCCGCTTCCACCCTGGAGGCGCAGGACAACGGCATCTGCATGATCGTGCAGGAAGCCGGCACCATTCCCGGCATTCCTGTGGCGGACAACATCTTCCTCGGCCATGAAAAAATGTTCTCCCGCGGTCCCCTCGTCAACCATCCGAAGATGGTCCGGGAAGCCCAGAAGCTGCTGGACAGCCTGGGAATCGAGCTGGACGCCTCCGAGCGCACGGATCGCCTGAGCATGCAGCAGTGCAAGCTGGTGGAAATCGCTAAGGGTATGTACTGGGATCCGGAAATCTTCATTGTGGACGAGACCACCACCGCCCTGAGCCAGTCCGGACGCATGCTGCTCTATAAAATCATGCATGAAATCACCGCCCGGGGCAAGGCCGTGCTCTTCATCAGCCATGACCTGGAAGAGCTGATCGAGCAGTGCGATGCTGTGACGGTTCTGCGGGACGGCAAGATCATCGGATCCCTGGACAAGGATGAGTTTGATCCCGATGTCATGAAAAAGATGATGGTTGGCCGCGAGGTCAAGGGGGATTATTTCCGGAACGATTATGATCCCTATTCCGACGAGGTGGTTCTGAAGGCGGACTGCATCACCACCCGCCGCGACCTGATGTGCTTTGATCTGGAGCTCCACAAGGGAGAAATCCTGGGCATCGGCGGATTGTCCGAATGCGGCATGCACACTGTCGGTAAAGCGCTCTTTGGCGCGGAAAAAATTCTGGACGGCCAGGTCACCGTCGGCCCGGACAGGGTGGTCGTAAAGGATCCGGAAACCGCCATCCGGAACAGCATCGGCTATACCAGCAAGGACCGCGACCATGAATCCCTGGGCCTTTCCGGCTCCATCCGGGACAACATTGCCTCCACCGGCTATTATGTCAACCGTCTCTTCGGGCCTATCATCTCCTTCCGCAAGGAAAAGAACTATGTGGCCAAGGAAATCTCGGATCTGTCCCTGAAATGCGCCTCCCAGTATCATGGTGTAAATACCCTCTCCGGCGGCAACAAGCAGAAAGTGGTCTTCGGAAAGTGGATCGGCGCGGATTCCCGCATCCTGATCCTGGACTGCCCCACCCGCGGTATTGACATCGGCGTCAAGGCAGCCATGTATCAGCTGATATATCAGTTCAAGAAGGAAGGGCGGTCCATCCTCCTGATCAGCGAGGAGCTGCAGGAACTGATCGGTATGAGTGACCGGATCCTGATCATGAAGGATGGTCAGGTGACCAGGGAAGTCCTGAGGACCGAGAACCCCACTGAAAACGACCTGATTGAGTACATGATCTAAGGAGGTTGATAACGATGAAAGCTACATTCGCCCGGATCATGGAAAACCGCTGGTTCAGCCGGATGCTGTCCCCGATGTTCCTGCTGCTGCTGGCGCTGCTCTTCTCGCTGCTGACCGGCGGCCGCTTCAGCAATCCCCGCAATCTGCGTATGGTGCTGGAACAGGCGCTGGTGGTGGCCACCGTGGCCACCGGCGCAGTCTTTATCTTTGCCACCGGCAACGTCAATATCTCCATGGGCGCGGCCACAGCGCTGATCGCCACCCTGGCCGCCCAGGCTTACCTGGCCTCAAATTCCCTGGCGGTCATGTTCCTGGTGGCGCTGGCTGCCGGCGCCTTCACACTTGCGGTCACCGCCCTGCTGAGCACTGCTCTGCACGTGCGCGTGCTGTACATCACCGTCGTCATGATGACGCTGTTGTCCTCCCTGCAGAAGGGCATCCTCGGATCATCCACCATTCAGATTCCCTATGAGTTCACTTCCGCCCTGAAGAATGCCAACGTTCCGCTGTACATCTTCCTGGGCTTCCTGGTGTTCTGCATTATTCTCTTCCACTTCACCGGGTTCGGCCGGAAGCTTCGCTACATCGGCATCAACGATGTCTGTGCGGAACTCACCGGCTTCAAAAAGAGCCGTTACCTGTTCCTGGCTTTCGTGGTAGCCGGGATCGGCGTCGGCCTCGGCGCGGTCATGACCATCATCCGCAATGGCTCCATCACCACCGACACTGCGGCCTCCCTGAACATGGACTGCATGCTCGCCATCGTTCTGGGCGGCATGAGCGCCTTCGGTGGCAGCCGCTCCTATGTGCACAGCGCCATCATCGGCGCCGTCACCGTCACCGTGCTGAACAACGGTCTGCTGATGATCGGCGTCTCCAGCATGATCCTTCAGGCGATCCGCGGCGTCATCTTCATCATTCTGTTGGTGCTCAGCCAGAAGCGGCCCAAGGGGCTGCCCTCCCAGGAAGGTTAACCCCGGAAAGAATCCAAAGGAATGTTCCCCGGCTCTGCCGGGAGCAGACATAAAAAGAAATGGAGGAATTACTTTTATGAAAACGCGCAAAATCGTATCCCTCGTCCTGGCCCTCGTGATGCTCCTCGCGATCGCTGTTCCCGCTGGCGCCGAAGGCTTCCGCAAGGTGAAGGTTGCCTACGCCACCAATGCTACGGATGAAACCTTCGTCGGCCGCAAAAAAGGTCTGGAAGAACTGGTCGGCCCCACACTGAACATGGAGTTTATGTATTCCGAAGCGCTGAGTGACGCGGGCGCCCTGACAACCTTTATCGAGAACGCGTTTGCCAGCGGCTGCGAAGGCGTATTTGTGGATCTGGCCAACGCCATGGACCAGGGCGCCGCGGTCGCCAACGACCTGGGCATGTGGTATGTGGGCGTGTCCTCTGCGGACTCCGCCGTCAACTATGATCTACCCTACTATGTATCCGTCGTGGGGGCTTCCGCACAGGGTTACGGAACATCCTACGCCACCGCCATTGAATCCGTCCTGAGCGACGGCGAAGAGCACAGCATCCTGATCCTCTCCGGCGCTGCCGCTTATGGCGCCACCTCCTTCATTGAAGGCACCGCCGGCAGTCTCCGCGCCCTGCAGGAAATCTACGGCCTGACCTACACCAGGGATATTAACGAACTGGCCACCAGCAGCACTTCCGTGGATGCGGAAAACGACAAGGGGGTCAAGATCACCGTGGTTCCCGGTATGGGTCCCGACCTGACCAACACCGTTTCCCCCATGCTGCAGTCCGGCGAATATGACGTGGTTGTCGGCACCACAACCATTTACGGTTCCCTGAGCGTGGCTGTGGATGAAGTGGAAAAGGCCACCGGCAAAAACATCTTCTTCATCTCCCGTGACGTGCTGTCCGATACCATCGGCAACGCTTTCCACACCAACGATTCCACCGGTCACCCCGTCATGGACGCCGTCGTGACCCAGGCCACCTTTGAAACTGTGTCCGGCATGATTCTGCTGCGCAACGCCATCGACGGCTATGCCGACAACATGCGGGCGGGCGGCCGCTGCTCCCGGGTTCCCGGTTCCGCTCCTCTGGTTGTAGTTTCTGCCGAACAGTTTGACATCCTGTCCGCGGAAGGCATCCCCTTCGCCTTCTGCACTGCGGAAGACATCCTGGCCC
>JAEEGG010021389.1_pt1 | contig 12849 bp, 3 predicted proteins | sample 9134161 | NCBI WGS metagenome assembly JAEEGG01 (sample SAMN16246543, study PRJNA631951) | gut metagenome | biome: gut microbiome; feature: rumen; material: CR-attached | host: Bos | place: Iran: Karaj | collected 2018-10
TGTCTCCGGCGGTACGGTAGCGAAGAATGTTTATGGCGGTGGTGAACTGGCATCCGTCGGCCTTATCGACTTCGTCAGTGACAAAGACGGAAACTTCACGAACATGCCAATGCACGATGATACATCGAACGGCTTTGCGCTGAGTTGGCCATATAAGTTCACCTACCATGCGGCAGCACCGGGTGATCCTTCTGTCATTGGCGGTGGACAGATCAACGGAAAGTCTACCGTGACCATCAATGGTGGTCATATTGGTAGCACCACCTGGGACAACGGTACTGGCTACGTGTTCGGTGGCTGCAAGGGAAAGGTGGAATTCGGTATTACCAGCATTTCCGACCAGCGTTATACGGAGGCGTTCTGTGCCAACGTTCGAGAGACAGAAGTAAATATCAATTTTGCCACTCCATCAGGCAAGAACAGCACGAACATCGGTGCTGAGGCAAATTGCATCATGGGTGCGGTCTATGGCGGTGGCGAGGATGGACATGTACATGAAGACGCCGAGGTTAATATCACCGGCGGTCTGATAGGTCTGAGCGTCTATGGCGCCGGTAAGGGTATCAGCACCTACAAGGGTTATTTAAGAGATGGTAGTACGGATAATCCGGATGATTATAAGACTACCACAGACGACCTCTACAGCTGGACAGCCGGTAAGGTATATGGCAACACAAAAGTTACCATGACAAACGGTCATGTGTTGAACAATGTCTATGGCGGCGGATACCTTGGTTCCGTCGGTAAGGGTAACTATGCCGGCGGTGCCGACGATTACTTCCCTGTGGGTTATGGCGAGACACTTACGGGCAACCTGTGGGACAATGTCAGCGATAACAGTAAGGCATTCCTCAGCAGCGGTAAGGCCACGGTTGTCATTGAGGGTGGAACCGTTGGTACACTGAACGGCACATACGGCACAGTGGGCGGTGACCCGAGTAAGGCTACTCCTACGGGTATGGTCTTCGGTGGCAGTCGCGGTCAGGCTGCTCAAGATATTATGCTTGACCCGCGCTATGAATATGCCCCCAACTTCTACTTGGGTTATGTTAACGAGACTAAGGTTACCATTGGTACAGAATCCGGCGGTCCGCGCATCTTTAGCCAGGTATTCGGTGGTGGTCGTGACGGACATGTACGCAACAGTGCTCACGTCATTATCAACGACGGTATCATCGGTCAAACCTACGCCGAGTCAGAATCGGATTACCAGCGTTACCATCGCGGTAATGTCTATGGCTCCGGCTCTGGTCTGGGTCTGTTGACAACAGAAAAGCATGGTATGTCTTCCGGTTCCGTGACCAACAAGACGACGGTGGACATCAACGGCGGTACTATCTACAATAATGTATATGGCGGCGGAGCTCTGTCCTCTGTCGGTCCTCCAAGAATTGACTTGGAAAAGGATTATGCGCCTGCCTCCATATCGGAGTGCCTTGTCAACATCAATGGCGGCACCATCGGGCAAACGGCAGTCTATGAAGATTATAAGTATGGCGGTTGCGTCTATGGCGCCAGCCGTGGTAACGACTTCGCAACGGGTGAGTCTCCTGAAAACTTTGCTACCGTTCTCTGGACGAAGGTGAACATCAACGGCGGCGACATTGCCGGCAATGTCTATGGCGGCGCCAAGGGCGGTATCGTCTGGAAGGACACCGAGGTGAACCTGAAAGGCGGCACGATTGCCCACAATGCTTACGGCGGCGGTCAGGGTACAACAGACCTCGCGGCCAACATCGGTGGCAACACGACCGTGAAACTGAATGAAGGCAAGGGTGCCGACGATAGCGGATGTATGGTAGAAAAGGTGTTCGGCTGTAACGACCTGAACGGTACGCCGAAGGGCCATGCTCTCGTACATGTCTATGCTACGCAGCATAAGGGCACGGCAAAGATAGTTCCTGCCGGTGGTAAGTATGCGAAGTTCGAGAGTATGGAAGGTGGATATAGTATTACGAACTATTCTGGCCTTACAACACTTGCTGCGGCAACTGGAACCGATGTTACTGCATATACGGCTGTTTTAAGTGGTGGAGGAACTGAAGATGAAAAGAAAACAGCTCTTGCCAATATGATAGAAGCCATTGCCGACAAGAAATACGATGTGCTGGCTGTCTATGGCGGTGGTGATTTGGCTATGTATGAGCCTACCGACCCCAACGAGAATACTGATGTTATCATCGACGGTTGTGCTCTCACAAGTATCAAGCAGGTATATGGTGGCGGTAATGCTGCCTCCACTCCTGCAAATCTTGTCAGAATCAATGAAGCCTACGAAATTCATGAGGCGTTCGGTGGTGGTAACGGTAAGGATGACTATGAGACAGGTGGTAAGTGGTATAAGAACCTTGGCGCCAACGTGGGATATAAAGCAACGTTCCATTCAGACAAGTCGGGTGACCCAACAACAGGAACAAAAGCAAATCCTTATCCTGCTGTTGCAAATGATGATGCAGATACCCCGGAAGAGCGTCGTGCCAACACAAGTTACCACTATGGAAAGGGTACTGTCGAACTGAATGTTACCGGTGGATATGTTCATACAACCTATGGAGGCAGTAACATGAAGGGTAATGTCAGAAAATCTGCGATTACCAATACAGAGGATGCAGGAGTATGTACGCTGCAAATTGATGCCTCCTATCCTGCAGGAAAGAATGCCGATACTGATGGTGAAGCAAAGATTAATGGCAGTTGCGTAGATTATCAGGAGGCTATCTATGGTGGATCAGAGAACGCTAACGTATATAGCGATGTTGTGATTGATATCACCAATGGCCATTATGGTGCGATATACGGTGGTAATAATACAAGAGGAAAAATCTATGGCTCCATCACGATTAATGTACATGAGGAGGGCTGTAAGCCCATTATCATTGACAATCTGTATGGTGGTGGCTATAACGCAGATTACTCTATCTATGGTTATAATGATGATGGTTCTGCGCGTACAAAGACTCAATACGATGCTTTGGACGCTTCAGAGAAAGCAAAGATTACTGTCCAACGCGACCCGCAGATTAATATCATCTCTGCAACGAAGATTGGTAAGATTTATGGCGGCGGCTATAATGCCAAGATGATTGGTAGTCCGTCTGTCAATGTGAACATGAAGGAAGGCTTTGTAACAGCCAAGTATGTAACAAAAGACCCAGATGCTTTTAGTGTAGGTAATCACCCCGTTACAGATCATGGTGTGGATTGTTCATACTATGTAAAAGAGCTGAAAGACGGTAAGGCTATTCTTCGGAGAGGTACTGTCGGTACCGTCTATGGCGGCGGTTACAAGGGCGACGTGCAAGGCAATACGGATGTGGAGATCGGCACCGGTGAATGGTTGAGTTTCACCGGTAAGAGAGAAACCACGGATGCTGACGGTAAGGTCTATACCTACAACTCTGAAACCGGGAAGTGGGATTGGACCAAGACGGAAGGTGAGACCACAACATCAGGCACAGTGGATGAAAAACCTGCTCCTGCCCGAAATGCTGCTACGATTACCGGTAACGTATTCGGTGGCGGTGAGGGTGAAGCCCTTGAGAGCGGCGACCGTGCCTTCTTCTGTGAGTCTGCTATGGTTGGCGTTGACGGTGAAGGTCTTACCGACCCAACCGGTGGAACAACTGTCATCATTGCTAACGGTATAGTGGGTACTCTTGAGGCTGGAAGCCTCGTGGAAGGTACTGGTAACGTCTATGGCGGTGGCGAGATTGGACGTGTAGAGAAGAACACGGTAGTCACTATCGGTGAGGCACCAGTGGATGGCGCAACAGATTATAATGCCAAATTTACTCCTATTATCAGAGGCAATGTGTTCGGTGCCGGTAAGGGCGTTGATACTCATGGCTATTCTGCTCTGGTCCGTGGTAACAGTACGGTTACAATCCAGGGTCTTGCAAAGGTTGGAGAAAGTGTCTATGGCGGTGGCGAGATAGCCTCGGTAGGCAGATATTCAATCGGTCCGGACGGATTACCAACTTCATTGGTATCCGAAACAAGCGGAAACTGTTTCGTCACAGTCCTTGACAATGCCGAAATCGGTCCTGACAACATGACGATGTTCCATGTGGATGGAAGCGGAAATATCGTTGCTAATGATCAGCCTGATAACTCAGGTCATGTCTTCGGCGCCGGTAAGGGCGCTATGCCTGTAGCTGATTATACGAAAGCACGACACATGACAAGCGGAAATACCATGGCAGGGTTTACGTCGGAAGCAGATTACCTTAAATTCATAGCGTCTTTGGGCTTGACGACTCAAACAGAGGTGACTATTGGTGGAAATGCTTTCGTGAAGGGTGATGTCTTTGGCGGTTCTGAGCAAGGATTTGTGCAGCATGATACACATGTCACGATAGAAGGCGATTGCCAGATTGGTAACGGTTATGTGCAGATGAATGCTGCCGGTGAGTACTTGCCGAGAACTGGCAGATATAGCCTTAACCGCCGTTATACAGACACGGAGTGGTCAGATGGTCACCTCACCGGTGTAGCCGGCTATGAAAATTCTCTGCCTGAATGTGCAAGTTGGGAGTATGGACAGGCTACAGATCCTGATGATAAATATGCTCCTCACGATATATTTGCCGGCACAGCTGGCTATGATTCCAAGGGCGGTCGCCTTATTGCTGATAACGGCAGCACCTTCTATGGCAATGTCTTCGGTGGCGGATCCGGTTACTTCCCATATAGAGCTGGTACATGGGATTGGAAGGCCGGTGATGTCGGTGGCAACATCTTGGTGGAAATCAAGGGCGGACATGTCCTGACCAATGTCTATGGAGCTAACGAGTTGACCAATGTGGCAGGTAAGTGTACGGTCAATATGTCGGGTGGCACCATCGGTGTGCCGCGTACTTTGGGTCAGATTTCCGCTCACCCCGTGACTTGCTATCTGTTCGGCGGCGGTAAGGGCGACCCGCGTGTATTGTTCAATAAGCAGACCAATGCCCAGGATGTGGAAATGAACATCACCGGTGGCTGGATCTACGGCTCCGTCTTCGGCGGTGGCGAGGACGGTCACATCATGCGTAATGTGACGATGAACATACAGAACACAGTGGATAATACAGACCCGGAGAATCCGGTTATCACGTCAAGTCCTAAGATTGGTACATGGGGCACATCCTATGTGGACGGTAACGTCTTCGGTGGTGGCCGTGGTTTCTCGGGTGATGCATATACCGCTGGTAACGTAGCCGGAACCGTGACGATGAATATTTCGGGCGGTACCATGCTGGGTTCTATCTATGGTGGCGGTCGTCTGGGCTCCGTGGGCTACGGACTGTATGAGGCAACAGAAACAGGCAAATATGGAACCATGCGTCCTGATGATTACGCTGATGACGGAACTACACCTGTTGCCGACTTCAAGCGCGGATATGTTACTATGAATATCACTGGCGGTACTATTGGTAATGCGTATGAGTTTGCCGTTCCGTCTGGAAACGGTCCTAAAAGTGGAAATGCCTTTGGCAGTTGGACTGATGCAGACTGGTCCAGTTGGAAGGATACTCACCATGTTCCATATACGGAGTATGACGCTTCTAACGGAAGAGTATTGCACACCAAGGGTGGTAACGTCTATGCAGGCGGCATGGGACGATACACGCAGTTGGACGGATCGACGCCCATCGATGCTGTCGATTGGTGGAAGCTGGGTAATGTCAAGAGTACCACACTGAATATCTCTGGCACGCCATGGATTATGGGTAATGTCTATGGCGGTGGAGAACTGGGTGCTGTGACACCTTATACTGATTCTCCTACCAATCCGACTATTGTCCAGGGCGGTACCGCGACGATATCCGTCACAGGTGGTACTATCGGTACGGAGGTTACTGGCGGTACGCCAGAGAAGACCACCGTTCCTTGGAATCCGACTGCAGCAAGGACTGCTGTTCAGTACACCTTCGGCAGCGTCTATGGCGGTGGCATGGGTATGGAGGAGCACGATGAAGTGACAAAGCGCCATGGCGGCGAAGTGGGCGGTAACACCACTGTCACCATGAGTGGCGAGGATACTGAGGTGCGTGCCAGCGTCTTCGGTGGCGGTGAGATGGCTATCGTCGATGGCAACACTACTGTCACTGTCAGTGGCGGTAAGATTGGCCGTTACGAGGTGAAGAATTTGAGCGATACGGATGCAGGCTACGTGCTGTTCGGCGGTGCCACGATGGGTAATGTCTATGGTGGCGGTAAGGGTATTCTTGGCCACACCGAGGCCGGACAGGTCAAGGGCAACACGAACGTCAATATTAGTGGCGGTAATGTCTATCACATGGTATATGGTGGCGGCGCTCTGGCTTCTGTAGGTGTCTTCAGTGTTTCCGATGGTGCCGGACATCCGTCATACATACCATACGCTGGTATTCCTTACGATTGGAAATACACTGATGGAACAGTTATTAATCCTGCTAATCCAGATCCCCTAAAGACACCTACCGGTACGGCTACGGTCACCATCACCGGTGGTACTATCGGTATCAGCGGCCGTGACAATGGTCTCGTGTTCGGTTCGTCACGCGGTGACTTGACGAAGCCTTATGACATTCCTGACGACGGCACAACCGACAAGTTGGATCCCTACGACCGTGTGGCATGGGTGAACAAGTCGGTTGTCAACATCGGTAACCCTGAAACTCCGGCTGACCTGTCAACGCCTCAGATTAAGTGCTCTGTCTATGGAGGTGGTGAGAACGGTCACAACGACGAAAGTGCTACGGTGAACATCTATAGCGGTACCATCGGTATTACAGATACGGAGGATCCTTGGTATAATTTCGATACGAACGAAAAGGTTAGAGCCGAGGCCCAGCTCAACCGTGGTAACGTCTATGGTGCCGGTAGCGGTTCGGACACCTATAAGATTGATGGTGTTGATTTCTGGAACCCGAAGTCGGGTATGGTAGGCGGCAACACCTTCGTCAACATTAAGGGCGGCCACATCGGACGCTCCGTCTATGGCGGCGGTTCTATGGCATCGGTAGGTACGATTACCAATGCTAATGACACTACAACAGCTAAGCATGAATCAGAAGCTACAAGTTTCGCTCTCAGCTGGCCGTATAAGTTCGAGTTTGCTCCTGGCACGGGTAAGGCTACTGTTAATGTGACGGGCGGTCATATCGGTACCCGACAGCTGGACGGCGGTGATGTCTATGGCAGCTCGCGTGGTTTGGCCGGCGACCGCTATAAGATGGCACACCTGGCATGGACCAATGAGACGGAGGTGAATATCGACTATCCCACAACCATCTCCATGACAAGCGAGACTGACATTCAGAATGACTTCACAAAGCAGTGTATTACTGGTTCTGTACACGGCAGTGGTGAGAACGGTTACGTCTATGGTGACACCCACGTGACACTGAACGAAGGCCTGATAGGCCACTCGCTCTACGGTGCCGGTAAGGGTAAAGGTACGTACACGAAGACGCTGAATAAACTTCCTGGCAGTGGCGGTGGCACTTATGATGCCAAGATATACAGCCTCATTGCCGGTAAGGTGATGGGTAACACCGAGGTCACCATGAACGGCGGTCGTGTAGGGCGTAATGTCTATGGCGGCGGTAACATGGGCTCTGTCGGAAAGGGTAACTACTCCGGCGGTGCCGACGACTACTATCCTACCGGATATGGTGAGACGATTACCGGCAACCTGTGGGATGATGTCAGTGATGACAGTAAGGCATTCCTCAGCAGCGGTAAGACCACGGTGAAAGTGCTGGGCGGTATCGTCGGTTACATCGACGAAGAACATCCGGAAAGAAGCATGAAGGGTCAGCTTCCTTACGGTAATGTCTTCGGCGGCAGTGCCGGTGAGGCTGCACCCAACATTGCGGATGATCCTCGCTATCTCTATAGCCCGGCGTTCTACTCCGGCTACGTCAACGAGACGGATGTCACCATCGGTAAGACACGTGCCGATTTTGCTAACGACGAAGATTATAACACCTATGTGGCCAGTGGCGCACCTAAGATTTATGCCAGCGTCTACGGCGGCGGTCAGGACGGTCATGTGCGCCGCGACACGAAGGTGACCTTGAACAACGGTGAGATAGGCAAGGACTATGATTCCGACAGCCAGGCAATATTGGGCGATCTGCAACTTGGAGACGGCTCGCTCAACCCGCAGTGGCTGCACCGCGGTAATGTCTATGGCGGCGGTTCCGGTATCACGAAGTATCAGTATGACTTCAACTACGACGGCGTTATTGAAGAAAACGAGCAGGACTTCAGTGAATCTTCCGGTTCTGTGACCCGCTTCTCGGAGATTGACGTGAAGGGCGGCATTGTCCATCGTAATGTCTATGGCGGCGGCTCATTGGGTTCTGTCGGTGCACCGAATATCGGTCAAGGCTATGATCCGTACAAGCCGGGTCAGGCTGATATCCCCGGTAAACCAGCAAACGGCCCCGGTCGACAGTCGTTGAATCTGCTTAGCATCGGTGGTCAGATAGGTACGATTGTCAACAGTCGTGCGCACTACGGCGGTGATGTGTTCGGCGCCGGCCGAGGCAATGCGTCGTTGGATCCCACGAAGTTCGGCACCTCTGTATGGACCAGTGTCAACATCGTCAACGGTGCCACCATCTTCGGTAACGTCTTCGGCGGCGGCGACGCAGGAGCCGTGAAGAAAGACGCAGAAGTGATGATCGGTGAATAATTGCAGAAACCGTTAAAAGAAGAAAGCCACCGCGAAGGTGGCTTTTTTCTTGTGTGTCGGACACAGAGTTCGTTCGATGCGAAAACCGAGTCTGCCTGCTTATTTCAAATTGCTGTAGATTTCGTCAGTAACAGCCTCCAGCCATTCGTTGGAGGCGCCTTCCTGCACATCCTTGTGATAAGTCAGATGCTGGAACCAGGAGTCTTTCTGTGCTCCGTGCCAGTGCTTGACTTCGGCAGGAACGGCGATGACGGTGCCGGGTGTCATTGGGATGGGTTCTTTGCCCCATTCCTGATACCAGCCGCGACCGGCAACGCAAATGAGCACCTGCACCTGTTTGTGATGGATGTGCCAGTTGTTGCGGCAACCGGGTTCGAAAGTGACATTCATGACACCGCCGCCGACGTCGGCCAAATAACTCTGCCCGATGAAATACTTGCCGTAGGGATTGGGTTCGCCCTTGGGCCACTTGGTGCTCAGGGTATAGCCCTCGTTGCAAAGCCAGGCGCAGAGTTCATCGACCAACTGCTGAGAGTTACCCATATTCACGGCGCCCTGTTTGTGCGCCGCCAGTTGCGGAGCTACGCCTTCGAGACCGCTCAGAGCAGCAACGGTCACAATCTCGCGATCGGCGGCGGAGAGTGGGTCGCCGGCAAAGATGTCGCCGAAGAGGTGTGACTTCAGGTAGTAGTCGTCCTGAGGGCAGAAGGTGTAGTTGAAGGGCTTTCCGGAGAGCTGAGTCTGATTCTTTGTGCCCAGTTCGTATGCTTTCCGGACGTCGTCCCATTCGGCAGGGCGTGTCCAGGGCTTGCCCTCCTGCCAGTTTGCCGCTTTATTTTCCAACACCTTACTCAGTACGCCCAATGCATTCAGGCTTCTCGGGAACCCCGTGTAGGCATAAAGCTGCGAAAAGGCCTCCTTCAGTTCGTTGACCGTTACTCCGTTGTCAAGCGCAGCGCGTACGGCTGGCTCCAGACGCTCCAAGTCGCCCTGTGCCATCAGGCAGGCGCAGGCTGCCAGTCCTTTTTGACGCTCTGTCAGCGTCTGTGCATCTATTGTAGACATAGTCATCATCATGATTAAAATAACGAAGAATATCCTTCTCATATTACTTTAAGTTCTTGGTGAAAAACTCTGCCAATGTATCCCAAGGTATCATGTTCTTGGGCTGACCCTTTCCAGCCTTTTCTTCGTAGCCGCCATCGTAGAGGTCACAGTGAGAGGCATCTGGTATGATGAGCAGCTCTTTGTTCTCGGGGTTGGGGTTGGGCGCACCGACAAACTTGTAGCCCTCGGCCTGACCATCCACCATATAATGATAGGCAGCTTCGCCGAAGTAGCGGGAATGAGCTTTCTCACCATGCATCACGAGGACGGCAGAGCGGATCTCGTTGATATAGTAGAGGAAACGGCTGTTGGCATAGGCCTGAGTGCCGATGACGCGCCAGCCGTCGTTGGAGTTGCCGCTGCGGGCATGATAGCCGCGCGGGGTCTTGTAGTAGTCAAAGTAATCTTTGACAAACTGCGGTGCCTCGGCGGGCACGCTGTCAGGCACACCGCCGGCCATGGCCATGGGGTCGGCGAGGCGCTGCTGGGAGAGTGCCTCGCGGGCGGCATGGCGGGCGGCTTCATTGTCGTCGGCGTCGAAGTAACCGTTGCCGTTCACGCGGGTCATATCATACATGGTAGAGGCCACAGTAGCCTTGATGCGGGTGTCGGCGGCGGCTGCATTAAGTGCTATGCCGCCCCAACCGCAGATGCCGATGATGCCGATACGTTCGGCATCCACATTGTCCTGCTTCGACAGGAAATCGACGGCTGCCATGAAGTCTTCGGTATTGATGTCGGGCGAAGCCGTGCGACGCGGTTCACCGCTGCTCTCACCGGTATAGGAAGGGTCGAAAGCCAGCGCCACGAACCCACGCTCTGCCATCTTCATCGCATAGAGACCGCTCGACTGTTCCTTGGTGGCTCCGAAAGGACCAGAGACGGCGATGGCTGCCATCTTACCTTTGCTATCCTTCGGAGTATAAAGGTCGGCAGCTAAAGTCAGCCCATACTGTGTTTTAAACGTCACCTTTTGGTGGTTCACCTTCTCGCTCAGCGGGAACACCTTGTCCCACTCCTGCGTCAATTCTAACTTCTGTTCCATATTGTTATTAGTAATTTGTTTGTTGTTGCACGCCACGAGCATTCCGCCCAGCAGCATTGTGATGATTATTGTTCTCATAATATAACTTTTTTACCGTTCTTGATATATATCCCTTTTGAAGGGTTCTCCACTTTCACGCCATTCAGAGAATAATATGCTCCATCTTCCAAACGATTACCATTGACGCTCTCGATGGCGGTCGTACCTGAAGTAAGCGAAAGAGTTACACTGATGTTGTTTTGGCCTGCTTTCAGGAATGTGCGTAGCTCACTCTCTGAGAACCCATCTATTTTACCTAAACGGGTGTAGCTCCAAGAGTTGCTGGCATAGAATATACAGATGTTGCTGCCGTTATAGAGCACGATGTCTCCGGGCTGGGCTGTCATCTGCTCGTTTTTCGTTGTCAGCGATCGGCCCAAAGGACCCCAAATTTCGAAATTGTTGTCGTTGAGCGTTACCGTGATGGGCGCATCCTGAAGTGCAGCAACTAACTCGCGTGTGGCGTCATTATCGACCAGTGTTACGCTCTGTGTTTCTCCGTCAATAGTGATATACATTTTTTCCATATTAGTATTCTCTTTTGCGAAAGTCAGTGTCTTGAGCCAGTTCTCTATTAACGAGGCACGTTTACTGTGGTTGCTAGCGTTAATCCACAACGCATCGCCCATCCATGTGACATTAGGCAACAGTCGCTTGGCATCTGCCACCACACCGCTGATGCCGCTTGAATGGCTCGACACAATCATGCCGACATGCTTTCCTGCCATCTGAGAAGCACTCTGAAACAGGTAGGTCTGCATGATGGCCGCCATCTGACTCCACCACAACGGGGTGACAATGATGATGTTCCGGTAGTCGCTAAGCGATGTCGTTACAGGGTCTATGGCTGGGTAACTGCTGGCATTGTTGGGATTTGCCTTGATGGCATTCAGCAACTGAGTACCCAAGGCATAGTTGTTTGCCTCGTACTTGAGTCCTTTCTCTGCAGGCTGAATCTCCAACACGTCGGCCTCAATCTGACTGGTCAGCGTGTTTACTATCTCTCGGCTATTGCCTGTGTAACTATAGTACACCACAAGTGTCTTACCAGTATTTGCAGGCACCTCTGCCTTTACTTCGTTGTCTGTAGAACAGCAGCAGAACAACATGGCTGCTAAAAATGATAAAATCTTTTGCATCGTTATCTTTGTTTTTTGAATATCAGTTTCATTGTTTCTGGGTCGAGTGGTTTCATGGTGGGTAGCTTGAGGTCTTTCACCATGTGGAGCGTACCCTGCTTGTATTTCTGGAAGTGCTCGGTTTTCAAGTGCTGCTGATAGGCCTCCTCGGAGGCATAGATTTCAAGAATGCGAATCTGGCATGAGTCCTCGGCACTCTGCATGGGGTAGAGACAGATTACTCCTGGCTCCCGCTCTATACTCAGGCGATCCACTTCGTTGGCGAAGGTTAAGTATTCCTCCAAATACTGTGGATAGACCTCAATCTCTGCAATGCGGACAATCAGAGACCCTCCTCCTTGCCCCTCCCTTGTATGGAGGGGAGTAGATAGTGATTGGGTGAGACTTTTTGCATTCTTCCATAGAATCATCTCCTTGAATGGTGCGAGGTCGGGCTCTTTCGAGAGATAGTCCTTCATCCTCGTCAGACTTTGCGTGAGCACTTGCGGAGCGACGTATGGATAGTCGGAGCCATAGAGCAGGTGGTCGGGTGTGGTGATGGTGAGCAACATGCGGATGACCTCGGGAGAGTGTGCCCCAGCAAGGTCGTAATAGAGGGCACGGAGATTAGCCTCATAGTCAATCTCGCCTATCATTTTGTTTGCCTGCATCACGGGAGTCAGCGACTTCATGCGAGGAATGGCAAGTGGCAGATAAGCACCGCAATGGGGCACCACTACCTTTATATGATTATAGCGAGCCAGCACATTGCGTGAAATCATGTTCGATACGGCGCGGGTGGTCTCTGAGAGATATTCCTGCATAGCCAGCGGTGTCTGTTGCATCACCTGCTGATTCACGGGTTCTGGGCG
>JAEEGG010021391.1_pt1 | contig 12849 bp, 10 predicted proteins | sample 9134161 | NCBI WGS metagenome assembly JAEEGG01 (sample SAMN16246543, study PRJNA631951) | gut metagenome | biome: gut microbiome; feature: rumen; material: CR-attached | host: Bos | place: Iran: Karaj | collected 2018-10
CGAAAAGCTCCACAGCGAAGGCAAGCCCTTCAGGGTGTCCCTGTTCTCAGGCGCCTCCACCGGCGACAGCTGCGACGGAGCGCTGGCCCGTGCAGGCGCCATCGACCTGCGCATGCCTTACCAGAGCAATCCAAGCCTCCGCAAGTCTATCAACGACGGTTCTATACGTTACATCGACGCCCACCTTGGAAAGATGGGTTACCTGGTGCGTACCGGTGCCGTGCCTACGCCCGACATCGCCATCATTGAGGTGAGCGCTATACTGCCCGACGGAAGAATCTGCCTTTCTACCTCTGGTGGAAATTCCGTCTGCTACTTGGAAGGTGCTAAAAAGATTATCCTGGAGCTGAACACCCGTCTGGGCGACAGCTATATGGGTATTCACGATATCGCCCTGCCGGAACTTCCGCCCCACGCAAAGCCGCTTGCCATCTACAGCGCAGGGGACCGCGTGGGCGACGACCTTGTAAAGATCGACTGGGGCAAGGTGGTGGCCATCGTAGAAAACGACGGCTTCGACGAGGTAACGCCTTTCGTAGAGCCCGACAGCGTATCCACCAACATCGCCGAGCGCATCCTGGACTTTATCCGCTTCGAAGAATCCAAGGGCAGGCTCCCCAAGGGCATGGCCTACCAGAGCGGCGTGGGCAAGGTGGCAAACGCCGTGCTCACCGCCATGGCAAACGACGAACGCCTGGGTCAGATCGACATCTTTACCGAAGTCATCCAAGAGGCTGTCATTCCCCTGTTTAAAAAAGGCAAGCTGGGCGTGGCCTCGGGAACGGCTTTAACACTCTCCCAAGGCGCACAAGATGAATTTGTCCGTAATGCAGCGGAATGGAAAAAGCATTTCATCATCCGACAGCAAGAGGTGAGCAACAGTCCCGATGTAATCCGCCGTATCGGCGTCATCTCCATGAATACCGCTCTTGAAGCAGACATCTTCGGAAACGTGAACAGCTCCCTGGTTTGCGGGTCTTCTATGATGAACGGCATCGGCGGTGCAGCGGACTTTGCCAGGAACTGCGCACTGGGATTTTTCTTGACTCCCTCTGTTGCGAAGGGCGGCGCCATTTCCAGCATTGTGCCCTATGTGAGCCATGTAGACCAGACGGAACACGACACCCAGATTTTCGTGACGGAGCAAGGCCTTGCAGACTTACGTGGGCTCGCCTCCGAAGAGCGCGCACGACTCATCATCAAGAACTGCGCCCACCCCGATTTCAAGGAGCCACTCACCGACTTCTTGGAATATAGCCTCAAGCACGCCAAGGGCGTGCATATGCCCCTTGCGCTGAGCAAGGCCTTCGAGATGCACAACCGCTATCTCGAAACCGGCAAAATGCTACCGTAATATCATTCTAGAGCGGACTGCGCCAACCCACTCCATGGATCCCGTTCCCCCGTGTCAAGCACGGGGCTAAAGGCCATAGTATGGCTTCGCCTTATTGTTGGGCTCCAGGATGACGTGTAGGAATCGTCATCCTCGACCGAGTAGAATGTCCTACGTCATCCTCAACCGAGTGAAACGAGGGAGGGGATCCAGGAATGCGGTTCTTACTTAATTAGTGTAAACCTATCTACGGTGCGGCCGTCAGGCAGCGTCACCGTACTCTCAAAATCGGCCTTGCGGCGGACCCAAAGAGTTCCCTTGGGGTGGTCGGGAGTCTCGTACTCGCTGCGGTACACCACCAGAGGCTCCACCGTCTCGCAGTCCAGCGCAATCTCTACTACGGTGTAAACCATAGTCTCTTTCTTGTAATGGCGATAACGCCGACCTTTCTCTGCGACAGACATAAAAAACGAATTACTTTTCCAAGAAGTTCAGCAAGGCGTCCATGCGGGCGTTCACATCTTTGCGGCCCAAGTTATAAAGCTCCACCAGCTTGGACTTGTCCTTTTCCAGGCGAGAAATGTGCATAGCCTCACTGGGCCGAAACACGAATACCTTCCCCGCTTTCTCTTTTTCGGCAATCAGGTCCAGGCAGGCGTTGTAACGCTCGTGCCTGTTGGCCGCCGCCTCTATAAACTTCGGGTACTTGCGGTAGAGCAGCTTGAACAGGGGAATCATGGAGTTGGGCTTCTTGACAAAGCCTTCAGGCTGCGTGACGATAACGACCTGTTTTTTGTAACCCATGCCCGTAAACACTTCGAACGGAATGCTGTCGCCGACACCACCATCCAGAAGCTTCATGCCGTCAACTTCTACGATATGGCTCATGAGCGGGAGCGAAGCCGAGGCGCGAATCTTGTCCATGTCTTCGGGCTTGTCCAGATCGCGAGTGAGCAAATATTCGGGGCAGCCTGTTTCCAGGTTCGTAGCGACCGCATAGAATTTCGTTTCGGCTGTATTCTCGCGGAACTTTTCGAAATCGAACGGATCGACCACGCGCGGGATTTGATTGTAGCAATAATCCAGTTCGAAAAAATCGCCAGTGCGAATCAGGTTGCCCCAGCTCATGTAGCGTTTGCTTGCCGAATGAATGGTGTCGAGACGCTTGTTGCGTTCACGCTGTTCCGACAGATAGCTACAAAGGTGAGTGGCGCCCGCCGAGGTTCCGGCACATGCGCCAAACTTGATACCGTTATCTAAAAATACGTCCAGTACGCCGGCCGAATAGGCGCCGCGCATGCCGCCGCCTTCAACAGCAAGCGCAATATCCTTATACATCGCCATTAGGCATTCTCCATGAGCCACAAATAATCTTTCGGATGTTCCACGAACTTTTCGGGATGCAGCTTGTGCTTGGCAAAGAATTCTTCGCGGGTCATCCAGGCAAAGTTATCGACTTCGCCCGGTTGCGGCACAAGCGAATTCGATTCGTCGTCGTTTAACGAAATCTTGTAGACATCGTAGTATTCGTTGTCGAGGTAAGAGCCGCCGTTAAGCACGCTTTCGTGCTTAGCCTCGAATAGATATTCGAGGTCGCGCGAACTCTTGTGCACGCCCAGTTCTTCGTGCAGTTCGCGCACGGCGGCATTCACGCTGGAATCTCCGGCCGAAATATGACCCGCGCAACTGGTGTCGAAAAGCCCAGGATTATTTTCCTTGACGCGACTGCGCAACTGGAACAGAATGCGGCCCTTGCTATCGAAAGCCCAAATATGCACCGTGCGGTGCCACAGTCCCTTGGCATGAACTTCGGTACGCCCGCGCGAATATCCGGCAGGGGTTCCATCCGCTTTCAAGATATCAATTTGCTCTTCCATCCATCACTCGTTCTTTAATCGCCCGGACAATGCGCTTGTATTCGCGCATCAAGTCTTCGTGACGTACGCGCACATAATCATAGTCGCCTTCGTTGCAGGCGAATTCCATCGACTTTGCAATACTTGCAATCTTTACCGCACCGATGTAAAGCGAAGCGCTCTTCAGCATCTGCACCATCAAGCGGTAGCTTTCAAAGTCTTCGTCCTTGAACAACTTGTTTAAAACCACATCGTACTGTTTATCGACATAGACCATCATCTTCTTGCGGTAAAGGGCTTCGTTCCTTTCGCAACAGAACAGGCCCACCGAGACATCCAGCACGTCGCTAGGCAAGTTCTCGTTCGTCTTTTTCGTCTCTTGAATCAGCACCGTTTTCTTCACGGGCTTTTCTTCTACAGGTGTCGGCTCCACCACTTCTTCTTTCTTGGGAAGTTCATCGTAATGGTTAATCAATTCCTTCGGCAAGAACTTCAGAAGAATCGTGAACAGGGCATCTTCGTGAACCGGCTTCGTCAAGAAATCGGCAAAGCCAGCCGTCTCACAAATCGTCTTTGCCGTAGCGCCATCATCTGCCGTAAGCATCACAATCGGAGTATGCTGATTCGGATGATCGTCCAGCGTCTTCATAATGGTCAGAATATCCAAGCCATCGATAATCGGCATCGTGTGGTCAAGGAATATAATGTCGTAATGGTTGCGCCTGAACTTTTCAATCGCCTCCATGCCGTTCGACACCGAATCAAAGCGGGCCAAGGTTTCTTTCATGAGACCGCTCATCACGCGCAAATTCATGGGCACATCGTCAATGGCCAAGATCGACGCATTCGGAGCAAAGAAATGAATGGACTGGTTCTCTGACGCATGCACGAATTCATTGTACCGCGTCTTGAAATCGCCCATCAGTTCATTTTTAACGACCTTCTGCGGGATCGTGATTTCAATAACCGGCAAGCCATCTGCAATATGATTGCTCTTGATTTCTCCACCAAGGGCAACCACCAGCATCTTGACAAGCGTCAGCGAAGCACCCGTCCAGCTCACGCCGGCATCCGGCACATCGATCACCAAATCAATCTTCTGGGTGCTTTCTTCACCGTTTTCGTCTTCGGCCCAGCGGTAACCAATCTGGACAATGTTTGCGCTGTTGACAATCAGGCGTTCTGCGTTGAACAAGATATTGCTTACAATCTGCCACAAGCGAGACTCATCGCCTTCGAGCTGAGTCGGAATCGAAGAATCCACCAACAGTTCGAACTCCGCCGACTTTTTGCGGTTATGGGCGGCACTGTAGCAATCGCAAAGGACCGCGAACAAGTCGTATTCCTTGATAGAAATTTCAAGGCTGTTCGTGCGGATTTTGTTCATGTCCAAAATATCGTTCGAAAGCAAAAGCAGTTCCTGGCCCGAGGCGCGCATCTCCGAAACGTATTCCTTGAGCGAAGAATCTCCCGATTCCCTCAGGACAATGGCTCCCATGTTCAAGACATTCATCGCCGGGTTACGAATATCCTGGCCTACGGAATCCATCATGCGCAAGCGATCCAGTTCGTCGCTCACCAAATGGTTCTTCAAGTGAGTTTCTCGATTCTTGCGAACCCAGAAGAATCGGATTCCAAGTCCCGTCAAGAACAACAGCATCAAGAATCCGACAACCCAGAACACCAAGAAAGACAATTGATCCAAGCCATCCGACACATCTGCGCCGGCGACCATTCCCGCAAGCACGAAATCGTCTTGCCAAAGTTTCGCCATGTAGAAGTAATATGTATCATCGCCAATTTGGACATTTTTCGCCGTGGCATGCCCGCCACGATCCATATCCTGACGGAGCTTTCCATAAATCTTGGCGACATCGACATCACTCCACACGGAATCCTGGCGCCACTTTCCGGTATTGTTCTGAATCAGGACGCGTCCGTCGTTATCGATCACCTGAGCGAAGCATTTCTTGTCAAAGCAATCGACATCGAAGAAATCGTTTATCGGGATTTCGTCGTACTGCAAGTACAGCACAAATCGGACGTTATGGCCATGGAACACCGGAACGCCAAGCAAGATTCCCATCTTTTCGCTATAGCAAATCGATTGCCTGCCGCGGAACGATTCCATGACACATCGATACGTTTCGTCAGGCAACAGGAACTGCGAAGAGCCCGTGTACACCATTCCATCAAGCGCAATCAATCCGTAGCTTGAATTTTCATTCTTCACGTCCGAAAGCGCCAAGAAGTCTTCCACGCGCGAGCCATCCGCCTCTATCTTGCGCGCAATCATCGAAAGGGCGTTCAGGCGGATATGGATTTTTTCGTTCGCCAAGTCGGCAATCAAAACGGCCTGCTGCGACACCTGCTTTGTCACATAGACATTCAAAAGGGCATCGAGCTTTACACGAAGCAATACGCAAACAAGGCACAGCACAAACACAACGGCGGCAAGCCACACCACCATCTTGATGTTGATTCTTGCTGTTTTAGGGGTTAATTCCATCGACTACCCCCTTGACATACCAATCAAAGCGATTCAACATCGCATCGTCGGTCATGCTTTCGCCTTCGCCCACACGGATTTTACCTTGGTTATCTTCGATCGGGCCATAGAACACGTCAAACTTTCCTTGTGTCAGGCGAATTCGTTCATCTTCAACAGCCTGGCGTATCGACGCGTCGACATTGCGAGTCATCTCGGCCAAGTCCATAATACCGCTTTCTAGCCCAAGCCAATAAGAGCGGCCTTCAAACTTATCCTGGAGCACCTCGCGAATTTTCGGAATATAGAAGTTTTCCCAATGCCAAACCGGCGCCGTCAGGAAACGTTCCGGGAACCTTTTGGAGTTGTCCCTATTGTAACCAATAATCCAGACGTCCCTTTCGTCTGCAATGTCATACGGCGACAGCGCATCCAAATGGGTCGTCAGGACATCGATATTGTGCTTTTCAAGCAACGAACGGGTCGAATCTGCCGCCCTGGATTCGTCGGTCCACGAACCGGTCCAGCTGACAAATACTTTCGCATCGGGATTCACCTTCTGAACACCAAGCGCAAACGCATTGATGCCGCGATTCACTTCAGAAATATTGAGTCCGGCCACATAACCGATTTCGTTCGTCTTCGTCTTCAATCCGGCCACAATTCCCGAAAGATAACGGAGCTGATACATACGGCCAAAGAAACTGGACAAGTTCGTCATCGACTTCAGCCCGGTCGCATAAAAGAACTTGACTTCCGGATGGTTTCTCGCCACGGCCATTTCGGCATCACCGTAACCAAACGAATTGGCAATGACAATTTTAGCGCCATTGCCGATAGCCTCTTCCATCGTGTCCTGCGCCGTAGAATCGAAAGGGACATTCTCGTAATAGGCGACTTCCAAATCCAGAAGACTTTCCGCTTTCTGGATTGCTTCGTAATGAGTTTCGTTCCAGCTATGGTCATTACGGAGCCCCGCCATGATCATGGCGACACGGACTTTTTCCGGCTTATTCTCGAATCCCGTTTCGGGCCCGAACATGAACAACACGCCCACAATCATGGCAATCGCCAGTGCAGATGTAAGGACTATCCATCTCATCGTTCGTCAAGCCCCCTCTGGATATTTTCAATCAGTTCAGCATGCAGGGCCATTGCGAGCTCATGCGTATCCTGAACGACCTTCATTCGAGATTCACGGCTCGCCGTTTCCAGATTATGGAATATTTCCGCCATCGAAATTGCACCGATTGCAACGGACGAATCATAAAGCACATGCATGTAGAAGCGGTAGTTGTCCCAATCGGAATTCTTATAACAGGTATCCACGTTTCTACACAACGGGGAACCGACGTATTCCTGCAGCATTTCTACATAAATTTCTTCGTCATCGGCGCAGTAGTTCAAGCCGGCCTTGACATCCAAGAACTCGCTGAACGCCTTGAATCGGTCAAGCAGCGTCGGCGCCGTAACCGGGCGCAGTTCAAGTTCGTCGTCCCCATACGCCGTTTCAATCTTGTTGCTAGATGCACTTGCCACACCGTTCATCAAGTTCACCGTCGGAATCACAGGTTCCGTCAAGTCTTCGGGAGTCAGCACCAGTTGCTTGGGCAGGTACCACTTCATGGCGCGACGCAAATCGCGTTCCTTGATCGGCTTAAGCAAGTAATCGGCAAAACCTTCGGCCAGGAACGAATCCTTGGTCAACGATTCGCCTTCAGACACAAGGGCCACCACAGGCGTATCCTTGTTCGGATACTTGTCCATCATCCTCATCTTTCTAAAGACATCCACGCCGTCCATCACCGGCATCATGTGGTCCAAGAAAATCAGGTCGTAATGTCTGGATTCAACCAATTGCAGGCACTGGTGACCGCTCAGGGCTTCGTCAATCTTCACCTGCGAATTGTTCAAGAAGCCGCGGAACATCTTGATATTCAGTTCGACGTCATCGACAATCAAAATCCTTGCTTCAGGCGCCAGGAACACTTCCGCCACTTCCTTGTTCTTGCGAGAGGCATTCCTGTAGCGCATCGCGAAGTCGCCCATGGGTTCCGTATTCAGCACCAGCTGCGGGATTTCGACCAAGAACGAAGAGCCTTCGCCGTAGCGGCTGTTGATCGTCATTTGTCCGCCACACTTCGCCAAAAGCTCTTGCGTCAGGCTAAGCCCAAGGCCCATGCCTTCGATATCGCTTTCGTCCTGCGGACCCTTGGGGAGGTACCTTTTGAATATAGAATCGCGGTCTTCCTTGCGGATGCCGACACCGGTATCCTTGACGGCAATCTTCAGCATGATATAGTCATCGGTACGCAGCGAACCAATCGGCGGCAAGTTGTCAAAGCCCACCGACAAGGAGACCCCACCCACTTCGGTAAACTTGACCGCATTCGAAAGCAGGTTGTTGATAATCTGGATAATGCGGTTCTGGTCGCCCCACAGACAAGACGGAATATCGGGATCGCAGTCAATGTGGAAGGTCAGGCCCTTTCCCTTCGCCTTCGGTTCGTTCTCGTTATAGCATTCCTGCAAAACCGTAAACACATCGTATTCCATCGATTCGATGCTCAGGCGGCCCGACTCAATTTTCGAAACATCCAGGACATCGTTCACCAATGAAATAATGCTTTGCCCCGCACTCTGGATATTGTTGGAATATTCCTTCATGTTGTCATCATGCAGTTCTTTCTGCACAATGGAATTCATACCGAGAATTCCGTTCACCGAAGAACGAATTTCGCGGCTCATACTCGTAAGGAATGCCGTCTTGGAGCGGTTCAGGCGAAGAAGCCTTAGGTACTTGGCAAATACCGCCGTGAACAGCAATACAAACAATACGTAAATCAAGAAGACAAGGATTGCATTGCGCAAAATCGAAATATTCAAGGATTTCCAGAGATTACCTTCTTCAACAAGGCGGACCACATACCATTCGCCCTGAATCAGCGACGAGAACACGCGATAGTCCCGGCCCCTCAAGTTAAAGACGAACGGTTCTCCGCTGGCAAACGAAATGGCGCGGGTCAGTTTTTCTTCATCCGTACCCCAGAAATCAGCCGACAAGTAGTTCTTTCCGTTCTGGGTAATATCGGTATGCGAAACAACCACGCCCTTCTTGTCGATAATGACTAGCATATCCGACAAGTCGCTCTTCTTGACATCGGCGAGCAAGTCTTTCACATACAAGTCAACCGCAAGAACGCTTTTCTTATCCGAAAGGCGCAAACTAATGGTTACCACCTGTTCGCCACTATGCGGGTTCAAATGCGTCGGAATCAGGGCGACCTTGTCCTTTTCCATAGGAGCGTTCTGGTACCAGGGCCTATTCGAGGGCACATAACCTACGGCAGGAGTCCAACGTCCACCACTCAAAAATTCTTCACGAAGCAATCCGAACATATTGCACAGCACAATATCGTTCGAGTGTCTGTAATATTCCGCTTCGGAAACCAACAGCGATTCAATCTGGGCCAGCGTGGCCCCATGTTCCAAACTCTTTTCTGCGATGCGGGTCGTTACGCGCAGCACCGATTCGCCTCGGGCCAAGTATCCATTAATCGCTTCAGCATCTTTGGCATTAGACATCTTGCCCGCGAGCAAGGTTTCTTGCTTCACGGATTCCAAATAATCTTTGAATATGTACACGCCGACTGTGGCAAAGGCTAGCCCCACCACAACAAGGATTATCCCGTAAAGAGCTCTTACGCGATTCTCGTTTTCTATAGTCCTAGAGAACACAATCAAAATATAAGATATTTCGGAATAAAAATTCACTATGCTATATTTCAATACATGAAGTTCGAAAAAGAAACATTGAAAGGCCTGCTTAAGACGGCAGAATCCGAGGGAATTTTCAACAAAGCGGTCGCCGGGTTCATTTTGCCCGATGGCAGTCGTGAGATTTTGACGCTCAACACGCCCGAAAATACGGTTTTCGACATCGCTAGCCTTACCAAGGTATGCCCCACCTCTACACTCGCCCTGAGTTACATTCTCGAAGGCAAGCTATCGGTCGACACCAAGGTCATCGACTACATTCCCGAGCTTCAGACGAATTTCCGCGAAGACATTCGCGTTTTCCACTTGCTCACGCATAGCCTCGATTACCGTGTGCCCATGAAGACCCTGCGCACGCTGCCTGCCGAAGGTATCTTGGATGCCCTTTACACCTACCAGTTCGAAAAGGCTCCCGGTGCCGACTTTAATTATGGCAATCCTGCCAGCGTATTGCTCGGGATTATCTTGCAGCGCCTTACCGGCAAGGACTTGCAGCAGCAAGGACGTGAGCGATTCTTTATTCCGCTCGGCATGACACGCTCCGGTTGGGACCCGCTTACCCGCGACTGGAATCCGATTCCGAAGGCAGAAATCTCGCCAACCGAAATTTGCAGTTTCAGGGGTCGCGAAATCCAGGGAGAAATTCACGACGAAAGCGCCTGGGTGCTGCGAAAGCTGTTCCCCGTTGGCAGCGCCGGCATGTTCAGCTGCGTACCGGATTTGCTGAATTTCGTACAAATGATTTTAAATGACGGCGTCAGCGCAGACGGCCAGCGTGTGGCCCCTGCGGGCATCTTGAAAATGGTCAGCGAAAACGCTTTTGCAGCGGGCTCCGCCAGCAAGTATTCTACCGCCAAGGATGCCTGCACCGCTCTCGGCTGGGAACTGAACAGCACCAAGTTCATGGGCGTAAAAATTTCGCCCCGCACCTTCGGAAAAACGGGATTCACCGGCGCAAGCATTGTAGCCGACCCCGACAAGGGAGCCGCCGTCGTGCTGCTTAGCAACTTCACCTACCCGCACCGCGAAGCGAATGCCGACCGCATCCACGCCTTCCGCGCATCCCTTAGCGACGCCTTCTTCGGATAATTCTATATTTGTGCGCGATGAATTTCGAGCCTACAGCACTTGCCCTCTACGCCGCCTACTTCGTGTTAGGCGCCGTAGTCAGCCTCATCAACAGCATCGCAGGCGGAGGCTCTACCTTGAGCCTCCCCATCATGATTTTCCTCGGGATGCCCGCAACTGTCGCAAACGGCACGAACCGTATCGGGCTTATTATCGGAAATTTCAGCAGCGCTTTCAACTTGGCCCGTCATGGCTACCTGAACAAGCGCATTTTCTTGCAGCTGCTCACGCCGACAATTCTCGGCGCCCTTCTTGGGGCATGCTTCTTGGTACACATCGGCGACAAACTGTTTCAGGCAATTCTTGCCGTCGTCATCTGCCTTGTGGTCGTCATGAGCAACCTGCGCAAGGATATTCTAGGCAAGCCTCCGGTGGCACCGCCCGAAAAACTCACCCTCAAGGGCGCACTCGGCTTTTTCGGCATTGCCGTCTACGGTTGCATCGTGCAAGTCGGTGTCGGATTTGTGCAGATTTTTGGACTCACGCGCTACACCGGACTTTCGCCGATTGAAATCAACGCGCTCAAGAATTCGCTCACGAATGTGTTCCTGCTGGTGAGTACGATTGCGCTTGGACTCAACGGGAAAATCGACTGGCTGATAGCCGCCCTTATGGCGGGTGGTGCCTGGGTTGGAGGCTATTTCGGTAGCTTTTTGCAGCGTAAAAAAGGCAACAAGTTTATCCAGCGATTCATTAGCGTCTGCAGTATCGGCATGGCCATCGCGCTTGTAGTCGACTTGATTGCCAAATAATCAGCTCTTGATATTCTTGTAATGTTCAACCAATTGCTTTAAGTTGAACGCTTCCTTTTTTTCTTGTACGGTTTTTAAGCCCGACATGATCTCGGCGAAATAATTAGCCAAATCCGCATCGCCCGCTAAAAAGGCTTCTTCGCAATTCTTTTTCGCCACCGCCACGACATCCGGATTGAACCCGAGCGTGACGCCAAAGCATTTTAAAGACTCCGTGACGCTCTCATCATTTGATTGATTATGTTCAATATCGACCATCTTGGCATACCCCAAAATATCATCGACGATTTCGTCTAGAACGCTGCCGGAATCCGTATAATTCAATCGCGCAAAACTGCAGTATACCGCTTCTAGGTACATCTTTTTATAAAGGAAATAATTGCGCAGGAATCTAAAACAGAGAATCAAGTCGCTCGCCCTGTAAGCGACCTTCATTGCCGCCACCGAATCTTCCACCACATTATCCCAACGCCCCTGGTCACTATGGATTCTCGCAAGCATCAGTCTGTATTTTGCCGAAACCGGATTCCACTTTGCCGCATTGGACATCGCCTTTTCTGCGTCAGGATAATTTTCCAAATACAAGTCCAAAAGACCCGCCTGCCGCCAAATAAATTCCATCGGGCAACAGGAATGAACGTTCTTCACTAACCGATTTGACAGGGGTTCAAAATAATGCCGGTAAAGGGCGCGTTCCATTCGGCTAGAAATCGAAATATATTCAACGGAATCGTCAGAAACAAACGGATGATCTTCGGCCACCTTCATCAAAGGCTTGACAAGGTCCAAAGCACCTTGATAATCCCTTTCGTTGGTTTGCACATCGAGCGATTCTTGCAGCAGGCTCATCACGCCATCGCGCCCCTCAAAAACCTGGAGCTTTTTTCCAAAGATGGCCGCCCGAACACGAAACAGAGCTTCAAGCGTATTTGTTCTGTCAGTAAAAAACATATCATCCCCTATTTTGACAGATTCGTTCTTGCAGAAATATACAATATCAATCGTCGTGAGAGGTAATGTTTTTCCGTTTTTCGCGGCGCTTGCGGGCGCGACTTTCTTCAAGGGTTTCGCCGAGGCCCGCGAGCAGTTCGGCAGCCAAGGCTTCGTCGCCGGCAGCGAGCATTTCTTTTTGCGGGCGGGGCAGTTTCTTGATGCGTGCTTCCAGGCGCAGCGCCTCTTCGTGGCTATTCAGTTCAAATTGGCGCAGAATACACTGCGGCGGGAACGCCTTGGTGAACTTCGCTCCCTTGCCGGATTTATGTTGTTCAAAACGAGCTTCTACATCGACGGCATACCCCGTATAAATGCGGTCACCCGCACAACGGAGCATGTACACAAAGTGCGGCATTACGATTCTTCGTGATGCGCCTTCGACACCAGGTTCATGTAGATGGTGCCAAGGATTGCGGCACAGAAGCTACCCAGCAGAATACCGAGCTTGGCAGAATCCTGACGGTCGCCCACCTCGAAGGCGAGGTTAGCCACAAACAAGGCCATGGTAAAGCCGATACCGGC
>JAEEGG010021392.1_pt1 | contig 12849 bp, 9 predicted proteins | sample 9134161 | NCBI WGS metagenome assembly JAEEGG01 (sample SAMN16246543, study PRJNA631951) | gut metagenome | biome: gut microbiome; feature: rumen; material: CR-attached | host: Bos | place: Iran: Karaj | collected 2018-10
CGCGTATCTCGCGTATGACGCGCTTCTGGGCACCGGTGAGGGGAAAGGGTATCTTCTCGTTGTAGAAGCGGTTGAAGTGGTCACCCACGCTGTTGAAGACAAGGCCCGACGAGCGGTTGCTGCGGGTGAGGTGGGCGTATTGGTAGTCGAGCTGCAGGAAGAAGAGCTCTTCGAGTTTGAGGCGTGTGCGGGCCGCGTCGAGCTGGGCCTGGCTCTCGGGGTAGTGGATGGCTATGAGTGCTTGGCGGCGCGAGAGGAGGTGGTAGCGCTCGATGAATTCGGCTGGAAGGGTCTCGGGTATGTCGCCGATGCAGCTGCATAGGGCCTCGGTGAGGCGTGCCAGGGCACGGGTGCCGAGTCCGCCCTGTTTCATGCGGTCTGTGGTGTTGTAGACCGGCAGGAAGGGGGTGCGGCGGTCTGCGGCATCGCCGCTGCTCTCCGCTTCAAGCTCGGGATGGGTTATCTGCCACTGGTTGTTGTAGAGTGTGGGGTGGCCGGTGATAATGTAGCGTTGGCCGGTCTTTAGCTTCTCGCGCACCCACTTGGTGCCGGCAAACCACACGAGCTGCACGATGCCGGTGCCGTCTGTGAAGTCGACGGTGAGGCGTTCGCGGCGCGGCCCTGTGGAGGTGACCTGCAGGTTACCCACAGTGCCGTGCAGCACCACTATGTTGTCCTGCATGGTGAGGCTTGCCACGGTTGACATGGCGGAGCGGTCGATATGGCGGAAGGGGAAGTACTCCAGCAGGTCGAGGGTGGTGCGGATGCCCAGTTCGGCGGCCAAAGTCTTGGCACGTGACGGGCCTACGCCTTTCAGATAGACTATGTCGTCAGTGATTTGCATGGGTCAGTCTTTCGCGCTCCAGTGTGCTGCTGATGTTGACGTGGTCGGCGTCGGCCATCACCAGGAGGGTCTCGACGGAGGGGTCCTGACGTCTGTTGACGCTGGCCACCAGCTGCTCGTACTCGAAGTCGGCGGCGGTGCGTATGCCGCGCACTATGCATTGTGCCCCCACCTCGTGGCAGAGGTCGATGGTCATGCCGCTATAGCTCAGCACCTCCACCTGTGGCAGGTCGGCAAGGGTGCGGCGTATGCGCTGTACCCGCTCTTCGACAGAGAACATGTAGCTCTTCTCCGAGTTCACCCCCACGGCCACCACCAGCCTGTCGAACAGGGGGGCTATGCGGCGTGCTATGGCCTCGTGGCCTGCGGTGAAGGGGTCGAAGGATCCGGGGAAGAGTGCTGTTGCCATGTTATGCTTTGTTTGGGTTTAGAATTGCCAGATGAGGCGGAAGGCGATGCTGTGGTTGTAGCAGTTGCGGGTGTGGCTTCTGAAGACGGCATTGCCTTCGGCATCCACGCCATGGTAGCTGTAGAAGGTCCAGTCGCGTTTTATGGCCAATAGCGAATACTGCCACCGTATGTTGAACTGCAGGCCGCGCCAGATGGTGAAACGTGCGTCGGCCACAGCCATCAGGTCGTTTGACAGGAAGACGAGATCGGTGGTGTCGGGATAGAAGTAGTTGGGATTGTATCTTATGGTGCCGTGGGGCTGCTGCACAAGGCGCCCGTAGCTCAGGCCCGCACCGAAGAGCATTCCCCCGTAGGGGTCTTGGAAATGCAGCAAAAGGGGTATGTCGATATAGTTGAGCGAGAACTTGATGTTATAGAGGTTCTGGGGGTCGTAGCTGTTGTTGTAGACGCCGCGTTGGTTGAAGAGTATCTCCACGCTCATTCCCCAGCGGTTGTTCTCCGAGATGGAAGTCAGCGCTCCCACGCCGCCGGTAAAGCCCGCGTGTTGGAAGCCTTTCAGCTCGTCGCCCTCTATCTGTGAGACCGAGAGGCCCGAGGTGATGTAGGCGTGTATGCGCTGTGCATGGAGCGCAGGCGGCATAAGTAGCAGCAGTGTGAGTATAAGTGTGTGGCGTCTCATATCTTGTTCCAGTTTCGTAGAAGGATGGTCCAGTCGGTGGCGGTGCGGTAGTGGCGCATATAGCGCAGCATAAGCCGCTGTTGCAGTTCGGGCGAGGGGGCGCGCAGTATGTCGGCCGGCGAGAAGACCCCCTTGCGGCCGGTGTGGCCCACCCAGGTGAGTGCCCCTGTCAGCACTCGCAGGCAGTCGCCGAAATAGTGGCGTTTGCGCCGCTGGAACCAGAAGAGGACTGGCGAGAACAGCAGCAGGAGCAGTGCTGTGGCCACGTCGAAGAGGCGTTTGGTGCGGCGCGAGGTGTCGGTGCTGATGGTGTCGAGGTCGGTGATATACAGTTCGTCGGCCGAAAGCACGCTGTCGGTGCCGATCACGTAGTCGCTTTCCGACGGCGCAATTTTGTATTCCACACCGGTGGTGCGCAGCTGCGCCATCAGTTCAATGATGGTGCGCAGGTCGACATCGCGGCCGCAGAATATCACCTCGTCGCTGCGTTCGATGCGTATGAGGTCCTGCAGGTGGTGCGGTGTGCTGTCGGCGGTGGTGGTGATGCTGTCGGCCGGTATGCCCAGCGAGGTGTAGAGGGCGCTGATGCGGGCTGTCTCGTCGGGGTTGCCCACCACCAGGGTGTTCCTATGTGCGCGTGTGCGTAGCGTGTATCCTCTTACTTTCATGAGACTTAGCACCACGCGGATAAGCAGAGTGGAGACAAGTGTCCAGCAGGAGCCTATCAGCAGCAGCATGCGTGAGTAGCGCTGGCTCTCGTCGAGAAGCGAATAGAAGGCCAGCAGTAGCAGTAGTCCTGTGGCTATGCCGCGCACTATCCGCATGGGTCGCACGGGACGGTCGTAGCCGCCGCTGAGCCAACTGCTGCACATAAGTATCAGTATGTAGAGCGGTATTATCAGGTATGAATATTCTGGCGGATAGTAGTCTACCGGCACTCCTTTGATGTGTATCCACAGCTGTTTGAGCAGCAGGAAGCCGCCATAAGCCACCAGGAAGTCGGCCACCGGCACCGCCAGTCGGCCAACGATGCGCCTCACCCAGGCCACTGCGGCCCGCAGCCATATCGCCACGTGAAGCAGTGCCGAGAAGAGGCGTGCATTGCGTCCGCTGAAGTATTTGCGGACAAAGATGGACATGGCGTTGTAGAAGGTGTAGACGTAGTTCATCGACCCTTTCTTGGTGCTCTCGCCCTTGTAATGAATTATGCGGGTGTCGGGCAGGTAGTAGTTCTTCCATCCTGTCAGACGTATGCGCCATGAATAGTCGATATCCTCGCCATACATGAAATAGCTCTCGTCCAGACCGCCTATGCGCTCATATACCTCGCGGCGCAGCATCAGGAATGCGCCGGGCATGATTTCTATCTCCGCCACCTTGTTGTCGGGCAGGTGGCCCATATAGTAGGCGGCTATGCGGCGTGAACGGGGGAAGAGGTGAATGAGCCCCGAAATCTTGTAGAACGAAGCTTCGGGGGTGGGGAAGCCGCGTTTGCTTTCACGCAGGTAGTTGCCTTTGCCGTCGACCATCTTCACACAGAGGCCGCCGCAGTCGGTATGGCTTGCCATGAAGTCGGCACATTTCACGAAGGTGTCGGGCTCTACAATGGTGTCGGGGTTGAGCAAAAGAAGGCACTGGCCCGTGCATTGGGCCAGTGCCATATTGTTGGCGCGGGCGAAGCCTACATTGTCGGTGTTGGCTATGATGTGCACCTGCGGGAAGTCGCGGCGCACCATCTCCACGCTGCCGTCAACCGAGTCGTTGTCGACCACCCATACGTCGAGGTCCAGCATACTGCCGTCGGCCAGCCTCCGGTCGCTGCCGAAGACCGATGTCAGGCACTGGTTGAGGAAGTACTTGACGTTGTAGTTGACTATGACTACGGAGAGTGTCACTTCTTTTTCTTGCGGCTCTTCTTGTTGTTGGCGCCATCGATGATGGCCATGGCCTCGTCGAGGGTGATGGCCAGGGGATCCACCTCTTTGCCCAGGCGGTAGTTCTCGCCGCGGAAGGTCAGGTAGGGGCCGAAGCGACCTATGTTGCCCACCACTGCGTCGCCGTCGTGGGTGCCTATCTCGCGCGGGAAGTTCTTGCGGGCTTCCTCTTTCTTCTCCTCGTCTTTGCGCTTCTTCTCTATGATTTCGATGGCACGTTTGAGGTTCACCTCATAGGGGTCGTCGTTTTTGCCGAGCGAGTAGAACTTGTTGTTGTGGCGCACATAGGGGCCGAATTTGCCGATGCTCACTATCACCTCTTTGTCTTCGAACTGGCCCAGCGAGCGCGGCAGGTCGAACAGGCCGAGGGCCTCCTCGAGGGTGATGGTCTCGATGCTCTGGCCTTTCTTCATGCTGGCGAAGAGGGGCTTCTCGTCGGTGTTGGTCTCGCCAATCTGCACCAGGGTGCCGTAGCGGCCTATCTTGGCATATACGTTCTTGCCGGTCTTGGGGTCGACGCCCAGCAGGCGGCTGCCTGTGGTGCGCTGGCTGTTCTGCTGGGTCTGGCGTATGTTCTTGTGGAACGGAGTGTAGAACTTGTCTATCACCTTGCGCCACTCCTTCTTGCCGTCGGCAATGTCGTCGAAGTCTTTCTCCACCGTGGCGGTGAAGTTGTAGTCCATAATGTTGGTGAAGTGTTCCATGAGGAAGTTGTTCACCACGCATCCGATGTCGGTGGGGAAGAGTTTGCCCTTCTCGCTATAGCCCTTCTCGGGACGCTGTGCTTTCTTCACCTTGCCGTCCTTGAGGGTCAGCACAGAGCATTCGCGCACCTCGGCGTCGCGGTCTTCCTTGATGATGTATTCACGTTTGAGGATGGTGCTGATGGTGGGTGCGTAGGTCGAGGGGCGGCCGATGCCGAGGTCCTCGAGTTTCTTCACGAGGCTGGCCTCGGTGTAGCGCGGTGGGTGCTGGGTGTAGTGCTGGGCGGCCTCGCAGCTGTCCATGGCCAGCAGGGTGCCTTCGGGCAGGCGCGGCAGCATGTGCTCCGACTGCTCGTCGTCCTCGTCGTCGGTACTCTCCATATACACCTTGAGGAAGCCGTCGAATTTCACCTGCTCGCCGCTGCACTGGAAGTGGTCGGTCGAGTCTACGGACGGCTTCTGGCCGCCGGTGGTTATGGCTATCTCTATCTCGGTCTTCTCAAGCTCGGCGTCGGCCATCTGGCTGGCGATGGTGCGTTTCCAGATGAGTTCGTAGAGGCGGCGTCCGGCGGGCTCGATGTTGATGGACTGGCGCGAGAGGTCGGTGGGGCGTATTGCCTCGTGGGCCTCCTGGGCACCTTTGGTCTTGGTGTGGTACTGGCGCGTCTTCAGGTACTCGGCACCATACTGCTCGGTGATTTCCTTCTTGGCCATGCCGAGGGCGAGGGTGCTGAGGTTGACGCTGTCGGTACGCATATAGGTGATGTATCCGCTCTCGTAGAGCTGCTGTGCCACCTGCATCGTGCGGGCCACGCTGAAGCCCAGCTTGCGGCTGGCTTCCTGCTGCAGGGTGCTGGTGGTGAAAGGCGGCGCGGGGGTGCGGCGGGCCGGTTTGGTCTCGATACGGCTTATCTTGAAGTTGGCCCCCACCAGCCCTTTCAGGAACGCCTCGGCATCGTCGGCGGTGTCGAAGTGGTGGTTCAGCTCGGCGTTGAGCAGCTTGGCGCTGTCGACGGGGTGGAACTGGGCGGTCACGCGGAAGTAGGGTTTGCTCTGGAAGTTCTTTATCTCCTCCTCGCGCTCCACTATCAGGCGCACAGCCACGCTCTGCACACGTCCGGCGCTCAGGGCGGGCTTGATTTTGCTCCAGAGGATGGGGCTGATTTCGTAACCCACCAGGCGGTCAAGCACGCGGCGGGCCTGCTGGGCGTCGACCAGGTTCATGTCTATCTGGCGCGGATGCTCTATGGCGTTGAGTATGGCGCTCTTGGTAATCTCGTTGAAGACGATGCGCTGTGTGGTGGCGGGATCCAGTTTCAGGGTCTCCTGCAGGTGCCATGCGATGGCCTCTCCCTCGCGGTCCTCATCGGACGCCAGCCATACGCGCTCGGCGCTCTTCACGGCTTTCTGCAGCTCGTTCACCAGTGTCCGCTTGTCGTCGCTTATCTGGTATTGCGGCTCGTAGTCGTTCTCCACATCGATGCTCATCTCCTTTTTGGCAAGGTCGCGTATGTGGCCGTAGCTCGATTTCACGGTGTAGTCCTTGCCGAGAAACTTCTCGATTGTCTTTGCCTTTGCAGGCGACTCAACTATTACAAGATTTTTCATATAATGGGTGTTTTTTATTCCAATCAGCAACCAAAACGTAAATATATAATATTTATTGTATGCGTGCGAAAAAAAATCCTGAATAGAGTCGTCATCGGGGCTCCAAACAGGTCTGCCGACCTCCTTTTTTAGCATCTTTTAACACTTTTCCACCCCTTGTCGGCCAATCGTTGTAAGGGGTTGATATACAGCCAGCCAGGCCACCATCGGCATATCAACGCCGTATCAAGGCCGTACCAACACCATACCAATACCGTATCAACACTGTCTGTCAACGCTTTTCGTATGGCCCATAGACGTCTTGCAGGTGCCTGAAATGTTAAATTTGTGTTAATTTTGGGTCTTTTCCCGAATTGGCCTTATTTTATATATAAATAGTGTTGGCGCGGTGGGGTGTGGATGCCGCTGCGGGCGGCTGGAGGAATGTGGATGCAATAAATCTCGCTTCAATGCGTTATGTATCATAAATAGAACAGTATGAGCCGAGGCAAGTATATATGCAAGGAACTCAAAGAGGTGCGTCGTCGCATCGCCGAGGAGAACGGCATCCCGCTGGAGATAAAGGAATGTACCTACGAAGGCCCCTGTCGCGGCACCTGCCCGCGTTGCGAGGCCGAGGTGCGCTATCTGGAGAACGCGCTGGCCAACCGCCTGCGCTTCGGCAAGGTGGCCACGGTGGCGGGTCTGGCACTCGGCCTGGCCTCCTGCGGGGTGCAGACTGAAGGCGAGGCTCCATGTACGTATACTTTGCCTCTGGACGATACTGCCGGCGTGGCCGACACCATGCGGCCAGAAGTCCCGGAGGGACCCGAGACGAGCATCGAAGTGCCGGAGGTGGGCGAAATGGTCGTCACTGGCGATGTGGCAGATGTGCCGCCGCCACCTCCTGACACTGCCGTATTGGAAGTGGGCGGCATTGATGCTGACGATTTTTTGCTTGGGGTTTATGTGGATACTGAACCTGTGTTCCCAGGCGGTATGGAAGCTATGTACAAGTTTCTCGAAGACAATATAAAGTATCCGCAGTTGGCACTGGAAAACAACATCCAGGGCAGGGTGTACGTCAGCTTTGTGGTGGAGAAAGACGGCAGTATCAGTAACCCGATCCTATTGCGCGACATCGGTGGCGGTTGCGGTCAGGAGGCCATTCGTGTGGTGAAGATGATGCCCAAGTGGACACCTGGCATGCAGAGCGGCAAGCCTGTGCCGGTGCAGTACAACCTTCCCGTCAATTTTGTGCTGCCACAAGACCGGATGCAGGTCATCGAGGGTAAGGCATTGCCCATACAAGGCAAGCCTGCTGCTCCGCCGGTGAACGAATACGGCAACCCCGGGCAGGACACCGTGAAGGTGATAGTGAAATAGCAGTCGGTTTGGAGTTGATGGAGGCACTACCGTTCATAGGCATCGACCGGCACCGCATAGGTGTCGACGGGGTGGGGGTGACCACCCTCGCTGCCTTCCACGGCTGTCCGCTGCGATGCAAGTATTGCCTCAACCGCCGTTGCCTCGAGGCTCCCGACAACTTACCCCGTTATACACCACAACAACTATACAACAAGGTGGGGGTGGACAACCTCTACTTCATCGCCACGGGCGGCGGAGTCTGCTTCGGCGGCGGCGAACCGCTGCTGCGGGTGGACTTCCTTGAGGAGTTCAAACTCCTCTGCGGCAAGGGATGGAACCTGACGGTGGAGACCTCGCTGCAGGTGCCGCGCGAGAGCGTGGTGCGGGCAGCCGAGGTGGTGGGCGATTTTATCGTCGACATCAAGGAGAGCAACCCCGACATATACAGGGCCTACACCGGCGGCGACGCGCATGTGGCGTGGGACAACCTGGAGTGGCTCATACAAAAGAAAGGACCCGAACATGTTATTGTACGGGTCCCGTTGATTCCTGATTTCAATACCGAGGCCGATTGCGGCCGCACCGCTGTGCGTCTCACGGCGATGGGCGCGACGCGCATCGACCGCTTCACCTATCGCGTGCAGCAGTCGTGATCGTGGCAGTGGCTGCTGCTGGTCTCGAGTTCCAAGGTGCTGTGGTGTATGCCGAGGTCGTCGAGAGTTTCTTTCACTCGGTCGGTGACCTCCTCGAGCATCGAGGCTTCGGGGATGACGATATGGCAGGTTAGCGCCGTCTCCGTCGTTGAAATGGCCCAGATGTGCATGTGGTGCACGTTGAGTACACCCTCCTGGCTTTCAATCTTCTTGCTTATCTCCTCTACGTCGAAGCCCTCGGGCACGGCGTCGGTGCTCATGCGCAGGCTTTCGCTCAGCAGGTCCCAGGTGCTCACCAGTATGACCACGGCGATGACCAGGCCGATAATGGGGTCGATAACCGTCCAGCCAGTGTAGTGGATCACTATGCCGCTGACCACCACGCCGATGCTCACCAGCGTGTCGGCCAGCATGTGCAGGAAGGCTCCGCGCGTGTTGATGTCGTGCTTCTGCTGGCGGCTCAACGCCCAGGCAGTGAGACCGTTGATGACTATGCCTATGGCAGCCGTCCAGATGATGAGTGTGCCGTTGACCTCCGTGGGATGGAAGAATTTGTCGACGCTCTCCACTATGATGGCGCCCACGGCCACCAGTAGTATGATGGCGTTGAGCAGCGAGATGAGCACCGACGCCTTGCGGTGGCCATAGGTGAAGCGTTTGGTGGCGTGGCTCGAGGCCAGTTTCAGCGCTATCATGGCCAGCAGCAGCGAGAAGACGTCGCTCAGGTTGTGTCCCGCGTCGGAAAGCAGGCCGATACTGTTGCCTACAATGCCGGCTACGGCCTCGACGATGACGAAGGTAAGGTTCAGCGCTACCGCCACAATATATATTGTAGACAGTTTTTCTATCGCGTGCGCGTGATGGTGATGGTGGTGACCGTGGTGGTCGTGTCCGTGCTCATGATGGTGTTCATGGCAGTCGTGTTCGCCCGGCATGTTCGCGGAGCATGCTTCGTGATGATGGTGTTCGTGTTCCATATTTCAATAGTTTTTTTGTTCGTTTTTCAGTTTGCAAAATTACGAACTATTTCCGACATGGGAGCGTCACCATTGCTGGTGAGTGTGTTTTATCTCTCACCGTTTGAAGTATAATGTTTAAAGTGTTGGTTTGTAGTGCGAAAACCTTAAACCTTAAACCCTAAACCTTAAACCTTAAACTTTGCACACATCCGGTGGAAGCAATGGAAATGGCGCCGAAGTGGCTTTAGGAGGGTATTTTCTGTGGATAAAAAAATGTTAAAAACGATACCCCCTTGTAGAGTTTCGGGAAAAAAGCGGTTATAATAATATATAGGGGTGATGTTTCTTATGGGGGAGGGGTGAATCAACAATAAAAATGTAATAATGACGTTAATACAAAAGATAAGCACATGAAAATGAAGAACAAATCTTTTGCTGTACGCTGCTGCATGGTGGCGGCTTTGATGGTGGTGGTAGTGGGTACCGCACAGGCCCAAAATGAGCACTCGACGCTCAAGAAAGCCGAGAAGCTGGTGGCCCAGCGGCAGTATGCGTCGGCCTTCGCTATGCTGGAGGAACTCGACCCCACGAACGACCGACCCGCCGTGCTGGCCGTGAAGGCTGACATCGTACTGCACTATTTTGCGCAGAGCATGAACCACATGTTTTTCTCGCTGGTGGACCTGAAAAAAGGAGAGAGTCTCGACTCCGTGCGTGCCAACTTCGAACAAGGGACAGTGATCCCCTTCGATGTGGACAGCCTCTCGCGCCGTCTGCTGGCCACCCATCCCGGCGACCAGTCGCTGCTGGCCACCCATGCCGCCTTCCATCAGGCGTTGCTCGACGACTATGGCGACGAGTTATGGATATTCAACCTCACGGCCGACTGCAAGGCTCTGTTGCAACAGGCCACGGAGAGCGCCGATGCCTGCTCGCAGCTGGGGTATCTTTATACTTCGGACGAGCCTACGACTGACAGCGCCGCCTACTATTTCCGTCGAGCCGTCGAGCTACAGGACACCCTTTGGGGCGCGCACTATAATCTGGGGGTGATGGAGCACCGGTTGGGACACAACGACGAGGCGCTGGCCCACATGGAGCGTGCCTGGAAAGGCTATCGTGTGCCGCGCTTGAAAGGCGATGCCGCCCGCGTGATGGCCATCATCTACGACCAGTCGCTGAACAACGCCTCCAAGGCCGAACGCTACTATCGCCAGGCCGTTGCCGACGACAGTACCGATGTCACCAGCTGGGGGTTCCTGCTGGATTTCCTCCTTCGACAGCCGTCCGCGCAGGGCGACCTGCTCCCCGTGTTGCGGTCCGCATGGCGTGCGGCTATGCAAAGCGGCAACACGTTTGAGGAAACGCGCTACATTATTGGCCAATGCGTGAAGAACGATAGAAGCAACATCGCCATATCGTTTCTGGAGGCGCGTTGCAACGAGACAAAGGAGGACCGTGAACTCGGTGTCTGTCACCTCTACCTTTTTCAGCTCATGGAGGCCGGCGGCGAAGACATCGCACACCTGCGGAAGGCTATCGAATGCTTCGAGCGCGAGGGCGCTCCGGAGAATTTCCTCAACTCGTTGCGCGAGATTATAAAAGAAGCTGAGAAGTAAATGTTTAGAGTGATTGTTATGCGTACAAGTTCTTATAGAATTATCATGGTGGTCTTGCTGATGTGGGCCTTTGGCGGCAGCCGCGTGGCGGCGCAATGCATGGAGAACATCGGGCACCGCTATCCCACCACCTTCACAATGCACGGCGACACGCTTGTGCTGGGCATCACCTTCGGCGAGGAGGGTATGAAAATAGATTACACCTGCCAGCGGCAGCAGGACGGCAGCCTCGCGGTGAGCGGCACGGTGGCCTACGCCAGGACCGGCGAGGCCTTGCCCTACGTGACGGTGAGCAGCCTTTGGGGGATTTATGACGAGAAATCTTTCTTGCCATGGAATGAGTTGGCTGTGACCGATAGCCTCGGGCACTTCTCCTTCCGCCGTCCGGCACTGAGCCAGCGTATGCTGGCCTTCTGTTGCGCCGGCTATAGGCCCGAGCTCTTCGAGGAGCATTGGGACACCATAGCCGTCAGCGAGCACGAATACCTCATTCAACGCGACGTCAGCCAGCGTTTCGACACCACCGTCGTCAGCCCCGAGGAGCGCGACCGCTTGACGAAAGAATACTACGAGGTGTTCCATTCATGTCCCGGGTGCGACGAGTATGCCTGGCTGGAGAGCGAGGGACTGCGTTGCCGCATCGGGCGTTTCCTGCCCTCGGGTACGTTGGGGGTGCACATGCTGTGGCCCATCGACGACCGCCGGAGCTTCTACTTCAACGGCATGCACTACACGTACTTCGATGCCGACCGCCTCTTCGCCCTCTCGCCTGAGGGTGTCTTCGCCTCGCAGTCGCCCTCGTCGGGCGATTTCCGCGACCATCTGCACATCTCCCTCATCGACGGATATGAGCTCTCCGGATTCCACGACCTCGCCCTCGACAGCACACAGGGCTTCCTTGTAGGCATGCGATGGGCCGAGGGCGGATGGCTCTACTTCCGCACCACGCGAGGCGGATGCTACAAGGTGCATGTCGACATGCACCCAAGTACCAACTGCCGGCTGGAGGATGTGGAGGTCAGCGAGACCGAATACCTTGCCGCCAAAGCCGATTTTGCAAAATACAATCATGCCCGCATTCAGCATGCCCCCACGGCGAGCGACAGCGCCGCGGTGCTCCGCTACAAGAAAAAGAGCAATATCACGTGGTGGGACCCCCTGGGTGCAGATTCGCAGGATGTGGAGTACTTCCACCTTGAGGGCACGGACATCGACATCGTCGAGGTTGCCATTGGCGACTACTGCTGTACCTTTATGTCCGGCGACACCACGGAGATGCAGACCTGCCTGATGGCGCTTTCGCACGAAGGCGTCTTCGCTGGCTGTTGGGTGGAAGTGGCAGAAGATAGCCCAGCTTATATCTATCTCTACCCGTTAAGCGCCGACTGCCGAAGTGTAAGACAGAGCCTTGTCTACCAGACGACCCCCGCGTGGTTCCCCTACGGCGAGCTTTTCTGGTCTCGCGACGGCTGGTTCTACGTAGAAGGCCGCGCCGGAACCCACGACCGTGTGGCCTACCACAAACTCCGAATAAAGAAATAGAAAAAAAAGCGCCCCAAACGGGGCGCTTTTTTTGTTTTTATGCTTTTGCATTTTCAATCGCGGCGGTCACGACCGAACAGCTGACCAATCCACTGCCTATTGAGGCGGGCGATGTTCTGACGCTTGATCTGCTTGGGACACTCGGCCTCGCAGGCGTAGGTGTTGGTGCAGGAGCCGAAGCCCAGCTCGTCCATCTTGCAGACCATCTTCTTGACGCGGTCCATGGCCTCGGGCTGGCCCTGGGGCAGGAGGGCGAGGTGGCTCACCTTGGCGCCGACGAAGAGCATGGCACTGGCGTTCTTGCAGGCTGCCACACAGGCGCCGCAACCGATGCAGGCGGCGGCATCCATAGCCTGGTCGGCCTTGTGTTTCGGGACGAGGATGTTGTTGGCGTCGGGCACGCCGCCGGTGGTGGCGCTGATGTAGCCACCGGCCTGGATGATCTTGTCGAAAGCGGTGCGATCCACCACCAGGTCCTTGATGATGGGGAAGGCTTTGGCTCGCCAGGGCTCTACCCAGATCTCGTCGCCGTCTTTGAAGTGGCGCATG
>JAEEGG010021396.1_pt1 | contig 12847 bp, 8 predicted proteins | sample 9134161 | NCBI WGS metagenome assembly JAEEGG01 (sample SAMN16246543, study PRJNA631951) | gut metagenome | biome: gut microbiome; feature: rumen; material: CR-attached | host: Bos | place: Iran: Karaj | collected 2018-10
CATCGACACGCCAGAGCAGATTGCCGAAGCGGTTAAACGGTTGCTTCCTTTTGCCGCCGTCCGCATTCCCTTTATGCTCAACATGGCTTACCGGAAGCCCATCTCCGAGGGCCTCGCCCAGTTTGTCGCAACGCTCAATGATGGCCGGAGGATAGTTGAAGATGGTCTTGATGGGATTCCTGGACATCAGGAATACGAACAGCGTGAAAACCGCGCAGGCTATGATGGATTCAATGAGGAAAGTCATTTATTCACTTTGTTCGTAATAGTATGAATAGTCAATGCCCTTCATGAAGGTCTCGCGGTCATCAATCTTGTCAGTTAGTGCGCCCGACAAAAGGGCTTTGATGGGAGCCGGATCAACAACGCTGCTGCGCATGGCCTCCAGATATGCATTTTTGTCGATACGACTCCAGTCAATGCACTTTTTCAATGAACGGCGGAGCATCAAATCCAGCCAGATGCGGGTGCTCCGGCCGTTGCCTTCCATGAAAGGATGGGCAACATTCATTTCCACGTATTTGTCGGCAATCTCATCGAAAGTGGTTTCCGGCATCGCCTCGATGGTAGGCAGAATAGTAGGGAAGTGCAGTGCATTGGCAAAGGTGAATCCACCCTTGCTGATGTTCTTGGTGCGGATTTGCCCGGCAAAGTCATACAGCCCGCCGAAAATGTACGCGTGAATCTGCTGAAGGCATTTTACGCTGCCTGGTTCCAGCGTGTCCAGTAGTCCGCTTTCAAAAAGGGTGTATGCCTTTTTCTTGCTCTGCCCGTCAATAGTATTATCGCTGTATGTGAACCAGTCCAGGAAAGCATTTGCCCGGTTGTTGGGAAAATGCTTGGCCAGCGTCTGTACGCACTCCGTATCCAGTGCATCCGATGCCCGCTGTTTGCCGTCCGGGGCCTCGAATTTGAACTGGTTAGTGACGCTAACCAGTTCGATGCCGTCCTTTGCCATCTTCCCCTTCAGATACTTCCAATAGTTCCGGCATTTCTTGTAATCATCCTCGTCATTGATAGCCCGTACAATGTCAATGGCCGAAAACCACCACTTTGAGCGGCTTTCGTCCCATACAGCACGAACCTCGCGGTCATTATAGAAACGTATGGATTTCTTGGACATACGAATAATCTCTAATACACAAAGATACAAAAAATCCCGCTAAAAATGATTCGATTCCCTGTTTTCGGGACATCTCCATCACTTTGCATATGCCTGTACGTCATGCCCGGCCCTAACCGTCATGCCCGGCTCCGACCGGGCATCTCCCGCCTCTTTTTGCCCTACGGCAACCCTAGGCCCTTCGGGCCGGTACGGGCCTTGCGGCCCTATCCCTCCCACGCGTCTGCAGCTGTCGCTGCTTCCGGTGGGCCCCTCCCATTCACGAAGACATGGGCGTCTACGCCGCCCGAAGGGCATAGGGTATGCCGAAAGAGGATTAGGTGTTATTGCCGATAATTGTCATGCCCGGCCCCAACCAGGCATCTCCTTCCTATCCACCACAACAGAGCATAACTACAGTAGCTGAGATGGACAGCGTGGAGAGCTGAAAGACAGATTGTTAATAAAGTAGTGCATATTTTTTTCAAAAAATGGAATAATCATTTTGCTTTCCTTCCAAACCTTTTGTAACTTTACCACTTTGAACGCACAACCAAAACAAACATAGAAAACATAAAACAATAACTACAATCAAATCCTTAAATTTTAATGCTTATGGACAAAAAAATACTCTATGAGAGTCCAACTACAGACGTCTTCACAGTACAAACTGAAGGCGTGATTTGCCAGAGTCAGACTGGTGAAAGTATCACTCCTGGTATGTTTGACGATTGGGGAACCCTTTAAACTTACTGCCTTATGAAAAAGATTGTAAACATCCTTTTTGCAACGGCAGTAACTGCCCTCGCAATGGTTTCCTGCCAGAAGAAAGAACTGGCCGTTGATGTAAATGAGAACGAGGTCGTTGAGTCCCCGATTCATTTCTATGCCACTGAGATTGCCACAAAGACTGTTTTTGGTGATTTTGCGACAGATCAGTATCCTACCCTTTGGACCAACTCCAAGAACATCAAGATCTCTTATAACAAGAAGTCTTCTGTCGAGGCCACTGTAACTCCGCAGAGTGGTGGCACGAAGGCTGTTTTTACCCCGGCAAGTTCTTTTAGTGCTGATGGCTCGTCACATATTTTCTATGCAATGAGCCCCGCCACTGCACAAGGTGCAAATATCAGTTCAAGTTACTATAGCTGGAGATTTATAATTCCTGCGTCACAGACTCCTCTGACAAATTCCGTGGATGAGGACGCACAGATTATCTATGCGAAATACGATGCTGGCGATACTTTCCCCACCTCCGTTCCGTTTGCTTTCAGCCATGTTACTGCCTATGGTAAACTCAGCTTCAGCAATCTTGCTCTTGATGGGGACGAAGATATTACTTCCATTACTTTGACGGCTTCAAAGGACTGGGTCGGTCATTATTTCTATTATGTGGCGACTAAAGACCCTAACACCGAGGGCGATTTTACAGCGAGAGACGGATATGTTTCGAAAAAGATTACCCTTACGACTGATAAGTCTTCTGATATCTGGTTCGCCTGCGCCCCTGTGGATCTGAGCGGCGGTGGTACCATTGATATCAATATTTTCACCAACAAGGGCGTGTTTGTGAAGAAGGTGACCTTCCCGGCAGCCAAGGGTAATTTCCAGGCAGGTCATGTGGCTTCCTTTACCGTTAACATGAGCGGCATCGCCAGAACAGCAATGGTCAACAATATCGCAGCAATTAAGACACTTTATAGCTCCGCTGATGTCCCGTTTGTGGCCAATCTGACAAACGCTCTTGTAACTATCGTTAGCGGCGATAACTTCTATATGGAAGATGCAACTGGTGGTGTCCTTGTATACACATCTGGTCACGGAATGGCTAAGGGAGATAAACTTAATGGCGTCATCTCCGGTACAATTACAGATTTTAATAAAACAAAGGAAATAACTGGATTTGATTGCTCTGCAACCAAGACCCCCGGAAACGTGGTTACGCCCACAACTATAGCTCACGGTGATTTGGTTGATGCATTTGCCAGTTATGAAAGCAAATTCGTTCGCGTTGAAGGTCTTACTGTTGCCGCTGTAAGTGGAAAGGATATCACAATTTCTGAAAACGCTAATCTCAAGATTCGTAATGAGTCTGGGGTTACAATTACGGAGGGTACTCAGCTCAATGTTGAAGGTGCAGCTGTTTATTACAACTCGAATAAACAGGTTAAGATTTATTCGCAGGCCGATGCCGATCTGCTTGCCATTGGTTCGGTGATTACGGCGTCTGATAAATCGGTTGATGTTGGTGATGATGTGGCTATTGGAGCAACCACAAATTCTCCTGCGACCATCACTTATTTAAGCGCTAATACGTCTATTGCCACGGTAGATGAAAGTGGTACTATCCATGGTGTCGCTGCCGGTTCAACTACTATCACATGCTCCGTCGCCGCATCAGGTAAGTATCTGGCTGGAAGCAAGGTTATTAATGTTACTGTTTCTGCAGGTTCCAGCAATACCTGGACGAGAGTAACTACTGTTGATCAGATTACATCCGGCGGCACATTTATCATTGGCTACGAAGCCGAAGCTAACAGTGGTGTTCTCGTTCCGATGAGGAATGATGGTCGTACCGCATCTACTTCTGCTGATGGCTTAATTTACTCTGGAACTACAAATGAGTCCGGAAATAGCGGTACCATTACTATGGCGGCTTCAATGTCAGGAAGCGCAACAAGTGCATATGAAATCGTAATTGAAGCTGGCGCTGCAAGTGGTACGATTGCTATTAAGCTTGGCACTAACTATGTCGGTTGCGGAACGAATTCTTCTGGAAAGACTAACACTTGTAGGTTGTATACTTCAAAGGGTGATGCGACTGACTTTACCCCGACAGTTACGAGTGGAAAGGTGAAACTCCAGTGTATGAGCACTACATTGACTGATAAGGGAGCAAATTATAATCCAAGTTTCCAATATAATAGTGGCTCTCCTAGATTTGCAACTTACTGGAAGAGTGGTCAGCAGAATCTAGTCCTCTATAAGAAATCATAGTAATATGTAACTGTCACATTCAAAGCAGCAACCTCTCAGGGTTGCTGCTTTGTTTTATCCCAATATTGTACTACCTTTGCAAACCACACACCCGCAACATAAAACAAAAACGCGACCATGTCCGTCACCATAACCCTTCCGGAACTCACCGCCAGATGGCTTCAGGAATCACTGGGCGTCTTCACCCAGAAAACTCTGGATCACTATCGCGCCCTGCTGGAAAACCACGTATTCCCGTACTTCGGCAAGTCGGTGGAAATCAGCCAGGAGCAGGTGCAGCGCTTCATCCTGGAGAAAAAGTCTCAGGGCCTTTCCGAAAGCACCGTGAATGTTCTGTACCTCGTCCTTCGGCGCATTCTGGAATATGGGGCATCCATCGGCGTGTGTCCAGATCCCAGTTGGGACTTTTCACTGGGCACGGCACGGCGGAAAAATGAGACTGTAATCCTGACTCCGGAAGAGGAGCGTCGGCTGGTGCGGTACCTCACCGAGAAGCCCGACGGAAAGCATCTGGGCCTCTTCCTGGCGCTGACACTGGGCCTTGGCAAGAGTGAAATCCTGAACCTGCAGTGGAAGGATGTGTCCTTCAAGTTGGACCGCATCAGGGTGATATCGGAGAAGGGACCGGTGCTGAACAAGCGCAGGAAAAAGCGTGATATTCCCTTTGGAGAGCGCGAGAAGATCTACCTGCGGAAGATGGCCTCCCATCCGGACTTCTACGTGACCAGCGGCTCCGGTAAGCAGAGCAGCATTGAAATCCTTCGGGCCAGGCTTGTGAAAGCCACCGGCGAACTCATCCTGCCCTTTGTGGTGCTGACCGACCTCAGGCGCACCTATGCCGTCCGCTCCCTGGAGGGTGGCATTGGTTTCCCTGAGCTGGCCAGCCGCCTGGGTATTGAAAACAACAACGGCTTCCGGCGTCAGTACTACGAACTGGTTTCTCCCGAAACCCGCGCCCGGCTGGAGAAAGAGACCCTGGAAGGCCGCAAAACCCGTCAGGCCCCAGAACACCTCAATTGGCCGGAGAAAGACGCGGAATTGACCGCTTTAGAGGCCAAATACGCTGCCAGGAAGGCCGAACTGAAGACGATGATCGACAATCTGGAAGGAGACCTGGCCATTATACAGATGCTCCGCAAGAACGACTGCACCCCCGGCGCCAACAGGGAAGGACTGTACACCCTGGTGGAAAAACTCATCGGCACGGACAAAGACGGCCAGTTCCTGGTGGATTACCTCCGCTGCAACATGAGAGTGGAAGACATGCCCCAGCGTAAGGTAACCACCCCCCAGGCCATCCGGCGCCACGTAACCAAAGCTTTTGACAAACTGGGCCGGAAGATTGACCAGCTGAACACCATAGAAGGCCACGACATCCTGGAGATGTTCAACACCCTGTGCCTGCGCATCGGCGAAATTGCCCCCAAAGCCGCCCCCAAGCGCGGCCCCAAACCCAAGCCCGGGCTCAAAACACAATACGACCAGGCGATGGAGGCACTTGGTCGCATTGAAAAGAATAAGAAATAATTAGGCGTTAGGGTTGACCCAAATATAAAACTTTTCTTTCTCCAACTCGAGATTATCCATAAATAGAGACAACGGTGAGTTCTTTGGCCACTTGAAGAATTGGCAGTTAACGCCCTTCTTGGGGTCAAAGGTGCCTTTTCGGGAAGTGCCGTTTTTGACCAGTTTACACCAGGTGACGGTGTCGATGCCGTATTTGATGCAATGCTCACAGAGGTCGCAAATCCTGGCGCGCCTATCGTGCTTTGCCATGACGCCCAGAAGGGCGTACTGTTCTGCGCCTATTTCTGTTTCATATGTGATATCCATCAAGGCGGAAGGCTTATGGGTGCCTCTTTCTTCTTCGAAGATTCCCTCGTTGAACATTTTCCCGCTCTTGAAGAGCGTCAAGCGGCGTAGATGGGACTGCTGGCGTTTGGTCTCCCGTGACTGCTTGCAGGGTGGCAATGCGCCCTCGCAATTTTGGAAGTCGTTTTCTTCCGCACATTGACGTATTGCGGCTTCAATCTGCTCAGGGGTGGCCTTCCGGGGCTTGAAGTTATAGAAGATGATATCCTTGCTCTCTTTGAAGCATTCGGTTTCTTCCAGAGCCTTTAGGTCGACCAGTTCACGCACACGGATTTCAATAATCTGGTGGCCAGATGCAATCTTATCCTTTGTGACTTTGTGCTTGTAGTAGACCTCGATGAAGATGTCTGCCCGCTTGGGATTAGAGCTGCGGAGCATGGCATCCGGGGTGAAATGGGTTACGCCATCCGGTTCCAGGATATCCACTTCCACTTCAGCCGGCAGATCATAAGACTCCATAAGGTCGTACTCCTTGTATTCAGGAAGGAGATGGCAGTTATATGACTCCTCTTCACATACTCCCTGTTTGATACATGGTCGCTCTGATTTCAATCCTATCTTGAAGGGCTTGGTGCGCTCATTAAAGCGACTGGCCAGCAGTAGTTTTGCGGCTTTATGAAGGTATGATTCACCGCTACACTTCTGATTACCGGCATGGGCGAAGCAGTGCTTGTTATGTTCACCTAGGCGTGGAAGCATCTCGCCACCGCAGTTGGGACAATGAAATGTATGGTCGTAGCGATTTTCCTTTACCACATCGTCGATGAAGACCAGGTTATTGTCTTCATCAAACGCGTAAGGGTATTGGATCTGTACAGTCATGGCAATCATTTATTGAGGATGTGATTGCACCTTCGTTCATGTTGGTCACAGCCCTCAGCAAAAAGAACTATGCCTCATCGTCTTTAGGTCTTGCACAATTGCAATACCGATGGGTAAGCCTAGCATTCTCGGGAATGGTTTTTCCTCCCTTCCAGTACTGCTCGATATGGTCTACTGTGCTGTCATCTATATCAGCTATATACTGACCGCATATAGCGCATGTGGGGTCTGTTTCATAGAGCTCTTTCTTCAATTTAAATGAAAAGCATCTTTCGTCTGCTCTATCATCTGCAATGATGGAGTCTACAATCTGATTCCAAAGTTTAAAGCGCTTAGTTACAGTGGGCTTATCTGATGTACCCCAAGTGATAGCGGAAATCATTTCCTCATCCGTACTTATAGCATTGATATAGGCCTCGCGTAAAGCATCTAGATGCCTCATTAGTACACTGGAGTCTATTCTGGACATAGAGTCCATAATGATGTCGTAGAGGGAGATATTCAGCGGTTTTTCCCAGTGACCATCTTGGTGACCAGATTCTCCAGCGACGAAACGGCGAAAAGCGTTTTCTCCCAATAGACTCTTAGTGTTGGCACAGGCTGTCTTGAAATAATCACGGATTTGCCTAGCATCAACGTCATCCAGGTTACGAAGCTTCCTCATGGTGTCGTTCAGGAACTTCTTGATAGGCGGCTGATAGTTCATGTAGGTGTTATTCCGGAAGGCAATAAAACGTAGGACCATTTCCACGTCCTTCATACGGGAGTGAGGTTGCTGAATCCCCGTTATATGGCGAAAATCTGGATTGTCAGCTAATTCTTTGAGAAGGTCATTGAACTTACCACGATATATGCAGTTTCGAAGCTCCTGGTCATTTAAAGCCACTGAGCCAGTGTTAAGACGCTGGAAAATCTCGTATTGCAAGTCGGGATCAGATTCATTGGTAAAGGATATTACTCGTAAGGCATAGTCACGAATCTTTTCTTGCTTTACGTCATCCAGGTCCTTATATGTTTTCCCCTTTAGTTCTTTAAACACATTGAGGCCAGTAAGTTTAAACACCTTGCCATCAGGGAAAGTGCCAAGGATAAAACTAAATAAAGAAGTCAAGCGTTGCTGACCATCGATAACATTCTCCACACCATCTTCATTTTGAGCGAGGTAGATGATGGGGATAGGAATGTCCAGCAAAACAGATTCAATGAGTAGGCTGGCTTTCTTTGCGTCCCAAACAAATAGACGCTGATAATTCGGCTGGATGTTTAGTTTTCCGCGTTGGTATTTTGCCAATAAACCCTCGATGGTGGGGTCAGAAGATTTAGTACGTATTATACGTTTGCCTTCTGAGAGGTCTACATCTTCGGATACTTCTTCAATAATGGGGGCTTCAATATATTCTTCCATGATGTATTGTATTAATTATCATTTGGTTAGTTCTAGATACATCTTAAATAGGCGTGCCACAGTTTCTGATTCCGTGGCGTTCTTGGGGAAACCATATGCTTCCATGACGGCAACGTCATTGGCTTGGTGTGCACGACGGAGTTCAGGCGGCATAGCCAAGTCATCGTAAATGTCTGCAAAGCTGTTTTCTGGGAACAATGCTCTTGCATCCAGAATCATCTGAGCTGTACTTTCAATCTTCTTCTTTTGGGCTTCCGTCGGACTTGGCCAAGGAAGGTTGTTGTACACAATCTTAGCAGAGTAGTCGTAACTCATACCTAGGCGACCACATACTACGCGTAACCACGCCATATTCACAATTGAAGTCACAACTCCAAAATGATACTTTGTTGCTAACGGGACAAACTGAATCTTGTTCGAGCAGATGATGTTTGGCTCCAAGAAACCGATTGGCACATATGTTCTACTCTCTCCTGAGACTTCCGGAATAACCATAAAGTAGTCCTTTGGCTGACGTATTTCAGCAAAGAGAGTAGGCGTTATAGCAAGCTTCTGAGTGGCTTCCTTCTTACTTGCCAACCTCATTTTACGGACCTGTTCAATACGCTCCACAAGCGGAGGGCATCTTCTTATGTCGGCCGGATTCGCATTCACAAGCCAGAAGCAGTACCTTTTTTTGTTATAGATATACTCTTCCGCGCCAAGGAACAAATGAATATAAGGCTCGATAAAAGGATATTTTTCGATAATCTCGACTCGTTCGTCTTCTGTCAGAATTAAGAAACCTCCCTCAACCGGTTTGTTGCCGTACACCATGGCCGGGATAGAGCAAATAGGTTTTACTCTGCTTTCTACATATACGTTAGGGGCGTCGTACAAATATGCATTGATGTTGTTAGCTTTTTTCTTCTCCGGGTCAAAGATGTATTTGGCTTTGTTTGAATTCCTGTCAAGACTGAAACCTATGATAACACAGTAAACATGTGCCTTCATATATGCCTCACTATCCCATTGGAATGTACGATAGGCAAAGTCAAACTGCATCCCACGATTCTCGACAAGGTCTTTCCAGATAAAGGCAACCTGTTCTCCCTGAGTAACAGAGTTTGTTGACACAAAAGCGCCGTGGATACGGGTGTTATCCTTCATGTATTCTACTCCCTTCCTGTACCATGCGGCCACGTAGTCAATTTTCCCGGCAAACGGGAAGGGCTTCCCATTATCATCGGTAAAGATACTCTTCATGTCTTCCTTTTGGGAAAGGCTTTGTACAGCGTAGCCAATGAACGGGGGATTCCCCATGATATAATTCAACTCGAAAGCCGGCACCACGTCGTTCCAATCCATCCGGAGCGCATTCCCCTCGTGGATGTTGGTGTAGGTCTTAAGCGGAAGCGGGTCTAGATTAAAGCCAACTATCTCGTCGGTCTTCTGCATCATTTGACTCTCCGCAATCCACAGTGCTGTCTGCGCCACAGAACAAGCAAAATCATTGATCTCAATGCCATAGAATTGGTCAATGGAAACCTTGATGGGATTCACCATCTCACCCATGATACGGTCTCCACCATATATTACCCATAACGCCTCATTCTCCAGCCTACGCAGACAAGTATAAGACTCCGTCAGGAAGTTACCAGAACCGCAAGCCGGATCAAAAAACTTGAGCTTAGAAATCTTATCCTGGAAGGCAAACGCCCTCTCTTTCCTGGTCTTTACCACAGGCGTAGTCTTAACATTAGAAAGCTCTGCCTTGAGTTCATCCAGAAACAATGGATCTATGACCTTGTGGATGTTTTCAATACTGGTATAGTGCATTCCACCAGCACGGCGAGTCTCCGGATTAAGGGTAGATTCAAACACAGCACCAAAGATGGTAGGACTAATTTGACTCCAGTCAAAATCATCGCTAGCCCGCTGCAGAATAAGCGTTCTAATCTCTTCGGTAATTCTAGGGATTTCAATGTCTCCTGCAAACATGCCGCCATTTACGTACGGGAAGGCCAACAGCGCCTCATCCTCGTACGGATCACGGTCTTCAGGCTTTTGGTCCAGGATGCGGAACAACTTGATGAGTTTCTCACGGAATTCAACAGTCGGGAACTGCGACATGTAGTCATGGAACATATTCTTCGTTCCAAAGATGCCCGCATCCTCGGCATACAAGCAGAACACCAGACGGACACAAAGCTTATTCAGAGCTTTCTGCGTCTCCGGATTCTCCGGGTCTTTGTACTGGGCAAGGATCTTATCATATAGGACACCAACAATTTCACCAGCCTGGATAGAAACTTCTAGTTCCTTCTTCAGATGCACATTAGTATCATCCACGAGGAAAGACAGCCGGTGATACTCCTTCTCCAAATCCTTGAGTTCAATCACCTCCGGCGGATCATTAGGCCGCTCCATATCATGCACCTCAAAAGTGCGGAAGTTACAGGCCACAATCCAGCGGGGCATCATAGATACCGGAAGACCAGCTGCATAACGACGCGCCTGCTGGTAAGGCGTAAGCTCCGAACCATCAGACTGTTTGCGCTTCTCAGACAGATCCACTTTGGAGCCCTTCTGCTCAATAAGGACCTTGGTGGAAGGAATGTACCCATCAATGTAGTCCGAGCCCTTCTCTTTAAGTATCGTCTTCACAGGAAGCTCAAACTCCATAAACTTTGTAGCATCCTGAATACCGTAGACATTCTGCAACAGAGCGATCCAGAAACGAGAAGTTTCACCCTTCTCATAGCCCTTCTCGGACCAATCCTGAACGAACTGTTTAGCGGCTTGCTTTTGAGTTGTATTAGTGGCCATACGTGGTTTAGCTTACGTCGTATTGCGTAAAGATAACGTTTTTTAACCACTTTTCAATTCTTTGGTACGAAATTGCCCCAATTCCTTTTGGGATTGAAGCAAACAAAACAGCAAACATCGGATTATTATCGGCCTTTTAATAAGCTATTGCCTTAGATTCCTCAATTCGTTTAGGATTACACCCGATAGGCCGCAGAATACCGTTTCTTTTATTTGGCCGTTTCAAATAAATGTGCCATCTTTGCAACAGCTTCGAGAAAGTTAGAGGGCACTACGGTGCGCCTCCTTGCAGGGGACCTTCGGGTACCCCTGTATTTTTATTCATGGGCTATGCCCTTCGGGCGGCGTAGACGCCCATGTCTTCGTGAATGGGAGGGGCCCACCGGATGCGACGTAAGTCGCAGACGCGTGGGAGGGATAGGGCCGGAGGCCCGTACCGGCCCGAAGGGCATAGGCCATGAAAAAAAGCGGTAGGGAGTGTTACCTCCCCCCGCAGCACGAATCCGTAGAATCGCTTAATTGTTTTGCAAATATAAGTAATTAGCAGTCTCGAAGAACGTTTCAAGAGATAATTATTTTTACACTACCCGTGTAACTGGAGGATATTACTTGCTCCGTTTGCTCACAATGATTATCTTTGTGTCATGCGAACGGTCGTGAATTCGTGCCGGTAATGAAATCAGGAGCATAAAGTCTTCCAATTCTGGGAAGCCGCTCCCTTCACAAAGAATAAATCAAAAACCATTTACCTGGATCTCTCCGGGCTTATCGGCGTATTCAGTATAACGAATCATATCAAACACTTAAATAAAAAAGATTATGAAAACAAAAGATGAAATTATCGTTAATGACATGGCCATAAAGACCATGAAAAAGGAGGGCATGGATTTTATTAGCATTACCGATATTGCGAAACTAAAGAATGTTACAGATCCCAATGGCGTTGTTGCTAACTGGATGCGAAATCGAAATACTATCGAATTCCTGGGACTTTGGGAGTCTCTCTATAATCCAAAGTTTAACCCCCTCGAATTCGAGGGGTTTAGAAAGCAAGCCGGTTTGAATGCATTTACCCTGTCTCCTTCTAAATGGATAGACGCAACTCATGCCATAGGGCTTCATTCACAAGCCGGACGATATGGTGGTACTTATGCTCAACCCGACCTTGCATTTGAATTCGCAACGTGGATTTCAGTAGAGTTTCGTTTGTATCTGGTCAAAGAATTCCAGCGACTTAAAGTAGAAGAACAAAAGCAACTGGGATGGACTGCAAAACGGGAATTGTCAAAGATTAATTATCGAATTCATACTGATGCCATCCAGCATAATCTAATACCACAGGAAGTATCGTCTGTCCAGGCAGGAGTAATATATGCAGAGGAGGCAGATGTATTGAATGTCGCTCTATTTGGAATGACTGCCAAGCAGTGGCGAGATGCCAATCCTAATCTGAAAGGCAATATTCGGGATTATGCGACCATTAACGAACTGATATGTCTGTCAAACTTGGAGAGTCTCAACTCCGTGCTTATAAATGACGGCGTACCGCAAGGAGAAAGGCTGATAAAACTGAATCATATCGCAATCCAACAAATGCTTGTCCTCCAGGGAGACAATAATCGGCATCTTCTAAAATAAATAACCTCTCCCATCTGAAGCCGCTCCCTTCACAATTCTTTTTTAATTGATTAAGCCGCCCTTTAGGGATAGCGAACCATAATTCTATTATTATATCCATACAAGCGACATGGAGTACATTATATACTGCGACGAATCCGTCAGCAACGGAAAATATTACACCGACTTCTTCGGCGGAGTTTTGGTCCGCAACACGGACTTTG
>JAEEGG010021398.1_pt1 | contig 12847 bp, 14 predicted proteins | sample 9134161 | NCBI WGS metagenome assembly JAEEGG01 (sample SAMN16246543, study PRJNA631951) | gut metagenome | biome: gut microbiome; feature: rumen; material: CR-attached | host: Bos | place: Iran: Karaj | collected 2018-10
GCCTTCAAGACACTTTACTGTAAGTTACCGTCGTTGTTGCCGGTACTCATTCTCTATATCTTTGCCGCGCAGTTGTACGCCTGCATCTGTTTTGTGTTCTGACTATTTTATTCTGTAGAACACGCCAATGGTGCCGTAGATAGGGTAGAGGGTTTGCTCAACGGTCTTGAAGTCTTTCTTGAAGATGCCGTTGAGACCCCAGTTGAGGTCGGCCGATACACCGAAGCGGTGGCTGAACTGCCAGTCAACACCAGCCGCAATGCCGAACTGAAGGCTACGCATGTCATCGCTGAAGTCGTAGGTGGCACGCTCGTCTTCCTTGCTGCCCATGGTCACCTTAGGACCCGTCGGGTCGCCCTGGCGCAGATAACCGTCATAGACGTAACCCTCGAAACTCTTGTCAAGAAGAACCGACATGTAAGGACCTGCCTTCAGCAGCACCTTCTCGCCGATGCTATAGGTGGCCTCTACGGGTATGGTTATCATCCATTCTCTAGACCTTTGGCGCACGCGGCCGGTATACATACCGTCGAGCATGCTGTCGCCCTTCTTCACCTCCATGTGGTACATCTTAGTGGTTATCTCGGCGTTCAGTGCCTTGTTCTCAACGCGCAGGCCAGCCATCACGCCAAAGTTGTTCTTGATTGGCATCCATGCATCGCCGCCAGCCATAAACGAAGGTGTGAGGCAGAATTTGTCGAGGCTTCTGATAGAGGCGGGCATGCCTAACGGGGCGGTGCCTCCGAGGTTGTATCCAAAACGAAGTTTCAGGCCCAGGTCGTCGCCTATATTGCCTGCCATAGTGCGGCATTGCCATTGCATCGCGAGCAACGCGAACATCAGTATTATAGTCTTTTTCATTGCTTGCCCTCCTCTTCTAAATCATCATTTTTTTCTATAGATATATCCACATCGTCTATATAAAGCGTGCTGCCAATGGCCCCGCAGAAGAGTGCTCCGTCCTTGCTCGACGAGAACACCAGAGCCAGATTGTATCCGTAATTGTCAAGCAGGTTGTCTTCGACAGGGGCGATTTCTTCGAAGAACATCTCGAACGGCTTCCATGTTTCGGTAGGCGGCAGCGACTCCACGCGAGCCTTGCTCACAACATACTTGCTTGTCAGCACGTTGCCGCCATCGAGAACCACGGGGTTGCCGTTTTCGTCCTTGTTGCGGTAGAGCACGGCGTAGATGTCTGCCTCGTCGGTCTTTCCCGGCACAACATCGTTCACCTCGTTGCGGTAAACAGGGCCTGGAGTGTATTTATAGTATCCCTTCACTTTCAGCGGTCTTGCCGGGAATGCGAAGTCCTTGCCCATAAGTGTCGATTCGAGTGAACTTGTGAGTGCCTTGTCCACGTCGAAGGCGCCGATGAAGAGGTTGCCGGCTGCCATGTATTTCTTAAGAGCCTCTGCCAGCGGGCCAGCGGATAAAGTCCTCATGCGCACGCATTTGCCTTCATGTCCGTTGTCAAATGGCACTGTGGGGTATTCATCGGGAGAGAGATTGCTGTTGCCCATGCCGAATCCCTGGTTTCCTGTTGCCCAAACGCTGCGTTTGTTGCCGCTGCGGTCATACTCGAACCAAGAGTAATATTTGTAGTTGATGAACAGCATGCTGCCGTCCACTATTTCGTAATTCTCGAAGTCGAACTCCACTTTTGGCATCTCAGCCTCGCGGAATTCCACGGTGTAAGTTCTCGACCACTGGCCGTCCTCCGATGTCACCTTGTATGTCACGGGACCGTTGCTGAAGTCCTGCATAGAACCGTTGGCAGGCTCTATAGTGGCTCCCGGCGTGAGTGTGAACTGAAGAGGGATTTGGGGCAGCGACAATAGCGATTTAACGTTGAAAACGATTTGGCTGTTGCTCGCCAGCACATTGTCCTGACGCATGTCTGTCTCGGGCTGGTAGAAGCAGTCCTTGTAGTCGTCGCCTTCAACCCAGACGCTCAGGATGTCGCATTCTGCATTCTTCGCCTCGTCCTTGAAGCACGAAGTAAGCAGCAGCGTTGAAAATAGCAATATTACTGTTAAGTATCTCATTGTTAATGTAAGGTTTTAAATTGTCCGCGAAGTTAACGCTTTTTATTCGATAGTGCAAATTAATGGTGATTTTTGTGGTATATCGTTCCCATTTATGCATGTTTTGCTCCGCCATTGCATACTAGTGAGGGGACGAAGGGTGCCGAATGGGGAGTTCAAAGGGCATCAGTTAATTTACTGCAAAATTACAACACGAATCGCCAACCTCCAAATTTCGACCCCCGTAGCCCGTGAAAATCTGTTAAGAAACCGCCCTTTAACCGTCAAAAAATGTAAAAGTCCGTGTTCGTGCCTTGCAAATATTATGTTTACACAAAGTAAGGGATATGTTTGCATCGTGAACACTTGCATATCAAAATTTGTCCCGCGTCCCGTTGTCCCATCGTCCCATTAAGCAGGTATGAGATATAGCGCATGATAGTAGATACTATGAGTATTATATCTACTCTCTTTTTATTCCTATATCTGAGAGCACCTTAATGGGACGATGGGACGTTGGGATGATGGGACACAAAACCCTAAAAAACAATGTAATGGATGTAATGACAGGATGCTTCGAGTGCTTTTGTTCATTCAATAAAAAAGTTTATCCTGTGCCTGTCTCTGCTAACATGCTAATAGCGTGGGAGTTATGCGCATTTTTGCATTTTTTAATGGTTTATGAGCTGTTTCTTAATATATTTTTACAAGTTATGACCGCCCGTTTTTTGGTACTCCTCATGATTTGTTGTAACTTTGCACTTGTTATGAGAGAAAGAATACTCAAGGCATATTTCCAACTAGTTGTGGCTCTGGTCATTATGTTGATGACAGCGGCTTGTTCGACACAAAAGTTTGTGCCGGAAAAGGAGTATTTGCTCTCGAAAGTGGAGGTGAAGAGCGATGTCGACGAGCTGGATGCCAGCATGCTGCACCAGTATATCCGCCAGAAGGCTAACTCCAAGTGGTTCTCCTTGTTCAACGTTCCGCTCGGAACCTATTCCCTTGCTGGCCGTGACACCACGAAATGGATAAACCGCACGCTGAAGAACATCGGCGAGAAGCCTGTGATTTACGACAGCGTGCAGGCACGTCTCTCATGCCAGGACCTCATCACGGCGATGCAGAACATGGGCTACATGCATGCCTCGGTGACGCTGAGCAAGAAGATTAAGGGCAAGAAACTTGCGCTGCGCTATGACGTGCATCCGGGCGAGCCTTTCTATATAAGGAACGTGAACTATGAGATTGACGACCCTGTGATTGAGAAACTGCTCGGGCTGCGCGACTCTGCCAACTTGGGGCTTCACAAGGGAATGAAGTTCACCGTGGCTCATCTCGACAACGAGCGGAAGCGCATCACCAACCTTCTGCAGAACGAAGGATACTACAGGTTCAACAAGGACTTCATACGCTTCACCGCCGACTCTACATCGTCTCTGCGCGAGGTGGATGTGACGCTCCATCTGCTTAGGTATAAGCCGCACAACAATGCCGAGGACACCCTTCATCCAAGATATTATATCGGATCGGTGAAGCATGTTGAAATGGATGGAGACAGCGTTCATCTGCGCCGAAAAGTGCTCAACGACATCACGATGATTGAAGTGGGGCATCCATACAGCGTGAGGAACTTGCAGAGGACTTACAACAACTTCGGTAGCCTGGCAGCTTTGGGATATACCAACATCAGTTTCGCTGAGCGCAAGGATACCACTCTCCTTGACTGTACAATCCACACAAGCCGTAAGAAGCCGAACACCATAAGTTTCCAGCCAGAGGGCACCAACACCGCAGGAAATCTCGGTGCTGCCGCATCGGTGACATGGACAAACAGGAATCTGTTCCGTGGCTCGGAGCAGCTGAGCATCGAGGTGAGAGGCGCTTTTGAGGCCATTACAGGACTTGAGGGATACCAGAATCAGAACTACACGGAGTTTGGCGTGGAGACGCGACTGGAGTTTCCTCGCTTTGTGGCCCCGTTCCTCTCGCGCTCTTTCCGACGCAACTCTAGAGCAACAAGCGAACTCTCAGTCAGTTACGATATGCAGAACCGCCCTGAGTTCCATCGCCGCGTGTTCTCTGCCGCATGGAGGTATAAGTGGAGCGATGCCCACCATTTCACAACATATCGCTTTGACCTGCTCGACCTCAATTACATCTACATGCCGTGGATTTCGCCAACGTTCAAGACCGAGTATCTCGACAATGCAAGCAGCAGAAACGCCATTCTGAGGTACAACTACGAGGACTTGTTTATCACTAAGATAGGTTTCGGACTTAACTATAACAACGGAATACGCGCCTTCAGGGCTAACATCGAGACGTCGGGCAATGTGCTCAGCGCGTTCTCTCACATCTCGAAAGGGAAGAAGAACGAGAACGGACAATATACCTTATTTAATATAGCGTACGCGCAATACGTTAAGTTCGATGTTGACTATTCACGCGTGTGGCGCTTCGACAAGCACAACTCCTTTGCCGTTCACGGTGCGTTGGGCATTGCCTATCCATACGGCAACAGCACGGTGCTGCCCTTTGAGAAACGCTATTTCGGCGGCGGTGCCAACTCTGTGCGCGGATGGAACGTGCGCGGTCTCGGACCAGGTAGGTTCAAGGGAACCAACGGCGCCATCGATTTCATCAACCAGACGGGTGACCTGAAACTTGACCTTAGCGCAGAATACCGCACTTATCTCTTCTGGAAAATTGACGGTGCTGTGTTTGTAGATGCCGGCAACATCTGGACATTGCGTGAATATGAGGACCAGCCTGGCGGACAGTTCTCATTCGGCGAGTTCTACAAGCAGATAGCTGTGGCTTATGGTGTTGGTTTCCGTCTGAATTTCGGTTATTTCATCTTGCGTTTCGACATGGGTATGAAGGCTATAAACCCCGCTTACGAAACAACAGAGGAGCATTATGCCATCATTCACCCGAAACTCAGTCGCGACTTTGCTTTTCACTTCGCGGTAGGCCTTCCATTCTGACCTTCCATGTGTTGCCCTCTTTCACCAGCGTGATGTCGAAGACGCCCTCGTCAACGATGTGCCCTGTCTTGCCTATGGTGTCGGCCTCGAAATAGTTGCTTACTATTACCTTTGCATGGCACTCGGCATCGTCGCCGCTGACGTTCTCCACCTCAACCGAAGCCTCCTCCTCAAGCCCTCTCAGACTCTTGATGTCGTCCTCGTTGATTTGGCTTGCCGCGAAACTTATCCATTGTTCGCTCTCCTTGGTGCAGTACTTTAGAGAGTTCTTATATCTGAGATTAAAATAACTCTCCGCGAATGCATTTGCCACATCCTCGGCATCGCTGGGGTTAACCGACGACACGAAATTGCATGACGCACAAACAAGCAGTAACAATAGTGTTGCAATATGAAATTTGAAGAGTCTCAGCATAATTTTTAGTCTTTGAATGTTTAAAAAACTTATATTTAGAATAAAATCAGTGCAAAGATAGTGAAAATCTTTTGTACATTCTCTTTTTTTGAGTACTTTTGTATCAAAATACACACATTAATGTTGAAATTCATCTCTTTTGGCAGCGGGAGCAGCGGTAATTGCTATTATCTGTTTACCGAGAACGACGGCATTCTTATTGATGCCGGCGTGGGGATTCGCACCCTGAAGAAATGGTTTGCCGATTTCGGTCTCTCAATGTCAAACATCCATAACATACTCATCACTCACGACCATGCCGACCATGTGAAGTGCGTGGGCAGTCTCAGCAACGACCTGAAGGTGCCTGTCTATGCCACGCGCTTGGTTCATGCCGGAATAGAGAGGAATTATTGCGTAAGGCAGAAAGTGAACGGTGCCAACATGAAATATGTTGAGAAGCAGACACCTTTTGAACTGGGCGACTTCAGAATCACTCCTTTCGGCATTCCGCATGATAGTTCCGACAATGTGGGCTATATGATTGAGAACGGCGGAGTGAAGTTTTGCCTGATGACCGATGCAGGTCGCGTAACTGACGAAATGAAGGAGTACATCGCCCGTGCTAACTACCTTGTGATTGAGGCAAATCACGACGACGAAATGCTCATGTCGGGCCCTTATCCAGATCATCTGAAGGAGAGGGTGGCAAGCGATAACGGTCATCTTTCAAACAAATCGTGCGCCGTGGCGTTGGCGGAGAATGCCAGCGAGAACCTGAAACATGTGTGGCTGTGCCATCTGAGCGAGGAGAACAACCATCCAGAACTTGCGCGCAAGACCGTTGAGATGATTCTCGGCAGTTATGGCATCGTGGCGGGAAAGGATTTCATGCTTGAAGTGCTAAAACGCAAAACACCAAGTAATCTGTTCGATTTGATATGAAATTGATGCTTCCAGCAAGCATAAACAGAGGTAAAACTCAAAAAAAAACTTAATTGTCAATATTAATAAAAGAAATATTTTGTTAATTCGGGAAAAGTTTGTAATTTTGCACCCTGTTTGGAATAAGTATCAAAAAATCAGAAAAAAGTAGATAGAAATGTCGAAGATTTGTCAGATTACGGGAAAGAAGGCGCAGATTGGCAACAACGTTTCCCACTCAAAGCATCGCACAAAGCGTAGTTTTGATGTAAACCTGTTCAGCAAGAAGTTCTACTATGTAGAGGAGAGCTGCTGGATAAGCCTTAAGATAAGCGCAGCAGGCTTGCGCCTAATTAACAAAATTGGTCTCGATGCAGCTCTTAAGCAGGCAGTTGCCAAAGGATACTGTGACTGGAAGGACATTAAAGTTATAGGAGAATAATCATCATGGCAAAGAAAGCAAAAGGCAATAGAGTACAGGTTATACTTGAATGCACAGAGATGAAGAATAGCGGTCTGCCAGGAACAAGCCGCTATATCACTACAAAGAACCGCAAGAATACACCTGAGCGCATGGAGTTGAAGAAGTACAACCCCATCCTTAAGCGTATGACTGTTCATAAGGAAATTAAATAATAAATAAAGAAAGAAGATGGCAAAGAAAACTGTCGCAACCCTCCACGAAGGTTCTAAGGACGGGCGTGCATACACAAAGGTTATAAAGATGGAAAGAAGCCCCAAGACAGGCGCTTACATCTTTAACGAGCAGATGGTTCCTAACGAAGCTGTTAAGGATTTCTTTAAGAATTAATTTTCTTATAATCACTATAGAATTAAGCCGCAACATGTTTTATGTTTGCGGCTTATTTTTATGCTCGTTTACAAGCAAAAAACAATTCGTATATTTGCTATTGTGAAAGATTTGATGTAATTTTGTACGCAAAATAGATATTATGGGTATTTTCGGATTATTTAATAAAAAGAAGAAAGAGACACTCGACAAGGGTCTTGAGAAGACAAAGGAGAGCGTGTTCTCTAAACTGGCGCGTGCCGTTGCGGGCAAGTCAAAGGTTGACGACGACGTGCTCGACAATCTCGAAGAGGTGCTTATTACAAGTGATGTCGGTGTTGACACCACATTGAAGATAATTGAGAAGATTGAAAGCAGAGTGGCGCGAGACAAGTATGTTTCCACTTCTGAACTGAACGGTATATTAAGAGAGGAAATCGCTGACCTTTTGGCAGAGAACAATACCGAAGACAACGACAATTGGGATTTGCCCGCCGATCATAAGCCTTACGTCATTCTGGTGGTTGGCGTGAACGGAGTGGGCAAGACAACAACCATCGGTAAACTTGCATATCAGTTCAAGAATGCCGGCAAGAAAGTGTATCTTGGCGCTGCCGACACCTTCAGGGCGGCTGCCGTAGAGCAGTTGTGCATCTGGGGAGAGCGCGTGGGATGTCCCGTGATAAAGCAAAAAATGGGAAGCGACCCCGCGTCTGTTGCCTTCGACACTCTGAGTTCTGCTAAGGCAAACGACGCCGACGTTGTTCTTATTGACACCGCTGGGCGTCTTCATAACAAGGTGGGACTCATGAACGAGTTGAAGAAGATAAAGGACGTTATGAAGAAGGTGGTTCCCGATGCACCCGATGAGGTTATGCTTGTTCTGGATGGAAGTACCGGTCAGAACGCTTTTGAGCAGGCGAAGCAGTTTGCAGCCGTGACACAGATAACGAGTCTTGCTATAACAAAGCTCGACGGCACGGCAAAAGGTGGTGTGGTAATCGGCATAAGCGACCAGCTTAAAGTGCCCGTGAAATACATCGGTCTTGGAGAGGGCATGGAAGACCTGCAACTCTTCAACCGTCGCCAGTTCGTAGATTCTCTTTTCAGCAATAACTAATTATAGGAGTGTTGTTTTGAAGCGCAATCACGTTGACATAATCACCCTTGGCTGCTCGAAGAATCTTGTGGACAGCGAGATTCTGATGAAGCAGTTTGAGAATAACGGATACTCGTGCGACCACGATAGCGAGAATCCGGAAGGCGAGATTGCCATTATAAATACCTGCGGTTTTATAGGAGATGCCAAGGAAGAGAGCATAAACACGATATTGGAGTTTGCCGAACGGAAGAAGAAAGGCGAACTGAAGAAGTTGTTCGTAATGGGATGTTTGTCGCAACGTTATAAGAGTGAGCTTGAGAACGAACTCCCGGAGGTGGACAAGTATTATGGAAAGTTCGACTACAAGCAGGTTCTTGTTGACCTCGGTGTTGTTCAGTCGATTCCCGAAAGCGTCAGCCGCGTGATAACCACTCCTAACCATTATGCCTATATTAAAATAAGTGAGGGATGCGACAGGCATTGCGCTTATTGTGCCATACCTATCATTACGGGCAAGCACATCAGCCGACCAAAGGAGGAAATCATCAGCGAGATAAAAGAACTTGTTAGCCAGGGAGTTAAGGAGTTTCAGATAATTGCTCAGGAACTGACATTCTACGGGAGGGATTTCGACGGCAAGTCGCATATCGCGGAACTTGTAAGCGATATTTCAGACATAGAAGGCGTTGAGTGGATAAGGCTCCACTATGCCTATCCCGCACAGTTCCCGCTCGAGTTGCTCGATGTCATTCGCGAGAAGAAGAACGTTTGCAAGTATCTTGACATCGCCTTGCAACACATCTCCGACCACATGCTTTCGGCGATGCACAGGCATATAACGAAAGAGGAAACGTATAAACTCATTGAGGAAATACGCCGAAGAGTGCCTGGAATAGCCTTGAGAACTACGTTGATGGTGGGATTCCCCGGCGAGACGGAGCAGGACTATGAGGAACTGAAGGAGTTCACTCGATGGGCGCGTTTCGAGAGAATGGGCGCATTTGCGTACTCTGAAGAGGAGGGCACTTATAGCGAACAGCATTATAAAGACGATGTACCTGAAGACGTAAAGGAGGCAAGGCTTTCAAAACTGATGATGATTCAGCAGAAGATAAGTGCTGAACTCGAAGAGAAACGCGTTGGCACCACGATGAAAGTAATCATCGACAGGAAAGAGGGCGATTACTATGTGGGAAGAACGGAGTTCTCTTCGCCAGAAGTAGACCCCGAGGTGCTCGTTCCCGTAGAAGAAAAGCAGTTGACCATCGGTCAGTTCTACGATGTCAAGATTGTCGGTTCTGAGGAGTTCGACCTTTATGCTACAACTATATACTAAAAGAAGAAAACATCATAAACATGAATAATAAAGACTTCATACACCAATTGTCATTGCGGCTGGGCATCACTCATGAAGAGGCACAGGCCACAATGAACAAGACAATAGACATCATGGGCGATGTCTTTCAGGAAGGTGACTCAATACAGATGCCTAACTTTGGCACTTTCGAGGTGAAGAAGAGGCTTGAGCGTATAGTTGTTAATCCAGGCACAAAACAAAGGATGCTCGTTCCGCCTAAACTCGTGTTGGGATTCAAGCCCGTTGCTTCTTTAAAAGAGAAACTAAAGAATGGAGGGGCAGGCAATGAGTAGAATATCAATACAAGAGTTCGCAGAGAGACTTGCCGAGAAAAAAGGCATGAGCGTCTCCGATGCCCAGCAGTTCCTGACGGCCATGCTCGACACTATTAACGAGGGTCTCAAGGACGATAAAACCGTTAAGGTGAAAGGACTTGGAACGTTCAAAGTGATTGACGTTAAGCAACGTAAGAGCGTGGATGTTAATACCGGCGAGGAGATTATAATTGAAGGCAGAGGGAAAATAACGTTCACCCCCGATTCGATTATGAAAGACTTGGTGAACAAACCCTTCTCGCAATTCGAGACGGTGGTGCTTAACGAGGGTGTTGACTTCTCCGAAATTGACTCTATGGAGGGTGAAGATGAAGAGCCTACGGATGATGTTGAAATCACAGAAAATGAAGAGCAGCACGAAGAAATAATAGAGACAAAAGCAGATGAAGTGCCTCCTATTGCTGCGATTATGGGTAGCGAGGTGCCTGAAATAGAACCCGAAACAGGCGAAGAGGTAAGCAACGATGCTCCCGAAGCCGTTTCCGATGAGTCGTTCAGCGAGGCTTTGCTCGTGCTGGATTACATCAACGGAAAAGAGATGCCGCAAGAAACACCTGCAGAAGAGCCGGAGGAAGAGGGCCTTGATGCGACGGATGAGGCCATCGCAGATGCCTTGTTCGTGGTGCACTCGCTTGATGAGGAAAAGGCAGAGAAGGTGGAGGCGCCCGTTGAAACTATAGAAGAAACGGAAGAGGCGCCAGAAGCCGTAGTTGTAGAACTCGTTGATGAAACTACGGAAGAAATTCCTGACGAAGTTACTGAAGAGCCTTCGATTACCGAGAAGCCAGAACCCGTTGCGGAAGAACTGGAAGAACCGGTCAAGGAAGATATCGTTGAGGAAGAAGAGAAACCAGAATCCGTTGAAACGCCAACGGAACAAATCTATGACAATAGTGATGACGAGGAACCGTCGAGCACGTGGAAACGTTGGCTGATAGCTATTGCGTTGATAGCCGTTGTCGGTCTATTGTCATATTATTGCATCAATTTTTTCAACCACAAGGAGTCATTTGCCAACGAGGAACTTAACAATAATGCCTTAGCGGTTGACAGTCAGAAGGTTGCAAACGAGCATCCGGCTGATTCCGTAGCCGCCGTTGACTCTCTGGCAATAATGAAACGTGAGAAGGAAATCGAAGATTCTATCACGGCAGTTGCAATGAAAAATAAGGCCGAAGGTGCTAAAAAAGAAACTGTAGCGAAGCCCGAGCAAAAGCCTGTGGACGTAACTCCTGCACCAAACAAACCGCAACCAGCCGCTCCAACTACAAATAAGGAGTTAGAATACGCTAAAAGGCTTGTGCAATATGGCGCTTATAACATTGTTGGAACCGACAAGGTAATTACCGTTAAGAAAGGTCAGACAATGACATCTGTAGCAAAGGCTTATCTTGGACGCGATATGGCGTGCTACATCGAAGTGCATAACGGCACCACAACATTGATAGAAGGACAAAAACTCAAGATACCTAAACTTCAAACAAAAAAGAAGTCAAGAAGATAAATATATGCTTTTATAATGCAAGAGTTGTCCTTTCGCATTCTCATTGATGGTCTTTCGGGTGCTGAAAGGTATACATTTCGGGTGCTAAAAGGTATACAACTGAGCGCTGAAAGGTATACTATTGAATGCTGAAAGACACGCTTTCGACCACTTGTTGCAAACGACTTTAAGGGTATTAAACATAAAGTTTCTTAAAAGTAAGTTTTAAGAAACTTTTTTAATACTTTTTAGTCGCGTTTTTTCGGTTATCAGATGTGAAATTATTACTTTTGCATCTGATTAAAGAACATAACTATATAAAAGACAAAAATATGGCAGAAGCTTTTGATATACGCGAGTTGAACAACCGTATAGAGCAGCAGAGTTCGTTTATTGGTACCCTTACCGCGGGTATGGATCGTGTGATAGTAGGACAGAAGCACTTGGTGGATTCTCTCCTTATAGGACTTCTTAGTGACGGACACATACTTCTTGAGGGTGTACCTGGTCTGGCTAAGACTCTTGCTATCAAAACATTGGCACAACTAATCGATGCCGATTACAGCCGCATTCAATTCACTCCCGACTTGTTGCCGGCAGATGTTATCGGTACATTGATATATTCTCAGAAGGACGAGAACTTCCATGTGAAGAAAGGTCCGGTATTTGCTAACTTCGTATTGGCAGACGAAATCAACCGCGCTCCAGCCAAGGTGCAGAGCGCTTTGCTTGAGGCAATGCAGGAACATATGGTCACCATAGGAAGCGAGACATTCAAACTTCCCAACCCATTCCTCGTTATGGCAACGCAAAACCCGATAGAGCAGGAGGGTACATACCCGCTCCCTGAGGCTCAGGTGGACCGTTTCATGCTGAAGGTTGTTATTGACTATCCTTCAATAGAGGAGGAGAAACTGATTATTCGTGAGAATCTTCAGAGTTCGTTGCCTACAGTTACGCCGGTAATCACTTCAGAGGAAATCCTTAGTGCCCGTGATGTGGTTCGCCAGGTTTACATAGACGAGAAGATAGAGCAATATATTGCCGACATCGTTTTTGCAACACGTTATCCTGAAAAGTACAACCTTACGTCGCTTAAGGACATGATTACGTTTGGCGGTTCTCCGCGTGCGTCCATCAATTTGGCAAAGGCTGCCCGCGCTTATGCCTTCATCAAGCGCAGAGGATATGTAGTGCCAGAGGATGTTCGCGCTGTCGCTCATGACGTTCTTCGTCATCGCATCGGATTGAGTTATGAAGCTGAAGCAAGCAATGTCACCAGCGAGGAAATCGTAAGCAAGATTATCAACAAGGTTGAGGTGCCCTGATGATTCGCGTTGTTGGCAAAACTGTTTGTTTTATACCGTAAATTAGAATATAGATGGAGACATCGGACATACTGAAAAAGGTTCGTAAGATTGAAATAAAGACACGAGGCTTGAGTCGCA
>JAEEGG010021403.1_pt1 | contig 12845 bp, 11 predicted proteins | sample 9134161 | NCBI WGS metagenome assembly JAEEGG01 (sample SAMN16246543, study PRJNA631951) | gut metagenome | biome: gut microbiome; feature: rumen; material: CR-attached | host: Bos | place: Iran: Karaj | collected 2018-10
TGATCGGTACCGACTCCCACACCGTGAACGCTGGCGGCCTCGGCATGCTCGCGATTGGCGTGGGCGGTGCAGACGCCGTGGACGCCATGGTCGGCCTCCCGTGGGAACTCAAGTACCCGAAGATGATCGGCGTGAAGCTCACCGGCAAGCTCCAGGGCTTCGCTACCGCCAAGGACATCATCCTCAAGCTTGCTGGCATCCTCACCGTTAAGGGTGGCACCAACGCCATTATCGAATACTTCGGCGAAGGCGCACGCAGCCTCTCCGCTACCGGCAAGGCAACGATTGCCAACATGGGTGCCGAAGTGGGCGCTACCTGCTCCACCTTCAGCTACGACGATTCCATGAGCCGCTACCTCAAGGTGACCGGCCGCGCCGACGTGGCCGCCGCCGCCGACAAGATTGCAGAACACCTCAAGGCCGACCCCGAAGTCGAAGCAAATCCGGAAAAGTACTTTGACCGCGTCGTCGAAATCGACTTGAACACGCTCGTGCCGCACTTCAACGGCCCGTTCAGCCCGGACCGCGCCTACGCCGTGACCGACATGGCAGAATCCCTCAAGGCCACCGAAACCAAGCCGGAATCTACGCCGGTCGTAAGCGCCGCCCTCATCGGCAGCTGCACGAACTCCAGCTACGAAGATTTGTTCATGGCCGCGAACATGATCAAGCAGGCTCTCGCCAAGGGTCTTTCCCCGAAGTGCCCGCTCCTCATCAACCCGGGTTCCGAACAGGTGCGCTACACCGCCGAACGCGACGGCCTCATCGACTTGTTCAAGCAGTTCGGCGCCACCATCATGACGAACGCCTGCGGTCCTTGCATTGGCCGCTGGGACCGTGCCGGCGCCGACAAGAAGGAACTCAACACCATCGTTCACAGCTTTAACCGCAACTTCGCAAAGCGCGCCGACGGCAACCCGAACACGCATGCATTCGTCGCTAGCCCGCTCATGGCCGTGATTGCAGCGCTCAGCGGCGACATCCGCTTCAACCCGATGACCGACACCCTCGTGAACAACGAAGGTAAAGCAGTCAAGCTCGACCCGCCGGAACAGTGCGAACTCCCGCCGAAGGGTTTTGAAGTCAAGGACGCCGGCTACCAGGCTCCTGCCGAAGACGGTTCCAAGATTACCGTTTCCATCAACCCCGAAAGCAAGCGCCTCCAGGCTCTCGCTCCGTTCGCGGCTTGGGACGGCAAGGACATCGCGGGTGCCCCGCTCCTCATCAAGGCGAAGGGCAAGTGCACCACCGACCATATCTCCATGGCCGGCCCGTGGCTCAACTACCGCGGTCACTTGGAAAACATTTCGAACAACATGCTCATCGGCGCCGTGAACGCCTTCAACGGCGAAACCAACAAGGTCCTCTGCCAGTGCGGTGAATACAAGGAAGTCCCCGAACTTGCGAAGATTTACAAGGCCAAGGGCACGGGCTCCATCGTGATCGGTGACGAAAACTACGGTGAAGGCTCCAGCCGCGAACACGCCGCCATGGAACCGCGCTTCCTCGGCGTGAAGGCCGTGATCGTGAAGAGCTTCGCCCGCATCCACGAGACGAACCTCAAGAAGCAGGGCATGCTCGCCCTCACCTTCAAGAACGCCGCCGACTACGACAAGATCCAGGAACAGGACGTATTCGACATCGTGGGCCTCACCCAGTTCGCCCCGGGTTCCGAGTTCACGCTCGTCGCCCATCACAAGGACGGCTCCGTCGACAACATCGCCTTAAGCCACACCTACAACGAACAGCAGTGGGCATGGTTTAAGGCGGGTTCCGCCCTCAACCTGATCCGCGCGAACAACAAGTAATCGCAGGGAAATCGCTTAAAAAAGCTAATTTCCTAGTGTAAAAAAAATCTTCAAAGGACGGAATGTACTATTCCGTTCTTTTTTTATTTATATTCATTATTAATTTGTATGGGAAAGACAATGGAACCAAAATTTCCCTACCTAATTGCGGCATTAGGCCTTTTTGTGAGTTGCTCTGAAGGCCCACTCGATCTCACGCATTTCATCGAAGACTTAAGCACAGAAAGTTCATCTGCCACGGATTCGTCTAGTTCCATTCAGGATTCTTCGGAGGCCGTTTCAAGTTCAATCAGTTCCAGTTCCGTTTCCGAATCAAGTTCTTCGACTCCAATTTCATCAAGTTCTTCGAACCAGGATTCTTCAAGCTCTTCGAATCAAAATTCATCCAGTTCTTCAAATCAAGTTTCTTCAAGTTCCGCTCCAAGTTCATCTTTTTCGAGTTCCGTCACGCACTCATCCTCCAGCAGCATTCTTCAGCGCAGCAATTCCAGCAAAAAACATAAAACCGTTTAAAAGGTCGGACTCTACGTCCGGTTTTTGATTTTGGGCAAAAAAAGGCACTTTTTATAAAAGGCTAAAAAAAAGCGCCCATGGTCAGCAATATTAATATATATTAACATCAAGAACTAAGAGAGGTGTAAAATGAAAAAAACAATCCAGTTCCTGATTACGTCAGCGGCCTTACTTACCGGTCTCATATCAAGTGGCTGCACCGAGGAAAGCGTCGAGGACCTGGAAAACAAGTTTGTCGAAGCAATGAAAAATGGAGAAACCGAAAATATCCGAATATACGCCCGAAAAGCTTGTGAAAAAAACAGCGTCTACGGCTGTCATACTCTAGGTGGGCTGTACGAAAGGGAATCCGATTTCAGGAACGCAACAATATATTTGGAAAAAAGCTGTAGCATGAATAGCTCCCCCTGGAGCGAGAGGTCTTGCGCCGTACTGGGTCTAATTTACAACAAGGGCCTTGGCGTCGAAAAAGATATTGCAAAGGGAGAATCCTTCCTTGAAAAAGGTTGCAACCTGAACTTGAAAGATGGCTATGGTTGCTACGCAATCGCCGAAAGGCTTATTCGACTCAACGATTATGAAGGTGCTATTCCCTATTTTGAAAATGGATGCATTTTGAACACGCCAGAAGCATGTAGCGAATTGGGTACATTGTATTTCAAAGGATTGGGCACTAATGTAGATAAAGTAAAAGCATCTGTATTTTTTGAAAAGGCATGCAATTTAAAGGACGGGTACGGCTGTTACCTGGCCTCCGCAAAATACATGCTTGGTTACAACGTTCCCGCCGACACCCCGAAAGCAGTCCAATACTTCAAAAAATCATGTGAATTGGGCGTACGAGAAGCATGCGACAGTTATGCACAATTCAAAAAAGATTAGCACTACAAAAATGAAGAAATTTATTTCTGCTTTCGTGCTTGCTTTTACAACGCTATTGGGGTGTTTTATCATAAGCGCCTGCTCCGAGAATGTTGACGATTTAGTAATCAAGTTAACCGAAGCCGTAAAAAGTAACGACAATAAAAAAGCCCAGAAATACGCGGAAAAGGCTTGCAACATGGGTAGCGATTTCGGCTGCTACCACGCAGGCGGGCAACACGAAATAAAACACGATTACAAAAAAGCCATATTCTATTTTGAAAAAGCCTGCAATATGAAGACCATGCAATGGAGCGGAAGAGCTTGCACTGAAGCAGGAGCAATTTATTTAAGGGGTCTAGACGTAGCAGAACGAGACACCGCAAAGGCTGAAGATTATTTTGAAAAAGGCTGTACCCTGAACCATGGATACGGGTGCTATTCAGCAGCAGCGAAATATATATTGGGAAAAACCGCGCCAGTCGATGAAGCCAAGTTCCGTGAGTATCTCCAAAAAGCCTGCAATCTAGGAGAAGATCTCGGATGCATCCTAAGCGACTTGTAGCCAATCCCTAACGGACTTCACGTCCGTTTTTTTCTAAATTTGGCGGTGAAAAAAAGGCTTACGATGAATTTCAATAATTGGCAGGACATCTACCGGAACATGAGTCCGGAGATGAAGGAACAGGCCATGAAGATGGCCAAGGCAAGAATCAAGGAAAAGGTGATGCACTGGATTTCGCAGCCGGTGCTCGTGGCGGTGGCGCTCGTGCTCGGCGCCATCGTCGGTACGCTTACCGCATTCTTTGGCCAGGTGCTCGACAGCTTCGGCGCAATCCGCGATGCAAACCCGCTATACTGGATTCCGGCGCTCGCACTCGGGGGCGTCGCCATCGTGCTCACGTACAAGAAATTCGGAAAGGGCTCGGAACGCGGCATGGGAATCATTTTCGATGTCGCGCACGGCAAGGAGAAGGAAGTTCCGCTCCGCCTCATCCCGCTCATCATGGTGACGACCTGGGTCACGCACCTCTTCGGGGGCAGTTCGGGCCGCGAGGGCGTGGCGATGCAGATTGGCGCCACCCTCGGCCACAACATGAGTTCGAAAATCCACGTGGAGAACGCTCCCCGCATTTTGCTCGTGGCAGGCATGGCGGCAGGCTTCGCAGGCCTCTTCCAGACCCCGCTCGCGGCCATCGCGCTCTCGCTCGAAATCCTGCTCGCAGGCCACCTCGAGATGGCGGCCCTACTCCCTGCCGCCGTTGCCGCCTTCACCGCATGCAAGGTTTCGCAGATGTTCGGGGAAACAGCCATCATCGCCATGAACGACATCTTCCCGAGCGACATTTCACGAATTCTCTGGAGCGACAGCGGGCTCGACATTTACTTTATCCTGAGGCTCACCGTCCTCGGCATCATCTTCGGGCTTGTCGGTGGCGGGTTCGCGAGACTCCTCCCGCTTTCCAAGAAATTCTTTGCCGAAAAGTTCCCGAACCCAGTCAAGCGCGTCGCCATCATGGGCGTTGTCCTCAGCGCGCTCCTGCTTCTTTGCTGGCAGGGCCGCTATTCCGGCCTCGGCACGAACCTCATCGAATTGATTTTTTCAGGCTCCGGGGAAAGCGCCGCCTACGACATCTTCGCCTACGACTGGATTCTGAAGATGCTGTTTACCATCATCACGCTCTCGGTCGGATTCCAAGGCGGCGAAGTGACCCCACTGTTCACCATCGGTGCAACTCTCGGCACGGTACTCGCTGCAATCGTCGGCGTGCCGCTCCCGCTTGCAGCCGCCCTCGGCTATGCGGCTGTATTCGGCGCTGCCACGAACACGCTGTTTGCCCCCATCCTCGTCGGTGCGGAAATCTTCGGGTTCGACCTGCTCCCCACATTTTTCATAGTCTGTACGGTCGCCTACGTATGCAACGGCGGCAAGTCCATCTACGCACAAAAGAAGATTAGACTAAAGTAGTCGCGGCGCAGTTTAGGGCCGTCCGCGTTAAAAACGGGTTGCCATGCCGCATAGAATGTCTTAATTTTAGGGCATGCAAAACAATCGTGAAAACTGGGGCTCCAAGATAGGAGTCATCCTCGCTGTCGCAGGTTCGGCAGTCGGGCTCGGCAACTTCCTTCGATTCCCCGTACAGGCGGCCACCAACGGCGGCGGCGCATTTATCATTCCCTATCTCATCGCATTCCTCTTACTCGGCATTCCGCTCGCATGGATGGAATGGACCCTCGGGCGCTACGCGGGCCGCCACAACTACGGCACCGCCCCGAGCACGCTCCACATCATCTTCGACAAGAAGAAGCCCTGGGCAAAACACCTCGGTTCCATCGGGCTCCTGCCTCCCCTCTTCATCGTCTTCTACTACGTGTTCATCCAGTCGTGGATCCTCGCGTTCGCCTATTACTCCCTTACGGGCAAGCTCATGGAAGTCACGGCACAGGGCAGCGCCGCCGTCACGCAGTTCTTCGGCGACTTCATCATGCTCAAGACGTGCGTGGGCCCCGTCCCGGCCGCCATCATCTTCTTCCTCATCACGTTCGCCTGCAACATGACCGTTCTCGCCCTGGGCGTACGCAAGGGCATCGAGCGCGTGAACAAGATCTGCATGCCCATCCTGCTATTCCTGGGCATCGTCCTCGTAATCCGCGTGCTTACGCTCCCGAATATCGGCAAGGGCCTCGCCTTCATGTGGAACCCGAACTTCAGCGAACTCGCCAACCCCAAGGTATGGATGGCCGCCGCGGGCCAGGTATTCTTCACCATGAGCCTCGGCATGGGCATCATCTGGTGCTATGCGAGCTACCTCAAACCCAAGGAAGACCTGGTGCTCTCCTCCCTTACCGCGAGCGCCACGAACGGTCTTGCCGAAATCATCATCGGCGGTACGGTCGTCATCCCCATCGCGGTCATCATCGCGGGCGCGAACATCGAGGAATGTGCGAAGCTCGGCACCTTCGGTCTCGGCTTCCAGACCATGCCTTACGTGTTCGGAACGCTCCCGCTCGGCGGCGCACTGCAGGCGCTCTGGTTCGCGTTGCTCTTTTTCGCGGGCATCACCAGCGCCATCTCGATTATCCAGCCGCTCATCAGCTTCTGCGAAGACGACCTCAAGTTTACGCGCAAGAAGTCCGTCACGACCATCAGCATTATCATCTTTATCGGTAGCCTCACCGCCATCTTCGGCCTTGGCGCGGGCACGGTCGACGAACTCGACTTCTGGGGCGGCACGTTCCTGCTCGTGGTGTTCGGCGCCATCCAGGCCATCATATTCTCGTTCGTCCTCGGCCGCAGAAAGTCACAAATCGTGCAGCCCGGCGAATCCGTGGCTTTCGCCCTGATGAACGAGGGCTCGCAGCTCAAGCTCCCCCGCTTCTTCAGGCCCATCATCCAGTATGTTTGTCCGGCCTACCTGATTATCCTGCTCGTTTCGTTCACGTTCACCGACGGTCTCCCGCTCATCACGCTGAGCAACATTCCCGCCGATGCCAAAGTGACGTTCCTCGGGGGAGAATTCTCGAAGCTCCACTTCACCTGGGCTTTCCGCGGGTTCATGCTGTTGCTGGTCGTGCTGCTGAACATCGCCATCGCCTACGCCTGGCGCAAGGGCGGCACCGCCGAAATGGGTCGTGACACGAGCATCCACAAGATGCCGCTCGGCAAGTCGGACGAATACATCAACCGCTTGGCAAACAAGAAGAAAAAGGAGAAGTAGCATGGACGCAGAATTTACGACAGGCGGACTCATTTTCATGCTCACCTCGTGGGCGGCAATCATCGGGCTGTGCATCTTCTGCTTTGCGAAGGTGTTCAAGAAGAAGTAAGTTTAACAATGAACGTCCCCGCGGGGACAAAAGGAATGACAAATTATGGATATCGTCAAGAAAGTTTCTGAACTCGGGCTCGCGCTCCCGCAGTGCCCGGCACCGCTCGCGGCATACGTTCCCGCCGTACGCTTCGGCGACACCGTCGTCGTCTCGGGCCAGCTTCCGAGCGTCAAGGGCGACTTTTCCGCTTACACGGGATCCGTCCCGAACGAACTCTCCATCGAAAAGGCGACCGAAGCGGCACGCATCTGCCTCCTGAACAACATCGCCGCCGCGGTCTCCACGCTCCAGCACGGCGAGACGCTCAAGCTCGTGCAGATGCAGGGATTCGTGCAGTCCGCAGCCGACTTCCACGAACAGCCCGCCATACTGAACGGCGCAAGCGAACTGGCCGAAAAGATCCTCGGTGAAAACGGCAAGCACGCGCGCACCGCCGTGGGTGTCGCCGCGCTCCCCAAGAATGCCGCCGTCGAAATCAGCTGCACCTTCCAGGTCATCCCCGAAGAAGTGCGCTACAACGGACGCATGAACTGGATCGAGCCGTAAAAGGCTTCTGCACCGGGCTAGTTCATGTCCAGCGCGGAAAGTTCTTTCGCCAGTTTCTCGTTCTGACGCTTCAGGGAATCGAGTTCCTGCTGCATCGTCTGGATCTGGCGTTCCATCTCGACCTTGTTCGCCGTCAGGCGCGCGATTTCTTTGTTCGTTTCCTGGTCGGAACAGGCCGTAAGTCCTACAAAGCAAGCTATTGTTGCCAAAATAACGATAAGTCTTGTCATGTGCAAAATTTAAATATAAATAGAGGGAGAGGTTTCTCCCGCCTATAAAATAAGGGTATTATGATAGATAAAGTCTGGTCTTGGTTCACTAGTCAAGGATTCGAAGGGTCCGTATCCGTAAGGAACACCGATTTCAAGGAAATCAGCGCTTCGGGCATGTTCAGCAGCAAGGCGAACACCCCCGACGACGATTCCTTCATCCATGAGGCCATCTACAAGATGGACCCGGACTACAGCGTTGTCGCCATCATCAAGCAGGTGGGCGCAAAATCGGCCGAAGACTGGGCAGTAGACGCTTTTCCGGACGGCATTCACGAAGTCAGCTTCGCAGGAAGCGCCGACGACATCCAGACAAACCTTGACAACGCCATCCTCGAAGGACTCGCCCACAGGAAAGTCCTCATCGTGCGCGAATCCGGAGCCGTAGTCAAATTCGGCTACAAGTTCGAAGACCTGCTATAATAATTTATCTTTGGCTATATGAATTCGAGTACGAGGCCATCTCCGGAACTTCTCCTGCCCGTGGGCACGCGCGAGATGCTGGAGGCCGCCGTCGCAAACGGCGCCGATGCCGTTTATTTCGGGGTTCCGCACTGGAACGCGCGCGGTCGAACGGAAGACTTTTCGTTCGACGATGTCTACGACATGATCCGCTACGCAAGGCTACGCGGTGTGCGCACGTTCCTTGCGATGAACGTTCTCGTATTCGAGCGCGAACTGCGGGAGTTGCCCGAGTTTCTTGAAAAAATCATCTCGCTGGAACCGGACGCCTTCATTATCCAGGACATCGGGCTTGCGCGCCTGATACGTGCCATCGCACCCACACAGGAGATTCACGCGAGCACGCAGATGACGCTTGCGAGCGCGGAGGCCGTCAACCTGGTCGCAGGAATCGGGTTCAACCGCGCCGTACTCGCACGAGAACTCTCGCTCAAGGAAATCGCACGCATCAAGGAAGCGACCCCGCTCGAACTCGAAGTATTTATACACGGGGCACTCTGCGTGAGTTATTCGGGGCAGTGCCTCACCAGCGAGAACTTTGGCGGCCGGAGCGCGAACCGCGGGCAATGCGCCCAGAGTTGCAGGCTCCCCTATCGCATATTCGTAGACGGCAAGGAATTTCGCGATACCGATGCGCAGTTCCTGTTCAGCCCGCACGACTTGTGCGCCCTCCCGAAGTTAAACGAACTTGAAGAAATCGGCGTGAATTCGCTGAAAGTGGAAGGCCGCCTCAAGAGCCCGGAATACGTGGCAGCAGTCACGAAGGCCTACCGCAAGGCATTGAACCGCATCCCGCTCGACGGCAAGGACATGGAACCCCTTGAGGTGCTGTTCAGCCGCGGCCTGCGTGCAGGCTGGCTCGACGGGGACAACCACCAGGAACTTGTGGACGGTACGTTCAGCAACCATCACGGGCTTTTCCTCGGGACGGTCGCGAAGGTAGAACGCGGGTGTGTCATAGTGGGGCTAGACGACTCGCTTGTCGATGGTTTGAACCGCGCCGACGATTTCGCTGCAGGTATGGGGCCGCGGCCGGGTGACGGCATTTTGTTTGAAAATGCCGCCCTCGGAGTAAGCATCGGGAGCCGCCTGTATGCATCGCAGGAGGCACACCTCCCCCACACCAAGCGCGGCGACCCGAAGTACCTGCGGCTCGAATTCGGGCGCGACTTCGATACGCGCCAGATTGCCACAGGCATGAAGGTTTACCGCAACGACTCGCCTGCGCTGGAAAAGGAATTGCGCAAGACGTTTACCGACCGCGAGCAGGCAAAACGCATTCCCGTGAACATGGAACTTTCGGGGAGCATCGGCGGCCTGCTCAAGCTCGTCGTCTACGACGTGCCGCGCAACCGCGTCGAAGTCGAAAGCGACACGGTGCTGGAAGCCGCGAGGAATAGTTCGGCCGACAGCAATGATGCAGGTAAGAACGGCGCGGGCGATAAACTGCGCGAACTCGCACAGAAGGAACTTTCGGGCCTGAGCGCAACAGCCTACAACCTCCGGAATCTCGAAGTCAATGTTGAACGCGGAGCCTTCATTCCTGGGAAACTCCTGCGCACACTCCGCCAGAAGGCAATAGAACTGCTCGACGCAAAGCGCTGCGAATGGAAGGAACTGAACCCGAGTGCAGTAGCGGGCCGCGCCCTCCTCAACAGCGTAAAGTTTGCGAACATCAAAACCGCCGCACAGTCCAAAACCGGCAACACACAATACTCCATAAACGGCGCGCGCCCCATCATCTCGGTCCTCGTCCGCAGTCCCGAACAAATCCCTGCGCTCGAAGGACTCGACATAGACAACGTTATCATGGACTTCGACTGGGGCGTGAAATACGACGAATCGCTCCAGCAGATCCGTGAACTCGGTTTCAAGGCGGGTATGGCCACGCTCCGCATCCACAAGCCGGGCGAAAGCCATTACCTCAAGAACATCCTGCGGCTATGCCCCGACTTTGCGCTAGTGCGCAACCTCGGCGCACTTTCCATCCTCAAGGATAGCGGCATCCCGCTCACCGGCGACTACAGCCTGAACGCAGCAAACAGCCTAAGTTACGACTGGCTCCTGTCGCAGGGATTGCAAACGCTCCACCCCTCGTGGGACCTGAACTCCACTCAACTTTTCGACCTGCTGGATGATATCGACGGGAGCCGCATGGAACTCACGCTCCACCAGTACATGCCCGCATTCCATTCCGAATACTGCGCATTCGCCCGCGCGCTTACCAGCGGCCGACGATTCCCCGAATGCGGCAAGATTTGCACCCAGCACAAGGTTGAAATCCTCGACCACAAGGGTGAACGACACTTCTTGCAATCCGATGCCGAATGCCGCAACACGCTCTTTGTTGGCAAGCCGCAATCCGCGCTCAAGTTGCTGCCCGAACTGCAAAAGGCCGGGGTAAACCACTTCCGCCTCGAAATGCTCCAGGAAGACGCAGCGACCGTACGCAAGAAGGCGCTCATCTACACGCAGGCCATCCGCGGGAAGATTTCCATCGACGAGGCCATCCGCCTCGCCGGCGTCGAGGAGAAATACGGCCTGAGCGAGGGCCAGCTCTTCAACGAGAGCGTCTGGAAAGACCGCAAAAAAAAATGACGCCGGCAAATAAGCCGACGCCATAATTAAGCCATAATTACGCGAACTAATCAGCGCAGTACGTGCTGTACAAGACATCCTTAGAGTAATCCTCAAACGAATGATCCTCAATAAGCAGGAATTTACCGTCGCATGAGTATTCTGCAGTCGGATCCGTGGCAAGAAATTCCAGTGTCTTTTGACAGAGTTCTTCATCAGTCTGTTCCGACTTCGTTATCATAACGGCCTTGCCGGTGTCCCACTTGAAAGTCATCTCGCCGCCACCTTCACCGTTCTGAATGACCCAGGTGTCGTCGGACTTCTTGAAGTTGCAGGTATAGTCGCCATCGCCGCCATTGCCCGGTCCAACGTCACCATCGCCGTCTGTAGAGCCTTCACCATCGTCATCCGTACCGGTTTCGTCGCCATCATCCGAGGGCTTTGTATCCTTGCCCCACGATGCCGGTTCTGGGCAAGCCTTCGTCGCGGCTCCGGCATATTCCTGGAATTCCTCTGTGGTCACGGTTACTTTAGATTTAACCGTATAAACGTTATCTTTACAAGTCATTTCAGCATCTTCATCGTCAATTTCATTCGGTACAGGACCAGCACATACATCAGGATGTCCAGAACCATATTCATAACGCGTTGTCATGGTTCCATCTTCGTTATGGGTATATGTCATCGTAACCGAGTAGGGCCCGGCATTCTGCTTGACAACGACCTTCTTAGCCGTAATGTCGCAGGTATAGAGTTCGTCATCACCTCCAGCACTTGTTCCGCTATCATCGTCGCCACAGGCGGTCAGGCAGGCCATAGCGGTCAGGGCGAGGGCACTGGTCCAAAGCAATTTTTTCATGTGTACTCCTTGATTTTTGCGTTTAAGAAGAATATAACCAAAAAAGAAGAAGCATGCACAAATTTTCACAACATGCTTCACTTTTCGTGCAAAAATTTGTCCTTTATCACGTTGCAAACCGCTTTTTTCTATATTTAGCCTACTTTTTTACCCCCTCACACAAAGGAACATCATGAAAATCGCCGATAAGACCGTCGTCCAGATGCACTACACCCTCACCTCCGACGAAGGAGCCGTCATCGATTCCTCCGAAGGCCGCGAACCGCTCCAGTACATCCAGGGTGCCCACATGATTGTCGTGGGGCTCGAGAACGCGATGGTCGGTCACGAAGTCGGCGACAAGTTCGACGTGAAGGTCATCCCCGCCGAAGGCTACGGCGAATACGACGAACGCATGACGCAGGAAGTCCCGGTTGACGTGTTCCAGGGTGTCGACAAGGTGGAACCCGGCATGATGTTCTACGCGCAGACGCCCATGGGCCCGATGCCCATCCGCGTCAAGTCCGTCGCGGGTGACAAGGCCGTGATTGACGCGAACCACGAACTTGCGGGCAAGAACCTGAACTTCGCCATCGAGGTCGTGAGCGTGCGCGAGGCTACCGAAGAGGAACTGAACCCGCAGGGCCACTGCTGCTGTGGCGGCAAGGGCGACGGCGAATGCAAGTGTGGCGAAGAAGGCCACGAATGCGAATGCGGCGGTGAAGGCAAAAAAGAAAACTGCGACGGCCAGGGCGGTTGCGGCTGCCCCAACCACGACAAGCACCACGGCAACGGGTAATTTAACGCAAAAATAACCCTCCGAATACTTTTTTCGGAATTTTTAGTTATTTTATGGGAACAACAAGAAGGGAGATACCCATGAAGAAATTCGCTCTTATCGCCGGAGTCCTAGCCACGACCACCCTCCTTATCGGGTGCGCCAAGAAAATGATGCTGGACGACCCCACCCTCTACGACCAGTACCTCACCCGCAGTTACAACCAGCCTGCCGGGAAATGCTTCTACGCCGTTCAGGTCGCCTTTGCAGAGAGAGGCGTCGATCTTACCAAGGTCGATACGGATAGGGGCCGAATCGTGACGGACAGGCACGTGATTGCCTATTACGCAGTGCCCGGAGAA
>JAEEGG010021412.1_pt1 | contig 12843 bp, 11 predicted proteins | sample 9134161 | NCBI WGS metagenome assembly JAEEGG01 (sample SAMN16246543, study PRJNA631951) | gut metagenome | biome: gut microbiome; feature: rumen; material: CR-attached | host: Bos | place: Iran: Karaj | collected 2018-10
CAGGACTGAACACTGGTGACTATAGCGGTACCTTGAAGCTGACCATTGGTGAAGACAATGTCGATATTCCCGTCCGCATGAATGTGCCATCAAAGGAGAAGCCTACGGTAACCATACATAATGTGAGCAATATATCATATAATACAGCCTTGTTTAAAGGTGGCATCGTTTCCATCGGAAGTCAGAAAGTCACCAAACATGGTTTTTGCTGGGACACCAAAGAAAAACCAGAGGTGGGTAGCGGCTCATCGTGTAATTTGGGCGACTGCGCTACAGCCAAGGACTTTGAATATAGTGTCTCGCAATTGAAGTCGGGTACCAAATACTATGTAAGAGCGTATGCTGAGAATGCAGAAGGCATCAGCTACTCTGGTCAACAAACCTTTGTGACGGAAGAAGAACCTCAGAAACCTGAAGTAGAAACAGGAACTGCCTCTAACATAAAAATCAATAAGGCTACTATGTCGGGTAATATCCTGAAAGTGGGCAATGATGCAGGTATCATACAATACGGCCATGTATGGCACACTTCTGCCAACCCCACAACAGCCAACAATAAGACGGAGCATGGTGTAACTTCCAGTGTCGGCCCGTTTACGTCAACGCTGACAGATCTGAAACCACACACCACCTATCATGTTCGTGCTTACGCTACCAATGCCATAGGTTCAGCCTATGGAAACGACGTTACTTTTACTACAGAATATGACGTAGTCAGTATGACCACTGTCAGTGTTACGAATATCACTCATAATCAGGCCACAACAGGGGGGTCCATTAGCGATATGGGCGGACATGCCATTACAGAGCGAGGCGTATGCTGGAGCACATCCGTCAACCCGACGACATCAGACAGCAAACAGGCATCGACGGAGACATCAAGTCGCTACAGTGTTCGCATCAGTGGACTGACAGAACAAACCGATTATCATGTCAGGGCATACGTCATTACCAAGAATGGTAATACCTATTATGGTAATGATGTCACGTTCCGCACTACGCACGAAATAAAATTGCCTCAGTCTTCCAAGACTACTGTGTCGAGCATCACAACAAACTCTGCTACCTTCCGCAGTTCCATTACAAGTGACGGTGATGGTAACATCAGTGATTGTGGCTTCGTATACGGCAAGACGGCAGGTCCGACAGTTGGCAATGCCACAAAGGCTAGTTGCGGCAAGATGCAGTCTGGTGCGTTCTCAAAGAACGTAACAGGACTGAGTGACAATGCGACCTATTATGTCCGCTCATACGTTGTCAACGAGGCGGGCACAAGCTATGGCGAGGAAACCAACTTCGCTACACTGGAAATCTTGAAACCCACAGTCAGCGATGTCACGGTAGGTCGCGTAACGTACAAGTCTGTCAGCCTGTCTGCCAAGGTTACATCCGTTGGAAATGGTACGTTAAGTGATGCCGGATTTGTCTATTCTACGTCGCCAAATCCAAGTATGACAAACCATAAAGCATCTTGCGGCAAGACGAGTGATCTTTCTGTCAAAGTGTCGACGTTGACGCCTGAAACGAAATACTATGTACGCGCATACGCTACTAACGAAAAAGGAACTACATTAGGCACGGAAACTTCCTTTACTACGACCAAAGAGCCTACGGGCAATGATGTCGGGTTGGACGACTATGGTGACGATAAGAACTGGGATAAATAGGAAACAATAAAGACATGAGCATCATGAAGAAACCGTTTTTTAATATCATATTAGCAGCTGTGGGCATGATGATGGCAGCCTGCTCTCAGGATTCCACAATCAGTTCTGAACAAAATCAGCCCCAATCCTATACCTACTCATTACAGCTTGACGCTGTTGTTAATGGGTTTGGACAAGGAACAACTCGCTCTACATATACATGGACAAACGGAACACAAATCTACCTACAATTCCATGTGGGCGAGAATCGCATCCAAGGCACGGCGAAGTATAATCAGGCAACAGGACAATGGACGGTTACCACCAGTCAGCAGATAGCAGCAGACACCGATGGCGACTGTGAAGCGTACTATTTCGTCAATGCCAGTGGTACATCGTCGCAAGCTGTTACGCTCAATGCCCAATCTATTATCTATCAAGACCTAGAAGGTAGCTTTACTTTTACAGAAGACCAGGTGATGTCTGTCAAAGTGTTGTTATCACCTCGTACTGGCCGTGTCCGTTTCAAAGGCAAAGCTTCTACGAAATTTAGCGTTTCTGGTTTATCATTCCATACAGGTTATAACCTCGCAAGCAATTCGTTTACAACGAATAGCGCCAAGTTATCTTCAGCGTTCGATGAGGAAGGCGATACAGACTATTACTATGTGTACTTTACCGAAGTCAACAAGCGACAGCTATCCGTCGATGGCATAGGCAAGGGAGCTTTCTTACGTAGTTTTGATGAGACCGTTTTGTCTGTGGGACAAAGCGGATATATCACCCTTCCTGCAGCAGACAACATTCCTATAGGTTGGACGCTGATTAATACGGACAACCAGAAGGAGATAACCTTGCCAACTGTATCTGCTGTTGACGTCAGCAAGTTGCGTAGTCATTTTGCTACTGCCACAGCCTCTGTCACTAGCCTTGGTAATGGTACGCTGAGCGAAGTGGGCTTTATCTACTCTACAAATAGCGATCCGACACCTGTCAACGGCACAAAAGTGGCCTGTGGTAAATATGCTACGATTGAAGCACGCCTCGCATCGCTGACGGCAAAGACCACCTATTATATTAAGGCGTATGCCATCAATGAGCGAGGAACGACCTACGGCAGTGTGACTCACTTCACAACCCTCTCTGAAGAGGAAGACGGGACGGGCTTTGGTCGTGAGGACTATGGCAACGACGAAAACCTGAACGGCAATGGCAGCAGCAGTGGCGACTTCAAACGTGAGGGTTTTGGTGACGACGAGGACTTGACTAATATTTCGTCAAGTAGTGGAACCGTCAATAAAAGTGAATTTGGTGATGATGAGGATTTAAATAATGCCTTATCGAGTGGCGGAACCATCGGAAAGAATGGCTATGACAGCGATGAGGACCTAAATAATACATCGTCAAGCAGCGGAACTATTAACAAGGATGGTTTTGAAAACGATGAAAATTGGAATTAAAAGAATAACAACAACAATAAAAAACAAAGAACTATGAAAAAGTTTATGTATTTCATGTCATTCGCAGTAATGGCCTTGGTGTCAGTATCGTGCTCAAACGACGAACTCGACAATGTGGACCCTCCCACCCATGAGCGTGTTTTACAAAAAGCGATCTTGGTTTTCAATGGTAATAAACCGACCTTCGAAAATGAAGGAACAACGCGTGCTGCTACAGATAGTTGGGCCAATGGTTCAAAAGTCTATCTTCAATTCACCGTAGGAGGTGGGCGTGTAGACGGTGTTGCAACTTATTCTGCCTCTACTCAGGAATGGACAGTAGAGTATTATGGAGCATTACAGACTACTAGCGACGGAAAATGTGAAGCCTATTATTTTGAGAATGCGGGTACGGCAGATTACAAATCGGTGTCATTGACAAGTTCAACGTCTATTTATGCAGATAAAAAGGCGTCTTACACTTTTGATGATAACTCTGTAAAGGTAACAGCTAATCTGAAACCCATGACTGGTCGAATCCGTATGAAAGGTTCAGCAAACCAACAGTTCGTCGTTGAAGGTATCACCTGTTACAAATACTATAATATTGAGAACAATACCTTTACTATTGGTGACAATGCTTTCAAGTCAACTGTCAATAAAGATGGCTATTCAGACTATATATATGGTTTCTTCGCAGATGAGGACCAGCGTAGCATTACGTTCCATGACAGACCAAACAACGTAGGCTTTGAAAGAATTTTTGGGGCAAATGCTTTAGCTGTAGGGAAAAGTGGCTATTTGGATATTCCGACTTTGGAGAAAAGAAGTGGATGGAATGTTTTACGTTATAAAGACTATACAGTATCTGATGTTACCTTCCGAATGATTAAGGTCTATAATGGAACAGCAGACCTCACCAGCAACTACTACTATATTGGAGAGACAGAAGTGACGCAGGCTTTATGGAAAGCTGTTATGGATGACAATCCGTCTTCTGTTAAAGATGATGAGTGCCCCGTGACAAATATTAATATGGTTAATGCTAAGGATTTTGTTTCAAAATTAAGTTCAAAAGTTGGAATACATTTTGATCTGGTAACTTCTGAAGAATATGTATTTGCTGCTAAGGGTGGTAATTTATCACAGGGATATAAATATAGCGGAAGTAATACCATAGGAGATGTCGCATGGTATAGTGGCAATGCTACGCAAGTACAAAAGGTAAAAACAAAAAAACCAAACGAACTGGGAATATACGATATGAGTGGCAATGTCTGGGAATGGATCCGCAATTCCTCTAATAACTCCTATTTGTATGGTGGCAGTTTTTTGTCAGATGCTAATGGCGTAACACCTACTTCCAATACCTATTCTTATAATAATAGCAATAATGATTTTGGCATCCGCCTTGTCTGTGAAGAAACATTCGTGAAATTCTAAAATGTGACAAACGAAGTAATATAAGCGACGAACAAAAAAATGATGACATCATCATAATAATGTAAACACTCGTTCTTTAACATACTGAGACACATAACGGCAAAGAAATATTAGATTGCAGGTTATTGTTTTTGTCGTTATTGTGTCTCAGCAATGCCAGAGGGCATAGAGAGAATTAATTAGTATTAACACAATAAAAACAAAACAATTATGAAAAAGAACATTTTAGTAATGGCATTCGGCATGGCAGCCATGCTGGTGACCTCGTGTGGTGGCGGAACTACCAAAAGTGTAGTTGATAACAGTTATTATAATAATCCACAACCGTATCAACGGCAAACTCAGCCTCAAGCTAAACCTACACTTCCAGAACGAGTGGCTGAGATTAAGGCAAGCCATGTTGAGAAAGCGGCAAGCGAGGTAAAAAACGGATGTTTTCGAGGTTATGGTTTAGCAAACGACTATGATCAAGGTGATGCACGTAAAGATGCTCTTCGTTATGCCCAAACTGAGATAGCAGAATTGTTGGAGAGAGCTATTGAAGGAACAACTGATGAATTCCGTAAAAAAGGTAATAGTTTGTCTGGAAAGAAATTCAATGAAAAGAAATTGGAAGAGCATATTCAAACGAGTGTTGCAGAAGTTATACGCAATAGCCGTGTAGTTGATTATCAGGCTTATAAACTTTCTGATGGAACCATTGACTACGAAATCTGTGTTGAGATGAGCAAGCCTGCAGAAAAAGTCGTAGAGGAAGTTTACGATGGTATTAAGCGAGAAGAAATATTTGAAATTGATTTCGATCGTGATGAATATGTGAAAAAGAATATGGAACGTATACAAGAAAATCATAAGATAATTAATGAGAAAAGAAAACAAAAGTAAAAGGGGGCTAATCGTCGCTCTTTTGTTGACAATTACAGTCGTTGTAATTGCTCAAAAGCCCAAATGGGTTGGGAATACTCCACAAGAACTTAATTATACTTATAAGTTCGTAGAAGTTGTTTCTCATGGCAGTGGTCTAGATGGAGCCAGAGTCTCTGCTATAGGTCAGTTGGCAGATAACGAACAACTGCAAGATGGCATACGTGTCTATCGAAAGACCAAGGAAACAGAAACCATTGATAAGCGGCGTATCAATAATGGACCATTGCAGAAGACCAAGGATCAGCACATTGTAGTGGAAACTACCATTGATGGTGAGAAGTATAACTTGCAGGCAAACCGTATTGACGAATGGGGTGGGTACAAGAATGGGACTTATGAATTGCATACACTTTATCAAGTTGCAACTTGTGAAGATCCTGTTTTCGACCGCACGTATCTGACCACCAATTACGGTGCCACTCCAATTGCCATGTCGATTATCCCAGGCTTAGGCCAGTGGTATAAGGGCAGCAAGGTAAAGGGTATCTGCATGTTTGCTGCTGAGGCCGCAGCTGTAGCAGGTATTATTATATGTAATAATGAGGCTAACACGGCTGAGAAAAATATCAAGTTGGAACCGAAGTATGCTAAGCATTATGAAGATAAGAAGTCGAACTGGGAGACTGGACGAAATATCTGTATTGGTGCCGCTGCTGCTATATGGATTTACAACATGATAGATGCTGCTGTGGCTAAGGGCGCCCGTCGTGTAGAGGTGAAGCCTGCTGGTCGAAGCTATGTGAGTCTGACTCCAGCGTTAGACAAAGACTATGCAGGCCTGTCGTTAACATACAATTTCTAGCCTTATGCTTAGGATATTACTATTAATAGCAGTACTTATTCATTCCGTTTTCTACGGAATGGGGGTAAGTGCTGCTATTAATGATTCTCCGTCAAAAGAACTACCACAGTGGTTCGTTTTTCCTAAAGATGGAGAGTATGTCGGTTGTTCTTTTCCTTCTGAATATACTGGCACTCGTCATGAGACTGCAATTGTTGGTGCAATTCTTAATTACATTATTTGCAATATAGATTTCAATACTATTGCCAAAGAGGATATTTCTTCCACTTCTTATAGTAAAACTTTCGATGCTTTATACAAGCGTCTTATTTCTCTTCCAATTCACATTCAATTAATTAGATTAGAAGCTATCGAGAAAAACACATACGTTGCAATAAAAGTTGATACCATTGAAAATAAAGAAATGAATTATCTCAGTTTTAACTACAAACTTGGAATGCATGCAACAGATTATAGTAAAACAGAGGATACGATGATTAACTTAACGTTTGGTAAAGAGGGGGATTATCAAATTATTGAAAAATCTATTGATTCTAAGACGTCATTAACATTACATGGACAAAAAAATTTCATAACTGAAGACATAGAAGGTAAAACAGTGGATAATTATAATAAAACTGTAATAAAAGAAAACAATAAAATAGTAGCAAAAAGAATCCCATCCTTTGATAGATATGGCTCTCCTGATAATAGAGTTGATTTTGGATTGGTGTTCTGGCAGGCATTAATCATGGAATTGAAGCAAAAAGTATTAAATACAAAATATATGATTGAAGGAGCAGACAATTTACCCGCTCAATACTTCAAGAATACGAAGAATGAGATAGTAGATGGGAAATTATTTGTAATTTATAAGCCTACAAAAAGATGATTATGAATAAGATTTATATTTTGAGCCTTCTATTATCTTTCCATATCCAGACTGTATTTGCACAGTCTGACAAAAAGGCTGAGTTTGAGGCTTATAAGGCTAAGAAACAGAAGGAGTTTGCCGACTATAAATCACAGAAACAACGCGAGTTCGATGAATATCGCCGTAAGAAGAACGAGGAATTTGCTGCGTACGTTCGCAAAAAGTGGGAGGCTTTTAATGGTCAGAAGCCAAAGCCTAAGCCCAAGGATGAGGACAAGCCGCCAGTGGTTATCAAGGATGAGCAGCGCCAAAAGCCCATTAAGGATAATCCGATTCCTATCAAGGAAACGGTGACGCCACCTAAGCCCGAGCCTAAGCCCGAGCCGATTGCACCTATTCAGGAAACTCCCAAGCCTGCGGAGAAGCAGGTGCCCTTTACTGTATTTGGCACAGATATGAAGGTTCGCTTTGAGGATAAGCAACGTTTCAAAATAACCGGTATGTCAGAAGGTGCTATAGCCGACTGCTGGCAAAAATTGGCAGGTCAAGACTACGATAATACGGTACATGACTGTTTGCAACTGCGTGATACTAAAAAACTAAGTGACTGGGCCTATCTGAATATGCTTCAGAAAATGGCAGAGCAATGTGTGGGGCGTGGTAATGAGGCCACATTGTTAGTAGCATACATTTATTCACAATCAGGATACCAGATGCGATTAGGCATGACTGGGCAGACATTAAGAATGTTGTATGCCAGTAGGCATGCTATCTTTGACAAACCTTGTTTCACGGTTGACGGAAAGAGCTATTACGTATGGAACGGTGGTGAGACATCGCTGCACATTTGTAGCGTGGGGTTCCCGAAAGAGACGCCATTGTCACTCTATGTTCCAAAGGCGCAGAGTCTGGCTGTCAATTCAACAGCACAGCGGACACTAAGTTCTGAGCGTTATCCTCAGATGAAAGCACAGGTGAGTGTGAATAAGAACCTGATAGACTTCTATAACAGTTATCCAACATCAATGGTGGGTGGGAATTTCATGACACGGTGGGCCATGTATGCCAATACTCCCATGGATGCGACAGCTAAAAACGGACTTTACCCAACATTGCGTAAGCACATTAGTGGTCTTGATGAGAAAGAGGCCGTTGAACGTTTGCTCAATTGGGTACAGACAGCTTTTGTCTATGAATACGACAATAAGGTTTGGGGACATGACAGGGCTTTCTTTGCTGAGGAATCGCTATATTATCCGTATTGTGACTGTGAAGATCGCTCCATCCTGTTATCCCGATTGGTACGTGACTTGTTGGGCCTGAAGGTTATTCTTGTTTACTATCCCGGGCATTTGGCTACTGCTATTCATTTTACAAATGATGTCAGGGGTGACTATATCATGCTTAATGGACAACGTTATACGGTATGTGATCCTACCTATATCGGAGCCAATATCGGTATGACAATGCCTGGAATGGATAATAGCAAGGCTACTGTAATACTTTTGGAATAAAAAAATAGAAAGGAATTTGGTGTTGTGCCCTTTTCGTAGTACCTTTGCAGAAAACTATTAGCTGATGGATACTGATATGATGAACGAAAAGAAAGAGTATGAAGATTGCCAGTCATTCCAAGATTATGTGGACGAATTGGTAAAGAGAACGATGAAAAGAATTGAGGAGGAGGTGCCGGACGAAGGTGCTTTCTCCGACATCTTTGAATTGTTCTGCAATCCTGATGACAAAACTTCTGATGTTGTGGGGAAATACGGGCTACATGTGTTTAAAATACAATCAGATATCGTTCCAGACCCTAAGAAACGTTTTGTTCAGGCCTGTGCCTACATTCCCTCTGGTGCGTATAAAGCAACATTGATGGCAGGCTCAGGAACGAAAGCAGAAATTCTGGCCCTCATGAAAGAGCAGTCGTATGCAAACAAGTTGAACTATACTTTTGGCGAACTGTTGGACATGCTAAAGGATTTTTAGCGAAACGTATAATGCAAAACCGATCCCCCCTTCACCCAGCTAAAGGTCCTTTCTTTCTCTCCTTGAGAGTGTGGCGTTGCAATGGTGTGTGGCACGCAATCCGAGCGGGAGTGGGGATTAGATAGTAAACACCGAGCCATCTTTCGGATGTCTCGGCGGATATAATCTGAGGGGGAATAAAGTCAGTGTGAAATACTACTTCACTTGTGCTGCCTGATCTTCGTCGTCCATTCGCGTGTCCCAGAAGCCGACAATATAGATGGTATCATCCTTGACGAAATACACTAGCTTGTTCAGTCCATTGATGATGACACTTCGGTAAGTCCTCGCACGGTCGCTAAACAGCGGGTCAATCTGCCCGATGCCTGGGTTGCGCTTCAGCAAGTTGGTGGTGTCGCGAATTTCCTGTTTGAATTGATGCTTGCGTCTGGCACCAAAATGTTGTCCAATGTAGTTGGCCACTTCGTCACGTTGCCGCCTGGCGCGTTCAAACCATTTCACTCTCATACGGCTTCCAGTTGCTTTTTCTGTTCCTCTGCCAGTTCTCGCTCGTATTCCTCCTCGTCCTCTTTCCACAGGTCGTCATCGTCTATTCCCAGACCAGCTTCAAAGTCACGCTCGGCCTCGTCGAGCATGGCGTTGAGTTCGTCCTTGGTGTAGCGCTTGTATGGGTAGCCCTCAAGCATTTCCTCCATGGTCAAGTCGTCAGCCTTGGCGGACCGCATACTATCAATGATAATTGACACAAGCTCCAGCTTCTGGCTGTCGTCCATATCCTTCACCAGGTTGCGATAGTAGCTCATGGGGTGCGAACTGCGTCTTCTTGCGGTTGTTGTTGCCATAATTCTCATCATTTAGAGTTTCTGGCTACAAAGATAGTGGAAATCGAGCGAAATACAAAATAAATCGCGAGATTCTTTTCTTGTTAACATGTAATTCTCTGACTTCCGAGAGTCGTGCATACGGCCTATTTTATCGAAAATCGCCCATTTCATCGACAAAAATATGGTGATTTGGCGTTGAATAGGATGATTTATGCTACGAAAATTATTTTTTTAGCATAATCGGACGCATATACCAGCCGCGACGACCATCTACTGCACCAGGCTGGTAATGATTGACAAGGGCTGCGGAGAGTTCACGGAACGACGGCATGTCTACTGCATTGACACGACTGTGGAGTTCTCGTTCTACTTCTGAGAGTGTCATTAGAGAGTCTTTGCTGCGCTCGGTCCTCTCGAAAAACTCGGTGATGACAAATTCGGCCTTCTTCATCTGCTGGAATTGCTTGTTGTGCTGTTCCATGCGCTGTTCTACCTCACGGGTGGGATAGTAGCGTACACCGTGCTTGATTTCGTAGACGGCCTGGGCATAGAGTTGGCGGTAGTTGATGGTCGGTTCGGTGTCGATGATGCCCTGTACCGGACAGCAGATGTAACGGCGTGACCCTGTCGGGTCGGTCAGCGGGGTAGGGGAGTTCGTCGTGGCGATGAACGAGGCGGTGCGCTGCGTGCGGATATACTGGTCGGAGCGCATCTTACGCACCTGCACGTCCTTCTCGGCCAGGATGCGCTTGATCTTGGCCTGTTCGCGCTCGGTCTTGGCATTGTATTCGTCGATATTCACCAGTGCCATGCGTGCCAGCACGCGCTCCACCTGCTCGGCATTGTCCATCTTGATGTCATCTACGAAGTAGTCGCTCAGAACGGGTGGCAGTAGCATGCGGCAGAACGTGGTCTTGTGGGTGCCCTGTCCACCGATGAGCATCGGCACCAGCATGTTGCTGAAGCGCGACTCGATGTTCATCCATTGTGCAACCATGGCTAAGAACCAGCAATGGAACAATGGTTCCCAGTCCTCATAGTCGGTGGGGACGCGGCGGGCCAGCTCTGCAATATGGTCTTTATGACCGTACCAGCGTCCGCAACCGTTGAGGAACTCCGTCAGCGGATTGTACTGTGGTACCATGGTAGAGTGCAGGTACAGCTGGAGGTCGATGCCCCAGCCGTCACCGCCTTCGTTCATCTGCTCGAAGGTCATGCGGTTCAGGTCGCGGTCGGTCAGCTGCTGCCACTCGTGGTAGACGCCATCACGCGGACGCCATTCTTCGATTTTCTTCACTGTGTTGTAGCGCAGTTCGTAGCGACGGCTGAAAAAGTCGGCTATGCCCCGGGCGATGCGTTCCTTCTGGTTGAGCACGGAGCGTGGCTTTACAGCCTTGTCGGTGTAGGCCACGCGGAATATCTTGCGTACCTCGTCATCAGAGAGTGCCAGACGGTCTTGGTCGATGGTTCGCAGGACACAGGGTTCTTCGGGCAGTCCGGCCTGTCGGCAGGCGCGTGCCGTCAGGCGTACAATCTCCTCGTCATCGGCCGATTCGCGCAAGGCGTTGGCCAGACAAGAATAGTAAGAAATGCGCAAATTGCGCAGTTCCTTTACGCGTGAGGTCTCGTTGATGAGGCCTTTGCGGTTGAAAGTCGTCTTTTTAGTCATCTTTTACTTAGTTTTTGTGAGGTTTAACATCGTTTTTTTGTATAGAGGCACCGTTCATCTGAACGGAGGCACTTTAGGAAAATTTAGAGGCACCGTTTTTTCAAACGGAGGCGCTATTTTTTCAAACGGAGCCTCCATTTTTCTGGAGTTTGGCTCCATTTTTGGGTGCATCAGGTGCATGGGGTGCAAGCACTTTTTCTTGGTGCAAAGTTAGCAGATGGTTCGCGTGTGTACAATACTTTTTTTATGAATATCGAGTTAAAAGTTCTTAATTGCTTGATTACAAAGGATAATTTGCGTATCTTTGCAACGGTCCTAAGGTAAAGGCTGAGGTTTTATCCGATGCCAGAATTGGTATCAAACCGATTCTATTAATTCCTTGCCGGACGTGTTCCGGCGTACTGTTGGGTATTAATACCCGATAGAAACTCATAATATTAATAGAATTTGGTATGGATACTGAAATGATATTACATAAGGAAAATAATCAGATGCTGAAGCAACTCATTGCTTTAGCTCATGATTTTATTCCTCAAATGTCAAATCGTGTTCAGCCCCAAAATGAGAAACAAATAAATCTTGATTTACAGCAATCGCAATCTGATGTTGAATTTGAGGTTGCTAAGGGCAAGAACTATCTAGTCGTAATGATGATATGGCTAATGGTTAGGAAAGGATGGATTATAGTGAAAGATTCAAAAACTGGTAAAGAGATTAATGTGGAAAATGCGTCTCAATGGTTTTATCAGAAAATATTTGGTGAACCTATCAAGAAATGGGATCAGGTACTTCAATATATATTCAGATGGCGTAATAAGAAGGATAAGGAAAAGTTCTTAAAAACTTTTGATACCATGAAAGACCTTGTAGAACAACGTATCAAAAAAGGCTAATTGTTATCAAACACTAAAAACTCTTATAGCTATAAGAAAGGGCGACATAGAATGACCTAATTTTGCACCCGAGGTAGAGAATCTGCCTTATGGGTGCGCATCCATATTCTTTAACTTAATACCTATAAGAATATGGAATTGGTATTAAACCGTATCGCAAAACAGGCGAACTATACGATTGGTCGCCTGAGTGTGAAACTTGAAACGCCTGAGATGAAGTGCATCGACGGCCAGTTAGTAACCGTGGACAAGCGTTATCTCTGTGATACGCTGGAGCCCAAGCGCCGCAACCTGAAGAAGGAGAAGAAGGTGCCAGGACGCACGGCCATCCCTGAGGGACGCTACCGTGTGCTGATTA
>JAEEGG010021414.1_pt1 | contig 12843 bp, 7 predicted proteins | sample 9134161 | NCBI WGS metagenome assembly JAEEGG01 (sample SAMN16246543, study PRJNA631951) | gut metagenome | biome: gut microbiome; feature: rumen; material: CR-attached | host: Bos | place: Iran: Karaj | collected 2018-10
GTTTCAATGTTCAGGAAATGACCCAACCGCAGTCGTTTGTTTCGGAATACGAAGGTTCGTATATGCTAGCAGTAAGCGAGGACAAGCATCCGCAGCTTAAGATAACCTTTGGCGGCAAGGACGAAAAGCGTGAGCCTGAAATTATTGATGCAGAAGAATTTATCGGTGTAAAGGGTATCACAGCCCGTGGCAAGCGACTCACAACCTACGCTGTAAAAGAAATCTGTTTTATCGAACCGCTAGTAAAGCCCGAGGATGAGGAGCCAGAGGAAGAACCGCAGGCAGAGGAAACTCCAACTTCCGACGACGAATTTATTCCTGATAGCGGAACTCAGATGAGTCTGTTTTAATGGCGAAAAGGCTTGAAGTCTAAAAGGCTAACGGTCTGACAGGCTAGCAGACAGACTGGTCTTCCGTTGGACTAGCCTTCTGTTAGACTGGATTACAAATCCTTATGTTCGAGCCTTCGGGATTGCAAATCCCGAAGGACGGGGAATAACAATGTGTCATTTTGTGAATATACAAAAAATGGTACAGCAATACACATAAAAATTAACAAATACCTCTTCATATTACTTATATTGATTTTGAACATTAACTACATTATATTTAATAAGATTCTTAACTCGTACAGTACTATCCGAATCATGATATTCCCATCTTGCTAATCCAATATTTTTTGCCCAATAACAAACAACCATCCCATTTGTCTGTTTGAAGATAAAATCTATTCTTTTTACATTTTGATATGAGTGATTATTTATAATTATGTTATCATAATGTACGGGATATCTAAATGTATAACCAACATAGTCGTTGTAATTGTACTCAATTTCAGATGGAGTAGATATATTCATATAGTACCAGTTTAAGGTGTTAACTTTCGTTTCAAGATAAGATGAAGGTACTATGTAATATAATTCACTTTCACTCAACCCTAAATTATAATCAGATAAATACAGTTTTGGGAAATACACACATGGTTCAATTGATTCTTCTTTATTATTATTACCTCCGTTATTTACTATATTGTAACATTGTGAGAATGTCAAAACCTGTCCTTTGTTGGAACGGACACCACTGATAGTTGTCTGTTTTGTTACTTGTTCTATCTTTTTGCTTGCAATTACGCTGTCAATTTGGTGCGTTGCAGAATCTTCATAAATCCAATAACTTGAACTGTCGAATGCACAATATTCATACAATTCGTCATTAGGTTTGTAAACATATCTGTTATCTTTCTGACATCCCATAAATGCCATCACACCTACCATCCCGATAAGTAGTGATAATAAAATTTTCATTTTTATTAATTTTATCGTTTTAGGGATTGTTACCTTTTTTAATTTCGCACATTGCATAATCCCATCATCTGCAAAGTACAAAACGCTTTACTAAAACTCCTTTCCAGTGTTATGTGAATAATACCTCTTCCCCGTCTTCTCTTCCTAATCAACGACAAAGTCACTAATTTTATCGCCAACAGGGCAAAAGTAATACATTTTTCACAATCCAAAAATAAATATGATATTTTTTTGAGAAAATTTTCATGGGTCACTAGTGATGCAATAAATATTCGCATGGAAAACTAGAATATTACAATTAGCAGGCGAAATATGGCTATGTTGTTATTATTTTGTATTGGCGGATAAAATATCCTTATACTCTAGCCTTCGGGATTGCAAATCCCGAATGACAGTTTGGTGCTTTTTGTTTGCATCGTAAAATGACGATTCGATTTTTTCAAAATTCCTCTTTGCTGTATAAACTAAATCACTTACATTTGTCGCCAGTTTTGTAATGTAGTTAATTTGGATTTTGATTTTTTGAGAAATGAAAGTTAAGTATCAGGACTTGATTGAACAGTCGTTCGACTTTCCAACCGAGGAATTTGAAGTAGAAGAAGGCGAACTTCTTTACTACGACATACCACTTATGGACTTGGTAAAGCAGTACGGAACACCATTGAAATTCACCTACTTGCCAAAGATAACTGAGAACATCCAGAAGGCAAGGGTGTGGTTCAACGTGGCAATTACAAAGGCAGACTACCAAGGCAAGTACGTCCAGTGCTATTGCACTAAAAGCTCTCACTTCCAGTTTGTAATGGAGGAAGTGCTGAAAAACAATGTGCAGTTGGAAACCAGTTCCAGTTTCGACATTGACCTTATCCGCGCACTCAAGGAGCAGAACCTTGTTGATGAAAGCCTGCATGTTGTGTGCAACGGATTTAAGATTCCTGCATATATTGAGAACATTGCTCGACTTATGAACGAAGGTTTCAAGAATGTTATTCCAATTCTTGACAACCCGAACGAACTGAAAGGTTTGCTCGAAAATGTGGAAGGCGATTTCAATGTGGGAATACGTATCGCAGCTGAAGAGGAACCTAAGTTCGAGTTCTACACCTCTCGCCTTGGAATAGGTTACAAGAACATAATGCAGTTCTATCATGAAGCCATTGAAAACAATCCGCGGGTAAAACTGAAGATGCTACATTTCTTCATCAATACAGGAATCAAGGATACCGCATACTATTGGAACGAACTTAACAAGTGTATAAATGTATATTGCGACCTGAAGAAGATTTGTCCAGACCTTGATTCTCTCGACATAGGCGGCGGTTTCCCGATAAAGAACAGCCTTAACTTCGACTACGACTACGAATATATGGCTGAAGAAATTGTTAATCAGATTAAGATGATATGCACTGCTGCAAAAGTGCCAGAGCCAGACATATACACTGAGTTTGGTTCGTTTACCGTTGGCGAAAGTGGTGGAGCAATATATTCGGTAGTTGACCAGAAGCAGCAGAACGACCGCGAAAAATGGAACATGATTGACTCTTCATTCATAACCACTTTGCCTGATTCGTGGGCAATAAACAAGAGGTTTGTAATGCTTCCGCTCAATCGTTGGGACTGCCAGTACGAACGCGTTTTCCTTGGTGGACTTACCTGCGATAGCGATGACTACTACAATTCCGAACAGCACGTCAATGCAATTTACTTGCCCGAATTCGACCCTAACGAAACGCTTTACATCGGCTTCTTCAACACTGGTGCATATCAGGAGGCAATAGGTGGCTTCGGCGGAATTCAGCACTGCTTGATTCCTGCTCCAAAGCACGTACTGATAAACCGCGACGAGGACGGCAAAATTACTACAAGGCTATACTCAAAGGAGCAGAGCTACAAGTCGATGCTGAAAACGCTGGGATACTATTAAAAATTTGAAGATTCAAAAATTCAAAAATTCAAAGTTTAAGGAGATAATAACAAAAAAGCGGACATTGTCCGCTTTTTTGTTATTCAACTACCAATGTTCTAACGAATGTGCCTGTGTCGGTTGTGATTCGTATTGCGTATGTTGCTCGCTGGAACCTGGAAATGTCAATTGTTTCGTTGTCCGAATTGACATCCTTTTCGTAAACAATTCTGCCAGTGATGTCGTAGATGCTAATTTGTAGCAATCCTTCTGCCGAAACGTTTACAATAGATGCAGTCGGATTAGGATAAATTTCGACTTCGCCATTATTTGTTGTGCTGATGCTTGTTTCATCTGTTACAGTAATGAATCCTTCCTTGATTACCATGTCGGTTGATGCTCCGTTGGTAGCAAATAAGGTGACATTGTAGATGCCCGCAGTTGCATATACTACAACGGGATTTTCTTCTTGTGATACTGCAGGTTCACCACCTTGGAACGACCAGTAGTAAGATGTTGCATTTTCGCTCAAATTGACAAATGTAACAGGTTCTCCAACATTAACTGTTGTTATGTCGGCAGTAAAGTCTGCTGTCGTTACAGCCTTCACATAAATGTAAGCGGTCTTTGTTGCAACATCGTATCCGTGTCCGTTGGTTGCATACAGAGTTACGTCGTAGTAGCCAGGTTCACTATAAGTAACAATAGGATTCTCTTCTGTGGAATTTTCTGGTGTTGCCCCTTCGAATGTCCAGAAGAAGGAAGTAGCATTTTCGCTAAGGTTTGTGAAAGCGACAGAATCTCCTACAAATACCTCAGTTGCTGATGCTGTAAAATCAGCCGATGTGACTGGCAAAACGGTTATGTATGCCGTTTTTGTCTCGCTGTCGCTGCTGTTTTCGCTTGCGGCAAACAGTGTTACCGAATATGTTCCTGGGGTTTCGTAAGTTACGGTCGGATTGACATCGGTGGAAGTTGAGGGATTTCCGCCCGTAAATGTCCAGTAGTAGGTCGAAGCATTTACACTCAAGTTTGTAAATGTTACGCTTTCGCCTGCGCTAATGGTTGTGTTGTCGGCGGTAAAGTCGGCAGAAGCAACATCCATTACATTTACGTTTATGGTCTTGGTGTCGCTGGCGGTTCCGTTTGTTACAAAAAGTGTTATTGCAAAATTTCCTGGTCGCGAATAAGTTATGGTAGGATTCTCTTCGGTTGAAGTTGATGGCGTTGCGCCTTCGAACGACCAGAAGCATGATGTTGCATTCTGACTGCGGTTCTGCATCGTTACAGGTTGCCCTGCTGGCAATGATGCTGGCACAACAAAGTCGGCGACAACTTCATCTGGCTGCGGAGGAACAACGGGACCGTCGGTAACGGTAATGTAGCCTCGCTTTGTCTCGGTAACACCATTTATATAAATCATAATGTTGCTTGAACCAGCACGCAGACTTACATCGTAAACGCCTGGAGTATTGTATGTTACTGAAGGATTGGCATTGGTTGAGGTTGATGGGTCGCCACCATCGAATGTCCACGAGAAAGCGGTTGCGTTTGAACTGCAGTGACTTGTGAAATGCACAGTCGTACCGACTTGCACGGTTGTCTGGTCGGCTTCAAAATCGACGTCAATGTCGGATCCAGATGGAGCAGTGACAATGATATAATTCTCCTTTGTTTCTGTTGCAGCATTTGTCAGAAGTTCCAAAGAGCTTGCGGCTGCTTTTAAAGTAACACTGTACATTCCGGCTTCGGCGTAAGTCACAGATGGATTTTCGTCGGTTGAAGTTATAGGATTTCCGCCAGTGAAAGTCCACAAGTATGCTCCTGCGTTCTGGCTCAAATTGGTGAAAGTTACAGTTTCTCCTTCGGTGATACGGGTTGCACTTGCAACAAAGTCTGCATACAATGCTGTGGGGTCTTGCGTTATGTTCAGTACAATTCCTGATGCGAAAGTAAGTTGCCTGTTGTTGAGCGCCATATTTATTGGAGACGTAACTGTTCCATTAATTTCTCCCGAAATATTGATGTTGAACTCGCCAGCTTCGGTAGGTGTACCATATATATGAACCGACAAGTATTCTTCCGATTCCATATAAGTGCCATTCAAGCAATAGTTTAGTCCTGCAGGAAGATTCGACAGCGAAGTAATGTTCATGCTTGTGATGTTTGCATTTGCACTCATGCTGTAATTTCCATAAATGTTAACCTCGACAGATGTAGTTTCGGGGCATTTGATTGTCATGCATAGGTCGATAGGCGTATTCACCTGATATGTCATCGGCTGCGATGTATAATAAGGTATCGAAGTTTCGCTAAAAGTATTGTCCGACTCAACTGGGCAAGCATTTGATGCACATATAATACCTTGTTCAACAGTTATGTAGTCTTCCTTTATTTTGGTGTCGCTGCCGTTTTCGTTCTCAACTGTAAGTTGTACGGTATATGTACCAGCTTCGGCGTATGCGTGAGTAGGATTCTGTTCGGTTGAGGTTGTGCCGTCGCCAAAATCCCAAGCCCACGAGGTAGGGTTAAATGCACTTTCGTCGGTAAATGTTATTGTTTCGTTGATTGCTGCATTTGTATTGCTGGCAGAAAAATCGGCAATTGGCAATTCGGTGCCAGTTGCATTTACTACCAAAGTTATGCCCGACGAATACCCCTGACCAAGCATATTGTTTGCCATCGTAAGCAGGAATGCCTGAGTGGATGCGCTATATGCACGAGCCACTATTTTTAGGTCAAAATTGCCAGCAACAGTCGGAGTGCCAGTAATGTGTGCTGTGTATGCAGTATTGGGATGTGCCATTGTATCGCTAACGCAGATGCTCATACCATCTGGAATATTCTGGAATCCGCGCAAGGCAATGCTGTCGATTACTATTGTCATTCCTGCTTCGCTGATCGATTCGGGAAGCAAAAGCGTAATACAAAGGTCGGCTGGAGTTCCAACTGTAAATTCTGGAATTACGGTAGGATTGTACTGAATGATAGTTGATGAAAACTCATCGGTTTCTGGGTTTGCCGCCTCGCATGGTGTTTCACATACAAGAATTTGGGCAAATGAATTAGTAGTCAATAAAATAATTGCAATAGCAAAAAGTAAAAATCTTTTCATACCAGTATGTATTTATTTTCGTTTGGCAAAGTTAGCAAAACAAAAATTTAAATGCAACCATAAAAATGGATTTTATTGGACTTCCTGCATAAGTGTTTTTTCACTCGCATATACAAAAAAAGCGGGCATTTGCCCGCTTCTTGTTCTATTCATTATTTTAGTGGAATATGTATCTTACGCCAAGAGCAATACCCCAACCGAAATATTGATATAAGTCATTTGCTGGTTTATAATGACCTAGCAAATAAAAATGAGCCATTGGTCTTAAGTCCAAGCTTAACTGTAATGGAACGTCAAGATCTGTCAAGAAGTCGTATTCGAGACCAATTTGTGCACCAACACCCAGAGAAATATCCGAATGATTTGAATCGGCTATTATGGAGTTTACCTGAGCAGCAGGACCAACAAACCAGTTAAAACCAGAAACTATGTTCCAGTGCCACTGATAAGAACCAGTGAAGCCAAGGAACAAACCGTGGTGCAAATGATCAATACCAGCTGCATCAGTATGCCAATATCTAACATCGCCAACTCCAAGGTCAAGTTCCCATCTGTTGTCTGCATCTACCTTTGTCAAGTAAGATAGTTCTGCACCCAAAAGGTCACCACCACCAAATCTTGCACCCAGACCGCCGTTGTCGCTCTGTGCGTTTACATGCTGTGCCGAGCAAAATGCCAATGCTACAGCAGTAGCCATAATTACTAATAATTTTTTCATTCTTTTTTGTTTTAAATTAATTACATAAGTTTAAAAGCCATATCCGTTTCTATGGATGAAGCGCACAAAAATACAACAAATGATTTAATCGTTCTGTTTTATCTCATAAGATATATTAACCATCTATTGTTACAATAAATGCTCCATCCTTCTTGACATCATGCACATCGTAGTCCAAGTCTGAACTTTCTGCGTCCCATGCCTCACAGCGTGAATAACTATTTGAACTGGATATTATTATCTTCTTGAAATTGAAATGTTCCGCGACTTCTTCAAGTGTAACATGCGGACTATCAGCCAGAACAACATAATCGACATCAACTTTACCAAAACTTTCGTCATCAATTGGCATAAAGTTGTCGTCAAGAACATAAAGACTTAATCCATCATAGTTTATGAACTTGTTCTTGAAAAACACTTTGCGGTTATCAATCGTAGTTATCGTGGAGAGCAACTTGTCTTTCCCCGATGATAGATTTACATACTTTTCTTTGTCGAGACCTTTTTTCAGCCAGTTGTTCTTGGCCGTGAACTCAATTTTCTCGGGCTGCACTGAATCAAGATTTGCAAACATTATGTTGTCGGTGCCGTCGATAATGTTTATTGCAGTAGTTTTGTTGATGTTGTAAACGACCAAAGTCTTTTGTGAACTTGATTCTACCGATTGCCATAAGTCTATTGCGCTGAAAATTACGCAGAATATCATTGCTACAAGCAGATGCCTATATCGTTTTGTAAAGAAAAAGTAGGTTGCTAGCATTATTATCGCGGCATAAAGCAAAAGCATCTGCGGAGCATCAATGTAAATGTCCTGCGTTGTGGAAAACGGCAGGTTTTCGATTGACAGGCAGGAATAATTCATTGCTTTTGCAATACACGACAGGCAATATGCAACCGCAGTAGAAACGTATGGAATCCACGACACCGCAAAGAAAAGGAAACAAGTCCATATTGCAATTGTCGAGATGGGAATCATCACATAGTTGGTGAGCAGAAAATAATTGGAAAACTGATGGAAATAATAGAAACACAACGGCATTGTTGCTAATTGCGCTGCCACCGAAACGGTTGTGAGCGACCAAATCCAGTCGAGAACTTTGTTTCTTACCTCAAAAATTGCATACAATTTTGGTTGCAATATGATAATGCCGATTACTGCCGAATACGAAAGTTGGAATCCTATATTCACAAGGTTGTATGGATTTATCACAAGCAGGATGAACATGCTTGCAAAAACCGCATTGAGCGAACCGGGACTGTTATTCTGCAACTTTCCGAGCGACATTATCGAAAACATGAGCGATGCTCTTGTTACAGATGGCGATAAGCCTGTGAATAGGGCATACAACCATATAAGCGAGATGGTTAGCACAACTTTCAGCCAGTTGAGTTTGTCGTTTTTGATGAACGACAGCAGAAAGACGATAATGCCGTAAATTATGCCAACATGCAATCCTGACACAGCCAAAATATGCATTGCTCCAGCCGACGAATAGGCATGGCGGATTTCATCGCTGAGGATGTCGCTGTAGCCCATAGTCATTGCCGACATAACCGAAACTTCATCATCCGAAAGGCCGAAATCGCGCAATAGTCCGACAAGTTTCATACGCAGACGCGAAAGTTTCGGGCGGAAGCCAACAGCCTCGTCGTCAATCAGTCGCCAATCATCACCAGCGAGGTAGTCGGAACTGAAAATCATGTTGTAGGCAAGGTATTTGCGATAGTCGAACTCTTCGGGATTGCCCTTGTTTTCGATTCCCGACAATTCGGGGCTGAAAACTATCCTGTCGCCAGTGCGCAGAAGCACCGATGCCGAATCCTTTTCCAAGTAAAGCAAAGTGCGTCCCGATGTTTCTATCCATTCGTCGCCATCGCGAATAGCGGAAACATTAATTTCGAGCGAAACATTGTTTTCCTTTATCTTTGGATCATCCGCAATTTCACCAATGACAAAACCATTGTAACCAGCGAGTTTATCATTTGTCTCTCCTTCAACATTAAATAGAGCTAAAAGCAATCCAGTTGCAACAATGAAAACATTTGCCGATATGCCGACAGCAAGCGACAAACTATATTTAGGTATCAGTTTGAATACAAAGAAGCATATTGCAGAAATGCCGAGGAATGTCCATCCAATCCATTGCGGTATAGGTAGGAGCAATGCCAATACAATTCCGATAATCAGCGGAATTGTCAATCTAATGAATGGATAACGTCTTATTTCTTCGGCAAATGAAAATGTCATTGCTTGCTAATTTGCTCAAGCACCTTTATCAAGTCGCTGTCCGACATTCCAAGGAACGTTAGCGAAGAATTTGCAGCTTCGGCAAGTTCGTGATCGGGATAGTCGGCAATGAACTTTTCGTAATATTGACGTGCTTTTTCCTGATTTTTCAGGTAGTTTTCGTAAATGTATGCCTTCTTGAATATGCAAAGAGGATAATTTCTGTAATCCTTGTAGTTCTCCTCGATTCTTGTCAAGTATGTAATTGCATTGTTGGGTTGATTTGCATTTTCACTTATTTCGGCGGCACGGAAAAGGTATTCGGGAGCAAGAGTGTCGGTTGTGTATTTGTCGGCATATTCTGCATACATACGTACCATCTCGATGGCCTTGTCCTTGTCGATTGCTTCGGTCTTGTCCTTGTAAAGTTCGGTTTCCTTGGCAGTGATTTCGTCGTACAGCTTTTCCTGCTCGGTCTTTTCGTGCTTGCAACCTGCCAACAGGCACAACAACAAAGCAAGCATTAGCAACAATCCGTTTCTGTGTAAATTCAGTTTCATTTCAATTGCGTTTAGGAATGCAAATCTAATGAAAAATATCGTTGTCAGACAATTTTTATTACGGCTCTTTCTGTCATCTCGGAAGCTATGATTTTCCGATGATGCGGATACGAAGAATCGTGAAAATCAAGCTATCCGTGATCTCCTTATTTGACTACCCAAATGTATTAAAAAGGAGATTCCGCATAGTTTAACAATATTACGCTCCCCGTTCCGTATCGCGTTATTGTTCTAACTTGCGGAATGACAGGAAGACGTAAATAAAAAAGGCGAAAGCATTATGCCTCCGCCCAAAAAATGATAATTATGACAATACTTTATTCTACAACGATGTTCTTTACAACCACACCATCGGCAGTTGCAATTCTAACCATGTAGTTAGCCTTTGCAAAACCTTCTGCGCTTATAGTTTCAAAGTTGGAGTTTACATCCTTGCTCATTACTACGCGACCAGTCATATCGATGATAGTAATGTTCTGCATACCTTCTGCTGCAATGTTGATTACAGAGCTTGTCGGGTTTGGATAAACATTGATTTCGCTGATAGCGGTTTCGTCAACATTATCATATATTACATAAACATATATAGGTATGGTTTTAGTGTCACTTTCAGATTCATCTTCGTTGTATGCAGTAAGTGTTGCTGTTGTTGTATAATCGGCAGTATGATTGAGATCCAAATATTCAACAGTAACTACATTCTCATTGGATGATTCTGGATTTCCTTCTGGGAATGTCCATACAATATGATGAGCATTTAAGCTAGTATTGGTAAATGTTATAGTTTCTACTCCGCCAATAATAGTTATTGTTCCATCTATTGGTTCCGGATTTGTAGTGAAATTGGCAACAACTTCATTTTGTGGCTGTGGTTCGCTTACATTTACACCTACGGTCTTTGTGTTTTGTTCGTTGTTAGCTCCGTATGCAGTAAGTGTAGTGGTGTAGTTTCCTGCTGTTGCGTAAGTTACTTCAACTGTATTTTCTGTGGATGAGCTTGGATTTCCACCTTCGAATGTCCATGCTATGCTTGTTGCATTTTCGCTAGCGTTGGTATAGGTAATTATTTCTCCTGCAGTAATATAGATGACAGAACCACCGAGCAATTGTGTAGCTTCTGGATCGCTTGTGAAGTTGGCAACAACAGGATTTGAAGTCTGTTCTTCAATTGTTACTACTATGCCTGTCGGGAAAGTGATAGCAAAATCGTTCAAAGGCATAGTTCCCATACCTGTAATATTTGCAGTTCCTGTTACTTCGCAAGAAATGTTCAGGTCGAAAGCGCCAGCTGTAGTTGCTGTTCCCGTAAGAAGTACTGTAGCAAAATTGTTGGTTGTCGGATCCATGTCGGTACGACTTACGCAGTATGAAAGACCGTCTGGTATATTTGTGAAACCCGTAATTGTCATGCTTGAAATTGTAGCGTTGGCCTGCATGCCCATATATTCAACATTAACAGTTTCGGGGCATTGTATTGTGATGCAAACATCAACATCTTCGTTTACATCGTATGTGAGATCTTCTGGTGCATAGTATGGGATTGTCGTTTCGCTCATGGTCTGGTCGGTTACGGCGGGACAAGGATTTTCACAAACTATTTCCGATGGTGCTGGTGGTTCGTTTCCTTCTCCAATGGTCAGCACAATACCTGTTGCAAAAGAAACAGCCTCATTGGTCAGTGGCATATTTATAGGAGAAGTGACTGTTCCCGTGAAATTGCCTGAAAGTTCAAGGTCGTAATTGCCGTTTTCAGTTGGTGCTGTACCTGTAATGTGGATTGTTGCATAAACATTGGTCGTTGGATCCATATCTACGCGGCTTACGCAGTAGTTCAAGCCGTCTGGCAAATTGGAAAGACTCGTTATGGAAAGGCTTACTATGTTTGCTGTGGCGGGTACAGAAGCTCCATACATAGAAACTGTGACATTAGTTGTTTCCGGGCATTTGATTGTGATGCATACATCAACGGCAGAACCTTGTTCGAATGTGAGAGATTCAGCGCAGTAGTATGGAACAGTTGCGGTGCTGAATGTCTGGTCGGTAATTGGTGTGCATGCATTGTCGGTACACACGATGCTTTGTGCTAAACTGCACATGCTCATTGCAAAGTAAAAATCGTTTCATGTCAATGATGTTTTAAATGCTAATTTGTTTTATGTCTGCAAAGTAAACGAAAAAAAATTGAAAAGGTTGCTATGTGATGAAAAAAATGTTGAGATGTTGTATCCAGCATCTCAACACTTTATGTTTCAGTGATTACAGTCAGGTATAATTCCTATTCCTTTACGATTTTTTTTTGTTCGAATCGCTCACTGAGCTTGTCGAAGAGATGGATTTTCACCACATACACTCCGCTTGCCAATCCATTGACATCGCAAACGACATTGTTGCTGTTTACTTCCGTGCGGAAAACAACTTGTCCCAATGTGTTTACAATTTCAATTTCGGAAATTATTTCCGATGAGGTAATGTTAAGGATATCGTTTGCTGGGTTCGGGAAGATGTCAATACTAGTTTCAACTTCGCTTATGCCAGTTACAATTGCAGTTGCTGTTTCCGATGCATCAGATGTGCCACCGTTAGCGCAATTGGTAATGATGTAATAGGTGTCGCCTTCATGGCCTTGCAGGTCGACTGAAGAGGTGTTTGTCTCGGTTGCAATTCTTTCTCCGTTGCGGTAAACTTCGTATGAAGTTGCATTCTCGGTAGCATTCCATGTCAAAACAACTCCGTATGATTCAACCCTTGCTGTGAGGTCGGTGATGGCATTGCAAGTAGGTTCTGCCGTTGCTGTTATTGTTTCCGAAGCATCGGAAGCACCACCGTTTGCACAGTTGGTGATGATGTAGTATGTGTCGCCTTCGTGACCTTGCAGGTCGATTGCAGAAGTGTTTGTTTCCGTTGCGATTCTTTCACCGTTGCGATAGATGTCGTACGACAGGGCATTTTCTGCAGCATTCCACGACAATACCACACCGTACGATTCGACTTGTGCTGTGAGATTTGTTACAGCATT
>JAEEGG010021418.1_pt1 | contig 12841 bp, 9 predicted proteins | sample 9134161 | NCBI WGS metagenome assembly JAEEGG01 (sample SAMN16246543, study PRJNA631951) | gut metagenome | biome: gut microbiome; feature: rumen; material: CR-attached | host: Bos | place: Iran: Karaj | collected 2018-10
TAAAGTAAGATTCAATTGAGTCATAAATTTTTCTCCTTTCTAATGTTTTAGTTTGGTCACTTAACATTATAAATTAGGATTGAAGTTTATGACTCTTTTTAATTTACACCATTATATGGACTTAATGTTTCCGAAGTGATTATATGAGACAAATTATTGGTGTCAAGTACGTTTTTGTACAAACATCTGTACTTCATTAATTGTAATTATATTATATACATTTGCTTTTGTCTATTTACCATATTTTACACAATCAAAAACAAATCATTTAGCACTCCAGTAATTCATAGCTTCTATTTTTCCCTTTTACGCCAGATAATCAAGATTTTTTGTCGTAATTGAGGTCAATTATATAAAGATACGACAAAAAATAGCTTATTCAATATGTATATTATACACTATACAAACATTATGTTATAATACTGATATTGGAAATGCTCGATTCTGGCGGTGCCTCCACCAAACTCAATCGGTTTCGACCGAAATAATTGGAAAGGGGGCTTGCGTATGACTTGTGAACTTATTATTGCTTTAGTGACTTGTGTTGCTACAGTAATAGGTACAGTTATAGCAGTTCTCTCATATTTTAGAAATAAAAATGAGTAGATAGAAAAAGCCGCCCTAGTCCAACACACTTATGGCGGCTTTTGCACAAAATAAGTGGAGACGACCCGATGAATCGGGCATTTCCTTTTCTTTAATATAACACAGTTTAAGTTATCAGTCAATTTTTAATAACATTAAATCAGTTTTCAACAAATCTTCATTTTTTTAGTTGTTATTTAATATATTGGTGATATAATATTATTAACTATCAATAAGAAAATCTTACCAAATGTGAGGTGTTATCTATGGAAAGAATGCAGTGCGACAATTGCGGTTATGTTTATGATAAAGATGAAGGCGATCCAAAAAACAACATCCCGCCAGGAACAGCTTGGGCAGATGTACCGGCTGACTACAAATGTCCTGAATGTGGTGCAAGCAAAGATGTTTTCATCATTGAATAAAATCTGAATAGATTTGCTGGATTTTCGGATCAAGTCCGAAAATGACAAAAAAGCCTGATTGGAAGTCTCCCAATCAGGCTTTTTTATTCACTAATTATCGTAACTGTATTTCGGAAACAATCCTGTCGTATTCTTTTTCATCAATCTTATACTTTGCACGCAAGAGCAAAAGAGCAATACCAATAGCAAGGATTGGAATAAGTGTCATACCTGTACGTAAACCTATAAGCTGGCCTCTTGTTGCAGTCTGAATAAAGTTATCTGCCTGAGTAAGAACCTGCTCGCTAGTCATTTCGCCAGTACCGGCGGCAACTTCAAGGCTGGAAACATTCTGACTTATTACATAAATGCCGGAAATTATAAGCACAAGATTTGTAATTCCCTGATTTACAGCACCGGCAAACTTTGTTGCAAAAGAACGCACCGCAGAGATGATGCTGTCGTGACGTTCATGGAACTTGTATTCATCGTATTCAATTGTGTTGTTCAACATAACAATCAAAATCATATTGAAAACACCCTGGCTAAAGAAAATGCAGAAGCCGATGATATTGATTATTACAGGATTTTTAGGAATCACAATACCGATTAAGAAGAAGCAAACATAGAAAATCACTATCAGAATTGTAAAAAAGGCAAGAAGCTTGCGACGGGTAAAATGCTTTGTAAGAATTGGGAAGGCACATTGAGAGAGCAAGGTTCCAAGTCCGTACATCACTGTAAAGATAAATACCAGGCCGCCACCAGCAGAATAACCGAACTCAAAATAGAAAAAGTTCATTCCAAACATTATCAAAAGTCCGCTTCCAACCTGAAAAAGGAAGATTGCAATTCCGGCTGCAATAAGCTGGTCGTTGCGAGTAAAGATTTTGAACATATCCTTTAGCGAAAGTTTTTCTGATTCTGCAACCTCATTGTGAGGGCGCTCCTTTGCACCAAAGAAGGTGAGCAGCTGAAAGGCAATAAAGCTAAGGGCAACAACTGTGGCAGCTCCCCGGTAAGCGTTCACCGCATTTCCCGCAATAACCATAGGTACTACACCGGCTACCGAAAACTGTCCCACGCAAATAAAAATGCTCATCATTGTTACAAGAGTATTACGCTCTTTTGGATCACTGGAAAGACTCGGCAACATTCCCCAGTAGGAAATATCATTCATTGTGTAGGTCATTCCCCAAAGCAGATACGACAAGCCAAAAAAGCCGACAAAAGCCCAGCCTGTAGGTCGCACCGTAAACAAAAGCACAATCACCACTGCATTAAGCAGACAGCCCATCAATATCCAGGGACGAAACTTGCCCATTTTCATGTGACTGTTTTCTATAATAATTCCCATCATCGGGTCGTTAATTGCATCCCAAATAAGGCAGACAATCATGATTGCAGAAATTGCCGCAAACTGAGCAACCGTAAGCCTCATTGTATACTGAATATAGGTGATTAAATACAGACTCACCATTGCGTAAGCCGCATCTCTTCCAGTAGCACCAGCCGTATAACACCATTTTGTTCTTTTATCCAACATTTTTTTTACCTCCTGACATTAAGAAACGCGAGCAGTGGCGCAGCGTTTCAAAGCTTTCCTTTGTTTGCCCACTTTACAATTCTTTTTGCAAACTTATATGTAATAGCTCCACCACTCGTACTGATTAAGCTTTCCAGCGGATTTTCCACCAGAGCCGCTACCGCAATTTTTATTGCAGGGTCCTCACGCGATTTTCCTTTGTTCAAAATCACAAGCCCAAGAGTGAGAATTTGTATTAGCATTCGGATACGCCAGGAGCTGGCTGCCATATCGCCAAGACTGTCGGATATAGTGAAGGTAGCGAATGGAGCGAATGCTGTTGCTTTTTGGTTACCGTCAATCTGTTCTGCATTCGCTTGCAGTTTTGCATTCGCAAAACTGCACACTGTTTCAATCTCGCTGCTGGCACTTTTTGAACCTTCATCTTTTGCAATAACATTATCCGCAAGCTCCTCGCCATCCACGGTCACATCTGTTGAAAGCCTTATGTCCTTTATGCTTGCACCAACTTCAATCAAATAGTCGCCTTTAATCTGAACAAAGCAATTCTTGGCCTCGCTGAAAATCTTAAAGGCATTATCGTCCAGTGTGATTTCCACTAGTTTTTCTTCACCAGGTTTAAGGAAGATTTTTTCAAATCCTCGCAGCTCCTTGTATGAGTGCCCAGCACGTGTAACATAAAGCTGCACAATTTCTGCACCGGCTCGCGAACCAGTGTTTTTTACTTTTAGTGATGCTTTTTCAGCAGTCACCTTTAAGTCAGAATACTCAAAACTCGTATAACTCAAGCCATACCCAAAAGGATATTGAACCGGCAGCTTTCTTTCTTCATACCAGCGATACCCCACAAGCAGCCCTTCATCATAATCAACTTCATCATGGTCCGGGGCAAAATTTCCGTGACAAGGGGTATCTTCTATTTTAAGTGGCCAGGTTTCTGCAAGCTTACCGCTCGGATTCACTTTTCCAGTCAGTAAATCAACAAGAGCACGACCACAAGCTTCGCCACACAAATACATATGAAGCACAGCCTTTGCCTTTTGAACAGGAAGTAAATCTACAGGTGCACCACTAAAGGAAATAATAATAACATTCTCGGTAATGCCCATAATGCTTTCCAAAAGCTCAAGCTGTTCTGGTGGCAGCTCCATATCTTTTCTGTCAAAGCCTTCGCCCTCAAAGGCCTCTGTAAGTCCGCAGAAAAAGAGAACAGGAATATTTTTTTCTGCCGCAGCTCGAACAAGTTCAAGTGCTTTTTTTTGCAGCGGTGCATTTTTCTTTGCAACCTTTTTCCTTTTACAAAAGCCCGAATAATAACCTGCAGAATAAGTCACAGAAAATCCATCTTCCTGCAAAAGCTGAACAGCATCCGGATATTCAGAAACCGTAATATGGCTTGAACCACCCGCCTGAAACTTCATGTTCACAGCAAGCTGGCCAATCACACAAAGCTCCCTATTTTTTTCCAATGATAAGGGCAGCATTCCATCATTTTTAAGAAGCACCGCAGAATCGCAGGCAAGCTCAAGAGCCTTTTGATACTGTTCTGCAAGATTTGGATAAATTGCCTTGTCGGGTGTTGGAGCAAGCCTGTTTTCACGCATTTTTGTAAGCTTGCCCGCCATTTCAATCAAGCGGTTATTCGCAGTATCAAGCTCAGCTTCTGTAAGCTCGCCCTTTTCAAGAGCTTCTTTTATCTGCATATCAAAATAACCATTGGAATCGGGCATTGCCAAATCCATTCCGGCTTTAAGACATTTTGGAGCATCAATACAAGCGCCCCAGTCAGAAATTACAGCACCATTAAAGCCCCATTCGTTTCTGAGAATCTCTGTGAGCAAGTGCCTGTTATGTGCGGCATAAACTCCATTTACTTTATTATAAGAACACATGATTGAAACAGGCTGAGATTTTTTTACCGCAATTTCAAAGCCCCGCAAATAGATTTCCCTTAAAGCCCGTTCATCTACGTTTGAGGATGAGGTTTGTCGTCTTTTTTCCTGATTGTTACAGGCAAAGTGTTTGATGCAGGCCCCTACTCCTTCCTTCTGCATTCCATTTACATAGCTTGCTGCAAGTTCGCCGGAAAGATAAGGGTCTTCCGAAAAATATTCAAAATTACGACCGCATAGGGGTGAACGGTTAATGTTCATTCCGCAGCCCAAAACAAGATGAACATTTTCTGCAAGGGCTTCTCGGGCAATTTCACTACCAAGTCTTTTTAAGGAATCTCTGTTCCAGGAGGAAGCGATGCAGGAAGCTGTTGGGAAACAAGTTGCCACATTACTTTTGTTTAAGTCGGCATAATTTTCAACTTCCTGCTTTCTTAGTCCGTGTGGACCATCGCTCATAGTTATTTGAGGAACGGTGCCGTGAGCCGTATAAGTTTTCCAGCTTCCAACACCGTTAAAAAGTCTGATTTTATCACTTATTTCCATAGCTTATATTATATGGCGTTTTTACGTAAAAACAACTATAGAAATAATAAAAAAAGCAGGGGCATCTAATTTAAATCAGATACCCCCGCAAACTTTGAAGGACTTACAAAAAAAGTTTTTCTATTTATGCATTATGAATTGTGCATTCTGCATTATGCATTATTAAAACATCGCCTCAATCTGTTCCGCATATTTTTCAGCAATTCTGTGACGAATCATTTCCTGTTTAGCAGAAAGCTCTACGCCAACCTTAAAGCTGTTTGGTACAAGAGTAATTTTGTTGATTCTTTCACAGATTCTAAAGCCGTTATCTGTACAGTCTTTTTTACAAACCTCAGAGAAAATAAGCTTTTTAATTGCTTCTGTCTGAATAAGTTGTTCATAATCTGTAAAGTCAATTCCGTTTTCCTGGGCATACTGAATAACAGCATCCTTTGAAGGAACAATAAGCGAAGCAAGATATTTTTTATCCTGACCAAGAACAATTGCGCTTTCAATATATTCGCTTGTACAAAGCTCGCTTTCAATAATAGCTGGTTCAATATTTTCGCCGCCAAGAAGAACAATTGTGTCTTTTGCACGACCAGTAATCTTAAGTTCGTTATCCCAGGTAAGAATACCAATATCACCGGTGTTGAGCCAGCCGTCTTTGTCTATAATTTTTTCGGTTAAATCCGGACGTTTGTAGTAGCCTTTCATAACCTGTCCACTGCGTACAAAAATAATTCCTTTCTGTCCAGGTCCAAGCGGAGTCTGAGAAGTTATTACACCATGCTCTTCCGGCAGAATCTTAACTTCCATTGAAGGGAAAATTGCACCTACACAACCAGGGCGTGGTTCCTTGTAATATCTGAAGGAAATAACAGGTGCTGTTTCGGTTAAGCCGTAGCCTTCCAAAAGATTAAGTCCAACTGCTCGGTAAAAGTCATCAACATCCTTCTGTAAAGCACCACCACCAGAAATTGCAATTCCAAGACGACCACCAAACTTAGCACGAATCTTTCTGAAAACAAGCAAATCACCAAGCTTATGAAGAGGCCACAAAAGAATGCATGGAATAATTCCTGCAAGGAAATCAAGGAAGCGGTTTCTCTTTTTAATGCGGCAAACGTGAGCAAGAACCTTATCCTTTGCGTTAGCATACTGTTTTCCTACACCTACAAAGAAAGTAAAGAGCTTCAATGTAATTCCACCCTTTTTCTTCATAGCCTTATTAACACCGTTAGCCAAAGCTTCCCAAAGACGAGGAACACCGCAAATCCACTGAGGTCTTACAGCCGCCATATCTGCCAGCAAAATTGAAGCAACCGGTTTAGAATATGCAATTCCACACTTAAAGAAAGGTGCAACATACTGAATCAAACGTTCAAAGGTGTGCCATACAGGAAGAATAGACATCCACCACTCACCAGGCTTACAAGGCATAAAATCCGGGATAACAGAAAGCTGGGTTATATAGTTGCCCTGAGTAAGCATTACACCCTTTGGAGTACCGGTTGTACCGGAAGTAAAGATGATTGTTGCAACATCTTCAAGTCCGGTTTGTTCCATTTCATTTTCAATATCAGCTTTTACAGCTTTTGAATCGGCAGTATAGATTTTTTTACCCCTTTCCATAAGCTCGTCATAATAAATAACTTCTATGTCTGTAGCAGCAATTACAGAGGCTGCTTTTTTAGCTTCTTCTCCTGTAGGACGGTCAAAAAGAATTGCAGTCTTGAGCAAAGGTACTTCATTTACATTTTCAAGCACCTTTTCCAGCTGGCGGAAGTTTTCAAAAATTGCATAATAACAGTCTGCAAAAGAGATGATGTAGCGGATTTCATTACCCAAAGAATCACAGCCACGTGGAACATCGCAGGCACCGAGAGATTGTATTGCGAGGTCGGAAATAAGCCATTCCTTTCTGTTATCAGAGATGATTGCAACCTTTGACTCTCTGTGAACACCAATATCCTTTAAAGCTGCTGCAAGGGCGATAATTCTTTCATAAACCTCGGAATAAGTGTAGTAAATATACTCTCCCTTTTCGTTTTTCGAAGCCTGAAGGTATAAGTTGCCGCATTCTTCTACTCTCCTTTTGATTAAGAGCGGAAGGTTTTTTGGCATGTTTGTTTCGATTCTAAACTTGTGCATTTTTATATCTCCTGTATTTAAAGAAACGCGAGCAGTTGCGCAACGTTTCATTGAATTGCAAAATAGCAGAATTGGAACGCGTGCGTTACAATTCTACATTTATAAATCTATCTTGTATAAATCTATCTTGACACTTTTACACTTTATGTCATTTTAAGTAAAAAGTCAATTACTTGAAGTTACTTTCATAAAACTGTAAAATTACAGTAATTTTAAATGTCAAAAAAGGATTCGAGATGAAACAGTTGATGTTAGGTAATGCGGCCAGTGCAAGAGGCTTGTACGAAGCAGGCTGCGAGTTTGTTTCCAGTTATCCTGGAACTCCAAGTACAGAAATTACGGAAGAAGCAGCTAAATACAAGGAAATATATTGTGAATGGGCACCAAACGAAAAGGTTGCCTTTGAATCAGCTTTTGGTGCTTGTCTTGCAGGAAGAAGGGCTTTTTGCGGAATGAAGCACGTTGGCTTAAATGTTGCAGCAGATCCTTTGTATACCGCCAGCTACTGTGGTGTAAACGCCGGCCTTGTTCTTGGAGTGGCAGATGATCCTGCAATGCATTCATCCCAGAACGAACAGGATAGCCGACATCACGCAATTGCTTCTAAAGTTCCAATGCTGGAACCAAGCGATTCAGAGGAAGCCCGCCAGTTTGCAGCCCTTGCCTTTGAACTCAGCGAAAAATATGATACTCCAATCCTTTATAAAATGTGCACAAGAGTTTCTCACAGTCAGAGCATTGTAGAAACCGCAGAACGCAAAGAGCCGGTACACAAGCCTTATACAAAAGACATTTCTAAATACGTAATGGCACCGGCAAACGCTATCCGCCGTCATCCTTTTGTAGAACAGCGGATGAAGGATATTGAAGAATGGTCCTGCACAAGCGGAATAAACAGAATTGAAGATGCAGGAACTCAGGTTGGAATCATCACTTCTTCTACATCATACCAGTACACAAAGGAAGTTCTTGGAGACAAAGTAAGCATCCTTAAGCTTGGCATGGTAAATCCTCTTCCTGCAAAGCTGGTGCGCGAGTTTGCAAAAAATAAAAAAACACTCATTATAATAGAAGAACTTGATCCGATTATTGAAAACTTTGTGCGAGCACTCAATCTTTCTGCCACAGAAGCTCCAACCGAAGCAGGCTTAAAAATCTACGGCAAAGACATTTTCCCAATCTGCGGTGAGTTTTCTCAAAACCTTTTGCGCGAATGTCTTTCTAAAATTGATGAAGTTAAAGGCTTTATTTTGGGTAGCAATCCTTCTGCTAACGGGCTTAAAACTCTTGATTGCGACCTGCCTAAACGACCACCAATTATGTGTGCCGGCTGCCCTCACCGCGGAATGTTCTATGCCTTGAATAAGCTTAAAGTAACAGTTTTTGGCGATATCGGTTGTTATACACTTGGTTCGGTTGCACCACTTTCGGCAATGGATGTTACACTTTGTATGGGTGCTTCCTTTAGTGGTTTACACGGCTGGAATAAAGCAGGTGGTCAGGAAAACGAAAAGAAATCTGTAGCAGTAATTGGAGATTCAACCTTTGTTCATTCTGGAATGACTGGTCTTGCTCAAATTTCCTATAATCAATCAAACTCAACTGTAATTGTGCTTGATAATTCCATCACAGGAATGACAGGCCACCAGCAGAATCCTACAACAGGAAAAAATCTTTACGGAGAACCAGCAGGCAGAATTGACCTTGAAGCTCTTGCCCGCGCAATGGGAATAAACCGTGTTCGTGTTGTTGACCCTTACAATATTGCTGATTGTGAAACTGCCGTCCGCGAAGAGCTTGCGGTAGAAGAACCAAGCCTCATCATCAGCCGCCGCCCTTGTGCCCTGCTCAAAGAAGTAAAGCATAATCCGCCGCTTAAGGTTGATGAAAGTAAATGTAAGAGCTGTAAGATGTGTATGAAAATTGGCTGCCCTGCAATCAGCATGAAAGGCGGAAAAGCAAAGATTGATGTTACACTTTGTATGGGCTGTGGCGTCTGCTCTCAGATGTGTAAGTTCGGGGCTTTATAGGTGCGCGCTATGATAGACGATTGTTTTGAAATTGAAGAAGACGATAACGGCAGAAAATGCCTTGTAAAATACACAGGTTCAGAAAAAAAAGTCACAATTCCGGGCGAAATTAAAATTATTGGAGATTTTGTTCTTGATGAATGTGTAGATGTAGAAGAGCTTGTTATTGAAGAAGGAGTTGTTGTAATAAGCGACCAGGCCTTCTGCGACTGCGAAATGCTTAAATCGGTAACGCTGCCTTCTACACTTGCAGAAATTGGAATGGAAGCTTTTTCCAACTGCCGCCGCCTTAAATCAATCAATTTACCGGAAAACCTTAAAATTATCGGGCCGGAAGCTTTTTCTGAGTGTACTGCCCTTCCTGAGCTTAAGATTCCGTCTTCTATTATTGAACTCCAGCTTGATTCCTTTGAAGATACGCTTACTATGCTTGAATCAAATCCCGATTTTGAAGAAATTGACGGCGTAATGTACAACAAAAAGACAAAATCTGCGCTGTTCTGCCTGGACAGTGATTCTTCCGAAATGAAGATTCTAGATGGAGCAAAATATATAGCTTCCAATGCTTTTTCCTACTGCCATTCTTTGAACAGCATAATTTTACCGGAAAGCCTTGAATACATTGGAAGGGGTGCCTTTGCTTTCTGTGCCTCGCTAAAAAGAGTATACATTCCAAAATCAGTAAGAGTGATTGATTGCGGGGCTTTTTCCAGCTGTGTTGCGCTTAATACCCTAAAGTTTGATGAAGACTGCCTGACTAAGGTTGCTCCTCTTGCTTTTGAACAGTGTCAGAGCCTGGAAAGCGTAGAGCTGCCGGCTGGTGTTGAAGTGTATGATGAAGCTTTTGATGAAAATTGTGAGGTAAAACATGAATAAGAATATAATGATTGTAGGTGTTGGCGGACAGGGTGCTCTTTTGGCTAGTAAAACACTTGGACAGGTTCTGCTTGATGCCGGTTATGATATAAAGGTTTCTGAAGTTCACGGAATGAGTCAGCGCGGAGGAAGCGTTGTTACTTATGTGCGCTATGGCGATAAGGTTTATTCCCCGATTATTGATAAGGGCGAAGCTGATTTCATTGTTTCCTTTGAGCTTCTGGAAGCTGCCCGCTATACAGAATATCTTAAAAAAGATGGAAAAATTGTTGTAAATACTCAGCAGATTGATCCAATGCCTGTAATTACCGGTGCCGCTGAATATCCTGCGGACCTTGTTGGTAAAATGCAAAAATCAGGGATAGAGGTTGATGCGCTTGATTGTCTTTCTCTTGCCGAACAGGCTGGAACTGCAAAAGCCGTAAACATTGTTCTTTTAGGCCGCCTTTCAAAATATATGGATTTTTCTGAAGAATCCTGGCTTAAAGCAATCGAAAAGCTTGTAAAACCTGCTTTCCTCGAAGTAAACAAAAAAGCCTTCCTGCTTGGCCGCCAGTAAACTGTCGAGCTTGACCTGGAAATCTTAAAAAAACATTTATTTGACGTAACAAACATCTCATTATAAAATTATTAATTGTATATTATTAATTTAAGGAGATATTTTTTTATGAAAAAAATCAGACGAATTATTACAAAGCTTTTAGCTGGTGCTCTGGCTATTACTTTTACTTCCTGTGATATGTTTGCAGGTATGGCAGATGGCCTCAAGGATGATTTTTCAAAATGGTGGGGCGACCCTGCAGCTGAAGGAAATGAATTGAAATGTGGAATTGCACATGAAATGACAGTTTCAGGCGATATCATTGACTACTTCAACAATACTATTCATTGTGATTATATTTATTTAGACCCAAGTTTTGGACTCAGAGGAAAGCTTACTGCTTACAACTTAGTAGATGACAATAAAAAGAATGAATACCAGGCTGAGTTCTTCTATAAAGAAAATTCTGCTGATCTTGATAAAGGTGAATTCTATATCAATCTTACACGTGTTTGGGATACAAAAAAAGGAGACTGGACTACACCAAACCACGCATTCAATAATTTTGATTCTGCAAAACACTATTTTAAGGCTGTAAATGTAAATCTTACAACTCAATCTACAGCTAATATAAACTTATCAGAACTTATAACATATGAAGAATACGAAGCAGCACATGATGAAATGGTAAAAATTATCCATAAAAAACATTCAGGTTCTGATAATACAGCAGGTTTAACAAAAGACAATATCTTTGATCCTGATGAGCGCGCTGACAGATTTAGATTTATTGAAGCTTTCGACAATGCACTAAACAATCCAACAACTTCTGTTTCATACGAGAAAGTAAACAATGTCTGGACTTATGTTGCAAAAGTCGATGGCAATACTCTTGAGCTTATGATTTTCTCTGACGATGAATTATTCTTCTATCCTTATGAAGGCAACGACAATACTTATATGCTGGGTATGTATTCATATAATCAGGGCTCTTATTATGACGAAGAAGGCCATTTGGATTACACCAAGAATAAAGCTGCACGAAAATGGATTCGCGAAAATTATCCTAACATTGGCAGTCTCTATAAAGAGCTTTTCGATAAGGCTGCAACTGCAAAAGCAGAGGCTAAAAAGAAAGCTGAAGAAGATTACGAAGCTTCAAAAAATAATTAAGAATAATTTATTTCGGATTTAAAAATGACAACAACAGTAGCTTTACAAAAATGCAGTGAATACAATTTTGACGATGTTTACAAAAGTATTCAGAGTCTGATGAGTTTGGTTCCTCCTCCGGATGTAAAGGATAAAACAGTCCTTCTTAAACCGAATATTCTGTATCCTAAAAAGCCGGAGCTGGCGGTCTGCACTCATCCTGTTGTTGTCGGTGCCTGTGTAAAATGCTTTGTAGAAATGGGAGCAACTGTTATTGTTGGAGAATCTCCTGCAATTGCAAACTCCCTGTCTGCGGCTAAATCAACTGGAATGTATGAGCAGGTTATAAACAACGGCGGCGAATGGGTTGAGTTCAACAAGCACATTGTGGTTCCCTGCGAAAATGGCAAGGTTGCGGTACAGTTTAATTTTGCAGAACCCTTTGCAAAGGCAGACCTTGTTGTTTCCCTGGCTAAGCTTAAAAGCCACCAGCTTATGGCCTACACAGGCGCAATGAAAAACCTTTTTGGTCTTGTTGTTGGCTTGGAAAAGGCTCAATGCCACTACAGATTCGACGACAAAAAAGATTTTGGTGCTTTTTTAACGGATTTGAATATTTCGGCAAAGGCTTCCTACGCAATTATGGATGCAATTGTTGGAATGGATGGTCCCGGCGGGCCTGGAAGCGGCACACCAATTCATCTTGGTTTTCTTGCCGCTTCTGACAACATTTTAGCCCTGGACTGGGAATGTGCTTCTCTTGTTGGTTATAATCCTCACAAAATTGTAAATCTTGAAGATGCCCTAAACCGCGGAATCTGGCTAAAAAGTCCAAACGAAATTAAAACTCTTGGAGTTCCAGCCTCAGAAGTCCGCAACACAAACTTTAAAATTGTTAAAAATCCTTCTCCTAACCTGCAGAGAATGCTTCCACCCTTTCTGCACTTTGCAGCCAAAAAGTTCTTTACAAAAACTCCCCGCTTTTCTCCAGAAAAATGCATGAAATGTGGTCGCTGTATACAGATTTGTCCTGTTCACAAAATAGAGCTTAAAGGAAAAAATGGAACTGCAGTCCTAACAGAAAGAGATGCCTGCCTCCACTGCTTCTGCTGCCACGAAATATGTCCTTATAG
>JAEEGG010021421.1_pt1 | contig 12840 bp, 11 predicted proteins | sample 9134161 | NCBI WGS metagenome assembly JAEEGG01 (sample SAMN16246543, study PRJNA631951) | gut metagenome | biome: gut microbiome; feature: rumen; material: CR-attached | host: Bos | place: Iran: Karaj | collected 2018-10
GTACGGCAGCTCGAAGCGCTGGAACGTGATGGAGTGGATCGTGATGGGCTTCGGCTCGCGCTGCACCTCGACGCCCTTCCGCGCCAGGTCGTACAGGCGTTCGCCGTTGTGCTTCACGGCGGACACCATCGGCGGCGTCTGCATGATGTCGCCCTGGAACTTCAGGAACGCCTCGCGGACCTGTTCCACGGTCAGATGCGACGTGTCGGCGGTGGAGACGACCGTGCCGTCCATGTCCTGCGAATCGGTCCGCGTGCCGAGCAGCGCGGTGCCCTCGTAGACCTTATCCTCACCGGAGAACTTCTGGCTGAACTTGGTGAACTTGCCGAACACGACCACGAGCAGTCCGGTCGCCGCCGGGTCAAGCGTGCCGCAATGGCCCACCTTCACCGCGTTGAACCGTTTGCGGAAGAACCCGACGACGTCGTGGCTGGTCCAGCCCTTCGGCTTGTCGACGAGGAGGATGCCGTTCTGCGTGAACGGCGGCAGGCGGTGGCGGGTCGGATCATATTTCATGGTTCATCTCTTTCCTGACGTAGCGGAGAAGCACCTCGGAGGCTTCCTCCTGAGTTTTTGCGAAAATGGAGCATCCGGCGGCCATTTCGTGCCCGCCGCCCTTCAGGCTGCGGGCGATGCGGCCGACGGAGAGGTCCGGGTCCTTGGAGCGCATGGAGACGCGGAAGATGCCGGGATTCGAGGTCGGCTTGATGAGCGCGGCGATCACGACGCCCTGAATGCCGCGGACGAGCTCGATGAGCTGTTCGGTATTGCGCAGGTTCACGTCGTACTTGTCGAGCAGTTCGCGCGGAATGGAGATCCAGGCGAATCTGCCGCCGTACGCAGTCCGGATGCCGGAGAAAAGTTCGCTTTCGAACTTCACCATGTTCAGCGGCTTCGACAGGTACACCTCGTTGATGATGCGGTCGTGGTCGGCGCCGAGTTCCAGCAGGGCCGCGGCGGCGCGGTGCGTCTTCGCCCGCGTGTTCGTGAACTTGAAGCAGCCGGTGTCGGTCGTGACCCCGAGCAGCAGGAACGTCGCGGCGAGGGGCGAGATGGTCCACCCCTGCGAAACGGCGAAGTAATAAATGAGCTCCGCCGTGGAGCTGGCCTCCGGGTCGAGACAGGTCAGCGTGCCGAACATCTCGTCGTCCGGGTGATGGTCGAACGTGACGACCGGGATCGTGACCGAGGAGAATTCCGCCGGGCCGAGCTGCATGCGCTTCACCGTGGAGGCGTCGACGTTCAGGACCAGCGAAAACTTCGTGTTGATCTCCTCCGCCGTGAACTCCGCGGGCGGATACGGCAGGAACGGACGGTAGCAGTCCGGCATCTGCGCCGCAAGAAAAAACTCCGCGCGGAAGCCGTTGTCCCGCAGCAGAGTGCAGATCCCGCACGCGGAGCCGACCGCGTCGCCGTCCGGCCACTCGTGGGTGACCACAAGGACCGGAGCGGGATTCTCGCGGACGGCTTCCAGCGCGGCCGCCATGCCGGCGAAATCAGTTTCCGGCATGGTCGCCGTCCTCCATTTGCCGCAGCAGATCCAGGACGCGGTCGCCTTCGGAGACGGACTTGTCGAGGATAAACTGGAGGACAGGAGTATATTTGAGGATGACTTCCTGCGACATGAGCGTCTGGATCTCGGACTTGCGTTCGATCAGACGGCGGATCACGCGCTGTTCCGCCTCGTCGTTCTTCGCACCGAGGATGCTGACGTACACCTGGGCGCTTTTGAGGTTGGAGGCGCAGTCCACCCGCGTGATCGAGATGATGCAGCCGTTTTCCTCGTTGAGCGCAAGCGTCTCCATGAGGTCGGCGAGCACGCGCTTCAGCAGCTCGTTGACGCGGACGATGCGGTCGACGGACGCGACCGGATGTTTATTGTTTCTATGAGGCATGACGAGCCTCCTGACGTGTTACAGTGTTTGCTTCTTCAGTTCGATCTCGTAGAGCTGGATGGTGTCGCCCTCGGCGAAATCGGCGAAGTTGTCCAGGCGGATGCCGCATTCCATGCCGGCGCGGACCTCGCGGACGTCGTCCTTGAGGTGGCGGAGGGAACGGACTTCGCCGTTGAACAGGAGTTCCTTGCCGCGGTAGACCCTCGCTTTCGCGCCGACCTTGGCGGTGCCCTTTTCCACGATGCAGCCGCAGATATCGGAGCCGTTGGAGAGGTGGAAGATCTTGAGGATGCGGACGGTGGCGAGCTCCTTTTCGCGCTTTTCGGGTTCCAGGCGGCCGGCCATGGCGTCCTCGATGTCTTCCAGCAGCTCGTAGATGATGCTGTAAAGGCGGATCTCGACGCGTTCCTTCTTGGCAAGGTCGTTCACGCCGGGGTTGACGCGCACGTGGAAGCCCAGGATGATGGCGTTCGCGCTGCTGGCGAGCATCACGTCGTTTTCCGTGATGGCGCCGACGTCCGAATGGATGACCTCGATGCTGATCTTCGGGTTCGATTTCTTCTTCAGGGACTCCACGATGGCCTCGGTGGAACCGCGCACGTCCGCCTTCACGACGACCTTCAGGTCGTTGCGCTTGCCTTCCTCCATCTGGGAGAACAGGGCTTCCAGGCCGGTGGCGGCGACGGGCTTCGCGGAGAGCGTTTCGCGGCGGTTTTCCGCCTCACGGGCTTCGCCGAGGTTCTTCGCGACGGCGAGCGATTCGCAGACGGCCAGCTTCGTGCCCGCGGGGGGAACGCCGGAAAGGCCGATGACTTTCACCGGGGTGCTGGGCCCGGCGAGCGGGACGCGGTGGCCGCGGCTGTCGATGAGGGAGCGGACCTTGCCGTAATACTGGCCGCAGATGATGGCGTCGCCGACGCGGAGCGTGCCGTTCCTGACGACGACACTGGCGGTGGCGCCGAGGCCCTGTTCGAGCTCGGATTCGAGCACGAACGCCTGCGCCGGGTTCTTCGGGTTGGCCTTCAGCTCCAGCATTTCGGCTTCGAGCAGGATGCGCTCCAGGAGGTCGTCGATGCCTGCGCCCGTGCGGGCGGAGACCTTGATCGCGGCGACCTGTCCGCCCCAGTCTTCGGGCATCAGGTCGTGTTCCTGCATGTTGCGGAGCACGCGGTCGTAGTTGGCCTCGGGGAGGTCCATCTTGTTGACGGCGACGATGATCGGCACTTTGGCGGCCTTGGCGTGGTTAAGCGCCTCGATGGTCTGCGGCATGAAGCCGTCATCGGCGGCCACGACCAGCACCACGACGTCGGTCACGTTGGCGCCGCGGGCGCGCATCTGCGTGAACGCCTCGTGGCCGGGGGTGTCGACGAACGTGATGGTCTTGCCGTCGAGGTTCACGACGGACGCGCCGATGCTCTGCGTGATGCCGCCCGCTTCGGAGGCGGTCACGTGGGTCTTGCGGATGCAGTCCTGCAGCGAGGTCTTGCCGTGGTCGACGTGGCCCATGAAGGTCACGATCGGGGGACGTTCCTTGAGCTCGGACTCGGCGCATGCGTACACGCGGTCCTCGGGAGCGACCTGCTCCTCGACCTCGTTCTTGAGCATGTGAAGGTCCTTGTCGCGGTGGTCCACGATGAGCTTGCAGCCGAACTTCTCCGCCAGCTTCTGCGCCACATCGGACTCCACGGTCTGGTTGATGTTCGCCAGCACGTTCATCATCATGAGGCTCATGATGACTTCGTTCGGCTTGCGGCCGATGGCGTCGGCGAGCGCCTTCACCACGATCGGGGTCTTGATATGCACTTCGCGGCCGGGAGCGAGGTTCGCGCTCTGCTGCGGCTCGTTGTTCTGACGGTTGTCGCGGTTGTCGCGGCCCCGGTTGTCGCGATTGTCGCGGTTGCGGTTGTCGCGGTTGCGGTTGTCGCGGTTGTCGCGTCCCCGGTTGTCACGGTTGTCGCGTCCGCCGCGATTGTCGCGGTTGTCATGGCCGGTGCCGCGCGTCTCATGGCGGAAGTTCTTGCCTCCGCCGGGATGGTTGAACTTCTCGCGGCGTTCCTGCATGCTGTCGGATTCGTCGTCGAGGTCCGACGAGAATTTCGCGGTGTTTCCGCCGATCACATGCTGGGGCTTCGGCTGCTGAACCGGCGGCTGGACCGGAGGTTTCGGCGGCTGAACCGGAGCTTGGACCGGAGGTTTCGGCGGCTGGACCGGAGGCTGCGGCGGCTGGACCGGAGGCTGCGGCTTCGCGGGCTCCTGCTTCTTCGGTTCGTCCTGTTTCTGCGGAGCCGGCTTGGCGGGTTTCTGCGCCGGAGCGGGCTTTTCCTCAGCTCCCGCGCTCTTTTTGAGGTTGAATTTTTCGACAAGGCGGTCCATCGCCTCCGGAGGGAGGTTGGAGGAAGGCGTCTTGCCGGGGAATCCGAACGCGTCGAGCGCGGCGATCACATCTTTGTTCTGGAGGCCGTTCTGCGTGGCCCATTCTCTGATTCTGATATTTTTGGAAGCCATGTGGGTACTCCTCAAATCATGTCATTCATTCCGCCGCCGGCGGCTGTTCTCCGACCGGTTCGCCGTTCGCGGATTCCTCCGCGGGTGCGGCGGCTTTGGCGGCCGCGACGGCCTGCGCGATACCCGCACGGTCGTCGTCCGTGAGCTCCTCGATGGCGGCGAGGTCTTCGGCGGAGGCGTTCCCGAGCCCGTCGATGGTCAGGTAGCCGTGTTCGACGAGCGCGGCGGCGGCTTCTTCCGAAACACCGGCCTTAGCGGCAAGCTCTTCAGCGGCTTCCTGTTTCTTGCGGGCAAATTCCTCTTCCTCGCTCTCCTCGATGACGATGCTGATGTTCCACTGGATGAGGCGCTGGGTGAGGCGGACGTTCTGCGCCTTGCGGCCGAACGCGAGCCTGGAGTTCTCCTGGTCGACGTGGAGCTTGACGGTCTTCGTGGCGGGGTCGAGCTCGATGTCGATGAGTTTCGCGGGGTGCATGGCGTTCGCGATGAACGTCTTCAGGTCGCTGCTGTACGGGATCACGTCGATGCGTTCGCCGCCGAGCTCGGTGGTGATGTTGTGGACGCGGAGTCCGCGCATGCCGACGCAGGCGCCGACCGGATCGACGCGCGGGTCGTTCGATTTGACGGCGACCTTGGAGCGGGATCCCGGAGCACGCGCGATGCCGACGATCTCGACGACGCCGTCGTGGATCTCGGAGACTTCGCGTTCGAAGAGACGGCGGACGAAATTGTTGGAGGTGCGGGAGAGGATGAGGCTCGGGCCGGATCCTTCCATGTCGACCTTCACCAGCAGGGCGCTGATGCGGTCGCCCGCGCCGAACTGTTCGCCGGGGATGCGGTCGCGTCCGGCGATGATGCCTTCGGACTTCTTGACTTCGACGAAGATGCCGGCGGCGTCGGCATGATGGACCGTGCCGGTCACGATCTCGCCGATCTTGTCCTTGAATTCCTCGTGCACGACGTCCTTTTCCGCCTTGCGGAGCATCTGCATGATGGTCTGGCGGGCGGTATGGGCGGCGATGCGGCCGAATTCACGGGCGGGGACTTCCCAGTCCACGATGTCGCCGAGCTTGGCCGAGGGGATGCGTTTCACCGCCTCGGACAGCAGGATCTCGTCCTCGGTGGGGAATTCCTCGACGACTTTCAGCCTTGCCCAGGCTTTCAGTTCCCCGGTGCGGGGGTTGAGGTTCACGATCAGATCGCTTGCCGGGCGGGTGCTTTTCCGGTATGCGGAAAGGATTGCCTGTTCCAGTGCTTTGACCACCTGTTCCTTGCTGATTCCGCGTTCCTGCTCGATGCAGTCGAGCATAGCCAGTAGTTCGTTGTTCATTTTGTGTGCCTCCAGGTGCCGTTCGTTGTGTGGTATCGTAATGCCGGGGGCGGCTTCCGCCGTCCGCGGTTTCCTGTTCATTTCATGCCGTTTTCCATCCCGCTTCTTCCGGCGCAAATGCAAAAACACCCCACAGGCCCCTGTCCGTCCGAATTGCGCGGACCGAGGTCGGTCCGGCAGTCTTTCCGCTTCAGAGGTCTGGCGGTTCCTGCATGGACGGATGCGCCCGGAGGGGGCGGTCCGCCGTCTTTGTACCGGGATCCGCGGGAACGGACCACAGTATATCTATACAATACATCGAAAAGAAAATAGTTCAAGCGGATTCGGTCCGAAAAGCGGGAAAAACTTGCGGAAAACCGCCGAAAACGAAAAAAAACGCCACTTTTTTCGCATTCGTCCTTGAAAAACAGGGGGGTGACGTGCTATATTAATTGTTCGAAAACTTTATTTGAAAACATTCAATCTGAAAACATATCGAAAACCGAAAGGTGACACCATGCCCAAAACGTATGTCCGCAAGTCCGCTGTGAAGACGCAGCGCAACAGCGAAAAAGCCCGCATCAAAAACAAATCCCACAGAAACGCCCTCGCCACGCTCGAAAAGACGTTCCGCGCGGCCGCCGCTTCCGACGACAAGGCCGCCGTCGAAGAGCTCCTCCGCAAGGAATGCTCCGCCCTCGACAAGGCTGTCAAGGTCGGCGTGATCCACCAGAACAAGGCCAACCGCAAGAAATCCCGTCTTGCCGCCTTGGCCGCCGGCGAAAAGAAGGCCGAGTAAGCTTTTCGCGACCGCGGGATCGACTCCGCATCCGCTGCGCGTTTCCGACGGAAACGGCATGCCGTTCAAAGACGGCGCTTTTCGGATGGATCATTGATCCCTGCAGGCCGTGCAAGTTGTTTTGATTTGATTTGTTGCCCTCCGGTTCGCCGGAGGGTTTTCTTATTTTTCGCGACTTCGCATTAACGGAGTGTGCGGGTGCAGTTCTTTTCGATGGCGCGGACGAGATGCCCCAGCGGCGGGATCCAGCCGGGCGCGACTTCCGAATAGGCGGCCAGCAGGAGTTCGGCGGTGGCATCGCAGGAGATGAAGTCGTCGAGCGCAGGCCTGTGCTTCGCCGCTTCGGTGCAGACCGCCGCGCCGAGGGACCCCAGGTCGCGCAGGATGCTGCGTTCGGAGAGGTGCCCGGACCACGACTGAAGCCAGCCGGGATTCCAGAGGGAGAGGACGGCGCCGCGGTAGAAGAAATTGGAAAGCCTGAAGTTGCCGTGGAAGATCTTGGCGGCATGAAGCGAGGCGATGAGGCGGGAGCTGTCCTCGATGAAAAGCCCGACGCGGGCGCGGGCGTTCGGGCGGCAGAAGATGCCGGAAGCCTCCTCCGCGTCGGAAACGGCCTCCATCGCCAGGTAGGCGGCCTTGATGAGAAGCCCCTTTTTGCGGAAGCCGATCGCCATGACGGCCGGCGTGGAGACGCCCGCGTCCGCGGCCAGGGCGGCCCATTCGGCGCGGCGGAACAGGTTGGTCGGCGAGAAGAAGTTCCGCAGGCCGAAACCGGTAGAAAAAACGCGTTTTTTGAGGTAAAGCGCCGGTGTGGAATCCGTTTCGGGGCGCAGTCCGGACCAGAACCCCGGGGCAGCGTCCGGCGTGACGTACGGATCGAAGAAGTCGTCGATGTGAAGGATGTCGCTGTTGGAGATGGTAAACGTTTCCGGGGCCGGGAAAATGAATTTGAGTGCGCCGTTGTCCGCCTTGACGACGAGCGGCGTATTGCCGCTGGGCGTGAAGATGTGTTTGCTCATGCTGATTTGCCTCCGTAGTCGAACCGGAGCCTGCGTCTGTTCAGCCAGCGCGTCCGCGCCGCGTCCATGATCCCGGACGGGGTCGGCCGTGCCGTCTTCGCTTCCGCCAGATAGGCGTCGAGCAGGCTGTATGTGATCCGTTTCAGGTTGAAGAAGTCGTCCGGGAACGCCGGATTGTTTTCGGCGAAGATCAGGATGGACGACACGATGCGGCCGAGTTCGCGCACGACCAGTTCCTGCGGGACTTCGCCGGGGAAGAGCTGCGCGGAATCCAGGTCCCAGACTCCGCAGGGAGCGTCGTCGGCCGTCCGATAAAGATTGACGAGCTTCAGGTCGCCGTGGTAGACCCCGTGATCGTGGAGCGTCGCGGCGATGCGGGCGGCCTCGCCGATCAGCGCGGGCATCCAGGCGGGCGCGCCGGGATTTTTTTCCACGTATGCCATCAGGTCGCATGCGTCCGTCACGGCCTCGGTGATCAGGTAGCCGTCGAGCAGGACGTTCGCGCGGCGTTTCTCCCCGGCGGCGAACACGCGGGGCGTCGCGATCCCGGCCTCCCGGACGCGCTCCGCGGCCAGCGCGGCACGGAAGACGCGGGCGGGCATGAAGAAATAGCGGAACGAGAACAGCAGCCCGCGGTTGCCGTTGCGCTTGACGAACACTTTTTCCCCGCCGGGAAGCGTGCAGACGGCGGCGCTGGACTCGACCGAGGTTTTCATGGGGCTTCCATCCCGCATCATGGCATCGACGCTGGCGACGTGCTCCGCCAGACAGTCCTGCAAGGGGCTTGGCGGCAGGGCGAACCGGTACGGGCCGCTGCGGGCGGTCTTCATGCCCGGCAGCGCCTCGAAATTCCTGCGGCAATGGAAATAATCGGTGCTCATTTCCGATCCAGGTCCGCAAAGCCGTTTTCCGCGAGGATCCAGACCACGCGGAACGCCACGTCCGCGGCGGTTTTGATGCTGTCCGCGGAGATCTTGTCCATGGTGTCTTCCTTCGTGTGCCAGTAGGCGTTGTCCGGGCCGAAATTGAAGTCGATGAGGTCGAGCGCGGGGATCCCCGCCTGGAGGAACGGCACGTGGTCGTCGATCATGTCTCTGTGCTCGCGGGTGTTAACTTTTTTCTCATGTCCAAGGTCCTTTGCCGCCTTGAGCGCCAGCGTCTCCAGCGCGGGCGTGGAGTTCCCGGCGATCTCGAAATCCAGGTCCTTGTCGCCGATCATGTCCAGCAGGATCATGGCGCGGCAGTTTTTCAGGCTGCCGTCGCGCCTGAGGCTGTCCACATAGACGCGGCTGCCGACGAGCCCGTCGGTGTCCGTGTACTGGTAAAGCGCCTCCTCGCCGTCGAAGAAGACGAAGCGGATGCCGCAGGGCAGCGGCTTCTTCTGCGCGTAATATGCAGTTTCCACCGCCATCGCCAGCAGGGCGCCGACTCCGGACGCGCCATCGTTCGCGCCCGCAAAATCCGGTGCATCGAAAAGCATCTTGGTGTCGTGGTGGGCGCCGATGACGACAAAGTCGTCCGTCGGGCCGGGGAACGCGATCTCGACGTTGCAGACGACGGGGGGAGGATCGCCCGTCATGTTGGTAACGATCCGTCGCTTGCCGCCGGCCTTTTCGAGCCATTTGATATTTTTTGCCTCTCTCAGAATCCATTCCGCGGACCTCATCGCGCCCTCGGTGCGGAAGATCTTCGGACCAAGATCGTAGTTGCCCTGCGCGTACTTCAGGGCGAGCTCGCCGTCGATCCGGGGAGAATCGATGCCTTCTGTGCAGGCGGAAAACGAGGTTGCGGTTGCGGCGGCTACGGCCGCGAAGACGGAAACGAGGCGGAAACGGGCGGATTTCATGGGCGGTCAGCTCCCCTTGTCGATGCGGATGTTGCGGCGCTGGTAGGTCGGGATGTCGAGGTCTTCGTCGCGGAAACGCACGGCGGGCAGTTTTTCGAAGACGCCCTTGTCGTAGCTCTGCAACCCGAGTTCGACCTCCTCGACGTCGCCGGACGCGGCACTGAACGGCAGCGACGGTTCGTCCCCGCCGGAAAGCGGAAGGGAAGCGGCCGCGGGCCTGGACGCGCGGGGAGGCAGGGTCTGCGGCTTGGAATCCGGGGCGTACTGGAAGATGACGGCGGTCATCTGGACGGAGCCGGCGGCCTCGTCGCAGATGTTCGCGCCGGAAAGGATCTCGACGCCTTTCGGCATGGCGCCCGCGGCGAGTTCGAGCGTGCGCTTCAGCTCGCCGAGTTCCAGGTCGGGGCCGCCGGTCAGCGTCACGATGGCGGCGTCGGCGCGCTTCATGGCCTCCTGCCCGCCGAGGAACGGCGAATCCAGCATGCGCGTGAGCGCCAGGGCACAGCGGTCGAGGCCGTCGGAGTTCTCCGCGACGCCGACGCCGACGCCGCAGGACGCCCTGCGTTTGTGGAGCGCCCGCATGAACGTGGCGAAATCGGTCCCGAGGAGGTCGCGGCAGCGCAGGACGGAGGCGATTCCGGCAACGGTCCCCGCCATTTCCTTCGCCGAGGTGGCGAACGCGGCTTCGGCGGGCGTGTCGGGGGGGAGCGTGCTGAAAAGCAGGTCGTTCGGCATGGTCAGGACCACGTCGGCGACCGGGATGATCTCCTGAAGGCAGTCTTCGGCGTTTTTCCGGCGGGAATGCGCCTCGAACGAGAACGGCGTGGTGAGCAGGAAGAGGACGGGGATGCCCGCCTCGCGGGCGACGCTGGCGAGCGTGCGGACGCCGCCGGTCGCGGTGCCGCCGCCAAGCCCGCCGGTCACGATGATCAGCGAGAAGCCGCGGATGTGGTCCTTCAGGTTGGCGCGCTCGTGGGAGACGGCGCGTTCGCCGCGGAGGACGTCGCCGCCGCATCCGGCGCTGGATTTCGAGTTCCAGTCCGCGGAGGCGTTGATGACCGCGTCGGCGTGCGACCCGGCGAGGGCGCCGCCGTCGGTGTCGACCGCGAGCGTGACGAGCCATTTGGCGCGGGGATCGTCGCGCAGGAAACCGAGGATGCGGATGCCGCAGCCGCCGATCCCGACGACAAGTGCTTTTCCGAGGGGAGCCCGGGAGAGGCCGGCGGACGAGTTTGCATTGTTTTCCATCATAATTTGAACGCCTTTCCCAGGTCTTTGATCTTGTCGATGAGCTGGTCCGTGGCCTGTACGACCGTTCTCTGCAGGCCGCCGCCGGAAGGCGAATCCTCCTCAAGTACGGCGGCGTGCTTCACGAGCCCGAGGATCGCCGAATAGCACGGCATGGGGCTCCGGAACGAGGACAGCGCCCCCGTCACGTTCATTGCCTCGCCGCAGCGGACGGGGAGGCCCATGACGTTCATCATGATGGCGGGCGCGGAATCGATCAGGGAGCCGCCCCCGGTCATGACGACGCAGTTGCGGAGATATCCGAACACGTTGGCGCGTTCCAGCTCGTTTCTGAGGATGGAGAACGTCTCCCGCTGGCGCAGGTCCATGACTTTTTCGAAGGAATCCAGCGGGATCCGGCGGATCCTGTCCGCGCCGCCCGAGGTGACCATGTATTCGACGAAGTTCTTCCCCTCGTTCCGCAGGCGGCTCAGCGTGGATTCCCGCAGAAATTTCTGGCAGTAGTCGTACGGCAGCTCCAGCGCGACGGACAGGTCGTTCGCCACGTTGTTCACCCCGGTCGGGATCGTCCCGCTCGCGAGCACGCCGTCGCGGTAGAGCAGCACGTAGGAGCAGACGCCCGCGCCGTAGTCGAAGAGGAGCGTGCCCTGTTTCTGTTCGTCCTGCGTGAGCACGCCGTATGCGTCGGCGAGCGGAGTGAAGATCGGGTAGCCGGACTCGAATCCGAGCTCGCGGAGAATCGCCTGGATCAGTTCGATGCGCTTTTTCTCCGCGAAAACGACGTGAATGACGGCGGTAAGCTTTTCCGCGAGCTGGCCGATGGGGTCGAACGTGCGTTTCGTCCCGTTGAGCAGGAACGACGAGTCATAGATCTGGATGTTCACCAGGTCGGTCGAGACCGCGAGGTTTCTGGCGCTTTCGATCGCCTTCCGCACATGGGCGTCCGTGATCTTCTTGTCCTCGTTGTAGTTCAGGGCGGTCCCCTCCCCGACCATGGACCTGACGTGCATCCCGTTGATCAGGAAATAAACCAGCCGGTCGGCGCGGCTGAACCTGCCGAGCCCTTTTTCCGATTCCTCCATGACCGTTTTGAGGATGCCGAGCGCGGCGTTCTGGTCGACGATCATGCCTTTGACCACAGAGTTTTTGCTTGGGGCCGAGGCGAATGAAAGCACCTCGATGTTCCCGTTCCGGTCCGGCCTGCCGTGAATGACACAGATCTTGTCCGTGCCGAACTCAATGCCGGTGATGATTGTTTGTCCTGACGAAGCCATTTCTTTTCCTTCCGCTGCCTGTGAACCGCCTGCCTGTCGCAGTTTTCGGTGTTATCATAAAACATTACCACACTTTTTAAAAAAATCGAATGGTTTTGACAAAAAAACACAGGTTTTTTCCGTAAAAACGGAAAAAGAAGGCGGATGCCGCGGCGAAAACAGGTCAGACGACGCCGAAAAGGCGGCAGAACGCATCGAAACGGCTGAGCGTGTCCGGGCCGAATTTCTCCAGAGAACGCCGCACCCTGTCGAGCGGTTTTTCCAGCATGTCGCCGGACTTCGAGAAGAACTTGTCCGCCAGGCAGACGAGCTTTTCCTCCGGCGTCTCCGGCAGATAGTCGCGCACGGGAAGCGGCAGCCCCTGCGCCACGACCTCATCCGCCGTGATCCCGGCCCCGGTGTGGCGTTCGCAGATGCGGGCGAACGGCTCCAGGTCGATCCCGTGCTCCTGCCCGTAGGCGCGGAGCATTTCCGCGCCGATGATCCCGTGCGCGATGTAGGGACGCGCGCCCTCGCAGAGGATGGACGGGGCATGGCATTGCAGGACGCCGACGTCGTGCAGCATGGCGCCCGCGGAAACGAGCGCGGGATCAAGCTCAAGCGGCGGGCGCGACGGGTTCGCGAGGATGGCAAGCGCCTTGTCGCGGACCTGCGTGCAGTGGCGCAGCAGAAGCCGCCGGAGAGGCGTGTCCTCCGGGTAGAAATGCCTGAAGACGGCGTCGGGATCGATCGCGTTGCTCATGGCCGGACAGGAGCTGAGTTGCGAAACGGGAAACGGGCGGCGGACGGGATCATTTCGCCGCCGGGGCCTTCGCGTCGGCCGCGCGGTCGTTGATCTCTTTCTTCAGGACGCCCACGATATGGTCCGCGAATTTCTCCGCGGCTTTATTGATGCCGTCCGCGAACGCTTCGGCGGTGGTATCGGCGACCGGGATGCTGTAGTCT
>JAEEGG010021426.1_pt1 | contig 12838 bp, 9 predicted proteins | sample 9134161 | NCBI WGS metagenome assembly JAEEGG01 (sample SAMN16246543, study PRJNA631951) | gut metagenome | biome: gut microbiome; feature: rumen; material: CR-attached | host: Bos | place: Iran: Karaj | collected 2018-10
CTACAGCGGCGCCCAGGACGGTGTCACCATGAAGGTCAAGATCAACACCAAGAACCAAAAGTGCACTCTCAAGGCCACCCTTGAGAACACCATCTCCCTCATCACCTCCCCCGATCCCGACCAACAGAAGAAATAATAAGCAAGCAAAACAAAACAAATACAAACAAACCAAAAAAGCAAAAAACAAAAAGGCATGGCGCAAGCCATGCCTTTTTCCCATAATTAGTTGTAAGTTGAAATGGTATAATACTTTAAATCAACCGCAACTAATTTTGAAGGGATCATGAAAACTAACTCATCATCAAAAAAAGTAATAGTCGCACTGATCATTATCTCGGTAATGATCATAGGTGCGTTTATATTTTTTCGCTTCAACACTCCAAAACGCTACAATCAGCTCGGGGTTAAAGCAGCTGATGACAATTTAGCTTTTAAATATTTTGAAAAAGCGGCTGAACAAGGCTACGCTCCGGCCATATATAATTTAGCTATATATTATAAGTTCGGAAAAGGTGTTCCTCAAAATTGCGAGAAGGCTTTTGAATTATTTACAAAGGCGGCCGAGCAAGGATACGCTCCTGCCTGTGGATATCTCGGCCATTTTTATCTTTCGGGAGTTTGTACGCCAAAAGATTACGAAAAAGCTGTTGAATACTTTAAAAAAGGAGCAGAAAAAGGAGACGCTATATCACAGCACAATTTAGGCTATTGTTATGAAAAGGGACTTGGTGTATCACAAGATTCTAAAAAAGCAGACGAATTGTACACCAAATCAACAGAATATTTTATCAATGCTGCAAATCAAGGAGATGATGAAGCACAATATATTTTAGGACTACAATACGAATTTGGTGAAGGATCCCCGCAAAATTACGAAAAAGCTATAGAATACTACACAAAAGCATCAGAACAAGGCGAATCAAACGCACAGGTTTCATTAGGTAATTTTTATTATTTCGGCAAAGGTGTACCGCAAGATTTCAAAAAGGCCGTGGAGTTATATTCCAAAGCTGCAAGCCTAGGCAATTTGAACGCAGCATTTGCCCTTGGTGATTGTTATGAAAAGGGAAACGGTGTACCACAAGATTACGACAAAGCCAAGGAATGGTACACAAAAGCAGCGGAACAGGAACTTTCTGGCGCCCAAACCGCTTTAGGAAATCTTTATATTAAATTGAACGATGATATAAAAGCCATTGAATGGTACACCAAAGCAGCATATCTTGGCGACTCTTTTGGAAGGTATAATTTAGGCGCTTGCTATATGGTCGGAAAAGGAGTACCGCAAGATCCCGAGAAGGCTAAAGAACTGTTTACTGACGCCGCAAACGATGGAAATGATTGGGCCATGTTCGGCTTGGGAGTGTACTATGATGCGATTGGCGACGATAAAACAGCCGTAGAATGGTTCACAAAATCCGCTGAGCAAGGCTATGACAGTGCACAATTCGCCCTGGGCCTTGCTTATTATTACGGCAAAGGCATAGATCCCGACCAAGAACAAGCAACATTTTGGCTAAAGAAAGCCGCTGAACAAGGTCACGCAGAAGCTAAAGAGATGTTGGGACTTTAGCACTTCTGCCCTTTTCGCTAGCGCACTACAGCTTTTGCTAGCGTTTCAAGCTTTGCGCCACTATTTTTTGTAGCGCACCATCAATTATGCTAGCGCGCTAGTCCTTTCGCTAGTACACCACCACTTTTCTTAACGAGCACTTCTGATTCAGCTAATGTTACACAAATTTTGCTAGTGCACTACAAATCATACTAGCACGCTAGCCTTTTCGCTAGTATTACACTAATTTTACTAGCACAGACATTCTATTTCCATTTAAACGTTGGTATTTTCTGACATTAAAAACTATTCCATACTAGTGGAAATAATGGTATAATTCGTAAAAATGATATAAAGGTGGTTACAATGTCTCAAACTTTTCAACAGCCTCTTGTTCTACACTTTATTTGGCATCCAGATGATGCTAAGAAGATTACCCCCTTTTTGCAGGGCATCAAAAAGATGCTAGCGAGAGATACAGATCGTCCGTTTTCCAGGGAACTGAACATTCCTGTTTTCTTTTGGAACACAATCGAAAAAGACGTCTTTTTAAATCAATCTCCCTATTCAGGTAAGAAAATTTTAATATTCCCCTTTATAAGTATTAATACTAATGGTAATGATGAATGGAAGGCATTTTATAAAAGTTTGCCTTGCAAAGGACCTCAAATAGGGATAGTACCAATTTCGATTGAAAAAGGGGTTTTCCCATCAGGTGGCGCAATGAAGAATCAAAATGCAATACGCATATTTGATTGGGACAAAAAAGATACTAAAACTAAAGAATTGTTATTTGATGTTGCGATAGCGCATGCAATTTATTCTTTTACTTATTCAAAAAAGCGTAGATCAAAAAATATTTCTCCTTTGATTTTATTTTTGAGTCACCGTAAAAAAGGGGAATTTGGAGAGAAGCTTGCGCAGAAAATTGTAGAATACGTGAATACAGAAACAACAATTAAAACATTTTTTGACAAGACAGAAATATTGCCAGGTGAAGAATTTTCTCGTAAAATTCTAAAATTGGTCGACGTCGCAACTCTTATATTGTTTGAAACGGACTTTTATTCGGCTAGTCATTGGTGTCAGATAGAAGTTTCTCGCGCCAAAAAGACTATGCGACCAATTGTCAGTGTTGATTTTCGTAGCCATTTTGAAGACAGAATATTCCCTGGTTGTTCAAATATCCCTTGTCTGCATATACAACACGACATATTAGAGCTTGAAAAGCAAGATGCCGAGAAAGAATACTTACGTATCTTAGAAGCTGCATTGGTTGAGACTATTAGATGTTTTTATAATCTTTCGGTCTTAACATTGTTAAAAAGAGCCGGACGCTTTCCACCTTCATCACGATTATTGATTCGCCCCCCGGAACTATCTGATTTAGAAACAATACGAAACAAAAGCCAACATAATTGTATTGTGTATTATCCTGATCCACCGGTATTCTTTGAGGAATCAAATTGGTATTCTAAAAGTCTTTTAGATGCACGAACTCCATTGTGGAATAATAAAAACAGCTCAGAATTTTTAGGGATGCGATGTGGAATATCAGTTTCTGAGCCAGACAAAGAAGAATTTGGAGAAATGCTTAAAATAGGGCATACGCCAGATTCCATTCAACGTCTTGTTCAAGACATATCAAGACATCTTTTGGCCAGAGGAGCAACTTTAATCTACGGCGGAGATTTACGACCGTGTGATGAAAGTGGCTTCACAGAATTTATTCTCAACGAAGCTAAGGCCCTCCGCGAAAAAGGAATTAAAAATTTTCCAAAGATTGAAAATTATTTGGCATGGCCTTTGTCTATTGACGGTCCAGCTCTTCGACGGTTCAAATCGGAATACGATGATGTTCTAAAAATCCAGAAATATGCATGCCCAAAAATTAAAGATCATAAAATTGATCAACAAAAATACATCCAACCAAATACTGTTGACAACAGGCATATTTGGGCTTTGTCGCTAACATTGATGCGTGAAAAAATGATATCGAAATCAGATTTAAGAATCTGTGCAGGCGGAAGACGTTTCGGATACTGTGGGGCTATGCCAGGAGTTTTGGAAGAAGTGCTAAAAGCCTTGTCAAAAGAAATGCCACTCTTTTTATTAGGTGGTTTCGGAGGAATCACTCAGGATATTGTTTCTTTAGTTTGTAAAAAAACCATACCTGAACCATTAACGGAAAAATGGCAATGTAATAATACGCCAGAATACGATAAATTATTAAAACTACTTTCCGACTCAGGCAAAAAAACAGACTACGAAAATATTGTCAATTGTCTAAAGAATATATCCATAAAAGATTTAGCAAATCGATCTGGCCTTACTGTTAAAGAATATTCCATACTTATGCATTCACCTTTTGTTGATGAATGCCTATTTCTTATTCTTAAAGGAATTCGAAAAATTCAAAACAAATCAAAAAAAGGAAAACGCTAATGTACTCGCAAAACACAAATCCCTTTAATTTCAGTGGTATTTTACCACCCGTTCGTAGAACGGTCTTTATTTCACATTATGAAAAAGACGATGATGAAGTTGAAGATTTCCTAACTGATTTTAAAGGTGTTTTTATTCCAAAAATAATAGGAGTAAGGGATAATGATGACTTCATTAACAGTCCAGATACCAATTATGTAATGCATCAAATTCGTGAAAGATATATTGGAGATAGTACCGTAACAATTGTACTGATAGGGAAGTGCACACATAGTCGTCGATATATTGACTGGGAGATTAAAAGTTCTTTAACACAAGGTGATAATATTCCAAATGGGCTCATAGGAATTTTGTTGCCCAGTCAAGGAAACAGTGCATATCTTCCACCAAGATTTTCAGATAATTATAATAGTGGTTATGCTACATATCATTATTATCCGGAAACGAAGGAAGACTTAAGAGAATGGATAGAAGATGCTTATGAGGCTCGAACATTAAGAGCTAATCAAATAATCAATTCTCAGGAAATGATGAAATACAATCACCGTTGTTCAGTGTGTAACATTGTACATTAGTTCATCAAGCAATCTTAAAATTTCTTTTGCCAGCTCAATAACACTGCAAATTCCGCTAGCATTACACCAATTTCAGTAGTGAAGTACATTGATTGTTCTAGCGTAAATACATTTTAAAGTCTTTTGTTAATAACATATTTATATATCTCATCTCGCTTTTTTGATGCGATTTCAATATGTTTGCCGATATAATTTATAAATTCATTCCATTCAATTAGTGAACAATATGAATCGTAATCCCTATCAAATGTACCTGGATTGGGATTCTTCTTATACTCCGGTTTCACATTCATCATATTTCTCCGGAAAAGATTGTCAACATTGTTTACGATAACGGGTCTAGAAGGTTGAAATTTTACAAGTAAATTTGCTGCCTCCGGTGTATATACTGCTACAAGGCCATTTGTACGATTACCCTCTCTGTCTTCAAGGGAATATCTAATCTCATCATACATCCAATCATCGTATTCTCCTCTTCGGTTCTTTTTGTGATTAACTGCCAATGGCGTTAATAAAACGATTGTGACGCTAGACCGTCGAAGCTTCTTATATAAATGTAATCTAATCGTATCATCTGACATGTTGGAACGATCCACATCCTCAGAAAAATCGATCGTATCACGATTTAGATCAAAAAGCTTTGACAAGTGTTCCTTATATTGCCTTCCATCACTATGCCGAAAAGAAATGAATACATTAGACATGCCCTGTCCCTAAATGCTGAATTTTGTTATTTAAAGTCGACTCTATCAACTGCCCAATATTAATAGAAATATAATAAAAAACGAATTGAATCGTCGAATAATTTGAATCAAATGAGTTTTTTGGTAGCCACAATTCTCGCCTCATTGCAAGTCATTCATCTAGGTTTAAAAAGCCTTGTTCAAAGGCTCCAGGGAATTGGAATCGCTTTTTGGCACCGTTGAAAACAACAACTATAACTCCTCCGTCGATTCCTTTAACTTGGCCGACACCAAAAGCCTTGTGCGTGACTACGGTTCCGGCACATACTTTAGAAACATCAACGAATTTAGATTGCCTTTTGGCAGTGGGTGATTTTTCTGGAGTTGGCGGTACAAAGGATGGTCTATAGGTTGGAGTTGATGACGATTGTGACGATTTAACAATAGGCTTGCGCTTTGCACTATATTTTCTTTTCGGTTCTGCTACCATCGGTATATCTTCGACATCTTCATTAAGATCATAGTCGTTGATATTTGTAAAAATAGGTTTCTCTGGAATATCACCCTTACTAGGAGCATCGGCCACCATAGATGCAGCAACCTGTCCTGACATGGCATCATAATCTGCACGGCTTATTACAGTGCTGAACAGACCAACATCTTCACCAGTATGTTTATCAATGCCAGTGTAAATAAGACTAGCATCTTCATACCGTTTGAATTTGTAAACGGCATCGTTCATTAGAGCTTCGTTGAAAACGTTTAGAGAAACAAGAAGTTCAAAATCTTTAACATTCAGACCTGTGACCTTCTTAAATAAATCTGGTTCCAATTGCGTGATAACATCCTGCAAACTGTATTCGCGGAAGTCCGTAAGATACATAAAAACAGGAACACGCGTGGCAAATTTAATAAGCTTGTCACGAATCTTATTACGCATTGATTTGTATTCTTTCTCTTCGTCTGAAAGTTCCTTTTTTTCTTTTTTGGTTAGCTTTTCGCCTTCTTTTTTCGCCTTTTTAACAGCGTTAGATTTATTAATGATTGTTTCAATTTCGGTATTTAAACTACGGAATCCTTCAATGCGCATTAGCGCTTCCATTGCTTCCTTGTTGGCAAGGAGACGTGTTAGCGTGTCATTGTCAACGTTAACAAGCAATGCACTCTCCCATCGCTTGGCAAGAAGTGTAGCAGAAGTGCCTGCCATAGCAATATCCAAAATCTCGGCCGCATTAACTTGGCGCATGGCACTTCCATCGTAGGCCAAAACCGGCAAGAAATTGATAAACTCTCCTACTTTCTTTTCCGGATTGCTTTCAGCCACGTTTAAACGACAAGAGTAATCGGAAATTTGCCGGAGTGCTCTGTCCAACGCAAAGTCAAATACATAACACTCCTGTTTAATAATTTCTTTTTCGCCGCTATCTTTAATAATTTCCCAAGGACTTTGTACACGGAACGCCGCTTGGAAGTAGGTCTCAGGAGACGAGAGATTACGTAACATAAAAATACCAGACCACGGCCTTATTGTAACTCCTGTAGTCAATTTTCCACAGGATAATGTTATGGTCTTAGTGTTCAAAGGATCTCCCATAGAACGGCGAACAGGATCCAAAGCAGCCGCTCCTATTCCAGCCTGCGTTCCGGCACAAACATTGACCTTATAATCGTGGTAAAACACATTCTGTTTCTGAGCTAAAAGGTTTGCCATTGCGTAGCAAGAGGCAACGTTAGGCATAAACCATAATGTATGTGACAGAACATTTAGAAGTCGTGTGTCAGAATATGGCATCGGAGGCTTTTGTGCACCTAATTTTAGCTCATCAACACTTGTCTCCAAATAAGACCCACGAATTAGATCAAGCCATTTCTGCACATAATCTTCGTATTTGAAGTGAGCGTCTTTGCCGCTTCCTTCTGCCGAGAAGAAAACATTCAAATCAAACTCATCAAATTCTCCTGCTTTAGCGATACGCTGTATGCTATCGGGAATTTTGTATGTGAGCATGACCATTCTCGGTAAAGCAGCATAAGGATTTTCTCCCGGTCCCTTCCATTCGGCTTTAGACCTCTGTTCATCGGAATAAGTCCAGTTATAGATCTGCTCTTCGATAAACTCGCCAGAATTAAGCGCACGGAATGGAGTTCCAGAGAGATACAAATAATATGAAGTGGTTATAGGCAGCCAAGTTTCATCGTATACATTACCAGATTCATATTTGGAAAGATCTTCTTCGTAAATGTCTTCATCTTGCTCAAAAAGTTTTTTCGCGTTATCTTTCCAAGCGCCAAAATGGTATTCATCGAAAATAACTAAATCCCAGTTCGTAGCATGAACCCATTCGTTGTTGGCCTTGATACCACCAGTTTCTTTGTTTACGCCAAGAAAATCCTGAAACGAACCGAAACAAACAATGGGACGTGACTTATCAGCTTGCTGGAACTGTTGATCGTTTGTTAATCCGCCAGGGACGACAGGACGAGTTATAAATTGCCAACCTTCAAAATCCACATGCGTTAATAGATCTTCCTTCCAAGCTGTCTGAACAGCGGGTTTAAAAGTTAGGATTAACACTCGCTTCATCCCCATCTTTTTGGCCAATTTATAAGCAGCAAAGGTTTTACCAAAACGCATTTTTGCGTTCCAAAGGAATTTGGGCGTTCTTCCGCTTCCTTCTTCATATGCAGATTTAAAATAGGCCATCGTATGATTGACGGCAACTTCTTGCTCTGGACGCATAGCGAAAGTTTTCGTGCGTTCCTCAATGTTTTCTGTGCCTAGTTGTAACGCTATGACTGCAGCTTCAACATCCTTTTTAGAACACTTGAACCATTCATTCTTATCATCGCCAGCGTTTAATTGCTGCTTGCCTTTCGCCTTCAAAACATCGTGTACGTCATGATCCGTAAAACACGTTCCATCATTTTTCATAGCGGACCAGTGTCCAAGAATATGATATGGTACGGCGGCAGTATGGACTTGTTCCTTTACACGAGTTTTAACATCGCGTTCTGTATAACCGATCTTGATATAGCCTTTATGTGACTCGACACCTACAAATTCATAAGCATATATCGTAGGGTGAGATTCTGGCCGCTGTGGGAAATAATTAATGTCTGCCATTATTCTTCCTCTACGTTAAGATCCATCGGGCGAATCATAGAATCTATAAATTCAATCTCCTCGTCACTAATGCCATATTTTGCATATAGTTTTTTATCAGACCACGGCTCTGTAAAATCTTGCATCGGTACAAAGTCATAAACTCCTTTTGCAGCATTTTGAGTGTTTTTCTTAAATAACACAAAAAATCTAAATAATTTTGTTGTCATATAGGAAATTATGTTTTGTGCATATTCTTTGCTTTTGTTAGGGCCGATAGCCAAATAAGTTTCCGTGCACACTTCACCTGGCAATGCCAAAAAAGGTTTCCCAATAACCAAATATGGGAAATCACCTCTTTCACCATAAGCTTTGGCTATCATCACTTTATATTTTCCAACATCTTGTGAATTTTGACGAACACAAGATTTATTGACATATCCATTTTTAGGATATGCATATACTTTTAATGAGTTAGAAATATATTTATCGTATATTTTATCATTGGCTTCCAATCCAAAAGGCTTTCTGGCACTTACTATATCAGCAAAAGACTGTTCTTTAAAAGCCATTACTTTTCTCACAATAGAAACAGCTTCGTTAAATCTTATGAACGTATCAGAATTTGATTCCAACAACGGACGCACCATGACGGATTGCTTTCCGTTTAAATTTGAAATAATTTTACAATCTCCAGCGTTATCTCGATCCCATAAGAAATAGCAAACGCCACCAGAAATATCAACTCCAGGAAATACATCTTCAGCATTAAAATAATCTGTAATTACCCGAAGATGATTATCGTGTAACATATTATTCCTAAAATTATCAAGCCCTTTTCCACCCGCATACCATCGAGCAGGAATAATCATGGTCAAAAAGCGAGGGTTAAGTTTCATCGCTTGTTCAACAAACTTATCATAAAGAGGTGTAGCACTTGTCCCCATTCCACCTCCGTCACTTAATTGGTATGGTGGATTACCTATTATCACATCAAATTTCATCTGAAATATATCCTCTGGCTTTGTAGTGTGTATCGTTTCATAAGCGTGCGTTTCCAAAAATTTACCACGATCATATTGTTCTTTGTTAGCACCGCAAAAAACACATCTCCCATTTTGCCACTGGTGTTGGATAATTTTGTAACGAATGTTTCCATCGATATTGTCAAAATGCGTTACAGAGTATTTACCGTTTGCATATTTGGAGCAATACAAGCTTCTCCTGGAAAGATGTGAGGTTAATTCTGTAATAGCGATTCCAAAAAGCTGCTTTTTGAATATATGATCTGCACGTTCTTGAAGATCTGGATATATCGGTTCTAGTCCTTTTAGAAGTCTTTTGGCTATTTCGCGCAAGAAGATGCCGCTTTTACAGGCAGGATCTAGAAAGGTTGTGTTTGGGTCGCTGAATAACTCCTGCGGCAGGAGATCCAGCATCGCGTTTGCAACTTCCGGCGGAGTGAATACTTCATCGCTTGATAAATTGGCGATGCAGGATAACACATCCGGGTTGTAAATCGTATTATAAAGATTATTGGCCATATTTTTGAACGCTCCTATAATCGGTAACATAGGATGTTAGAAATTCACCTTCATCACTTGGCTTTTCTTCTGGTGTGGCAAACAAATCTAATTGATCAGGTTCGTTTGTGACTTCTTCTTTCTGCTGTTCTGTCTTCGGATTATAATCACCGGCTAGTAGTTTATCGAAGCGGAAGTCTTTTCTCTGCATTTTTGTGCCCGTTACGAAGGACCATTCAGAGAAGATGATGGGTTCTTCTGTATCTTCGCCTTTTTCGTCTACCGTTTTTAGGCTTAGGGCGTTTCCGCAAACGATGTTTCGGCTAAGTATAAAGCGTACTGCTTCGCGACAATCTTCGTTTACTTCGTTTTGACAAATGTCCTCGTATTCTTTTTTCCAAATGTCGTAAAGACGCTTTCGGCAGGCTAGAACGTTGTCCATAAGCAGATCGACACCATAAATGCTGGCAACGGCCATGACGGATTGTTTTTCGAATTCGAGAGGCAGCGGTTTTCTCTTTCTTGGGGGAATGGCGCGTCTTTTGGCGGCTTCTAGTTTACGTCTGAGAATTTCAGCTACAAAGTTACCATCGCCGCATGCTGGCTCCAAAAAACGGCTGTCTACGCGCTCGGTTTCCTGCTTAACCAAATCCAACATAGCGTTTACCTCACGGTCGGCGGTGAAGACCTCGCCGTGATCAGCAACACGTTGCTTAGATTTTACCTGATCTGACATTGAAACAGTCCTGAGTATCTTAAATGCTTATATATTATATGCTAGCATAATTCAACTTTTTCGTTATTATGTCAGTTTTTTTACTCATTATGTTAGACATAGTCGGACTTAGCAATCTGGAAATAAAATACTCGGTATGTTAGAATAGAAACAACTATAAGTCGCCGAGCGCATTCGTGAAAATTGCATTTGAGATTGACTTTAGTTTATAGTTTTTATAAATTTTTCTCTTGGTTATTCTACAAAGGAGAATGATAATGTCAAATCAAGACAAGCATTTTTCTGACAACGAAGTAAAGCACTTGGAAATGATTCAAGCAATCATCGCACGCATGGGGCAAAATTCGTTTGTGATAAAGGGTTTAACTATAACCCTTTTTGCTGGTACTTTTGCCCTGCTTGAAAAAGGCTTGTGTTCTTTTTCCTTCTGTTTTTTAATCATCCCTATTGTTTTTTTGTGGTTTTTGGATTCTTATTACCTCCGAAAAGAGCGCCAATATAGAAAGCTTTATAATATGACCAGAATACACAAAGTTGCTTTATTTGATATGAGCATTAGCAATGTTAATGGAAAACATACTTGCTATCTCTGTTGCCTTTTTTCAAAAACGGAATGGGTTTTTTATTTAACTTTAATTTTATCAATACTAATAATTCAAAATGATATTGTTGCAAAACTCATAACACTTATTAAAACAATGATAGCCAATGGGTATTAAAATTTTTGTCTCATATAAATATGCCGATTGGGATGTTAGGCAGTTTAGCATCCTTTCTCTTTTGTCTGATAAATATGACACAGCTCGCTCTTATGTAGATTTGTTAGAAGATTATATTAAGAACTATTCTGAACATATTTACAAAGGTGAAAATGATGGTGAAGACTTATCAAAACTTGACGATCAAACAATACAAGATAAACTATATGATCGCATATACGACAGCACCTTAACAATTGTTCTTATATCTCCAAACATGAGGGACGTAAACAAACCGCAAAAACACCAATGGATACCTCAAGAAATATCTTACTCTCTAAGGGAACAATCAAGAACAAATAGCAGAGGGCAAAGCATTAAAAGCAGAACTAATGGTTTATTGGCAATAGTTTTGCCGAACAGAAATGGAAGCTACTCATATTTTCTCGATCAGTGTTTTGATTGTCATCATAGTTGTATTACATACAAAACAAATTTTCTGTTTGAAATTTTAAGGGATAATTCTTTCAATATTAAGAAGCCTAATTTTATAAATTGTAAAAATGGGATGAAAATATATGATGGTGATGCGAGTTATATAGTTTATGTTAAATGGGATGATTTTGCTAAAGATCCAGAAAAGTATATTAATAAAGCCTGCGAAACACAAAACAAAAAAGACAATTATGATATTCGCGTTCAACTCTAATCATAAATCTGAATAGATTAGCATTCCAAAGAGTTCAGACAACAAACTGTCAATGTTTTAGTCAATGTTAAAATCTTGATTAAGCACCCCTATATATCAGATAAATTATTTGTTTATATAATGTTACGACAACATTGACTAAATGAAAAATTCAGTTGTAAAGTATTGCTTTACAACTGAATTTATCAATAGAAGCTAGTAAAATTGATAGTGGCTAGCAGAAATGGTAGAAGCAGTCGAAAAGGGACCAAGCTAAGTTTGAAAGGGACCAAGTTCTGAAAAGCGGGACTAAGTTGGGTTGTTGGGTTGGAGGTAAAGTTTAGTAAAATAATTATGCTAGTTAAAATGATAGCGATTGTAATCAAATCTGAAGGAGGTAGATATGAGAAACATTGAAGTGTCCTGGGTTGAGTTGGCTGGGCCGAAGGCGAAGGATCCGGATGAGATCGTTTTGCTGGGAGGGACTTATGGGGGTAGGGGTTGGAGCATGCGGCCTGAGGCGATGGCTATGGCGATCGACCGGGGGCTGTACAGCTTTTACGCGGTCGTGTTTGAGGAAGTGCTGCCGGTGGTTTTGGTTAGGAATGCGGTTGGGAAAGTGTGCGGGATAGGGACGAGTAAGGATGTGGGGCCGCTTAAGCTGCTGCTGACGCTGGCTAGGAGCGGTCCAGAAAAAAGCTCTGCTGATAAGAGCGTGACGGTGACTAAGACTCGGAATATCGGCGCGCGGGCGAAAAAGACCGTGGCGGTCAAGAGCTCGAAGTGAGCGATTGGGAAAGCCCCGCTTGGCGGGGCTTTTTGTTTTTGTGCGGAA
>JAEEGG010021427.1_pt1 | contig 12838 bp, 13 predicted proteins | sample 9134161 | NCBI WGS metagenome assembly JAEEGG01 (sample SAMN16246543, study PRJNA631951) | gut metagenome | biome: gut microbiome; feature: rumen; material: CR-attached | host: Bos | place: Iran: Karaj | collected 2018-10
CGGTCACGGCCACGTGGTTTACATAATCTGAAATCGTCTCATACTTCTCCGGGAACAGCCGCTCCAGGAAGCCCGTCTCCCTGGCCGCCACTCCCAGCAGGGCCAGGAGGGCCAGCACCGCCGCCAGGATCAGGGCGGTGCGAAGGGGGCGGCTCAGCTTCTTCTTCGCCGGGGCGGTCAGGACCGGCTCAAGGAGTTCCTCTTCCGTCTCTCCCAGAAATACCGTCAATTGCCATGCCGTCATGGGTCGATCCCCTCCTTCCGCAGATAGTCCCGCAGCTTTTCCCGCAGCTTTCCCAGCCTCCGGTGCAGGGCGCTGCGGCTCATCCCCTCTGCCCTCGCCAGGGCTTCCAGGGTCTCCATGTTCCAGTACCGCCGGAGAAAAAGGTCCCTGTCCCGCTTCGGCAGACCACGCAGGAAAGCGTTCAGCGCCCGGATCACCTCCCGGCGCCGGGCTTCCTCCTCCAGGCTCGTGCCGGAGACGCAGTCCTCCAGCTCCTCCAGGGCCAGGGCGGTCTCCCCGCCGAATCGCTTCTCCGCATGATCCCGCCGCCACCGGTTCAGGGCCAGGTTCCGGGTGATCTTCCCCAGGAAGGCCCCCAGGCGCGTCGGCCGCTGGGGCGGCATGGCGTTCCAGGCCCGGAGCCAGGTATCCGAAACGCATTCCTCCCCGTCCTCCGGGCTTTCCAGCACCCGCAGGGCGATGCTCCGGCAGAGGGGGCCGTATTTGGCGTCGGATTCCGAGATGGCCCGCTCGTCCCGGGCCCAGTACAGCTCTACGATCTCCAGATCTTCCATGGCCGCGCCTCCTTTCACCCTATAGGACACCTTTTTCCCGGGTTTTTCCCGCGTTTCGGCCCGATTTCCGAAAAAGATCCCCCGCCCCGGAGGGCAGGGGACCAAAAAGGCTCAGTTCCGATGCGGTATCTGCAGTATAGGCCGGGTCCGGCGGCTTGTCAAGGCGCGGCGGTCCGCTCCAGATCCAGGGTGATCCGGTCCCCTGCGGGAGGCGTCCAGACGAGACGCAGGGCGTCCACATGGTCGAAGTCGCCTTTAAAGTCGCTCTCCAAAAGGTAGACGTACACCCCCTTCTCCCGTTCGTAGCTGCCGTTCACGCCGCTGCCCAATCCCGCAAGGATCTCCCGTCCATCCGTATGGACATAGCAGGCGAAGTTCGACCATATGTCCAGGAAGTTGGCATACCCGTCCCCCAGGTATTCGCAAACCACGAAGGCCCGGAGATTCCCCTTGCCCCGGCCGCCCCGGAGAGCCAGATATTCGATATGGATGCGGTAGAGCCCGTTCTCCCCGGCATAGTTTGTCTCCACGGGATCAAAGCCCTCGAAAAGGCTGTCGAACCGCTCCTTCCGGTACTGCGCCTGCCGCTCCGGGTCAACCTGGTACGTTTTGGGCTCCTGAGGCGTGATTTGGGATACCTTCCCCAGTTTTTTCATGTCCAGAGGAATGGTGAGTTCCGCCCCTTCAAAGCGGATGACCAGGGTCACGGCCTTTTCCGGGCACTCCGCCACCAGGGCGAACAGTCCCTCTCTGAAAACGCCCGGACGCACCCCCAGGGGCAGAAGATTTCCCCCTGCATCCAAGACATGGATCTCGAAAGCGCCTCCCAGGTTCACCGGCGCGGGATAGTTCGGCTCCTTCACGATGGGTCCTCCCTCGGGATTTTCCAGCAGGACCTTCATCATCAGCTCCGTTGTGCAGCCGTCCGTCCAGATGCCGTCGACGCCCAGGGTCACAGACTCCCCGGCTTCGGTCATCCCTTCCGCCGTCATTTCCGGGTGCACCGGCTCATGGTCCCCGTAAAGCCAGGCCCGCACGTGATCCAGCTGAGCTGCATCGGGGTCACTCAAGCCCTGCCGCTCCCGGGGGATGCCGCCGCTCTCCAGGGGGTACTCCACTCCGTCGATGCGCAGGGCTTTCACCTGCCGAATGTCCACCAGGTCCCGGAACTGGACGTTCAGAAGGCTCACCCCCTGGCAGGTACTGTCCTTGCGGAGGCAGGCATTACCGGTCAGATCCACGCTCTGTTCTTCCCCGTCCCGGAACACCAGCTCCAGGCTCCCGGTCCATGGATCGTTTATATGGGTCTGATCCGGCTCCGGGGCGTTCTCCAGGGTCATGGCCCCGATGTTCGTCATCACATGGGCCCGGAAGCCGAAGGGAGAGAGGACGATGTCCGAATACAGCTCCTTCGTGCTCAGGTCCCCCCGGAGCTTAGCGGTCCGGGTGGGGCAAGGCTTCAGCTCCGCCGTCGCCTCCAGGTAGCCGGGAGTGAAGGTCTCCCCTGTCTCCCAGTTTTTCAGGCCGAAAAGGCGGAAATACACGCGCCCCAAGCCGCCGGTCCAGCCATAGCATCGCCAGACATCGGTGATTTTAGCCGGATCGGTATCCCCCAGATCCAGCGCTTCGCCCCCGGAACTGATATAGGTCAGAGGGTAACCCTCCTCCGTCTGGGCACGGATTATGGAGTCCAGGCCCCAGCCCTCCATGCTGCCTCCATCCAGCCGCTCCACGGTGTACACCAGCAGGACGGTGTACCCGTCCGTCACCGCCTCGTGGAGGGTCAGGCGCAGGCCCTCGTTCTCCACGGTCACGGCCACGTGGTTTACATAATCTGAAATCGTCTCATACTTCTCCGGGAACAGCCGCTCCAGGAAGCCCGTCTCCCTGGCCGCCACCCCCAGCAGGGCCAGGAGGGCGATCACCGCCGCCAGGATCAGGGCGGTGCGAAGGGGGCGGCTGAGCTTCTTCTTCGCTGCCGGGGTCAGGACGGGTTCGATGAGCGTCTCCTCCGTCCGGCCCACGGACTCCATCAGTTCCATTGCCGTCATAAGTCGATCCCCTCCTTCTGCAGATGATCCCGCAGGCTTTCCCGAAGCTTACCCAATTTTCTGTGTACCGCGCTCACGGAAAGCCCGGTCTGTTTTGCCAAAGACTCCAGGGTCTCCACGCCCCAGTACCGCCGCAGAAACAGCTCCCGGTCCCGATCCGGCAGGCTCCGGAGAAAGGCGTTCATCGCCCGGTCCAGCTCCCGGGACTGCACCTCATCCTCCAGGCTCTTCCCGGAGACGATCTCCCCCAGCTCCTCCAGAGCCAGGGCGGTCTCGCCGCCGTACCGCTTTCCCGCGTGATCCCGGCGCCATCGGTCCAGGGCCAGATTCCGGGTGATCTTCCCCAGGAAGGCCCCCAGACGGGAGGGGCGCTGGGGCGGCATGGTGTTCCAGGCCCGGAGCCAGGTATCCGAAACGCACTCCTCCCCGTCCTCCGGGATCTCCAGGATCCGCAGGGCCACGCTTCGGCACAGGGAGCCGTATTTCCGGTCCGATTCATCGATGGCCCGCTCATTCCGGTCCCAATAGAGCTGTACGATCTCGGTATCTTCCATGGCCGCGCCTCCTTTCACCCATTAAGACGGGATCCTGCGGGGTTTTTTCTGCTTTTTCGCGGAAAACAAAGCGAAATCGGCGCCGCCTCATTGAGGCAGCGCCGAAACAGATACCGGAATTACTCCGCTTCCTTCTCCACGGGGGACTCGGGGGCGTTCTTCCTCACGCTCTCGATGCCGTTGAGGCAGGTGTCCTTGGTCTTGTAGCCCTGGGAGGCCAGGATGATCTCCCCGTTCCGGGCTTTCAGGCGGAAACGGAACTTGCCGCCCTTGTCCTCGAAGATCTCGAACTTGGGGTGCTTGACCTTCTCGAAGCCCTCGACGGTCTGGTCCTCCACGCCGCCCGCGCAGCAGCGGCGGACGCTCTCGATCCCGTCCTTGCAGGAAGTTTCGCTCTTGTACTTCTCGCTGGTGCCGATGACCTGTCCGTTGGTGGCCAGCAGATTGAAGTGGAAGCCGGCGTCGGACGCCTTGATCACAAACTTGCCCATGATATTTCCTCCTTATATTTTTCTATAGCATTTTTGAGTGAATTCGTTTCAGCGGCGATCGTCCGCCGGGAAATCGGGGATGCCGTCCCCATCCAGATCCGGCGGCATGCCGGGTCCGCCGCCCATGGGCCCAGGGTGATCCCCATCCCCGTCCGGAGCCGGACGGACGCCGGAGCCGTACAGCTCCCGGCCCTGGATCCCCAGCGTGCTCCTCTGCTTTTCGATGATCGAGGAGAGGAATTTCCGCACCCGCTCGCAATCCTTGATATTCTTCAGCTCCAGCTTGGGGTTGGAGGAATCGCTGCTCATGAGGGTGATGGTCCCCACGCCCAGAAGCTTCTGCCCCAGGGTACGGGTGGACTTCACATCCAGCACCCGATACAGCAGAAGCTCGTTGGTCTCGCTGCGAAAAAGGCCGGTCTGCACATAGAGCCGATCCTCGTCCACCCGATAGCGGGTGAAGGACAAGGGCATACCCATGATGTGCTTCCGGTCGCTCCACAGGATGGGCTTCTCCTGAAGCATTTCCCGATATGCTTTATATTTCGCCATATGCAGCCCTCTCTTTTCTGTTTTTATATAGTATATCGCCGACGCGGCGGCCTTGTCAATCGCAATCTGTTCCCGTCGGTCCCGGCTGATTGACTTTCCGCCGGGGAGCGAATATAATGGAGAAAATATTACGGTTTCATGTTTATTCGGGAGGTATTTATGTCCGTTCTGGATGCTTCCGTCCCTGTATTCCGCTTCTTTGAGGAGATCAGCGCCATCCCCCGGCCCTCCCGGGGAGAGGACGCAATCAACGATTATCTGGAGGCCTTTGCCGCCGCCCGGGGCCTTCCCTGCCGCCGGGACGAGTCGAAGAATCTGCTCATCACCAGGCCCGCCTCCCCGGGACGGGAGAATGAGCCTCCCATCCTGTTCCAGAGCCATTCGGACATGGTCTATCTGGATCCCCCGGCGCCTCTGAAGCTCCGGGCGGAGGAGGGCTGGGTCAGCGCCGAAAACAGCACCCTGGGGGCGGACGACGGGGCCGGCACGGCCCTGATGCTGGCTCTGCTGGACGATCCGGAGCTGTCCCGACCGCCCCTGGAATGTCTCTTCACCGCCGCCGAAGAGGTGGGGCTGGAGGGAGCCAGGAATCTGCGGAGAGACATGTTCACTGCGAAGCGTATGGTGAACCTGGACGGCATGGGGGAAACGGAGACCTGCGTCACCTCCAGCGGCGGCCGCCGGATGATCCTCCATTTTCCCGTATCCTTCTCCGAATCCCTGCTGCCCTGCTATTTCCTCACCCTGGGCGGCCTTCTGGGCGGCCACTCCGGCGCGGAGATCGGAAAGGGCCGGGCCAATTCCATCCAGATGGGCTTCCGCGTCCTGTACCGTCTCCTGGGGCGAGGCGCGGATATCCGCATCGTCCGCATCGCCGCGGGCAGCCGGGAAAACGCCATTCCTTCGGATTTCCGGGTCTTCTTCGCCTCCTCCGCTCCCCTGAACCTGCTGGAGGCAGCCGCGCGCCAGGTGCTGGAGGAGCAGCGGGCGCTGTACAAAGCCGAGCCGGATATCTTTCTGACCCTGGAGGAAACGGAACGGGTGAACGCCGCCATGATCCCTGAGGACAGCGGCGCCCTCATCAGCATGGGCTACCTTCTCCCCACCGGGCCCCAGGTCCCCTCTCCGGAGCTGGGCATCCCTCTGGTTTCCCTGAACCTGGGCGCCCTGGAGCAGACAGAGACCGAAGTGCAGTTCCGCATGAACATCCGCAGCCCCCTCAAGGGGCAGCGGGAGGAGGTCTCCCGGCAGGTGGAGGCCGTCAGCTCCATCTTCGGCGGCTTTCTCTCCCTGGAGTCGGACTATCCCGGCTGGCCCTATCGGCCGGATTCTCCCCTGCGGGAGGCCCTGCGCCGGGTGCTGGCGGAGGAGGGAAAGGAGCTGAAGGAGCTATCCCTCCACGTGGGTCTGGAGGCCGGGATCTTCAGCAGCCTCTGCCCGGAGATGGACATCATCACCTACGGTCCCGTCGAGGAGGACTGCCACACCCGCCGGGAGCGGATGGACCTGGAAAGCCTTCGCCGCAGCTACGGCGTCCTGGCCCGGCTCCTGGCCCTGATCTGAACGAAAACAAAGAAAAACGAAATATCATAGATTGCGTGCAAGAGGAAAGGAGACATCATTATGTTCCGTAAGATCCCGTACGTCCCCGCAGAGCTCAAGGTCGTGGACGAGCTGCCCGGCATGTTCGGCCGCCCCGCCACCCCCCTGAGGAATTTCCCCGTCACCCCCAGAGAAAACATGATGGCCCTGTACTACGAGAAGCATCCCTTCTGGATGCCTGTGTCCAACGAGGGCAAGATGATCGGTTCCGCCCTGTACAGCGATAACCTGGGCCGGGGCATGGGACACGACAACACCGACAGCTTCGGCATCGAGTGGGAATACATCGCCACCGTAGGCGGCTCCATCGTCCGGCCCGGCGAGCCCCTGCTGGCGGATGTGAACGAATGGAAGGAAAAGATCCACTTCCCGGATATCGATACCTGGGACTGGGCAGGCGAAGCGGAAAAGGTGAAGCTGGACGGCCGCTTCCCCTACCAGATCTCCCTGGTGAACGGCTTCTGGTTCGAGCGGCTCATCAGCTTCATGGACTTTGCCCCCGCCGCCATGGCCCTGGTGGACGAGGACCAGGAGGATGCGATCCTGGAGCTGTTCCAGGCCAGCACCGATTTTGCCTGCAAGGTCATCGACAAGCTCTGCGAGAATTACCCCATGCTGGACGGCTTCAACATCCACGACGACTGGGGCTCCCAGAAGGCCCCCTTCTTCTCCGACGAGATCGCCTACAAGTTCTTCGTCCCCTTCATGAAGCAGCTCACCGGCCATATCCACAAGTGGGGCCGCTACGCCACCCTCCACTCCTGCGGCCACGGGGAAGACCGGGTCCAGTGCTTCATCGACGGCGGCTTCGACGAATGGGATCCCCAGGTCATGAACGACATCCACGCCCTGTACGACCGTTACGGAGACAAGATCGTCTTCGGCGTCTGGCCGGACAAGTTCGATCCCGAGACCGCCACGGAGGAGGAGCAGCGGGAGGCTGCCCGCGCCTTCGTCAAGCAGTTCAACCAGCCGGGCAAGCCCGCCATTCTGGGCCACTACGGCGCCTGGGCCAACACCCCGGTGTTCCTGGAGGAGGTCTACGTCGCCTCCCGGAAGCTGTATTGCGAATAAAGGAAAATCCCATCCCCGTCCGTGTTCGGCAATACCGAACACGGACGTTTTTATTGTGCGAAATTGCCGGAAAGACATTGCATTCCCAACAAGAATGAGATATAATTCATAAACTGGACTTATTTTGTAAAACAAAAATCCCAGAATACTCCGAATATGGGAGGCGATAGGAAAAATGGACGGAATCGACGAGATCCTGAAGGCGGAGAAGGAGGCCGAGCGCATCCTGCGGGAGGCGAAGGAGGCTGCCGCCGCCGCAGAGGGCTCCGCCGAAGGATACCGCACCCGCGCCCTGGAAGCTGCCCGCCGGGAGGGCGAGGAGGAGGCCGCCGCCCTGGTGAAGGCCGGGGAGGAACGGGCCGCCAGACGGCGGGAAGAGCTGAAGGCCGTTGCGGACGTGAAAAACAGCGAGCTTCGGGCCAGAGCGGAGGAAAACATGGAGAAAGCCGCCGCTTGGGTCGCCCAGGCGCTTTCCGAGGTCTGACATGGCGATCGTAAAGATGAAAAAGCTGCGGCTCGCCGCCCTGGGGAGCCAGCAGTCGGACCTGATGTACGAGCTCCAGCGCCTGGGCTGCGTGGAGCTGCGCCCCTGCGAAGCGCCGGAGGGGTACCTCACCCCGGATACCGGCGGGGACCGGGACCAGCGCATCGAGACGCTGCAGGAGCAGAAGAAACGGGCGGAGGCCGCCCTGAAGCTGCTGAAGCAGTACGCCTATGAAAAAACGGGGCTCTTCCCCGCCCGGGACCAGATCACGGAGGCGGACTTTTTCGCCGATATCCGGGAGGAAGCCCAGCGGGCCTGCGGGAGCATCCTGGAGGCCGCGGCCACCCTGGACCAGCTCCAGGGGGAGATCTACGCCCAGCGTTCCCTGGCGGATTCCCTGGCCCTGTGGGAACCTCTCAGCCTGCCGCTGGAGATGACCGAGACCCGCCGGACCCGCATCCGCCTGGGCTCCATCCCTGTGAGCCGCGGGACGGAAGCGCTGGAAACCGCTCTGGCCGAGGTCGGCGGCGAGGTCGCCGTCGTTCCCGCGGGCACCGACCGGGACCGGGCGGGGGTCATGGTGGTCTATGCCCGGGAGCTGGAATCCGCCGTGGAGCCCGTGCTCCGGGGCTTCAGCTTCGAGCGCGCCCCCACCGGCGGCCGTACCGGCAGCGCCGGGGAGAATATCGCCGCCGCCCGCAAGGCGGAGGAGCACGCCCGGCAGGACATGGACGAGGCCAAGGCCTATCTGAAGGAATGCGGCCAGTACCGCCGCCTGATCCGCCTGTACTCCGACCGGCTCACCCTGGAGCTGGACGCCGCTGCGGCGGAAGGGACGCTGCTCCGCACCTCCTCTGCCTTCGCCATGACGGGATGGGTGGACGAACCCAGCGTGCCCGCCCTGGAGGAGCTTCTGGGCAAGTACTGCTGCGCCTGGGAGCTTTCCGATCCGGAGGAGGGAGACACGATCCCCATCAAGCTCCGGAACAACGCCTTTACGGAGCCGCTGAACATGGTCACGGAGATGTACAGTCTGCCGGACTACCGGAACGTGGACCCCAACCCCCTCATCGCCCCCTTCTTCTGCATCTTCTTCGGCATGATGTTCAACGACCTGGGCTACGGCCTGGTGTTCATCATCCTCTCCCTGATCGTGCAGAAGAAATTCAAGCTCACCGGCGGCACGAAGAACATGATCCGCCTGGTGCTGGAATGCGGCGTCACCACCGCCATCTTCGGCATCATCACCGGCAGCTTCTTCGGGGACGCCATCCCCGTGGTGGCGAAGCTGCTGGGGAAGGAAGTGACCATTCCCTCCCTGCTGAATCCCCTGGCGGATCCCATGAGCGTGCTGATCCTCTCCCTGGTCCTGGGGGTCATCCAGATCCTCTTCGGCATGGGAGTCAAGGCATACATCCTCATCCGGGACGGGAAGCCCCTGGACGCCCTCTTCGACGTGGGCAGCTGGTGGCTCCTCTTCGCCGGGATCGCCGTGGGCGCCCTCCGGGGCTTCTGGTGGATCGCCATCGCCGGCGTCGCCGCCCTGGTGCTGACCCAGGGCAGAGCCAAGCCCACCATCCCCGGCAAGATCGTAGGCGGCATCGCCAGCCTCTACGACATCACCAGCTATTTCAGCGATATCCTGTCCTACTCCCGTCTGATGGCCCTTATGCTGGCCGGCGGGATCGTGGCCAGCATCGTGAACGTGCTGGGCTCCCTCTTCGGCAGCGTGATCCTCTTCATTCCCATCTTTGTTATCGGTCACGTGTTCAACATCGGCATCAACGTGATCGGCACATACGTCCACGCAGCGCGGCTGCAGTATCTGGAGTTCTTCGGCAAGTTCTATGTGGACGGAGGCAAGGCCTTCCGTCCGTTGGACCGGAAAACCAAGTATTTTGAAATCATTAAGGAGGAATCCATCCATGGCTGAGTTTATCAATGCATTCGGCGGTCTCGCGCTGGCGTTTCTGGGAGGCGGCCTCGCCGCCGTCCTTTCCTGCATCGGTTCCGCCCGGGGCACCGGCATGACCGGTGAAGCCGCCGCCGGTCTGGTGAGCGAAGATCCCGAGCAGTTCACCAAGTGCCTGATCCTGCAGGTCATCCCCGGCACCCAGGGCCTGTACGGTTTCGTTATCTGGTTCTTCGTCCTGCTGCAGATCGGCATCTTCGGCGGGTCCGGCGTTCAGACCCTCACCATCCAGCAGGGCCTGGGCTACCTGGTCGCCTGCATCCCCATGATGCTGGGCGGTCTCATCTCCGCCAAGTATCAGGGCCGCGTCGCCGCCGCCAGCATCAATATCGCAGCCAAGAAGCCCGACGACTGGTCCAAGGGCATCATCCTCTGCGTCATCGTGGAGTTCTACGCGATCCTCTCCCTGATCGCCTCCATCCTGATGATCCTCAACGTGAAGTAAGATGAAGGGGATCGAAAACATCGCCCTGCGCATCCGGCAGGACGCGGAGCAGGAGGCCAAGGACCTCCTGACCCGTGCGGAGCAGCAGGCCGCCCAGGCCCGGGCCGACGCGGACCGGGAGGCCGGGGAGCTGCGGGAAAGCCTCCGCCGGGAGGGGGAGGCGGACGCCCAGCGCCAGTACGACCTGATCCTGGCCGCCCAGGAGACGGAGGACCGGAAGCAGCTCCTGGCCGCGAAGCAGGAGCTGGTGGCCAAGGCCTTCCGCCGTGCGGTGGAGCAGCTCTGCGCCCTGGAGGACGAGCCCTACGCCAAGCTTCTGGCGAAGCTGGCCGCCTCCGCCGCCGAGACGAAGCAGGAGAAGATCATCCTGAACCAGCGGGATAAGGCCCGCGTGGGCAGCCGGGTGGTGGAGGAGGCCAACCGCCTCTGCTCCGGCAGCCTGACGCTGGCGGAGGAATGCCGCCCCATCGTGGGCGGGCTGATCCTCTCCCAGGGGAAGATCGAGGTGAACTGCGCGCTGGACACCCTGGCCGCCCTGCGCAGGAACGAGCTGGCGGGCAAGGCCTCCGCGCTGCTGTTCGGATAAGGAGCCGCCGTGAGAAAGCATAAGGATACGGATTACCTCTTTCTCTCCTCCTACCTCCATGCCCGGGAAGCCCGGGCGGGAGAAGCCGGGTCCGAGACGGATAAGGCCGCCATCCTCCGGGATCTGGAAAGCCTTGCCCCGGATCCGAAGATCGTGGATTTCTTTCGGGTGAAATACGATTACCATAACGCCAAGGTCTTTCTGAAAAGCATCGCCGCCAACACGGACAATTCCCGGCTGTATTCCCCGCTGGGCCGGGTGACCCGGGAGGATCTCATGCTGGCCTACCGGGACGGGAAGACGGACAAGCTCTCCCCCACCTTCAGCCAGGCCTTTCTCCAGGCGGACGAGATCCTCTCCCGCACCAAGGACCCCCGGCTGGCGGACTTTCTGCTGGACAAGGCCTACGTGCAGGAGCTGAAAGCTACGGCGGACGCCACCAGGGCCAAGCTTCTCATCCGCTACGCCGCGCTGAACGCGGACGCCCTGAACCTCCGGGCCCTGGTGCGGATGCTGAAGAGCGGCGTGGAGCCGGAGCAGCTGAACCAGGTGCTGACGGACTGCGGCACCGTTTCCCTGAAGGACGTGAACGCGGCCTACCCGGACGCGGCGGCCACCCTGGCCCTGTACCGGAGCACCGGCCTCGCCTCCCTTCTTCCGGAGGCGGAACGGGCGGCCCGGGGGGGCGGCTTCTCCGCCTTTGAACAGGGCTGCCGCAGTCTCCTGGCGAACTGGATGGATCAGGCTCGGTTCACCCCCTTCGGGGAGGACGTTCTGATCCGCTACCTCTATCGACTGGAGGCGAAGGAAGCATGAGCGCATACAAGGTCGCGGTACTGGGAGATCGGGAGAGCGTCATGGGCTTCCGGGCTCTGGGCCTGGATGTGTTCCCCGCGGAGCCGGAGACGGCCGCAGCGGTGTTCGACGCCGCCATGAGCGGCGAAGGCCAGCCCTACGCCATCATCTACATCACCGAAGAGCTGATCGCCCCGCTGAAGGAGCGGATCAACGCGGCGAAAGAATCCATGACCCCCGCCATCATCCCCATCCCCTCCAAAAACGGCACCCTGGGTCTGGGCATGGACGCCCTCACCTCCGCCGTGGAGCGGGCTGTTGGCGCAAATATCCTCTGAGCTCCGGCTCAGATCCTATCGTCGAAAACTCCCGCCGGACAGCCGGTGGAATTCGGAATGAACGGAGTTTGAATATGGGAAAAATCATCAAGGTATCCGGGCCGCTGGTGGTGGCGGACGGTCTGGCCGACGCCGGCATGGCCGACGTGGTCAAGGTCGGCGCCCAGGGTCTGAAAGGCGAGATCCTGACCATGACCGGCGACACGGCGTCCATTCAGGTCTATGAGGAGACCGCAGGCCTGGGTCCCGGGGCGGAGGTGTACACCACCGGCGCTCCCCTGAGCGTGGAGCTGGGCCCCGGCATGCTGGAGAACATTTACGACGGCATCCAGCGCCCCCTGACGGAGATCCGGGCCCTCGCCGGCGAGACCATCGCCCGGGGCATCGACATCCCCGCTCTGAACCGGGAGAAGAAATGGCACTTCGTCCCCGTCAAGCAGGCGGGCGACCGGATCAGCGGCGGCGACATCATCGGCACCGTGGAAGAGACCAGCGCTCTGACCCATCGGATCATGGTGCCCCACGGGGTGGTCGGCACCCTGAAGAGCATCACCGAAGGGGACTTCACCGTTACGGAAACCGTGGCGGTGGCCGAGCTGGAACGGGGAGGCGAGCGGGCCCTCACCATGATGCAGACCTGGCCCGTGCGGATCGGCCGTCCCTATCAGCAGAAATTCCTGCCGGACACCCCCATGCAGAGCGGCCAGCGGGTCATCGACACCCTCTTCCCCATCGCCAAGGGCGGCACCGCCGCGGTGCCCGGCCCCTTCGGCAGCGGCAAGACCGTGGTGCAGCACGCCCTGGCCAAGTGGTCCGACGTGGACGTGGTGGTGTACATCGGCTGCGGCGAACGGGGCAACGAGATGACGGACGTGCTGATGGAGTTCCCCGAGCTGCAGGACCCCCGCACCGGGGAGCCGCTGATGAAGCGCACCGTGCTGATCGCCAACACCTCGGATATGCCCGTGGCGGCCCGTGAGGCCTCCATCTACACCGGCATCACCATCGCGGAGTACTTCCGGGATATGGGCTATGACGTGGCGGTCATCGCGGACTCCACCTCCCGCTGGGCGGAGGCCCTTCGGGAGATGTCCGG
>JAEEGG010021428.1_pt1 | contig 12837 bp, 12 predicted proteins | sample 9134161 | NCBI WGS metagenome assembly JAEEGG01 (sample SAMN16246543, study PRJNA631951) | gut metagenome | biome: gut microbiome; feature: rumen; material: CR-attached | host: Bos | place: Iran: Karaj | collected 2018-10
TATCCGAAAGAAGTCCTCAAGATTATTGAAGCTCATCTCCGCCGGACTGATACTCCGTTCCTGCCTAATAAGTGGATGGGTTAGAAATGCTTTATGAGACGGGCGATCACTCGTCTCATAAAACATCCGTCTGAAAAAGGGAGCAGAATAGATATGAATAAAACAAGTAAAAGACTCTTTAAGTGGGTCGGTGTCGGCTCATTAGCCATGTTTTTTTCAATAACCGTCTGCTGCAGCGCGCAGACGGAGACGGTTGCAAAGTGTGAGTCAGGCAAAGATTATGACTTGTCTCTGCCGGGCAAGGTCAAGTTGGATTTGATCTGGATCGAGCCCGGAACTTTTGTGATGGGTACACCAAAGGATGAATCCGGCAGAAATAATGACGAGACCCAGCACCAGGTCACCTTGAGCAAAGGCTACTGGCTGGGTAAGTATGAAGTGATCCAGCCACAGTGGAAAGCCGTTATGGGGAGTGATCCTTCTCACTGGCAGGGAGAGGATCTGCCTGTGGAACAAGTCAGCTGGTATGAAGCGATGAAATTTTGCGAAAAGCTGACAATGATCGAGAAAGCCGCTGGAAGACTGCCGGAAGGTTATGTCTATACACTGCCCACAGAGGCACAGTGGGAGTATGCCTGCCGGGCGGGAACGACCGGAGCTTATAATGTGGATGGCGCAACTTTGAATGAATTAGGCTGGCATGGCGATGAAAGTCAGGATAAAACTCATGCGGTCGGACAAAAGAAGCCGAATGCCTGTGGTTTATATGATATGCATGGGAACGTCTGGGAATGGTGTCTGGACTGGTACGGAGATTATCCCGAAGATCCTGTGACGGATCCCGTAGGAAAGACCTCTGGTTCCGGTCGTGTGGATCGCGGTGGCAGTTGGGGACACTATGCCGGACTTTGCCGTTCCGGCGACAGAAATGATGCTGGTCCAGGTATGAAGGCCGGACATGTTGGCTTCCGTTTAGCTCTCGCACCTGCACAGTCCGCAGAATAAGAGTCTATTGGCAAGTGGCTTCGCTTGCCTTGGAAATAGAAGTGCAAAAGTTCAAAGAGTTGTTTGAACGTGTTCAGTCACTGACGCTGGATTTTGAGGAAATGCGTCAGCGGGTTCGTGTTGTCGAACGTCATATTCTTTTGCCGATCAAACTGTTGGCCGCTCCATTCGTGATGTGGGCCGCTCTGTCCCACCTGTGGAAAGCGGAGGTGGTTTCCCACTGGGATGCCACCATGCACGCGATCTATCTGTTCTTTCTGGCCTATTTCATGATCTCAGTGGCCTGGGCGATATTGATCTGGGGCATGAATGACCTGAAACAGTGGCAGCTGACCACAGTGGTTTTCGCGGGGATCGTGACGGATATTTTCTTTCTGTCCGGATTGATGGTCGCGTCCAAAGGATTCGACAGTCCGATCTTCTGGCTGTTTGCCTTGTGGATCGTCCACAGCGTGGCCTGTTTGCCCAGCTTTGCTCATCAGCTGAGTGCAAACACGATCATTTTCATCGTGTATGTGGCGGCAGGTATATTGGAGAACTGGGCGGTTTCAGCAGATGGTTTTGAACGGGAAGATTTTGTGGAATCTGTAGTACTGCGTATCTTTTTCCTGATCATGCTTTCTGCCTGCAGTATGGGGATGCATCTGGTGCTTGTGCGCCAGAAACAGGTCAGGGAAGAGGCTCAAGAGTTCCTGCTGCGCCAGGAACAGATCCGCGCCAATGGCCGGCTGGCGGCGGAGATCGCCCACCAGCTCAAGAATCCACTGGGCATCATCAATAACGTTGTTTATATCATCCAGAGAAAAGTGGAACGAGGCAAGACGGATATACAGGGACAAATCCAGATCATCCGTGAGGAGATAGACCGTTCTGACCGTATTATCACCGATTTGATGGGATATGCCAAACTGGCCGAAGGCAACCTGGAGCGGCTGGACATTAATAATGAGCTGGACTGGGCGGCCTCACAGGTCTTTCCCAAAGGTTCGCAATTCGGCATCCAGATCATTCGCGAGTATGCGCAGGGCCTGCCTAACATCCTGATGCAAAGGAGTCATCTGTCCGAGGTGCTGATGAATCTGCTCTCGAATGCGCGGGATATCCTGGTGGACCGGGGGCAGATCGCTTTACGGACCCGATTTGGTCAGAATTATGCCGTGATCGTGGAAGTGGCGGATAACGGTCCCGGTATGGAACCGGATATCCTGCCGCAGATATGGACACCCTATTTCACGACCAAGAAAAAAGGGACAGGTCTGGGACTGGCTATCGTCAAGCATAATGTGGAGATGTACGGCGGCCATATCGAGGTTTATTCAGAGCCGGGGAAGGGAACTTGTTTCACCATTGAACTTCCGGCTCGTTCATTTTTGAAATTAAGTTAAAATAGCGCGGGGAGTGTGTACGATGAAAAAGACATTGCCACCTTTAATGATCGTTGATGATGAGAGAAACATGCGGCTTTCTCTGCAGACGGTATTATCTGATGAGGGATACGAAGTCATCGCGGAGGATTCTGCTGAGAATGCTTATAAGACTTTGGAATCGAAAGAGGTCTTTATCATCATCACGGATGCCCGGCTGGGCGGGATGAGTGGATATGAGTTCCTGAAGAAGGTCAAAGAGCGCTGGAAGGATATCCCGGTGGTAATGATCACGGGTTATGCTACACCGAAGCTGGCTGTGGATGCGATCAAGTCCGGTGCGATCGACTATCTGGCCAAGCCCTTCGCACCGGAGGAGTTGATCCACTGCGTGAAGCGCTGTGCCGATCTCTATCAGTTGGTGGAGGAGAACCGTACTCTGAAAGTGGCGGCTACCGAGCAGTTCTCGTTGGACGGCATTATCGGCAATGATCCTTCCATGCAGTCGCTCAAGGAGCTGATCCAGACTGTGGCACCTACGGATGCTACAGTCCTGATCCTGGGTGAAAGCGGTACAGGTAAGGAGCTGATTGCCGGGGCGATTCATCATCTGAGCCGCCGTCAGACATCCAATTATGTGCGCATCAACTGCGCCGCAATTCCGGAGGCGTTGCTGGAAAGCGAGTTGTTCGGCCACGAAAAGGGATCCTTTACCGGAGCGCTCAAGCGCAAGATAGGTCGTGTGGAGGAAGCCGACGGAGGTACGATCTTTCTGGATGAAATTGGCGATATGAGCCGACCTCTTCAGGCTAAACTGCTTCGTTTTCTGGAGGATGGAAGTTTTACACGAGTGGGCGGTAATGAGGAATTGAAAGTGGATGTGCGTCTGGTGGCCGCTACAAACCGCGATGTGATCGAGTTGATCCATCAGGGCAGTTTCCGAGAGGATCTGTTCCACCGTCTGAATGTGGTACAGTTCCGTCCGCCGCCGCTGAGAGAGCGTGGAGGTGATGTTATCTTATTGGCTGAGTTCTTCTTGAAACAGTTTTCATCCAATCTGGGCAAGTCCATCAAGGGGTTTACCAAAGCCGCTGAAGAGAAGCTGACCCGTCACCATTGGCCTGGGAATGTGCGTGAACTGCGCAACGCGGTGGAACGCGCGGTCATTTTGGAACGAGGTGACCAGATCAGCCCGGAGAATTTGCCCAGTTTCCAGATCGAAAGCCGTCTGCGCAAGGATTCCAATGCTTACGAATCCTTCAATTCGTATGAAGAAATACTTGAAGATTGCGAACGGAATATGCTATTAACTACCCTCGAGCTGTGTGATTACAGTCTTGCGCGCGCTGCAGAGCGTTTGAAGATCACAGAGGCACTTCTCAAGAAGAAAGCCCAAAAGCTCAATTTAATTATAGGTTCCGTTCCCGGCAGGGCAGGACGCTAGTTTTTCGACTGCAGGGATTAATTAAAAAATGTTTGCTTTTATTGTTTCTGTTTTAGCCCAATTTGATGGGATAACGTCTGTTGAATCGGATGCGGTCAGCACCTCGTATAAATTCAATGTGGAGACGCTGTGCGGTGTGCTGATTTTGCTGATACTGGGTATTGGACTTGGTATATGGATCGCTTTCAAGAATATCCAGCATAAGAAGAAGCGCCATCATCACCACCATCATCACCATCATTCCTCCTCTTCTGAAAAGAAGGAGTCTGAAAAGAAGGAGGACTCTTCCGATTCTTCTGATTCCTCCGAAAAGGAGGAAAGCGATGATTCCGACTCCAAATCAGAATCTTCTGATGATGAGGAAGACGATGAGGAAAAAGAGAAGCACCACAGCGGACATCACCGCAAACGCCGCCGCCGCAGGGAACATCGTCCGCGTGGCAAGACCTTAGCTGAAAGTGGTGGACTGCCTCCGGTGCGTCCGCCGGGAGTCCCACCGCCGGCAGTCATCAAACGTGATGACGAGTATAGGTAAAAACGGTGCAGATCCAGTCATCCAGTCAAGAGATCACTAAAAAGAGCGCCTCCAATCTCGCTCTGGCTTTCATATTGCTGCCCAAGGAGAAACGGAACGCGATGGTTTCACTTTACGCGTTCTGCCGCATGGTGGATGACATTGCCGATGAAGAGACTTCTCCCGTGGAAACACGTCGTGCGGAGCTGAACCGTTGGAGGGAAGGTCTGCGGAAGATCTGCGATGGAGGATCTTCGGATATCCCTGTGCTGGAAGAATTCGCACCGGTCATCCGTCAGTACGGCATTCCTTATGAGCTGATGAACGAACTGATCCTGGGCGTGGAAATGGATCTGGACATGGCTGAGTACCGCACTTGGGAGGAGCTGGATCTGTATTGTTACCGGGTGGCTTCCGTTGTCGGATTGATGAGTCTGAAGATCTTTGGTTATACCCGGTCGGAAACAGAGGAATACGCCCTGGCCTTGGGGCGTGCTTTGCAGTACACCAATATCCTGCGTGATGTGAAGACGGATCGCGAAAAGGGTCGCATCTATCTGCCCTCTGAGGAATTTCAAAAGTTCGGAGTTACCCGTCAGAATATTCTGGACTGTCGCTACACGGAGAATTACCGCCAATTTGCCGAACACTACAAAGAACGCACGGTCGGCTATTACCAAAAGGCTTTGCAAGTTCTGCCGCCAGAGGATCGTCCTAATATGATCGCGGCTGAATTGATGGGAGCCGTTTACTGGCAGCTGCTGCGCAAGCTGATCCATTTTGATTATAACGTTTTTGCCCACAAACCGGTGCGTCTGAGCAAAGGGGAGAAGATCTGCCGCATCCTGCTCACCTGGATCAAGTTCAAACTAGGCAGCAAATCCCCCAATTACGGAGTCTGACCTCTTCGTCTGTCTTATGCGATTGATCATTAACGCTGATGATTTTGGCAGGGATCCCGGTGCCAACGAAGCTATTGCCGACGCGCATGACCGTGGCATCCTGACCACGACCAGCCTGATGGTCACTGAACCTTCCGCGGCCGCTGCTGTGGAACTGGCTCGCCAGCGTCCCCGTCTGGGAGTGGGAATCCATCTGACACTTGTTTTTGGTCATGGTGGTTTGTCTCATGCACAAGTTCCACATCTGGTGGATGAACAGGGAAAACTTTCTTACAACGCACCTGCGGCAGGGATGCGCTATTTCTTTCACCGTGCGGCTCGCGAAGAACTGCGGGTTGAGATTGCCGAGCAATTCCGCCGTTTTCGCGAGACTGGTCTGCCTCTGGATCATGTGAACGGTCATCTGCATCTGCATCTGCATCCCGTGGTAGCGGATATCCTGTTGGAGCATGCGAGGGAGTGGGGGATCCACGGATTCCGCTGGAGCCGGGATCTTTTCTGGTTTAGCTGGAAGCTGGGACGGGGACCACTGTTCTACAGGGTCAGCCATGCTGTTATCTTCAACTTGCTGAGTCTGAGAGTCAAAAAACGTCTGGAACGTCTGGGAATCAGGCATACGCGGCGGGTTTTCGGTCTGATGCAGACTTCCCATGTGGAGAAAGCCTACCTGCTGAAACTGCTGGATCATCTGCCGTCGGGTGACTCTGAAGTCTATTCCCATCCTTCCACGGAACCGAAATATCAGGCTGAATACCAGGCATTGATCGCACCCGAAGTTATCCGCAAGCTCAAAAATAGTTCCATCACACCCATCCGCTACAGTGATCTATAGACTGTTCCGCGGCCTGAACATTGCGAGAAACAAAGAATTTTGCGGAGAAAACCGATTTTTCTTCCTTATTACTTGACTTGAAATCCCCGGATATGAGATGATGCGCGTCACGGGTGCGGCTCCCTGACTTAGAGCCGAAGCTCTGGTGGAGAGGTGGCCGAGTGGCTGAAGGCGGCGGTTTGCTAAACCGTTGTACGGGTAACACCGTACCGGGGGTTCGAATCCCCCCTTCTCCGCCATTTCTTTTTCTTTTTCCCCATTTCGCAAAGAAGGAACTTGTAAATCAGATATTTTCGGGAATAACTGATCGTCTTTTGAAAATAACCTTCTGGACAATAAGTTTATTTTGTGTACAATCAGTTTCGCTATGGCGGCTTAGCGATTGAATTCGCTCTGGTACATGCTGTTTAAGTGGTGGTAGGTAGGAAACGGGTGCATTGGTTTCGTCTTGGCAATCATTAACTTAATAAAGAAAGTATAGATGAATATGAACGGTTTATTAGCGTTTGTTGTGCCGGGTGGATGGGAACTCGTCCTGATCGTGATCGTGGTTTTACTGCTCTTCGGAGCAAAGAAGATCCCCGAACTGGCTAAAGGTTTGGGCACGGGTATCAAAGAGTTCAAGAAGGCCACCAATGAGATCAACAGTGAAGTGCAGCGTGCGATGGAGGATGAACCTGCCAAAAGCACTCCTTCACAATCAAATCAGCAGTCGGCTTCTTCCACGAATAATTCCCAGTCGGATCAGGCACCCAAGGCCTAGTATTCCTGGAGTTTTTATCCATAGAACACTATGGCTGACGAGCCTGAAGATCCCATTCTGGATTCAGAAGAAGAGGAAGGCGGGCCGATAAAAGGTTTTCTGGAACACCTGGAGGATCTCCGCTGGGTGTTCCTCAAGAGTTTTACGGCTCTTTTCATCGCGCTGCTGGTCTGTCTGTTTGGCGCGCCGACGATCATTAGTATTCTGAAAAAACCTCTTGAGGAATCGGGCAGACTGGAAAGTCTCTACGGTTCCAAGGGGGCTTCTATCGCGGTACGGGTCGGCACGAATACGGTCGGCACTTTCAGACCGGGCACCGCGTATATGCAAGGGCTGGCGGCTCTCAATGTCCCTTCTAATCAAAATGTCACGCTGGATCTCTATCCCGTGACGCACGGGACGAATCACTATCTGGCCTTTGCTGTCAATACCAATGAGGCCGAATTTCCCCAGAAAGCGCCTGTTCAACTGTTGAACCTGACACCGGCTTCAGGTTTTCTGGTAGCGCTGCAGGTGGCCTTTTACGGCGGTCTGGTATTCGCTTCGCCCTTTATTTTATTCTTTATCGCGCAATTTGTTCTGCCGGCTTTGAAGGTGAATGAGCTGCGCTATGTCCGCAAAGCTTTCCTGTTGGGGGTAGGTCTCTTCCTGATGGGACTTGCTCTCTGTTATTATCTGATGCTGCCGATCGCCTTGAGAGCGGCAGTCTGGTTCTCGAATCAGATGGGCTTTGGCGCGTTTCAGTGGACAGCCGATACTTATATCGGTTTTGTGACGAAATTCATGCTGGCCATGGGCATCGGCTTTGAACTGCCGATTTTCCTGCTGCTGTTCGTCAAGATCGGTCTGATCAACTACAGCACGCTGGCCAAGAACCGCAAGCTGGTCTTTATCATCATTTTGGTAATAGCAGCTATCCTGACGCCGCCGGATGTGGTTACCCAGATCGCGATGGCTGTTCCCCTCTATATCCTCTTTGAGATCACGGCGATGATCGCCTGGTTCTGGGAGCGGAAAGAGAAGAAGCTGAAAGAGGCGGAAGAGGCCGCTGAAGCCGCTGAACTGGAGGCCCGCCGACAGGAGCGCAACCGCCGTGTAGCGGAAGCCGCCCGCGCAAAGCAGGAAGAGAAATTTGCCCTGGAATCGAATCAAACTCAGACGACCGAAACCGCTTCGGGTGAAACCTCGGAAACAGATCCGGAAGCGACTTCGGAAACAGAAGAGACTTCGGATGAAGATGCCGATGAATCGGAGAATGAGGCTGAGGACGAAGAGGAAAAGACCGGGGAAGAGACTGAGGCAAAGATAGATCCGGCTTTAGCGGAGATGGTGGCTAAAGAACCCTTCCAGCCGGAAGGAGAGCCGAATCCGCCTTATGTTCCGCCGCTGGAAGAGGATCCCGGTTATCAGCCTTACGCAGAGGCGTTGGCACAGTCCTCCGGTTCGGAATCGGCAGAGACCGGAACGGAGACTTCGGATGCCGTTGAAAATGAGACGGTAGAAACGGAGACTCCGGCGGAAGAGGAAGAAAAGCCCCGGTGGACTGATGATGACAGGAACCCCGATATCCCTTTATAGACAATGAAGATCCTGAAATATAACGATGCCGCTTTTGAGGCGGAATTTGAAGCCGTGCTGGCTACCTCCAGTTTGTTCGATGCGGAGGTGGAAGCCAGTGTCCGCAAGATACTGGAAGCCGTGCGCACAAAAGGCGACAAAGCTCTGGTTGATTTTGCCGCGAAATTCGACAAAGTCACCCTTCGTCCCGATGGGCTCAAGGTCACCGTGGAAGAACAGGTGGCCGCTGCGCTCAAGACGGTTTGTCAGCCGGGTGTGGAAAAGGCGATGAAGGAGGCTCATAAGAACATTGCTTCCTTTGCTAAGAAATCTTTGCGCAAGAACTGGCAGAGCACTAATTCCCATGGAGCCAAAGTGGGCGAGAAATTCGATCCTTTCTACCGGGTGGGCATCTATGTTCCTGCGGGGAAAGCGCCTTTGGCCAGTACCGCGCTGATGACCATCACGCTGGCGGCCGCGGCGGGCTGCAAGGAGATCGTTGTCTGCACGCCATGCGGCAAAGACGGCACTATCCAGCCGGAACTGCTTTATGCGGCGATGCTGGCCGGTGCGACCGAGATCTATCGTGTGGGAGGAGCTCAGGCCATCGCGGCGATGGCTTACGGTACCCGGACGATCGGCAAGGTCCAAAAGATCTTTGGGCCAGGCAACGCTTATGTCGTGGCGGCCAAACGGCTGCTGTTCGGTCATGTGGCGCTGGATCTGCTGCCGGGGCCCAGTGAAGTGCTGGTGATCGCGGACGCGGATGCGAACCCGGCGTTCATCGCGGCGGATATTCTGGCACAGGCTGAACACGGTTCCGGCAAGGAACGGGTTTGGATGGTGACTCCGTCCGGACGAATCCTGACCGCGGTGCGCAAGGAGATCGAGAAACAGTTGAAGACCTCCGACCGCAAGGAGCTGTTAAGTCGTGTCCTGGAGAACGGAACGGCTCTGATCCAGGTCAAGGATATGAAACAGGCGATCACCCTGGCAAACCGGCTGGCACCGGAACACTGCGAGGTGATGACAAAGGGTCCGCGCGCGGTGGCGGATCAGATCCACACGGCGGGCGCTTTGATGCTGGGCAGCTATTCTCCGGCAGTGCTGGGGGATTATGTGGCCGGCCCCAGTCATACTCTGCCGACAGGCGGTGCGGGAGTTTCTTTCGCGGGTCTGACGGTGGATCAATTCCAGCGCAGGACGAGCGTGGTGGAATACAGCAAGACCAGTCTGAAAAAAGCTTTGCCGACGGTGCAGAAGTTCGCAGCGATGGAGGGTCTGACCGCGCATGGACGTTCTGCCGAGATGAGATTGAAAAAATAAATTCCTGAGATTTTAAAATGAATAGAAGATCTTTTTTAAGAAATTTAGCTCTGGGAGCGGCCGGCGGTTACAGCGCGCTGCTCGCCGGTTGTGTCAGTACCGAGCCTCAGCCCGAACCGGGTGTGGTGAAGTACTCTAATACGCCGGATCAGGCGGAACTGATCTCGGATCCGCATTTTTTGAAAGGCTTTCAGCTGGTGGATCCTGAGGCTCGCACTTCCAATTACGGGATCTGGTGTCCTTTCTTTGAGACGACACCGGTCTGGAAACTGGCTCAGTGGCACACGATCCAGAAGCTTTCTCCCAACGGGATGCAGCGGACGGCCAGCCGTGATTCGGCGCAGATCGCCAATGACTGCAAGGCTGTCACCGTGACCACACCGGAACATTCCAGATCGGATCTGATCCTGGAAGTCCTTGGCAATACGGAATATCAGGGAACGCCCCGCGCCGGCGATGAACCCTGGGTGCATCTGCTGGTGGAGCAGGCGATCGAGACCAAGCCGCGTTTGGTGGATCTGACCGCGCTGAACTTCCATCTGGAGGCTCGTCTGCTGTTTGCCAAGCTGTACAAACCCAAACAATTCGATGAGACCAAACACGCGGCTCAATATCAGGTTTTCTTCTACCTGCAGGATACCAACCGCAAGTCGGAAGGCTACGGCGAGATGATCTGGTTCGGTGTTCCGGTCTATGACAACCGGGAATGGATGACCGACCGCTATGAGGCGGCGGATTTTGCCGGTTCGGGGATGTTTATCTGCACTTTGGCGCATGAGGATGTCTGTCCGGATTCCGCACACGGCGGCAAATGGATCACGCTGGAGGCGGATCTGTTGCCCCAGATGAAGGAAGCCTTTTCGATCGCCCAGAAGAAGGGCTTTATGCAAAAGACCAAGAGTCTGGAGGATATCCGCCTGACCGGGATGAATATGGGCTGGGAAGTGCCGGGACTGCTGGATGTCAGCTTGCAGACACGCAATCTGAGCTTGCGCTGCGAATCCTAACCCAAAATCGTCATTAGAAATCCAAAAGTCATTTAAAACAACAAATAATATCCTTAATAATAACGATTTATTGTAGAGACGAGCGATTCGCTCGTCTCGGAGACGCGAGAATCTCGCGTCTCTACAAAACATATTGATTTTGAATTAGTTTTAATTAAATTGAAATTCTAATACCGTTTTTGGTATAAAACAAAAGAGCCGCAGAACGCGGCTTTTTTTATTTTCGGATTTTTTCGGTTTTTTTGTAAAAACAGCGCTAAGGTCTCTTGCCAAATGGGAGTACGATGCGGTTGAAAGAGTTGCTGGATTGAGCCAGATAACTTTGGAGATTGGTACTTTGGAGATTGGTGTTTGTGAATTGCCGTACAGAACGCATAGAACAATCTGTAAAAACGACATTTCCACCATTATCATTTTGAAGATGAAGTTTCGGAGGCCACCATTGAACATCTGAAAAGTTTTCCGGATCAGGTTCAGTACCTCTCTGGAAAAGAATGGGATTGACGCTGTTTGTCATTACGGGCAAACGGGAACAGAGCAAACTACGGTCTCCAAAAAGAAAGGAGTTAGAATTACCAGTATCCTTGACTGCCTCTAAATTGATGAAGTAAGAGATGTTATACCTTCCGCCATTTGGATCTTTAAGCATATCTTGAAAGTTTTTGATTTTTTTATTTATTGATAAATTTGCGGGACATCTTAGCAGACGAATGTCTGGTATTTCATTGCTCATAGCTATGAAATGGTATGAAAAGGCTAAATCTTTTGAGAAATTGTTTGTCCGATACCAGCCAGTGGAATCCGGGATTTGATTTAAGTTTATTTCCTTTGCGGAGATTGAAGGAGTAAGATCATCTGAAAGAAAAGGTTCAGCCAGTTCTTTTGTTCCGCCTTCGGAAATAGGAACACCCCAGGGAAAGCGGTCTTCATGGTCAAGGGTATAAGTTTCTACACCCAATCCCAACTGTTGTAAATTCCCCATACAAGCAATGCGATAAACACGAGTAGGGGTGGAAACTAAAGAAGAAAGTATTACAAACAATAGAGCAACAATACAAACGATACAAACGAGCAGTTCAACGAGTGTAAACGCTATGATTCTTTTGGAATGGGTAACTGTTTTCATAAACTAAGGTCTCTTGCCAAAGGGGAGTACGATGCGGTTGAAAGAGTTAGTAGATTGAGCCAGATAACTTTGGAGTTTGGTATTTGTGAATTGCCGTACAGAATAATCTATAAAAGCGACGTTTCCACCAATATCATGTTGAAGATGAAGTTTCGCAGGCCACCATTGGACATCTGAAAAGTTTTCAGGATCGGGTTCAGAGCCTCGCTGAAAAAGGATAGGGTTGACGCTGTTTGTCATCACAGGAAAACGGGAACAGAGTAAACTACGGTCTCCAAAGATAATTGTATTGGAATGAGCAGTATCATTGACTGTCTCTAAATTGATGAAGTAAGAAATGTTATATCTCCCGCCGTTTGGATCTTGGAGCATATCTTGAGTGCTTTTGATTTTTTTATTTATGGATAAATCTGCGGGACAGCTGACAAGACGGAAGTCTCCTAATTCATTGCTGCAAGTGATGAAATTATATGAAATGGCTAAATTTTTTGAGAAATTGTTTGTCCGATACCAGTCAGATGGATCAGGGATCTGATTCAAATCTATTTCTTTTGCGGAAAGTGAAGTGGTGGCATCTATAGAAAGAAAAGGCTTGACCAGTTCTTTTGTTCCTCCTTCGGAAATAGGGACACCCCAGGGAAAATGATCTTCATGGTCAAGAGAATACGTTCCCATACCTAATCCTAGTTGTTTTAAATTTCCTATACAAGCAATGCGATAAGCACGATGATGAGTGTGAGGAACTAAAGCAGGAAGTATTACAAGCAACAGTCCAACAATACAACCTATACAGATAATCAATTCAACGAGTGTAAACGCTGTGGTTCTTTTAGAATGTGTGGTTGTTTTCATAAGCTAAGGTCTTTTGCCAAAGGGGAGCACGATGCGATTGAAAGAATTGCTGGATTGGGTCAGATAACTTTGGAGATTGGTGTTTAAGATTGTTTGCACGGAACCATCCGCGAAAGTGACATTTCCTCTGTCAGTATGAAGTTCC
>JAEEGG010021429.1_pt1 | contig 12837 bp, 10 predicted proteins | sample 9134161 | NCBI WGS metagenome assembly JAEEGG01 (sample SAMN16246543, study PRJNA631951) | gut metagenome | biome: gut microbiome; feature: rumen; material: CR-attached | host: Bos | place: Iran: Karaj | collected 2018-10
GTCCAACAATTGCTCCATCAAAAAAAGGAGTGATCGCGCCAAGAGATTATAATACTGTAAATCAGAGCTTTTTTCTAAAAAAAGGTACGTATCATGGTCATCCGAGTGGTGAAAAGGATGGGGCATATTTTGTTCAAAATCCATTAACAGTTGATTACGAAAATGCTAAAAACCGTGCTAAAGATCATAAAATGTATGGAACAAATATAATTATTGGTATGGGCAATAAAAAGGTTTATTTGTACAATTCAAACTATCAACACGTAACAATCTCGTTATTAACATTTCTAAATCTAAAATAAATGAATAAGTTTTTTTTGTTTATTTATGTGTTTTGCATATATTCGTTATCGCATGCTCAAATAAAAATAGACACGTCCATAATAAGAAAAATACAAACAGATGTTGATAACATTAGGATTGATTCACTGGTTTATCCTTGTTATGCATCCAAATATAGTTCTTATTCACGGGAACTTATGACAATAGAGAAACAATATTTCTCTGATTCTATTCAGAATTATGTCTATCTGCCAATAATTGAATTGTGTGACAGATTGAGGGTAAGAATTGATAGTTTACTTTTTGAATCCGAAAAATACATGCAGAAATTTCAGAGTATCCATATACGTAAAAATGATACAATTTTTGGGTTGATGATATTGTTTGAAAAAAATTCTGTAACAGTAATATTCTGTGATACAAATATACACCTTTGCAACAGATGGTGGCTACAAGTATCAGATTGTAATAGCCTTATTAAAATAAAATATTTTAATAAAATCCATTCTTCCAAAATATTTAAAACGATTCAAGGAGTCTGTTTCGCAGATTGTGAAATGAGATGTGACTGGGAAAAAAACATGTGTTTCTTTGACGAAAACAAGATTAATTTATTCATTCAAAGAAAAAAACATAAAAAAGTTCTAAAAAAATATATGCTACATTCAAAGAGTAGAAATCATCAAAATGATGGAATATAGTTAGGACATCTCTAAAAACAGATTAAATTTTAATAATCAAACAAAAAAAACACTATCTTTGCAGAATGAAACACAGGCAGGCAAACAACGGAGTAATAGCGGGCAACGGCATTAACGGTTCCCTGCGTAAGCGTGAGACCACGCAACCGCAGCAACATACAGAATATTATATGTTTAACTCCCAAGGCAACCTAAAAGCTTACAGCGATGATATAATGGATTTTGCCTATTATGGTTATAATGCTGCCAATACAAGAACTTATAAATTAAGTTTATACAATACCAATATATGGATAAATGGCCAGCAAGAGCCTTTAAACATGCAATTACAACAAGCTATGTTTTATCCTAATACCTATGATAGGACAAAATAGATAAAAAAAATGCTGTTCGCTACCGAACAGCATCGTCTTTAAATAAAAAAATTGTTTGCTATTAAATTATTATTGAAATTATTTCAGTTTTAAAATTGTATTTGGACCAACACCTGCTTCAAAACTATATTTTCTTGTTCCGTTGCTGCCAAAGCAATAAACATCTCCATTAGATTTAAAATCACCGGCATCACCAATATATACATTACCATCAGTATCCACATTAATTGCATACGGATAAATAAAATTAGTTCCATTTGTAGCAATATCGCTTGTATTTCCGGTTAACAAATCTATTTTCTTAAACCACCATGCATAAGTGGTATTATCCATTCCGTATGCGTATGCTGCATCATTGTGGATAGTAAAATTACTTGCTTCCACCTCGTATGTAGCCACCAATTGATTGTCGGTAGAATTTATCTTTTGAATACATGGCAATATAGTATCATAATCTCCAACACTCAATACATAGACATTTCCGTATGAATCAACACCCATTCTGCCCGGGTTTAGTCTCACTACAATTTTTTCTACTTCTGTAAAAGTGCTGAGGTCTATTACAGACACTGTACTGTCATAATTAGGATAATCCATTCCGCCGGAATTGCTGACAAACAATTTGCCATTGGCTATACATAATGCCTCCGGACTTTTGCCTGCTTGTGCGGTAGCTTCTACTTGCAATGATGCCGTATCAATTCTTACCACCTCGCCATTATAGCAGCAAACGTATGCCTTGCCTTCATTGAAAGCAATTCTTCTCGGCATCATTCCAAAGCCACCATTATCCACTAAGGAAATTCTTGACAAAGATTTGCCGGTGTAAATATCAACTACTTCCACTGTGTTGGAATTATTGACAACAATGTACAATTTAGCGCCATACAATTGCATGTCATTAGCAACATCTCCCAAAGAACGACCATTAATATCGTTGAAGATATCGTATGTAACTGCATTGCTGTCAACATCATAAAAAGACAATACAGCACCATTGGTTCCATACAAACCTTCACTCAACACTAAAACTCCATTACCGAATAAAGAATCATCTTCTTTCGGTCTCGGTCTACAAGACACTACCGTTAACACTACTATAAGTGCCAACATACTCTTTTTTAAAATACTCTTCATCTTTTTAATTATTTAAATTTATACTTATGTTAATTTGTTTACCATTTAAATCCTAATTTCAATCTCCAAGAAATACCTGCAACAGGAAAATTATCAATTATTTCATAGTTTTTATTGGCAATATTCAATAATTCCACACTTGTCTGCAAGGTAAAAGCTTTTATTTCAAAATCTCTACTGACAGCAATGCTATGGTCGAAATAGGGTTCCATGACAAAGGCTGCTACATTTTGTCCCAAACGATACCTTTTTCCCACCATCACCAGCACATAAGCTACATCCACCCACTTGGTGTTCAGCAACAAGCGACAATTACCACTATGGCGGGGCGTATAGGCAATTTGATTTTTGTAGGTTTTGCTATTTTCATCAGTCATATCAACTGCATATTGATAAGAATAAGATAGATTTATGTCAATATCCATCCATGAAGCGGCTTCAATTTGCAAATATGCAACAGCGTCTAGCCCCCATACATGCACTTTGCCATAATTCAACATCGACCAAATAAAGAGATTTCTATTTGGAAATGCCACAATTTTATTGTTGACTAAATGAAAATACCCGTCCAGATTTATTTTAAAATAAGGCACAGATTTACTAAAATTCTTCATCCACGCAAGATTGCACATCACTTGATGAATGGTTTCCGGTTTTAAATCGCGGTTGCCTGCCAATTGATAATACATATCGTTGAAAGTCGGCAATCTGAACACATGCTGATAAGTGGTGGAAAAAGTCAGTTTTTCCTTTTTCAGCAAACGAAATTCTATATTGGCAGCCGGTGAAAAATGATTAAAACAATCGGTTCTATTGTCAATCTTTGTTTTATCCAAAGCATAGGTATGCAACAAATTGGCTTGCAAACGTAGAAATTGATATTGATATGTTATCGCCACATTGGATAGTATTTTCCACCGATGCGGATAGGCAAATTGATATAGATTGGCCGACATATTGGCATAAGAAATATCGTTGGAAAGAGAAATATTTAAATCTTTTATCACATTCAACAACAATATATTAGACATATATATTTCACGTTGATAATAGTGATTATCAATTTTCCCTTCAGAATTGTGATATTTTGGGTCTATATAATGCGTATGAGCATAATTGAACTTCAGTATATTTTTATAACTGACAACTTTTTTAAATTGGTGAGCATAAACTGATTGTAAAAAATAGTTGTCATCATCCAGTCTTTGTTTGCTCGGCTCTGAATACAAGATAGTAGCTCCCGGCAGACCTTTTTTAGCATTGTACAAATACCCTTTCAAATGCCATGAATTGGAAGAATCGGTATAAAAGACATTGGCTACTGCTGAAAAAGCAGAAACATCTGCATTTTTTCGTCTCTCGTTGGAGATGCTGTCATTGGCTCCGCCATAATACAGTTTGTAGGGATAGTTACCTTTGGTGTATAAATATTCCGCTGATATAGAAGTGGAAAAATGCTTACCTATTTTATTTTCCATCAACAAATATGGATTGAAGGTAAGGAAAGATCCCATTTTGATGCCGACATTAATATTGACAGGTTTTCCTTCTTTAAAAGAAGGTTTTTTTGTCATTACCTGCAAGGTATTGGCAGAGGCAAACAAACGTGCCGGCTTAAAGATATCTGCTTCTGCATTGGCATTGATCATGGCTAAAGTTTCCATATTTTCCAAAGACAATTTACCCACATCTATTTGTCCTGTCTGACAATCCGACAAAGCCACCCCGTCAAAGCTGACTGCTGTATGATTGGCACCCAAACCTCGTACGGTAATGGTTTTCAACCCACCAATACCTCCATAGTCTTTCAAATTGACACCGGAAAAAAACTTTATTGCCTCAGAAAGTTGGTAGGCACTTTGCAATTTTTCGTCTTCAATATTTAATATTTGTTTGGAGCTAACATTAAAAGGTTCGTAAGTACCATAAACGGTAAAGTTTTCCATGGTTTGCTGCTTGATAGTATCTTGGGCAAACAGCAAATTTCCTTTTGCGGAAACCACAAAAGACAATACAACTACCCATTTTAACTTACTTCTACTCATCACTTTTTTCACTAAACTAAAGCAATGAGCATATTGGTGAGATAACAGCTACGCTGACACTGTGCCTTTTCCTCGAAAGCTTTAGTGAAAAAACAATTTGGCAGGTCTTCTGACTTACTTCTGTTTTAGTGCCTTCCCATCTTACGACAGTGACATGATTACTAAAACAATTCTTGAAGCTTACAGCAGCGGGACTGTTAAGGATTTTCACCTTATTCCCTTTTCATCTGTATCAACAGAACCAAATCGGCGGCAAAATTACAACTTTTTTTTCATTTATCCTTTTTTATTGATTATTTATTTTTTAATTATTTTTAACCAATGATTTTCAATATTTTATCATTTTTATAAAATGTTTTGGCAATATATTTGTATTTATACAATTATTTTTACTATCTTTGTAAATTAAAACTATTTGATTATTGAGTAATAAATTTTAAATAATTGGCACATGAAAAAGAATGTTTTATCAATCCTCTTATGCGTTATTTGTTGCATTGCCTTTGGACAAGAAAAGTTAGGAAACCGACTCATGCCACTTCCTTCTGTTGACATTAAAACTTTGGGTGGCAGTTCTATCAATACCAAAGACCTTCAAAACGAAGGTAAACCTTTCATCATTTGTTTTTTTGCCACATGGTGCAAACCCTGTATGACAGAATTGAAAAATATTTCTGATGAATATGAAGACTGGCAAGACGAAACAGGAGTAAAAATCTATGCAGTTTCCATTGACGATAGTCGTTCAAGCGGCAAAGTAGCTCCGCTTGTTAAAGGTCAAGGTTGGGATTTTGAATTTTTGTTGGATGAAAATTCCGATTTCAAACGTGCCATGAATGTCAACGACATTCCCCACACTTTTGTAGTAGATGGCGAAGGAAATATTGTTTGGCAACATGCTTCTTATGCTCCCGGCGTAGAACAAGAATATATCAATGTTGTACGCAATATACTTTCCAATTCCTCTCAATCCAAAACAGAATAATCTATATGAGAAAAATTTATCTTGTTGTAGCAGGTATTTTATTAACATGTGCGACAACATTTGGACAAAACAATTTCATAAAAAATAGTAGAGTTACCGGCAACTTTCAATTTGATGGACAATACTACATTCCCAACGAAGCAATAGGTGCCGATACCGTAAAAGAAAAAGTAAGAGCCAATGCCTTTGCCAATATCAACTACACCTATGAAGGATTTTCGGCAGGCTTTCGCTACGAATTTTACAAATATCCTTTAATAGATTTTGAAAAAATCAATTATGTCGGTCATGGTATTCCTTATTATTATGCCAGCTACAATCACCAATATTTTTCTATTACTTTAGGCAGTTTCTATGAACAATTCGGCAACGGATTGATATATCGCTCCTACGAAAACAGAAATTTAGGTTATGACAATGCCACCAAAGGTGTTCGTGTAATTGGCAAACCCTACAAAGGCATCACGCTTACAGGTATTTGGGGTACACAAAGAAATCTTTTCGAAGACCAAGGACAAATCCGGGGCGGAGACTTGGATTTATCTTTCACAGAGATGTTTGACAAGATTGGCAACAGTATGTTTCGTGCAGGTGTAGGTGCAAGTTTTATTTCCAAATATGAAAGAGACAACAGCACAGAATATCATCTGCCGGAAAATGTCGCCGCATACGCTGTAAGATTGAATTTTGGCGTACAAGATTTCAATTTAAATGCCGAATGGGCAGGAAAAGTCAACGACCCTTCCACACAAAACAGCATGATATACAAAAACGGTCATGCTCTATTGATTAACGCATCCTATGCTATGAAAGGATTGGGCATTTACTTAACGGCATTGCGAACCGACAATATGGATTTTCGTACCAAACGTACTGCCGTCAGCAACAACAATCTTATCAACTTTATTCCTACACTGACACGCGAGCATACTTATGCCCTGCCATCCATGTATCCATACGCTTCGCAACCTCTCGGACAAATTGGTTTTCAAGCACAAATCAACTATCAAATTCCTAAAAAGACCAAAATCGGAGGAAAATATGGTACGGATATATCTATCAACTACTCCCGCATTCATGGCATCAAGCAACATTTAGTTGCAGAAGCGATTGAAGCAGGCAACGATATGTCCGGCACCGATGGCTATACATCTCCGTTTTTCGGCTTTGGAGAATTATACTTCCAAGATTTCAACATAGAAATCAGTCGTAAATTCACCAAATCGTGGAAATTGGCATTATCTTATGTATTTTTAACCTACAATCAATCAGTAATAGAAGGACATACCGGAGAACCCGAGGTGCAATCCCACACAGTGATTGCCGATTTAACTTACAAAATCAACAACAAACACGCTCTCCGTTTGGAATTGCAACACATGTATGCCAAAAAAGAAGCCAACGAAGGCAAAAATGCCAACAAAGGCAGCTGGGCATACGGTCAATTGGAATATTCTATTGCCCCGCATTGGTTTATATCTGTTTTGGATAGATGGAACTACGGCAACCCGGACCCTAAAAAACGCATTCACTACTATGCTGTTTCAGGTTCTTTTGTTTACAAAACTACAAAAGTCAGTCTGACTTTCGGCAAACAATATGAAGGCATTTTGTGTGTGGGAGGTGTTTGCAGAACCGTTCCCGCCTCCTACGGATTAGGAATGAACATTGTAACAAGTTTTTAATAAATGATAATTGAAAAATGAAAAAAATCATTATACTTAGTTTATTGACAATATTTGTTTTTGCTTCTTGCGACAAAATCGAAAAACCCTATCGCATAGAAGAAGAGGTCATCGACAATGTTGACACACCGGATTTTCCGGAATTAGACCTTGACCATGTAATTCATAAAATACTAATAGAAGAATACACCGGACATCGTTGCATCAATTGTCCCAAAGGTCATAAAGCCCTCAACAATATAAAATCCATGATGGGCGATACTGTAGTTCTATTAGCCATACATGCAAAAGAACTATCTGAACCGGACACAAACTCTATCGACTGCAATATCGGCTTCATTAACGATTATCGCACCGAAGCCGGCAACAATTATACAGAACTTTTTGTACAAGGAGGCATACCTGCTGCAGTATTTAATCGTACAGAAATCAATGGAATATATGGACAAAACTCTCCTGATAGTTGGGCTGAAATTGTCAATGAAATAGAAAGAACTCCAGCCGATTTAGCCATTCAAATTATTCCCGTTTTCAACAAAAAGCAAGATACTGTCTTTATTTTTGTTAAAACAACCCTACTCAACACGGTGAATGCCAATATGAATCTATGCGTATTGCTTTCTGAAAGCGGAATTGTCTCTCCTCAATGGAATTCCGATCCTACTATTGGTACTGTACCTATAATTTGTGAATACACACACAATCACATGCTTCGAGAAAACATTTCCCCTATCTTAGGATCTGCCATACGCATATCTGCTGCCGAAGAAAGTCAACTCAATGTTTATGCTTTGCCGGTTTCTTCCAAGTGGATTATCAGCCATTGCGACATAGTGGCTTTTGTATATGACACTGATACACAGAAAGTATTACAAGCAGAAGAATGTTCATTTTATACACCGGAAACTAACAACTAACAATGGCTCAGTTAAAGAAATTAGCCAATCAGACGGCAATTTATGGTTTAAGCAGTATAGTCGGACGATTTCTCAACTATTTGCTTGTTCCGCTTTATACCTATAAAATAGCAGCCGAATCGGGAGGTTATGGTGTAGTTACCAACATATATGCCTATACTGCCTTTTTGTTAGTATTGCTGACATTCGGCATGGAAACCACCTTCTTCCGTTTTGCCAATCGTGACGGAATAGATCCGAAAAAGGCATTTTCAACAGCATTGCTGTCTGTAGGTATGGTGGCATTGACATTTGTGGCATTATGTACAGCATTTTTGCATCCCATTGCCTCTTTTTTGAACTATGCCGACCATCCGGAATACATAGAAATAATGGCCATCGTTACGGCATTAGATGCATTTCAGGCTATTTTATATGCCAAATTGAGAAATGACAATCGGCCGGTAAAATTTGCCACACTGAAGTTAAGTTTCATTTTTCTCAATATAGGTCTCAATTTATTTATCTTCCTTTTGGCACCAACACTTTATCAAAATTATCCGAATTTGATGAGTTGGTATAATCCGAATTACCAAGTCGGCTATATTTTTGTTGTCAATCTCATTTGTACATCTCTTATCACATTAGGATTTATTCCGGAATTGAAAGATGCCAGACATGGCATTGACATGCCACTATTGAAAAAAATGATGAAATACACAGGACCACTGTTAATATTGGGTTTGGTGGGCATTTTAAATCAAGTGGCAGACAAAATTTGCTATCGATTTATCGTTCCCGGTGCCGAAGGTGAAGTGCAATTGGGAATATATGGAGCCTGTGTCAAAATTGCCATGATTATGGCTGTGATAACACAAGCCTTCCGATATGCGTATGAACCATTTGTTTTTGGAGAAAATCATCGCAATGCACAACAAAATACCATTACACAAGCCAAAGTGATGAAATACTTTGTCATGTTTACTTTGTTGGCATTTTTGGCTGTAATGATGTATTTGGATATTTTGCGGTATATCATTCAAGAAAAGTATTGGGACGGGCTGCGTGCCGTACCTATTGTCATGATGGCAGAAGTTTTTATGGGTATCTATTTCAACCTTTCGTTTTGGTACAAACTTTGCGACAAAACCTATTGGGGAGCCATCATGTCGGCTATCGGCTGCGTGGTGATGCTGGCTATCAATTTTATCTTTGTGCCAAAATTCGGCTATATGGCTTGTGCTTGGGGTGGATTTTTCGGTTACGGCATTTGTATGTTGCTTTCTTACTTTATCGGTCAAAAAGAATCTTATGTGCCTTATAGCATACTGACAATTTTTAAATATTTCGGCATTACATTATGTCTGTATTTTTTGAGTTCCTTATTGACAAACGCTTGTTTCTTCGGTTGGCAGTTTCAACTATGGGCAAACACGCCGACCTTGATAGTTAGAATTATCATTAATACAATATTGTTTTTATGCTATTGTGCATTTATCTTATACAATGAAAAATCACTGGTAAATAGTTTGTTTTCATCTATTCAACGTAAAATTTTCAAAAAATAGAAATATGTATCGCGGAAAAGTACTATTTATTGATTCAGCAGATACTTCTTTCACTACCCGACTTCGTGAATTAGGGTTTGAATGCCACTACAAAGATGTGAATTACGAACAAATGTTTGACATTGCACAAGACTATGTCGGCTATATTATTCGCAGTCGCTTTGTGATTGACAAAATACTCATTGACGCGAGTAAACAATTAAAATTTATTGCTCGCATAGGTGCAGGCATGGAAAATATTGACGTTAGCTATGCTCAAGAAAAAGGCATATCCTGCATCAACTCTCCGGAAGGCAATGCTGATGCAGTCGGAGAATTTGTCATCGGCAATTTACTTGCATTGTTTAGAAACACTATCCCTGCCGACAACGAAGTTCGCAATGGCGAGTGGCTCAGAGAAGAAAACCGCGGATACGAAATCAATGGCAAAACATTCGGCATTATCGGCTATGGCAATATGGGCAAAAGTTTAGCAAAAAAACTCAGTGGCTTCGGTTGCAAGGTGATTGCGTATGATAAATTCAAGAAAAATTTCTCCGACGAATTTGCCACCGAAGTTTCGCTAAAAGAACTAATCAGTCAAGCAAATATCGTTAGTGTACACATTAACTACACTCCTGAAAATCATTATTTTATCAATCAAGCTAATTTTTTCAGCCAACTTGCCGACCCTATTTTCTTTGTCAATACTTCTCGTGGAAAAGTATTAAATACCACCGATTTATTAATGGCTATGAATAGCGGATTGGTAAAAGGTGCTGTGTTAGATGTATTAGAATACGAAAACACTCATCTACAAAATTTACCCTACGAACAATGGGACAGAACCATGATGAATTTGGCAAAAAATCCTGACGTGATACTTTCCCCTCATATTGCAGGACAAACCGTTGAATCGCTCACTAAACATGTAGATGTACTTATCGACAAGTTGATGCAACTACCTTTTATGAAATAATAAGATGGAAATAATATTGACTATTTTTTATTGCTTATTGTTTGTTATACTGATAAAAAGAGTTCCTTTTTTTCAGACCAAACATATCAGTAGCAATTTTTTAGTACTCCTATTTCTCATCAAAGTATTGTGTGGAATAGTATTATTTTTCATCTATACCTACTACTACGATCGCAACGATGCCGATATTTTTCGATTTTTTGACGATGCCAAAGTCATCTATTCAGCTTTTCCTGACAGAATGGATGACTATTGCAAAATGTTACTCGGCATAGGTGATGGTAGCACCTACTTCCAAGAACACTACTATAACCAAATGATTTATTGGACCAAAGCCTATAATACCAACATTTTCAGCGACACACATTTCTTAATACGTTTCAATGCTTTGGTGATGTTGTTTTCGTTTGGCTACTTTAATGTTCACACTATTTTCGGCTCATTTTTGTCCTTTTTCGGATTGTTTTGCATCTACAAATTTTTTGAAAAGAATACCTACTCTTTCCACAAATTGCAAGCAATCATCCTATTTTTATTGCCATCAACTTTGTTTTGGACTTCCAGTGTTTTGAAAGAGAGTTATATTATATGCGGCATCGGCATATTTATCTATTCGTTCTTTTTACTCTGCCAACCGTCAAGCATTGGCAAAAAAATATGGTATTGTTTCTGTTTTTTATTCAGCATCTATTTGATATCACATGTAAAGCTCTACTATTTGGTGATATTACTTCCTCTATGTTGCACGTTTATGTTCAATAAGAAAAAAAATATACAACATCCACTCATTACTTATGCTTTATTGATATTGATTTGCATACCGGCAACCTTTTTTATCATTCAAAAAAGCGGTTATGATATACTCAACATGATGGCTTTTAAACACAACGATATGCTCAACTTGGCTATTTGTAAAAATGCCAAAGTGGTTTCGTATGAATATTTGGACAGCACTTGGTGCTCGTTTATTCAATTTTTTCCGAAAGCCCTATTTTTTGCATTGTGTTTTCCACTACCTTTCACCCATCATTCCCTCATGATGATATTGTCAGAAGTGGAAAATATAGTTTTATTGCTATGGATTGTCACCATGTTGGCATTAGGATTCAAAAAACATATTAAATATAAAAATCTTTTCTGGTTTTGCTTTTTAGTCGCCCTTGGCAATGTGATTATTATCGGCTACTGCTCCCCTATCATCGGTGCACTGGTACGATACAGAAGCACCACTTTGCCATTCTTCATGCTGGCAGCATTGTTTTTGTGCGATGAATACAAACTGAAAAAGCATACAAAGAATATTCTTAAAAAATTAAAAATCAATTCAATATGAAATACTATATTATTTCAGGAGAACCTTCCGGTGATTTGCATGCAAGCAATCTTGCTAAAAATCTGTTTTTAGCCGACCAAGAAGCACATATTCGTGCTTGGGGCGGACACTTGCTTCGTCAAGCCGGTGCCGAAGTGGTTAAAGACTACAAAGACTTGGCTTATATGGGTTTTGTAGAAGTGGCGACACACTTGGGAAAAATCATCAACAACTTTTCTTTTTGCAAAAAGGACATTCTCGCCTACCAACCGGATGTAGTTATTTTGGTGGATTATCCGGGCTTCAATCTCCGCATGGCCCAGTTTCTACATCAACATCATATAAAGGTTTTCTATTATATTTCTCCGCAGATTTGGGCTTGGAAGAAAAATAGAATCAAAATTATCAAAAAATATGTGGACGAAATGTTTGTTATTTTGCCATTTGAAGTCAACTTCTATGCTTCCAAGCAATTTCCGGTTCACTATTTTGGGCATCCACTGCTTGATGCAATAAAGAATTATCAAGGCGACAGAGAATTTATCCAAAACAATCACTTAAGCGGGCAACCGATTATCGCCATTTTGCCGGGCAGCCGCAAACAAGAAATACAAAGAATGCTGCCGACTATGCTCGCTGTAGCAAAAAAATACAACGAATATCAGTATGTAATTGCCGGAGTGGAAAATCATCGAGAATTATATAAAAAATATGTTCACGATAAAAAAATCAAAATTGTCTATCACCAAACCTATGCTTTGCTACAACATGCAGATGCGGCTATGGTGACTTCGGGAACAGCCACTTTGGAAACTGCTTTGTTTAATGTGCCGCAAGTAGTCTGCTACAAAGCCAACTATTTTTCCTACCACATTGCCTTGCATTTGGTGAAAG
>JAEEGG010021431.1_pt1 | contig 12836 bp, 14 predicted proteins | sample 9134161 | NCBI WGS metagenome assembly JAEEGG01 (sample SAMN16246543, study PRJNA631951) | gut metagenome | biome: gut microbiome; feature: rumen; material: CR-attached | host: Bos | place: Iran: Karaj | collected 2018-10
GAATGAGGATAAATAAGACCCCCCGCGTGACGCTCGCCGTGATTTCCATGGCGAAGGCGCGGGCGTACGTCGCCGGGCGCGATTACGTGATACCGGACGATATCAAATACGTCTATCCGGCTACGATAACCCACCGTCTGCTCATCACGGCGGAGGCGAAAGCCTCCGGCAAGACTGCGGGCGACATCACGGACGAGATCATATCCATGACCGCCCCGCCGGTCGTCTTCTGATGACCGCACGGAGGATAATCTATATCGCGCTGCTTATCGTGGCAGCGCTGCTTCATTTTGCTTACGGGCAGTATGCGACCCATTTCATACTGCTCTTTTTGTTGCTTGCGCCGGTGTTTTCGGTGCTTATTACGCTGCCCGCGGCCATCAGGGCCCGCGTTACGCTGACCCGCGGCGCGGACGTGCTGCGCGGCAGGGAGACCGGGGTGGGGTTAAGCTTTGATACATTCGGCCTTCTTCCCCCGGAGGGCTGGAGCGCCGTGGTATCGTCGAAAAACCTGTTCACCGGCTCCGAAGGCCCAAAGCATAAGGTGCGCCTTATGGGGCAGAAGAGGTACGAAACGGAGTTCCCGGTCGACTCTTCCGAGATAGGCTCGATACGCTACACGATACGCTGTCCGAAATGCCGAGCTTGAGCGACGACGCGTGATACAGCGCGTCGATCTCCGAATGCAGATAGTTAAGCCTTTTGTTTTCATTTATGTGCGTCATTTTCGCCGGAAAGCTCTTTCAGTACGAATTCGTACCGAATTACAGTCCTGTTTCGTACTGTTGTCGACCCCGTCCTTCCGGATCCGCGGTCAGATACAGGATCAAACCACCGCGTTTTTTCTCATCCCTTGCATACGCTTCCGAAGGTTATGGCATAAACCTTTTCAAACGGTTGCAAATCCGCTTTCGTTGTATTATAATATGGAGTGGGTGAATATGGAGGCGCAGGGCTCTCCGCATTTAATTCGTTTAATACAGCGAAAGCTGAAAAGAAAGGAATAAAACTATGTCCGTAAAAGTTGCTATCAACGGTTTTGGCCGTATCGGCCGTCTGGCTTTCCGTCAGATGTTCAATGCAGAGGGTTATGACGTCGTCGCGATCAACGATCTGACCTCCGCAAAGATGCTCGCACATCTTCTGAAGTATGACTCCACGCAGGGCAACTGGGTCGCTCAGGGTCATACCGTGGACTTCCACGAGGGCGAGGGCGAGGATAACTACATCGTCGTCGACGGCGAGAAGATCGTCATCTACAAGATGCCCAACGCCGCGGATCTGCCCTGGGGCAAGCTCGGCGTAGACGTCGTGCTCGAGTGCACCGGCTTCTATACCTCCAAGGCAAAGGCGCAGGCGCATATCGACGCCGGCGCGCGCAAGGTCGTCATCTCCGCTCCCGCGGGCAACGATCTGCCTACCATCGTTTACAACGTCAACCATGAGACCCTGAAGCCCGAGGACAACATCATCTCCGCCGCGAGCTGCACCACCAACTGCCTCGCGCCGATGGCGAAGGCCCTTAACGACCTCGCTCCCATCCAGGCGGGTATCATGTGCACCATCCATGCTTACACCGGCGACCAGATGCCCCTTGACGGTCCCCAGAGGAAGGGCGATCTCCGCCGCAGCCGCGCCTGCGCGGTCAACATCGTTCCCAACTCCACCGGCGCCGCGAAGGCCATCGGTCTCGTCATCCCAGAGCTCGCCGGCAAGCTGATCGGCGCAGCGCAGCGCGTTCCCACCCCGACCGGCTCCACCACCATGCTGAACGCGGTCGTCAAGGGCAGCGTTACCAAGGAGCAGATCAACGAGCAGATGAAGGCCGAGTCCAACGAGTCCTTCGGCTACACCACCGATGAGATCGTTTCCTCCGACATCATCGGCATGCGCTTCGGCTCGCTCTTCGACGCCACCCAGACCATGGTCCTGCCGCTCCCGAACGGCGACACCCAGGTCCAGGTCGTTTCCTGGTACGACAACGAGAACTCCTACACCAGCCAGATGGTCCGCACCATCAAGTACTTCTCGGAGCTCGGCAAGTGAAACGGTTTTGATATTTGAGTCCGATCCACGATCGGGTCTGCCGCGGGTTTGATACCCGCGGCTTATTTATTTGCCTTGCATTTTAAGCATTTTCAACGTATAATAAAGGGTAACAATCCAAAGCGTGCACGGCGGAGGATCGGTACGCCGCAGGGCGCGGGCAGGCAAAAAACGCTCCCGCGGGGCATCCGCCGGGCACAGACCAAAAAAGCAAGGAGGAAGACCGAATTGAACGTACTTACAACGGACGGACTTTCCAAGATATACAAGGGACATTTTGCGGTAAAAGACGTCTCCATGCATATCGATAAGGGCGATATCTACGGCTTCGTCGGTGAGAACGGCGCCGGAAAGACGACCCTGATCCGCCTCATAACGGGGCTTGCCGCCCCCACCAAGGGGACGTATTCGCTCTACGGAGTCAAGAACACCTCGAACGAGATCTATTCCGCGCGCAGGCGCACCGGCGCGATCGTCGAGACGGCGACCATGAGCCGCGGCATGACCGCCATGGAGAATCTCAAGGTGCAGTGCAGCATCACCGGCGTGAACAAGACGGACGAGGAGCTCGAGGAATTGATCGGGCGCGTCGGGCTTGACTTCAAATCGATAAAGAACAAGAAGGCGGGCAAATTCTCCCTCGGCATGAAGCAGCGCCTCGGCATCGCGATGGTGATGGTATCGGGCGCCGATTTCGTCATACTCGACGAGCCTATGAACGGACTCGACCCGCAGGGCTTCGTCGAGATGCGCGAAACGATCCTGAATCTCAATAAAGAGGGCGTCACCTTCCTTATCTCCAGCCACATCCTTTCGGAGCTCGAAAAGGTCTGCACAAAGGTCGGCGTGATCTCCCACGGCGTGCTGCTCGAGGAGATCAGCATGGAGGATCTCCACCTTGCCGCAAGGCGGCGCATACTGATCGGCGCCGATGACGAGGCGGCGGTCGAGGCAGCGCTCAAGGAGGACGGCCGCTTCCCCGATATCGGTCGGGAGGAAGGCAGGCTTGCCGTTTACGGCGACGCGGATATCAACGCGATAATGCGTATCCTCGTTGAAAAGGGACTCGGGATAGGGACCATAAACGTGCTCGATGAAACGATAGAAGACTATTATATCCGTCTTCTCGGAAGGGGGAAGATCGCATGAAGAGACTATTGAAAGCCGATATCTACCGCGTGCTCAAAAACAAACTGTCGCTTATCGCGCTGATACTCGCAGTCGCGTTCCCGCTGCTCATAGTGCTTATGTACGCGGGCATCCGCGCCGTAAGCGGGCTCAGCGGCGAAGAAGGCGCGGATATCCTCTTCAACGCGAACTCCATAATCGGCTCCGTCTATTCCCTGACGAACAATCTGGGGCTCGTTATCCCCGCGTTTGCGGGCATACTCGTCTGCTCCGACTTCTCGAACGGCACGCTCCGCAACAAGGTAATCGCGGGGAACCGCCGTGTGGAGATCTATTTCTCGCACCTGATCGTTTCGATACTGTTCTCGGTCGCGATCATCACGATCTACGCGGCGGCGACGGCGGGGTTTGCGCTCATATTCTTCCCGTTCACCCGCGATCCTTCGCTGAACACGGGGCTTGAGATAATGTACTTCGTGCTGAACGGCACCATGGCATTCGCGTTCATCGCCACCGTTTCGACCATGTTCGCAATGCTTTTCCGCAGCGCCGCGCCGACGATCATATTCACCGTGGTATTCGCCGTCGCGCTGATGGCGATAAACACCGTCGTGATGCTGATCGACTATGAGAAGTTCAAGTACGCGGTCTATTTTATCCCCACCTTTGCCGGGAACATATTCAACCTCAACAATTTCAGCATAATTGGAATGCTGAGCCAGACCGCCGACACTTCCCGCGGGCTCATATTCGCGGAGGCAATGCTCTCCTACCTCTTCTTCGGAGCCGTCAACACCGGTATAGGGCTGCTTGTCTTCGGAAAGAGGGACGTTAAATAAGCCGGAGGACTCATATGAAGATCAAGGATTGGTTCTTAGTCCAGAAGGAAAAACGCGCCGCGAAAAAGCAGACGAGGCTTAAAAAGAAGCTTATGAAGAAAGCCGGAAAGCTCGAGCCGCTCGGCGCAGATACCGAGGGGATCGAGCCGCCCGAGTCCCGCTTTACCGAGGAGTATAAGGAATTCCTCGATAAGCAGGACGCCCCGGAGCGCGCCGTTGAGAAGGAGTGAATCCCGCGCACGCATACGCGTTGGGCGCTGCACCGAATGAAAAAGATACTTAACGCCAACCAAATAAAGCTCATCGCCATTATCGCGATGACGATAGACCATCTGGCTTGGGCGATATTCCCGGGTCTTCGGACGGAGTGGTACGTTATCGCGCTCCACATAATCGGGAGGCTGACCGCGCCCATCATGTGGTTCTTTATCGCGGAGGGCTGCCATTACACGCGCAGCATGGGAAAATACGTCGGCAGGCTGTTCGTATTCGCCCTTATTTCGCATTTTGCCTACGATTTCGCGTTCGGCATCCCCTTCCTTCCGCTCTCCACCGGCGTGTTCAACCAGACGAGCGTTATGTGGTCGCTCGCGTGGGCGGCGGCGCTCGTGTGGATATGCAGGTCTGAAAAGCTCCCCCAATGGGTCAAGCTCGTAATATCCGTCGCGGTATGCGTTATCGCCTTCCCGTCGGACTGGTCGAGCATCGCCGTTATGTGCCCGTTCTTCCTTTACGCGCACAGGGGGAAGTTCAAGCTCCAGGCGATCGATATCGTGCTGTGGAGCCTCGTTTACGCGCTCGTTTACTTCTTCTTCCTCGATAAGCTGTACGGAGCGCTGCAGATGTTCACCTTCCTGACGATACCGATACTCGCCATGTATAACGGCGAGCGCGGCAAATGGAAGGGCATGAAGTGGTTCTTCTATATCTACTACCCCGCGCACCTTGTCGTGATAGGCATAATAAGGCTTGTGCGCCACGGGAATATCTCGGCCATCTTCTGATCGGAGAAAACATGAACGAACTTGAAAACTACTATCTGACCCACGACGAGGACGGAAGGCTTTTATCAAAGCACGGCTCGGTGGAATTCATAACCACCATGAAATACATCGGCGAATATCTTGCCGGCGTGCCGTCGCCGTCCGTTCTCGAGGTCGGCGCGGGTACGGGAAGATACAGCGTTACGCTCGCCAAAGAGGGGCTCAGCGTGACAGCCGTGGAGCTCTTCGAACACAATCTCGGGATATTGAAGTCAAAGCTCGACGGTTCCGAACCGATCCGCGTCATCGAGGGGAATGCGCTTGACCTTTCGATGCTCGATACGGGTTCGTTCGATCTCACCCTCCTGTTGGGACCGATGTATCATCTCTACACGCGGGAGGAAAAGCTCCGGGCGCTTTCGGAGGCGGTCCGTGTAACGAAAAAGGGCGGCATTATAATGGTCGCTTACTGCATGAACGATCCTGTAATAATCCAGTACGTTTTCGCGGCGGGGCATCTTGAAGAGGTGCTTGCCGGAAACATGCTGACCCGCGACTGGCATACGATCAGCCGCGAACGGGATCTGTTTGAGATGGTGCGCCCCGAGGAGATCGCATCGCTTGACGCCGGTATGCCGGTCGAGCGGCTCAAGCTCGTCGCGACGGACGGCGCGTCGCATTACATGAGCGGTATTATCGACGGCATGGACGATACGACTTTCGGCAAATGGATCGAATACCACCTTGCCGTATGCGAGCGGGAGGACCTTATCGGCGCTTCGAACCACACTCTGGACATATTAAGGAAGCTTTGATCCGAAGGAGTCCGAAATGATACTTGAGACCGAACGGCTCATCCTCCGCCCGTGGGAGGAGGGCGACGCCGAAGAATGCTATAAATACGCCAAGGATCCGCGCGTGGGCCCGATCGCCGGGTGGCCCGTACATACGAGCGCCGAACAGAGCCGCGAGGTGATACTCGGCGTACTCTCCGCGCCGGAGACCTACGCCGTGGTTTTGAAGGAGACGGGGCTTCCGATAGGCAGCATCGGGCTCCATCACAACGATCTTGCCGAAAAGGAGGACGAGGCGGAGCTCGGCTACTGGCTCGGGGTCCCCTATTGGGGGCGCGGACTGATCCCCGAAGCCTCTCGCGAGGTGATCCGTCACGCCTTTGAGGATCTGAACCTCAACAGGATCTGGTGCGGCTATTATGTGGGCAACGAAAAATCGCGCCGCGTGCAGGAGAAGCTCGGCTTCAAGCCCCAGTGGGTGAGCGAAAACCTGCCCGTTCCGCAGCTCGGCGAGACGCGCACCGGGCACGTCAGCCTGCTTACCAAAGAGGATTGGCTCGAGCAAAAGAAGACCGAAGGCTTCTTCTTTTCCGTCGAAGACCTGAACGACGGGGAGATATTCCTTAAGCTCAGGAAGACCTGCGGCGCAAAGCCCGAAAAGCGGTGGCTGCCGGCTTATTATTTCGACATCTGCCGCGCGGACGGGATCAAGATCGGCGTCTGCGATCTGCGCGTCGGTCACAACGACAAGACCTATATCGGCGGCAACATCGGCTACGGGATCGACCCGCCCTTCAGGGGCAGACATTACGCCGCCAAAGCCTGCCGGCTGCTGTTCAGGCAGGCGAAAAAGCACGGCATGGATCATCTTTTCATCACCTGCGATCCGGATAATACCGCCTCGAAAAAGACCTGCCTCGCGGCGGGAGGCGCGTATATGGGCACGGCGCTCATCCCCGAGGATAACGAGCTCTATGCCGACGGGAAGCGTTTCGCTTCGATCTACAGGTTTGAACTCTGATCCGCCTTCGTCCTGCGATTTGTGACTTTTTCCGTCCCTATACGCGCTTTTTTCGTTTATTTTAGTGCAAAAATTGCAGTTTCCTATTGCATTTCGGGAAAAACCATAGTATACTGTACCCGATCCTAAAATACACGAAAGGAAGTCTTTTACACCATGACAAAACTGGAATTAGTTGACGTCGTAGCAAAGAAGGCGGAGATCACCAAGGTCGAAGCCAAGAAGGTCGTCGACGCTGTTCTCGTATCCATCAACGAGGGTCTTGCCGCCGACGGTAAGGTCGCTCTCCCCGGCTTCGGCACCTTTGAGGTAAGGAAGCGCGCAGCCCGCACCGGCAGGAATCCCCAGACCGGCGAGACCATCAAGATCAAGGCCGCCAAGGTTCCCGCTTTCAAGCCCGGCAAGGCTATGAAGGAGCTTGTCAACAAGCCCAAGAGGAAGAAGAAATAAGACCAGTTGAAACCTTTCGTCGCCCGGCTCACCCCGGGCGGCATTTTATGTATAAGGGAGGCTTTTTATGGATTACGTCAGGGTAACGAAGGACAATATCGAAAAGGAGCATATCTGCTGCGCCATATCGAACAACAAGGATATCCAGGTCGCCTCGAAAAAGGAGTGGCTTTCCGCGCGCTTTGACGAGGGGCTCGTATTCTTGAAGAGCGTCGAGCGCGGCAAATGCTTTATAGAGTACATCCCCGCCGAAAACGCATGGGCGCCGATCGACGCCGACGGGTACCTGTACGTCGACTGCCTGTGGGTATCCGGCTCGTTCAAGGGGCACGGGTATTCCAACGAGCTTCTTTCCGCCTGCATAAATGACGCGGAAGAAAACGGCAAAAAGGGCGTCTGCATACTCTCCTCCGCAAAGAAGAGACCCTTCCTTGCGGATCCCAAATACCTGAAGCACAAGGGCTTTGCCCCGTGCGATACCGCCGCGGGCGGAGTGGAGCTCTGGTATCTGCCCCTCTCGAAGGACGCCGAGCCGCCCCGTTTCCGGGACTCGGCCAAGCATCCCTACGTTCCCGATAAGGGCTGGGTGCTCTATTACACGAGCCAGTGCCCCTTCAACGCCAAATACGTGCCGATAGTCGAAAAGGCGGCGGCGGATAACGGCGTGCCCTTCAAGACGGTGCATATCACATCCCGCGAGGAGGCGCAGAACTGCCCCGCGCCGACCACGACCTACGCGCTGTTTTTCGACGGCGAATACGTGACGAACGAGGAAATGAACGATACGAAGTTCCTTAAACTCGCGCTGAACAAATGATCCGCGCCTTACAAAAAAGTCACATTTTCGTCACCGGATCCGATTTTACCGGCTCCTCCGTTTCGGTATGATATGATCGAAAACGAAACGGAGGTAATCATCATGGAGATCCTAAAGGTCACAGATCTTAAAAAAACATACACCTCCCGCCTCGGCGGGGCTCAGGTACAGGCGCTCAAGGGCGTCACCTTTTCCGTCGAAAGCGGGGAATACGTCGCCATAATGGGCGAGTCGGGCTCCGGCAAGACAACGCTGCTCAACATACTCGCCGCGCTCGACAAGCCCACCTCGGGCAGCGTCGTGCTTGACGGGATGGACCTTTCCGCCGTAAAGGAAAGCGCAAGGGCGGCGTTCCGCAGAAAGAACCTGGGCTTCGTGTTCCAGGAATTCGATCTTCTCGACACGTTCTCGATAAGGGACAACATACTGCTGCCCATGGTGCTCGGGCGCGCCGGCGTGAAGGAGATGGAGGCGAAGCTTGCCTCCGCCGCCGAAGCGCTCGGCATTACCCCGATACTTAACAAATACCCTTACGAGGTCTCCGGCGGGCAGAAGCAGCGCGCCGCGGCGGCGCGCGCCATAATTACCGAGCCGAAGCTGCTGCTTGCGGACGAGCCCACGGGCGCGCTCGATTCGCAGTCCTCCGCGGAGCTTTTGAGCGTGTTCTCCCGTCTCAACGCGGGCGGGCAGACGATACTCATGGTCACTCACTCCGTCGACGCCGCCTCCCACGCGGGGCGCGTGCTGTTCATAAGGGACGGCGTGGTGTTCCATCAGCTCTACCGCGGCGGCTCCGCCAACGAGGAGATGTACAGGAAGATCTCCGATACGCTGACGATGCTCCGCACGGGGAGGTGATCCCGAGTGAGCAAGGGTTGTTACACTAAGATCGCCGCCGACAACGTAAAAAAGAACTACCGCCTTTACGTCCCCCGCATACTTGCGGAGGCGGGGCTTTTCGCAAGCTTTTACATACTCTTCACTCTCGCGCTCGACAAGCGGCTCGGCGAAGCCGTGGGCGGCTCGGTGCTGCCGACGCTCATGGGCATGGGAACATTCATAATCGGCTTCCTCTCCCTCATACTGATCCTCTACGTCAACAGCTTCCTGATGAAGCAGAGGAAGCGCGAATACGGGCTGTACAACGTGCTCGGCATGGAGAAGCGCCATATAGTCAAGGTGCTTTTCTTCGAGTCGCTCATCGCCTCCGCCGTCTCGATCGCCATCGGCGTCGTCTTCGGCATGCTTTTCTACAAGCTCTCCTCGCTGCTGATCTGCAGGCTGCTCCGCTCCGGAGCCGTGCCGGGCTTTTATTACCTCAGCGCGCCGACCGTCCTCTTCCCCATGCTCGTGTTCGTCGGGCTCGACTTGCTCGCCTTCCTTGCAGGCGCGTTCTCGATATTGCGGCTTAAACCCGTCGAGCTCCTCTCCGGCGCCCGCACGGGCGAGAAGGAGCCGCGCACCAGGTGGGCGCTGCTCGTACTGGGGGTACTCTCCCTCGGCGCGGGGTACTATATCTCGCTCACCGTCAAGAGCCCGCTTGCCGCGTTATTCCTCTTCTTCGCGGCGGTGCTGCTCGTCATGGTCGGCACTTACTTCCTGTACGTTTCGGGCTCCGCGTTCGTGCTAAAGACGCTCAAGAAAAACAAGCGCTTCTACTACGATCCGAAGCATATGCCCGCGGTATCGGGGCTCCTCTTCCGCATGAAGAAGAACGCCGTCGGACTCGCCTCGATCGCCATACTTGCGACGGGCGTGCTCGTGATGATCTCCACCACGGTCAGCCTCTACGGCGGCGTTAAGGACACCATGGAGACCAATTACCCGCAGCAGCTCTACCTTTCCGCATTTATAAACGATAATGACCGGACCCAAAGAGTCCCCGTCGAAGACCTCAAAGCGATCGTTTCCGAGACCGCCGCGGAGACTGGCGTTGAGATAGATCACGTCGATTCCGAAAAGCTGCTCATCGTCTCCTACCTGATGCGGGACAACAGACTGCTCACGACGGAGGAGACCGACGGCTGGAAGCCCGAGGAGATCACGAACGTCATCTACATAACCGAGGATACTTATAAAAACATCCGCGGCGTCGCCTCCGTGATCTCGGAGCCGAAGGGTCTGGGGCTCAAAAAGGACGAGATAGCCTTCTGCCGCATATCCACCATGATGAACGACGTCGGCAGTCAGCCCGGGTCGATCACGATAAACGCCAGGGAATACCGCATAAAGGAGCATCTCGCGTATTTTCCCATAGCGAGCAACACCTCCGGGATAGTCAGCGTCGTGGGTATCGTCGTTTCGGACGACGACGTGCTGAACGATATCTATACCGCCCAGAAGGAAGCCTACGGCGAGCACGCCTCCGAATTCGCCGACAGGATCGGCGTGACCTTTGCCGACGAGGCGGCGGTCAGCTCCGTCGGCGCCGATTTCGACAGGACCGTCAGCGAGAAGCTGAAGGCGAGATATCCGGACGGTCTTTCATACGATCTTGACACCAAATGGGAATCGCTCAAAAACGTGCTCGAGCTTTACGGCACGTTCCTGTTCCTCGGCATGCTGCTCGGAGCGGTCTGCCTGTTCGCCACGATACTCATAATCTACTACAAGCAGATCTCCGAAGGGTATGAGGACAGGCGCCGCTTCCAGATAATGCAGAAGATCGGCATGGAGGAAAGGGCGGTAAAGCGCACGATAGGCAGCCAGCTCGTGATGCAGTTCTTCCTGCCGCTCATAACGGCGGGGATCCACACGGCGTTTGCCTTCCCGATACTCCTGAAGCTGCTTAAAATGCTCATGCTTACCAATACGGCGCTCTTCGTCGTATGCTCGCTCGCCGCCTTCGCCGTATTCGCGCTGGTCTACGCGGCGGTGTACCTTTTGACGGCGAGGACCTATTACAGGATAGTTCATTAAGGCGCACGCCTTTATACGGAGGTGCAAATGTACCGCATATTCATAGTTGAGGACGACCGCGCGCTCGCGGCGGAGCTTGAAAAACAGCTTGCCGGCTGCGGCTGCGCGGCGCGTACCGTGACAGATCCGCACTCGGTGATCGAAGAAATGCTCGCGTTCGATCCGCACCTCGTGCTGATGGACATTATGCTGCCCTTTCGGAACGGCTATTACTGGGCGCAGGAGATAAGAAAGCTATCCACCGTGCCCATCGTGTTCCTCTCCTCCGCCTCGGATGACATGAACATAGTCATGGCGATAAACATGGGCGGGGACGACTTTATTGCAAAGCCCGTCGAGCCGATGCTCTTCACCGCAAAGGTGCAGGCGGTGCTGCGGCGCGTCTACGAGATCGGCTCGGTATCGACCGAGTTCTGTGGGGCGCTGCTCGATCCCGGCGACGGAAGCGTCAAAATAGGCGGAGAGCGCATAGATCTTACCAAGAACGAGTTCAGGATATTGAGCACCCTGCTTGAGAACCGCGGCAGGATAGTCAGCCGCGACACGCTGATGCTTCGGCTGTGGAACGACGACTGCTTTGTGGAGGAAAACACGCTTACCGTCAACGTGACGCGGCTCAGGAAAAAGCTTGCGGAGCACGGGCTCGACGGCGTTATCATCACGAAGCCGGGAAGCGGGTACATGATAAAATGAAGCTCGTCAGGGAAGTTTTGAGGAAGAACCGTTCGGCGATCATAGTATTCGCCGCGGTGACTGCGGCGAACGCGGCGGTGTTCTGTCTGTACGGCATAATGGCGGAGCCCTTCTTTTACGCGTTCGCGATAGGCGCCTTTGTGTTGGCGCTCATCGCCGCCGTCGATCTCATCGTCGAAAAAAAGCGCGCGCGTGAGAGAAAACGCGCGCTTGCCGCCATACTCACCGAATGGCGCTCCCTGCCGGAGGCGCATTCCCTTTCGGAGGAGGACTGCCAAAGCATGATAGCCGCGCTCGGGACAGAGCTTGAACGGCTTACCGCCGAGGCGGACGCGGAAAAGCAGGATATGCTCGATTACTACACGGCGTGGGTGCATCAGATAAAAACGCCTATCGCCGTGATGCGGCTCAAGCTCTCGGACGGTACTCCGGAGGATCTGGCGCTCTCGGCGCAGCTCATGCGGATAGAGCAGTACGTCGATATGGTGCTCCGCTACGCACGCCTGAACAGCGATTCGAACGATCTTGTGATACGGGAGTTTCCGCTCGACGAGCTCATCCGCGAGGCGGTGCGGAAGCAGGCGCCCCTTTTCGTCGAAAAGCGTTTGCGGCTCGATTACATAAAGACCGACGCCGTCATCGTGACCGACCTGAAATGGTTCGTCTGCGTGCTGGAGCAAATACTGTCGAACGCCGTCAAATACACGCCCTCCGGCACGGTTACGATAAGGGAGGAGAACGGGCTCCTCCTGATATCCGACACCGGCGTCGGCATCGCCGCGGAGGATCTCCCCCGCATATTCGAGAAGGGCTATACCGGCAATAACGGCAGGCTCGGGCAGAAGTCGAGCGGGCTCGGTCTCTACCTTGCGAAAAAGGCCGCCGACCTCATCGGCGTCCCCCTTTCGGCAGAGAGCTCCGTCGGCAAAGGCAGCACGTTCACGATCGATATAAGGGAAAAGTACCGCATGATCCAGAGCATATAAATATAGCGGGCTATATAAAGAGAATTATCCCTCATCCACCCTCGCCTTTCAGCCTTCCCCTTGGGGTTCATCGACGGTTGCCGAAGGCAATTTTGACCATCCGGTGAATGGTCAAAAAGTCAATGAACGGGCGGCAAGGTCCGCCCCGGGGGACGGTTGC
>JAEEGG010021432.1_pt1 | contig 12835 bp, 13 predicted proteins | sample 9134161 | NCBI WGS metagenome assembly JAEEGG01 (sample SAMN16246543, study PRJNA631951) | gut metagenome | biome: gut microbiome; feature: rumen; material: CR-attached | host: Bos | place: Iran: Karaj | collected 2018-10
TTGTAACCATCAACGTGAGCCGCTACTCGAGCTATCCCACCATTGGTGGCGTACTCGGCCTGACTTGGGGAACTTCTTATGGCAATGCCTTGAACTACCTCTACTACAATGGCTACTATATTGATGGATTCATGGACAACATCGTTTACCTCACCGACGTGGAGCTTCTCGACTACGAATGGGATGATGTAATGCTCCAGTTCGACGGTAACGACAACCTGGATTATGTAGAGTTCTCTTACTGGGACGACACATTCAGCACCAGCCGTTTCTACAGTCTCTACAACTTCCTGTGCAGCATGTATGGCAGCCCCGTGAGCTACAACAATTCGATGTACTCCTGGTATGGCGGCGATGGCATAGGGTTCGTGAATCTGGGAATGGAATACACAAGCAGCGTAAGCTACACGGTTCTCGCCTTCGGCGTATAGATGAAGAACCGAAAAACATAAGAGAGAATTACTAACCTTTAGAACACTTGGTGCGTCACGGATTTCCCGAGCGCACCTTGTGCTTTATAAAACTTATAATCAAAAATCTCTCATTAAGTCGATATTTCAGGTTGCTGCAAAAAAACAATGGCGAGACTGCATTAAGCATCTCGCCATTGTTGTAGTTTAGAATAGTAGTGTTACTCGGCTTTGCCAGCGCTACCAAGCACTTCAATGATTTTGTGCTTGTAGAGCTTAGTCATCTCATCGCGTGCTGGACCGCAATATTTGCGTGGGTCAAATTCGCCTGGCTTATCAACGAATACCTTGCGAACTGCAGCAGTGAATGCCAAACGGCTGTCGCTGTCGATGTTAATCTTGCAAACAGCACTCTTGGCAGCTTTGCGGAGCTGCTCTTCAGGGATACCCACGGCAGCTTTCAGTGCGCCACCATATTTGTTGATGGTATCCACATCCTCCTGCGGCACAGAGCTGGAGCCGTGAAGCACGATGGGGAATCCGGGAAGTTTCTCCTCCACGGCCTCGAGCACATCGAAAGCCAACGGAGGAGGCAGCAGACGACCCGTCTTGGGGTCGACGGTGCACTGCTCCGGGGTGAACTTATAGGCACCATGGCTGGTACCGATGGAGATGGCCAGACTGTCGACACCTGTCTTAGATACGAAATCTATCACCTCTTCGGGTTTGGTGTAATGGCTTTCGGCGGCAGAGACTTCATCCTCAACGCCTGCCAGAACGCCAAGCTCACCCTCTACGGTGACATCGTATTGGTGGGCGTATTCCACCACTTTCCGGGTGACGGCGACATTCTCATCGTAAGGCAGGGAGGAACCGTCAATCATGACACTCGAAAAGCCCATGTCGATGCAGCTCTTGCATGTCTCGAAAGTGTCACCATGGTCCAAGTGCAGCACTATCTCAGGGTGGGCGCAGCCCAGCTCCTTGGCGTATTCCACAGCACCTTCGGCCATATAACGCAGCAGCGTCTGGTTGGCATACTCTCGGGCACCTTTGGACACCTGGAGGATGACCGGCGACTTGGTCTCGACGGCGGCCTGGATGATGGCCTGCATTTGTTCCATATTGTTAAAATTGAATGCCGGGATGGCATAGCCACCGTCCACTGCCTTGGCAAACATTTTGCGGGTGTTGACAAGCCCTATCTTCTTATAATCTACCATGATAAATTGTTATTTTTTAGTTTTTAGAAGTTGTTTTCTCGCAACTGCTGCCCCCTCTCCTTCTTGACATATATATAACCTTGTGCATTCACATCCGAAAAAGAACACACTGATATACAATCATGTGCACTGCCACATCAGGAGATGGATTGTTTTGCAAATATAGCAATTAATTTAAGAACAATCAACATTTCGCCCCAAAACTTACGCAGTCCACTGAAAAGTACCCTGCCCAGCACTGACAAAATGTCATGCCTCACCTGACAAAAATGCAGATATGTTCATTGGCCAATGAACATAGGTTCGTGAGCCGATGAACATATGTTCGTGGGCCAATGAACATATGTTCGTGAAACACCCCACAGCTGCCCGTAAATAGACCATGATACCCCTAAGAATGCTTTATTAAGCATGAAGATATTCAACAAAATTTGTCCGATGAAGAATTTTATGTATCTTTGCAGCGAGACGGAAATGCAATGATAACAGTTCAACAATCAGAGGAACCGACTCATGTACAACCATATGGAAGCTATTGTAAAGAAAAAAGAGAGAAATGCGCAGAAGAGGAGAAAGTGCAACATCTCCCAAGTGTGAGTATTTAGTTACCAACGCATTCAATACTGACAACCGATGCAATATCTGCATGATATAGATTTCAAACATTGCAAATTGAATTCAATATGAGCACAGCACAGATAACCCAGATCATTGCTGACTACTTCAAGACGCAGCCAGTCTTGAAAGCATGGCTCATTGGTTCCTTTGCCCGAGGAGAGGAAACACCACACAGTGACGTGGATATTCTCTTCGTGCCCGACCGCTCTGGCAAGCCATTTACCCTATTTACTCACGGCGGTATGCTGATGGATTTGCAGGAATTGCTCGGACGTGAAGTCGATTTGGTAGAGGAAGGATCCCTCCGTCCGTATGCCGCTGAAACCGCCAACCGTGATAAAATACTGATTTATGAGAGAGCATAGCTTATTGAATAACAAGGATTCCGTTTTGAATCTGATACGTACCACGGTGCGTAGTTCAGAGCCGGATGCGAGCATCATACTCTACGGTTCCCGTGCCCGCGGTGATGCCCGCGAGGATTCGGATTGGGATGTCGTGGTGATTCTCAACAAGCCACCGATGCCCCATGACGAACGCTATGCGATAGCTTATGACCTGTGGGACAAGGGACAGGACATTGGTGAGGAAATCAACACACTTGTATATACCAAAGACCAGTGGGACAGCGCCCCGCCGTCACTTTTCAAATATAACGTACGAGAGGAGGGAATACAACTATGAGTCTGACTGATGAGGAACGCCGCGCGATTGTACTCTATCGCATCGAAAAGGCACATGCCGCAATGGATGACATTCGCAAGGTTATGCCCTTGGAATTGTGGAGCATCATCGCCAATCGGATGTATTACGCATTGTATTATGCCTCTTCGGCCTTGCTGATTAACGACGGCCACAAGGTCGGTACCCATAAAGGTGTCATCGCCCTCTTTAACCTTAACTATGTCAAGGAAGGCCTGCTTACCAGAGAAGACGGCACTTTGTTCTCGAATGTGTTTGCCTTCAGACATGGTAGCGATTACGACGACTTTATCGATGCCACGGAAGAAGATGTGAGACGCTATCTTCCCCGGGTAGAATCCTTGGTTGAAAAGATTGTCTCATTGATAAAATAATGCATCTTTGCAGCGTGAAAAATGAATGAATCATGACATAAAAACTGACATATAGAGTAAGAAAAACATATTGAGCTTGACGCTCTTGTTTCCTTTAATGTGAAGTCTGGTAAACTTAATCATAGGAATGGAAATAGGATGCGGATAGTTTCACGCATTGGCGTGGATTCTTTCCCCACTTATTTATTCCTACGGTTTTACCAGACACCGACATTAAAGAATAAGTGGCAGTCATTTCGAAAGGGTTTGCGCCTTTCTTTATGCCCTTATCCAAACATCGGCTTCCGGCTCAACGTTACGCAAGTCGAGCACAGAGCAAGCGTGCTTGCTTTGCCGAGATGAAGTAACGTCATTGAAAATAATAGTCGGAAACCGAACTTTTTTATTAACAATTTAAAACATACAAACAATGAAAAAACAAGTTGTCTTAACAGCATTAAGTTTGCTGTTGTTTGCCAGTTGTGGCAACCTTTTGGTATCACCCAACACATATCAAGAGGAAATCGAAGATGTCGTGAAATACAACATTGCGGTTGCAATGGTGATGTCTGACAAATACTCTGAATTAGAAAATGCAGCAGAATCTGCATCTTTGTTTTGGGGAGAGGAATTTACTTCATTTGCCCATAAAAAATCGTGGGAGAAATACTGCGACAGTATTGATAACTTCGAAGATTCCATAAATGAGTTGTGGAATCAAACAGAAGAAGGTGCCGGGTACCAGACTGCCCTAAACCAAGTATCCCAAGACCAAACAAATATTTGGGGTAAATTGGCTAAAAAAACATTGGGGAAATACAATGATATTAATGTGGTCATTTCAGAATACCAAAGAGTTGAAACATCCACCGATGCCAAAATATGGAAATTCACCGAGCTGAATACTGGCTTGATTGGAACTTTTTCGGTGGATAATGACGGCAAATGGAATTGCGACATTACTGAGACATCTATAGAGGAATTCTTTAACAACTTAATACAATAATTACAATTATGGAGAATGCATTAGAAACCATCAAATGTCCTTACTGTGGAGAAGAAATCTCTGCCAATGCAAAGAAATGCAAGCATTGTAAAGAATGGATAGACACACCAGAATCGGGAATTACAGAATCAATAAAGATGGATTTTACTACACATGAACCGACATTCCTTCAAAAGTTGGCACAAGTCTATTGGCTTAATCCAAAGTCTTGGCTTTTAAAGAGATTTCAAGTTGATGGGGAACAAATCCTCATTGAGACCATGAACGGAAATATCCTTTCCGCATCGATAAATGAATGTGTGTTCAGATACCAAAAAGATAACTATGACCGACATGAAATTACAGTGAAATCGGGGAATCAGAAACTTCATTTCAAGGAAATACCCTATATGCTTTCCGATGATGAGTGGGAGGCTATTGTGAATTTCTGTCTTACTACAGGCGATTCTGACATGAGCACCCTTGGAAAGATAACATCAATTTTTCAGTAATCAAAAACAATGATAAAATGGAGAACCAAATAAAACATTGCCCTTATTGCGACGAAGAAATTTTGTCTGATGCAAGAAAATGCAAACATTGTGGCGAGTGGCTTACAGAAGAAGACCGTATTGCTAACGAACAACCGACAGAAGAAACAAAAGGCTATATTATAGGAGCCTTTGTGGGTGGTGCCATTGCAGCAGCATTGTGTACCTTTTTATGGGTGCTTGTTGTGGGGTGGATTGAATATGAACATTCCGCTTATGCACTTGTTGTTGGTGCCATTGTCGGTTTTGCTGTACGTTGGATTGGCCGTGGTGAGACACTTTGGTTTGGAGTCATTGCCGCTATTTGCGCAGCAGTATCTTGTTTCTTGGGTGAATATTTATGTGAGATAGAAGTAGACTTTACATCATTAATCTTCTATGGAGTAGCAGCTATTGAAGCATATTATGTGGCACGTAATCAATCGGACGACGAAGACTAGATTGCCGCGGCGAGAAAGAGGTGACGCCCGATAAAATCAAGAAGGTCAACCTGCGTTTCCGTGCAGGCAAAGGCATCAAGGCCGCTCTGGCCGAAGCCAAGTTCCGTCCCGCCGAGGATATGCTGAGCAAGAAAAAGTAGCCCTCAAAATCCCAATCGCTAGAAGTTTCACAATCATGTTCATGATTTTTTTAATCATGAGCATGATTTTTCGGAATCATGCTCATGAAGTTTTGGAAATATAGGATATGCTATCTATAAGCAAGAGATTTTGGGTCAGTTCGTAGCTCAATTCGATAAAAGAATAAGTGTTAATTCTTGGGGAAGATGAATTTAAATGAATTTCTGGCATATGGGACAGACTCTAACATAAATGTTCTTTCACCTGGTTGTACTTCAAATTTTCCACGATTTAATTCCATTAATTTCTTAATGTAATACATACCTATTCCTTTACCCTCTTTTGACTGGACTATCGCCCAATAACCAGAATAACCTTCTACGAAAATATTTTTCAAATCATCGTCTGTCATTTCGAGGCTATTCATTTCTACAAACATGTAAACATTTTGAGTGTCCGATGAGAAAGATATATTTATTTCAGTATTTTGTGCGGCATATTTCACTGCATTATTCCAAAAATGTCCTAACGCAACTGAAATTGAAGAAAAATCAACATGGACTTTTTCATAGCACTCTCCCCAGTGTAGATCAATTCTTTTTTCAACAAAGTCCAAGAAAAATGGTTGCAGGGACAACTTTACAACTTTATGAATTGAGTGATTGTATAGATCTAAACTTCCTTTAGCATTTTGCATTAGATCGTACACAATCATTTCTGCATTCACTAACGAGATATTCTTGTATGTCTTAAGAATGGTTATTGCTGTACGTTTTGGGTCTGTTTTTACAATGTTCTGAACGTTTCCAACAACTCTAGACCAATCATCAACTTCCACATCCTCTAATGAAACTAATGCCTCTAAATCATCCTTTATTTTTGCATTATATGTATTGACATTATGTTGTAATCGTTGAATACTTCCAGAATCAGACAGAACCATCTCTTCGAATTTGCGTCTTAATGCATCTCCTAATAGCTTAAATGCATCAAAATAGTGGTTGAAGATTTTTCTGGTTGTGTTTTTGTCGTCAATACATAGATAATACCACCCGTCTATACCTATCGTTTCCTTCTTCCACTTACGATTTTCATGAGAACCTATTTCGTCTGGCATTTCTTGAATCGTTGGTATCTGTTCGATGGGCAGATTGCTTACTACTATGTGCCCATTTTGCTCTATATGATACAAAATACTCATGATTACGCACCTATTGGAAGAAGTAATAACTGAATAATGCTTGCGATCGAACCAATTTCATTGAGGCCAAACTCTTTTTTGATTGATTCTACTGTTGGATTATTCTCATTCCCATATATTCGCATTATTGTTGTTTTTACCTCATCTTCACTTTTGTCAATCCCCAATTCTCTTTTTAACACCTCCTTGACATGTTTTGCACAATTGTCAAGACAAAATGCATCTTGAGATAATCTTTCAATTGTTGTCTCAAATTCATATCTGCTGGCACTTTTGCGTAAGCGACCGTCAACAATGTTTGCTGCTGGATGAAAGGCGTCGACCTTGCCATTGCTTTCTGCACTATACATTACGACCTTTTTTTCCGGATAGTGTTCTTTTATTGCAAGTATTAATCCTAAGCCCTCATCTGCAAAGGATAATTTTTTCCCTACTCCTTGAACGTCCACAAAAATAATATGGGCTTCCGCAAGCTCTTTTTGGGTAATTGAATCAATATCGCGAACCTTTTGAATATTCCGCCATCCATCTTTTTCTTTTAAGGCATCGACGGTTTTAAATTGTATGTCGTCAATAAACAATATATTGACGCTATTTTTCAAATCCTCAATAGTGCGAATGGGAAATGGTTTAGTGGCTTCTTTTTCTTTTCTTTTACAAAACAAGCTCATATGTTGCAAATAAAGAGAAAGGATGCTATCTAAAACAGCATCCTTTCTTAATAATAACATCTGTTTACTTCACCTCTTCGTAGTCGACGTCAGTGACGTTGTCGTTGGGATTGCCACCCTGTTGACCTGCACCAGCGTTGGGGTCACCTCCCATGTGATTGGGATCGAAACCGGCACCTGGATTCTGTCCGCCGGCTTGTTGCTGGGCTTTGTACATATCCTCGGAAGCGGACTGCCAAGCGGCGTTGATTTTCTCCATGGCCTGATCTATCTGGGAGACGTTGCGGGCACTGTGGGCGGCCTTCAGCTCGGTGAGGGCGCTCTCGATGGCACTCTTCTTGTCGGCAGGAATCTTGTCGCCATATTCCTTGAGGTTCTTCTCGCTCTGGAAAATCATACTGTCGGCAGCGTTGATTTTCTCAATCTCTTCTCTGGCTTTCTTATCGTCAGCAGCATGGGCTTCGGCTTCGGCCTTCATGCGCTTGATTTCCTCTTCCGACAGTCCGGACGATGCCTCGATGCGGATATTCTGGCTCTTGCCGGTGGCTTTGTCGCAAGCGCTTACATTGATAATACCGTTGGCGTCGATGTCGAAAGTAACCTCAATCTGCGGCACTCCACGCGGTGCTGGCGGTATGCCGGCCAGATGGAAACGACCGATAGTCTTGTTGTCGTTGGCCATGGGACGCTCGCCCTGCAAGACGTGGATTTCTACCTCGGGCTGGTTGTCGGCAGCGGTGCTGAAGACCTGGCTCTTCTTGGTAGGGATGGTGGTGTTGGCGTCGATAAGCTTGGTCATCACACCACCGAGGGTCTCGATGCCCAGCGACAGAGGAGTGACGTCGAGCAGCAGCACATCCTTGACTTCGCCTGTGAGGACGGCGCCCTGGATAGCGGCTCCGATAGCCACAACTTCATCGGGGTTGACACCCTTGCTGGGGGTCTTGCCGAAGAATTTCTCGACTACCTGCTGGATGGCAGGGATACGCGAGCTACCGCCCACAAGGATAACCTCGTTGATGTCGTTGTTGGTGATGCCGGCATCTTTTATGGCTTGACGGCAGGGTTCAAGGGTGGCCTGAATCAGGTCGTCGCAGAGTTGTTCGAACTTGGCACGTGTCAGTGTGCGCACCAAATGCTGCGGAACGCCGTCTACCACAGTGATATAAGGCAGGTTAATTTCCGTTTGCTGGCTGCTGGAGAGCTCTATCTTGGCCTTCTCGGCGGCCTCTTTCAGACGTTGCAGGGCCATGGGGTCCTTGCGGAGGTCGATGTTCTTCTCGTTCTTGAACTCGTCGGCGAGCCAGTTGATGATTTTCTGGTCGAAGTCGTCGCCACCTAAGTGGGTGTTACCATTGGTGGACATAACTTCGAACACACCGTCGCCCAAGTCGAGAATAGAGATATCGAACGTACCGCCACCCAAGTCGAACACAGCCACTTTCATGTTCTTGTTCTTCTTGTCCAGACCATAGGCCAGTGCGGCTGCGGTGGGTTCGTTGACGATACGGCGCACCTTCAGACCAGCAATCTCACCGGCTTCCTTGGTGGCTTGGCGCTGCGAGTCGCTAAAATAAGCAGGCACGGTGATGACGGCTTCGGAGACTTCCTGACCAAGGTAGTCCTCAGCAGTCTTCTTCATCTTCTGAAGCACAATAGCACTGATTTCCTGCGGTGTGTAGAGACGACCATTGATATCGACACGCGGGGTGTTGTTGTCGCCTTTCACCACTTTGTAAGGCACGGAGGCAATCTCTTTCTGCACGCGGTCGTAGGTCTCGCCCATGAAGCGCTTGATAGAGTACACCGTGTTGTGAGGATTGGTAATGGCTTGACGCTTGGCGGGGTCGCCCACCTTGCGGTCGCCACCTTCCACAAAGCCGACGATGGAGGGCGTGGTGCGGTGTCCCTCACTGTTGGCGATTACTACTGGTTCGTTGCCTTCAAGTACGGCAACGCAGGAGTTGGTAGTTCCTAAATCTATTCCGATGATTTTTCCCATAATATTTTGTTTTTTTTATTTGTTGACGTTTTTTGGTTTTGGCGGCCTAGGTGTGCTGGCAGCACACTTTGCGCCCGACATTTTCTATGACTCAACTTCCATGCCAAAACGGCAGGCGGCAGAATAATATGACAAATCATGACAAAATGGCATATATTGGATGGGGAGTCGCCATAATGTTGACAGAGATGGCACAATAAAACGCTGCGTTTCGCGTAATATACCCATACACGATGCGAACTATATATAATGTATAATATATTATAAACAAAAAACTATCCGTTATGAAGAAAGTTATCCTTATGGCATTTGCCCTGGCGATGGTCTCCTTCGGCTATGCCCAGAACATTGAAACTCTCCAGCAGCAACAGCAGCAGGAGCAGCAGCAACTCCAGCAGCAGCAACAGCAGGAACAGCAGAAGTTGGAGCAACGTCAGCAGCAACAGCAACAGCAGCTGATGGAGAAACAGCAGAAGGAACAGGAAAAGCTCATCAAGCAAGAGCAGAAAGACCAGTCCAAGGTGCATAAAGCCATTGCCGCCGCCGACAAAGCACGCGGTAAAGTGAGCAAGGCCGACCAAAAAGTAAGTAAGGCCGAGCGCAAGGTGAAACAGGCACAGTCGGCTATGGAGAAGGCACAGAACGATGCCGAGAAGACTCGCCGCCAAGCTGAAAAGAGCGAGAAACAAGCCGAGAAAGCCAAAGCCGAATACGAATCAACCTACGGCCACGCCGTGCCCACAGAGCGATAATGCCCTGACTGGCGACAGTCAGCACCAAGAAGGGGCGGCGGCTCGAATGAGCCGCCGCCCCTTGCGTTTTCAGCGGTTTTCCACCAGCAACGCTATACAACATGGACAAACATCGTCAGAGCAATTCTTCAAGCGACCATAAACGATTGGTATTTGAACCCTTGACAAGAATCGTAGCACCCTGCACGGGGTTTTCCTTCAGCCAGGTGGCCACCGACTCCGTGTCGGCAAAACGGCGCATGGACTGAGGCAAGTCAATGTAATCAAATTCCGGCCCCACCAGCAGGCACTGCTCCAATCGGCAGCCGTCAAGCATGGCTACCAGCCGCATGTGCTCTTTACGCTCGTCAGCGCCCAACTCATGCATACCACCGATGACAGCCATCTTACGGCCTTCCAGCGTGCGGAACGAGCCAATGGCCGCCTCCATACTTGAAGGGTTGGCGTTGTAGCAGTCGAGGTAGAGACGGTTGCCACGAGCCGTCTCACGGTATTCGGAACGCTGGTTGCGCGGCACATAGCTCTCGATGGCCTCCTTGATATCGAACAAATCCACGCCAAAATAGCGTCCCACACAGACGGCCGCCATCGCGTTGTCGAAATTATAAGCCCCCAGCAGACACGTCTGCACGGTATAGACATTGTCGTCCTCTTCGAAATAGAACTTCATATAGGGGTTGCAGCCCACACAGCTGCCCTTCACCTCCGCATCATCGGCGCTACCATAGCTGAGCAGCCCCACACGGGGACGCTGTGCCCAGTCAGGGTCGTTGGTATTAGGTATGTATGCCGGACAAATCGACGGAATCTCCGGTATGGAGCTGACCTTGGCCGCCTCATCCATCAGTATCGCATTGTCTGCATTGACAAAGATGGTGGGCGACACGTCCGATCCACCTTCCGGCATGGCAGCAAGCCAGCGGTATAGCTCCGTCTTGGTGCGCACCACACCTTCAAACGAGCCAAAGCCCTCCAGATGCGCCCGACCCACGTTGGTAATGAGGCCGCAGGTGGGCTCCGCGATATGACAGAGGAAGTCTATCTCGCCTGGGTGGTTGGCACCCATCTCGACAATAGCCACCTCCGTGTCGGCAGGCATGGAGAGGATAGTGAGCGGCACGCCCAGGTGGTTGTTGAAGTTGCCTCGCGTGGCGTGGGTACGGTATTTTTTAGAGAGCACCGCATGCACGAGCTCCTTGGTCGTCGTCTTGCCGTTCGTGCCCGTGATGCCCACAAAGGGGATAGACAAATGGCGGCGATGGCAGTGCGCCAACTCCTGCAACGCTTTCAGCACGTCGGGCACCACATAGCAGCGTTGGTCTGCTCCATACTGCGCATCGCTGGTCACACAGGCCGCCGCTCCCTGTGCCAACGCCTGCGGAACGAAAGCATTACCATCGAAATTATCACCCTTGAGGGCAAAAAAGATACAACCTGGGGTCACCTGACGGCTGTCGGTCGTCACCACGTGCGACTGCAGGTAACGTTCATAAAGTTCTTCAATCATGCCACGTTAACGCAGAAAAACACCTTTTAGTATGATACACCGCCACTGATCAACGATCTCAACCAAGGGCAGCCCTAAAAGGGCAAAATCACGCCCTTCGGTTTGTTGTCCAAAAAAATACGGTTTTATGTCCAACAAATGCGCGGTTTTATCGGCAATAAAAGCACGGTTTTGTTTTGGTACGATACATGGGGGCTTCCGGATAGTGGTAATAGCAAGAAAGGAGGGGCACCTGTGTGTCTCCCTCCTTCTCTTTGTCGGGGCGAAAAGACTCGAACTTTCGACCCCTTGCACCCCATGCAAGTGCGCTAGCCAACTGCGCCACGCCCCGAACAAATTGGATGATTTCCCTATCGGAAATCGGTTGCAAAAGTACTACATTTTTTATAACCGACAAAATTTTTTTTTCTTTTTGCCCAACGACATCCCTATCCGTATGGTTGTCAAATGCATTTCCATCGCATACAATCGAGGGGCAACCGCCAACAGCAAACCTTTCGGTGCCTATCACCCCTTGTTATCGCCAAATATCGCAGCCCAGTCATCTTACTGACTGCAGATGCAAAGGGGCTAACACGACTACTCAATAAAAGTGAACTGGATGACATCGGACTCCGCCTCTGACGGCTGGGACGATGTACGGCGGCCTTTCTTTGCAGTCCCCTGCTCGGCCACAATGTCAGTGGTGATACGTCCAGCGTCAATACCGCTGACCACAAAGTATTGTATCAGTTCCTCCAAACGCGCATTGCAGAGAAGCTGATTGAACGACACGTTGTCGCCACGGGTACGCTTAGCCGTAATATTGACCTTTAGCCGAGGGCTGTCAGCCAAGATGCGTACGATGGGGTCAAGAAAACCTTGCGCCCCATCGGCAATGTCGCTACTTGCATCGGCACCGAAGATGTCAATACCGCTGTAGGTGTATTGCTTATCATACCGCGCCACCTGAAGCCCAATACTATAGGGCATGACGTTGACCAGTTGATTCTCATCGTTGCGGCGAGGACGCAGCGTCCGCGTCTCAGCCATATAACCTCGAGCGACAAAGGTGAGAGCATATTCCCGCTCGGGCTGCAAATAGACACGATAGTGGCCGTCGTCATCAGAGTAGACGCGATAGAGTATCTTCCGCGGATTGTCAGCCAGTGCTACCTCCACGGAGCCCCCTGACAAACGCCGCATATCATCGGCATAGTCGGTAAGATTTCCCTCCAACACCACACAGTCCAGACGTCCCGAGGCCGACATGAGCTGTTCATCCACACCGTCGTTGTGTATCCAGAACAACTGTTGCGTC